>CEWK01032078.1_pt1 | contig 21972 bp, 18 predicted proteins | sample 531431 | NCBI WGS metagenome assembly CEWK01 (sample SAMEA2623059, study PRJEB7988) | marine metagenome | isolation source: saline water (ENVO:00002010), including
TGTCGAACCCAGCCTTGTTTCTGCCGTCAGAAGTACGGAATCCTTCCTAATGCCATCAGTATGGGAGGAGTTCAAGAATTCCATCTCATCTTTGGATAGGGCTACATTCATCGAATCCGTGGTAATTGACTGGATGTCTAGGAGGGAAGATCTTGGAGAGACCATGGATCCATCATCCGACCCAAGGATCCTTCCAACTATGGAATCTCATCAGGAGTTTTCAGGTGGACTTTTTGACATATTGGAGAAATCTAGATTGCAGAGTACACCAATCCTCCTAGGGAGGGATTACCTGGAGGCTAGATCCTGGCACCTCGGACTGGACAGGTTGGAGAGTATAATCGGGTGAAAGTATGTACGAATTGCAAATTCTCCCAGCCCCTCCCTCGGAATCACCCGTCTCAGGAGTAGTCATTCTCGGCAGGTTCCAACCATTCCACAAAGGCCACCAATTTATGTTGGAGTTCGCAGAAAGATGGAGAAAATCCAATCAACCCGAGCTTCCATTGATAATTGCAATAGGGTCTGCCAACAGGCCGGAGAGTCTCAGGAATCCATGGAGCTATCAGGAGCGTGAGGAGATGATTCGCCATTGGATAGAATCTAACGATTTCGGGACCATTCCCGAAATTATTTCGATACCTGATATCGACGACCCTCCGAACTGGGTCTCCCATGCAGAATCCTATCACGGTCAGGCAGGAATTTTCCTTTCCAGTGACATTGATTCCTTGGAACTATATTCTAAATCTAACTGGCCAGTGGTCGAGATACCGATGGAGGAAAGGGACAGATTAGAAGGATGGAGGGTCAGAGAGACGGCTAGAATGATGTCGACTATTGATGATTCGAGCGCGGTTTCAGAGGTTCTATCTCCAACCATCCCAGAGTCTGTTGTCAGCTTCATGATCGAGAAGGGCTATCTGAGGAGACTCGCCTTTCTCGGAGAAGGGGGTGAACCAGTTGGATGATCACCAATCTCCCTCAAATGTACACGAAGGATCGCAGTAGTCTACTAGGACTCCAGAAATCAAGTAGCCATACGCCATCATCTTCGCCTCCGGAACCTCAAGAACCAGATTATGAGCTAGAGAGTGATGCCACATTGGACCATTCGTGTTTCCAGTTGGAAGCGCTGGGAATTCTCCATCGAAGTAAGCCGCAGACGAGCCATCAATCGGTCCATCCACAACATCGACGCCAAATGGGTGATATGCTGACCCAGTCACTACTGGGACGTCACCAGTTCTCACAGCCCTATCTGCAGAAAGAGTCGTAACCTGGGCATCCATCATTGATGTGAGATAGAACATATCGAATGGCTTCAAAATATCTTCATACCCAGTCTCTCTGAATGGCAGGTACGTCTCACCATCTGTAGAGTCCCAAATTGACTGTAGAAGGGCTATTGCCACTGCTCTATCAAGTCTTGAGGGGAGTGAAACATCACTTGAAAGAAGCTGATAGAAAGTGGACGGGAACTCTTCTGAGCCATAGTGAGTAGATCTTTCCACCTGATGAGTGAATGAAGTCCCGCCAACCCAAAGTACGCCCCATTCAAGCTCGGGTATGAATGCCAAGAGTGATGGCCCCCTAAGACCGCCAAGAGATATCCCGATGTAATTCACAGTTTCCACATCAATCATGTTGGTTCCATTATGCTTGAATTCCATTGACTCAGAACATACTCCCGTTATGGTTCTGACCATTGATATATGATTGATAACCGCCTGCATTTGCCTTTCCTGCTGATACTGGAATTCTTTGAGGTCTAGTAATGCAAATGTCATGGCATCTTGATCTCCATCGGAACTCCATCCCTTGAAATCCGTAGCAATAACGACAGTACCGTACTCATTTGCAATAGATCCGGCGCTCCTGACATATGATGAACCACTACCGAAAAGCCCGTGACCAAACACAGTCAGAGGCCCCGATGTGTTGTTCTCTGCGAGAGATTTTGGGATTAGCATTGAGAAATCGACCTCTCTGTTCTCAACGAACTGAGGATCTCCGTATTCCCCTCTCATCAAGGGCGATCTCGCATACTCGTTTTCCATGTAGTGAGGTGTAGTAAATGTTCCCCGTATCAGCCTTAGTGAGTTTCCATCATCACCGTAATTCTCAACAACTTCCGTAATGTTACAGCCGATACCACTCTCACCCAACCTCTGCTCTGCATCATCCCTCATTATCACTATATCTCTCAAAATTGAATCCGTTGAAGCAGTGTGAAACCACCAGGCGGCCTGGAGAGAACCTCTTTCAAATCCTGAAGATTCGAGGCTTGAGAACATCTCCTCATAGGATTCACGTTGTTCTTCAATACCTTCGGAATTTGTCTCAACATTGTCTCTTAGAGCCCTGAATCCCTCGTGGGGGCTAATCTCATTTCCAGCCAAATCATAAAGCCCTCTAAACCCGACTGCATAAGAGGCATTGTGATCCAAACCCTCTATTGTTCGTAGGAAAAGCAAAGTCTCCTCGCCCTCTTGAGCTCTTGCATCCACTTCTATCCAGTGGAAAACTTTCTCTCCCGTATCCATGTTCAAAAGAACACTCCCATGACCCTCCATTATCGATGCCTCAATATCAAACTGGGATGCCATTCCAGTAATATTTGGGACCTCATCAAATGCGGTGAAAATCTGAGTAGAGGGACTGAAGCCATCAAGCCTATCTAAAATCACCAAATTGTCACTAACCGCGGACCTTGAATCTGGAATCGCCTGTCCATCTATCGTAAGTCTATAACCGGTATCTTGCGAGCTATCCTCAGAAAGAAATGCTCCCGAAGGAAATGGTAGCATGCAATGGACTTGATTGGTATCATCACAGTATCCACTCTCTCCAACTTCAATAATTTCCTCAGGAGCGGACCCTGGATCACTTTCCTCATTTGTATCTGGCGTTTCTGATATGTCTTCCAATAACTCATCATCTACACTTGACTCAGCTGTACAACCAGCTAGTAGCATGGAGCTGACAATTATGCTTGCTAGGATTTTCCTCTTGCCCAGATTCATATTCTCCGCACTATGCTCTGAGATATGAATCCCGATGACGCTATGAGTCCTTACGAGAGATAACTACAGCTGCCAATATGGATATGAGGGTGAAAATTGCAGGGAATCCAGGAACCGAATCGCTATTTTCGACGGGGCCTTCTGCTACCTCCGCAGACTCATAGATAATTTCAATCGATATGACGCCTTCAATTGGAATGTTCTCCCAATCACCTTGATATTCGACTAAATCAATTATGAGGCTAAGCGAGTCTCCCTCTCCCACTTCATAATCCATGACTTGGGTAGTGGATAGATTCTTGCCCCAGATAGCGAAGAAGTCATTCAGTGTGAGATTGTTTGTGATGTCTGTAACTACATTGATGACTCTTGAGCCGGTATACATTACGTGTGTTGCCTGCCTACACACCTCGGTATTGAATCCTACGTAACTTGGGATTTCAACATCCTCGCCGTCAATTGTAATAGTTAGATACATGTCCCTGTATCCGGTATTGGTCCAATCAAAACACGCTTGAGTTAAGTCCCCTTCAATTGTTTGCTTAGAGATCTCTTCGGAGGATGAATTGAAATCCGCCAAAGCCACTAGCTCATCTTGGCTCAATAATGGGTAATCTCCGTCAGGAGAGGGAAATTTCTCGTTAATCGCCTCCATCATATAGTTTGCAAGAAGGCCCTGCCCGACAGAGGTCGGGTGCAGAGAGTCAATCATTATGCAGTTTTTGTCACACATCACAGGGGGGGCCGTTACTTCGTTTCCAGAAATTGTACGTGCTTCCTGATTTTGGAGCAGGTCGTCAGATGCATTTAGCAGGTCAAACACCTGAACACTGTCACCATAGCTGTCTGCCAATCTGTTCAGAGCATCTGCCCAAAGGATGCTGGCTTCGGTAAAGTAAACATGCTTCTCGGTTGGGAATATTTGGGTCAAAAACGGGAGAAATGACATATTGGGAAGGTTCCAAGCTAAAACATCGATGTTTGATTCGGTTAATGCGTCCAGTATTATAGTCATATTTTCTTCAAGATTTGTGATGAAAGAGTAATCCCCTTTAACAATCTGGGCGTCAGAGTCGATAAAGTCCCAAGCTCCAATCATTATAGTAACCAGGGTTCCTTCACTGTAATTCTCAGCGATGGTGGTGTGCCTCCCAGCTTCGATGAGTGTCCAAGATCTGTCTCCCCCTACTGCTCCCTCGTAGTAATCCAATCCCATCAGATTGGCGGCGTGAATGGAAGCGAATGGCCCTCGATATCCCGTGGGGTCAGACCCGAGAGTGCTATCTCCCAATGATGCAATGGTGTGGTAATTAGAATGTTCACTCTCACTGGATTCTTCTTGTGCGGTAACGGTTGTGGTTAGGCTACTGATGAGTATCATAAACATAACCAAGAATGGAAGTATCCCGCGTCGAACCATGCCTTCCGCTGCTGATTATGATATTTAGTTGATAGTATGAAAAAATCCAATTTAATCTATACGGGACCCTATTCATTTTCGCCGTATTCTGCAACGATAACTCTTGATGCTCTGAGGACTCTCTCGTGAAGCATGTAACCTTCCTCAATAACCTCAATAACAACCCCCGGACTAACCCCGTCGGGTGCCGGAAGCATGGCCACCGCCTCCATTTTAGTTGGATCGAATTGCTCTCCCATAGATTCGATATGTGTCACCCCTTCCGACTCCAGGGCCGTCTTGAATCCCTTTAGTGTCATTTTTGTCCCTTCGAGAAATCCTTCGAACTTCCCCCCTTCTGACTGATTGATGGCCCTCTCCATCCCGCTCAAGAGTGGAAGTATTTTTTTGGCCAGAGAGGATGACCCGAATCTGATTGCTTGGGATCGGTCCTTCGCGGCCTTCTGCCTGATGTTTGATATATCTGCTGCATAATACTGGAGCTCTTGCTCAAGCTCAGCAACCTTCCCTTTCAATTGCTCTAGTTCGTCTTCTTCGACTATCTCAACTTCATCTCGGTGGCCTTCCTCTTCCTCACTCACAATTCTTCGCCTCCATGCACCTTCAATAATCCAACGGGTTTTCAGTCAGAGTAGAAATACTCTCCATTGGCCTTCTGCTCCCTATCCTTTACACTACCGGGTTTGTTTATCCTCGGGCGCTTAGACTCGTGGTCTCTCCTGAATGTTACCCCCACGCCAGATAGGAATCTATTCATCCCCTTTCTGAGACTCAGCGGGCCAACAGCATGTCCCTGTTTGCCCCCTTCTCCCTCGAAAACTAACAGGGAGTCACTGACTATGTCTACGAAGTAGATATCATGATCAATCACCATTGCCGCCTTTTCATTGCTTTCCATAGTTCTCTTAATTGCCTTGGCCGCTTCCATCCTTGCATTAGCGTCCAGATGTGCGCTCGGCTCATCCAGAAGATACAGGTCCGCATCCTTTCCGAGACAAATCGCTATACTGATGGCTTGCAACTCTCCTCCAGATAGTCTTGATGCTTCAAGATCTAGCATCTTATCAATCTGCAGAGGCCTGATGACTTGAGTATGAAACTCTCCCGACCTCCATTTTGTCCCTATTTCCACATCCAGCCAAAGTTGGACGCTTCCTTGGAAGTCAGTGGATACATGTTGTGGCTTGTACGAAACTTCGGCTTCCATCGTGCACCAACCCTGATCAGGCTCAAGCTCACCAGCAATCATCTTGACCATAGTCGTCTTTCCAGTTGCATTGGGGCCGACAACTCCTATGACCTCAGCTGATCGCACCTCTCCTTGACCTGTCGTCAGCTGGAAATCGCCCATTTTCTTTTCCATATCCCCCCATTTCAGAATTGGCAGGCCAATGTCCTCGCCTCTGGTTCTGCCTCTGACGAATCTGATAGGTTTGTCCCTAATCCTGACGTTCTCTTCGGGAAGATAGCCATCTAGGTATGCGTTGATGGCCGTTCTGGTAGTCCTAGGAGGGGTAAAGATTCCATACGCCGCCCTTTCGCCGTATACCACGTGAAGAAGATCGCAAAGGACATCGAGTATTGCCAAGTCATGTTCGACGACCAAGACACGCTTGCCCATAGCAGACAGTTCCTGTATAATTCTCACCATCCTCATTCTCTCATAAATGTCTAGATAAGATGACGGTTCATCGAAGAAATAAACATCAGCCTCCTTGAGTAGAGTCGCGCAAAGGGCCACTCTCTGAAGCTCTCCACCAGAAAGAGATTCTAGCTTTCTGGACAAAATGTGCATTATTCCAAGTGCTTCGGAGTATTTGTCAATATCTCCTCTGTCATCGACTCTTTCTAGTAATTCATTGACTTCTCCATCGAAAATTTTAGGAAGCTTGTCAATGTATTGAGGTTTCACTGCAATGCTCACCCCTTCCTCGGATAGAAGGGCCAAATAGTCCCGGAGCTCCCCCCTGGGAAAGGTGGTAATTACATCATCCCAATCCGGTGTTTGATTACTCCAATCACCTAGGTTCGGGGTGATGCTCCCTGAGAGTAGATTGACTGCTGTAGATTTGCCCATGCCGTTCGGCCCCAGTATCCCTACCACTTGCTCCAATCTGGGAACGGGAAGTCTGAACAGTCTGAAACTATTCTCACCGTAGCAGTGGGACATTTCAGAATCTAGCTCCTCTGGTAGATTGATGACTATTACTGCATTATCCGGACAGTGTCTCGCTCTGTTGAAGCACACAGGACAGGCCGTTTCTAGAATCTTACATTTATCTCCCTTGAATTGAATGCATTCCATGTCACACAATGCTGAATATTTCTTAAGATACGTGTATGCGTTACTATTGGGCTTGCACCTGTCCTCAAGCAGAACCGCAACTCTCATTTTATCGCCTCAGGTGATTCACTCAATATTCCTTCGCCTTTATGCCTATCAATGATGTATTCGTTTATACTGCCAAGAATCTGTATCTGGCATACACATACCCAGCAAGAGCTATTTTCTCGGATTTTGAAAGCTGTATTCTCTCAGAAAATACATCCCCTCCCTTCTTCTTGATCTTGGCCATTATCGACTCGTAAAACTTAGCCATTGCAGCAGGGGAATATCTCGATGCCTTATCGAGCATCGGCAATAGCTTGAAGGCCCTCTCACGGTATCTCTCGGCTTGTTCAATGAAGTCCTCCACAAACGGCCTCCATCCGGGATGGTTGACGACCTCTGAGCCCCCAAGAACATCCTCAGGGGTAATCCCAAATCTAGCCAAATCCTCAGTGGGTAGGTAGATCCTGTTCCTCGCGGCATCCTCTGCTACATCTCGAAGAATATTCGTCAACTGCATGTAGATCCCCCATGCTTCAGCATATTCGACAGCCATTGGATTATCATATCCATAAATCTCGATACATACCAACCCAACTGTGGAAGCGACTCTGTAGCAGTACGCGTAGAGATCCTCAAATGTCTCGTAGCGGTTTCTGTGGAAGTCATCCTCCATCCCGCTTATCATATCGTCAAGCTCCTGTCTCTGAATTCCAAATTTTCTAACAGTGTCCTTCAAAGCTATGAAGATAGGATCAGTAGATGTCACATCTTCATAGGCAGTGGACAGTTTCTTTCTGTAGTAGAAAAGTTGTGACATCTTCTCGTTGTAGGAAGTCCTGTCTACAACTGGATCCCCTGAGCTTAGCCTCTCGATACTGATTCTGTAATCAATAGATTCTGGATCATCAGAGGACCCTCCTGGGAAATAATCGACATAATCTCCATCGGCAATGTCATCTGCTCTCCTGCAGAATGCGTAATAGGCGCATATAGCCCTTCTCTGAAGATCTGGAAGGTATTTGAAAGAGTGATAGAAGTTGCCCGCCTCTCTTCTCGTGAGCTCCTCGCAGTAGTCATAGGCAGTCTCCACAATGCTCTCTGGGACTTCGTTCTCCGACCAAATTGGAGCATCTATATGGGCGAAAGGATTGACCAGCTCGCCCCTTGTCCCGATTACCCCCATGAAGAGAGCGCCCTCTCTCACGGCCTCCAGTGCAGTTATACTGATGGCTCTGACCGCCTCTCTGGTCATCCCGACAGTTTCCCTGACTCGGTCAATTCCTTTGGAGTCAATATCGGGGTCGATGAGGGAAACGCTTCGCTGGGAAACGAATCCTACTGCGGGGGAATCCCCTACCTCCTCTGCCTTCGTCATCTAAGTCATGGACCGAATACATGGCCCTATTGAACCTCTCCCTAAGTTGAGTATCTTATGCTACGAGCACATGGTTTCTGTGATTGCCGATGTTACGCCAACAACGAATTGCTCATCTTCCTGAAGGGAAGACTCACAATCACTTTCCTGATTATTTCCTTAATTTCCTTCCTCGATACCTTGACCCTGTTATTTCTGTCAAGGACGTTATGTGTCTTGAGTAAGGCAAGAGTCCTCTGTCCAATAATAACAGGAATCATACAAGCTCCCCTCAGACGATATTGATTGTGAGGTAACAAGCCTATGTATCTTACAGCCTCATCGAGGTGCTCCTCGGCTCTCGCTATGTATTGGTCAAGCAGGGGTCTGAAAGCATCGATACTGTCGGGAAGAAGTAGATCATTAGGACTCAATCCTATTTTCTCAAGGTCATCGGTTGGAATGTAACAACGACCAATCTCTAGGTCCTCGGGAATATCTCTCAGGATATTGATTAGTTGAAGAGCCTTCCCAAACCGAACTCCAGACGACATCAGCTCCTCTTTCAGTTCCGCGCTAGCTTCAAATGCATGCTCTAGACAGATTTCTGTCCAAAATTCACCAACACTTCCTGCTACCCTGTATGCATAATCGTCCATCTCCTCATATCTGCTCAGAGATCGAATCCCACTGCCATCCTTATCTCGGAATCTCTCCAAATCCATCCTCTGGCCACTAATTATGATATCTAGGCACCTTCTGATTAATTCCTGGTCAACTACCGAGGCCTCCTCTAAGAGCTCGATAGGGCCATGCGCTCCTCGTAGTAGTAGGCCCTCAGCAGGGTTTTCCTGAACATCAGAAAGATTAGAGAAATCAGGCATAGAATTGGAGTGTCCCTGAGCCCTATTGTTGTAATCTTCCAGTAGCTCAAGAAGGTCTTCCCCCCCCGATTCGCCCGAGTCAGCAATAGTATCGGAAATTCTAGCTAACAGATACAGAAGGCCTATTTGTCCTTTAACAGATTTAGGCAGTCTTTTCAGAGTAAGATAGAATGACCTTGAAGTCCCTTCGAGGAGCTTGTCGTTAAAAGAATCTAGCTCGGTCATGATTCTTCCTCATGACTCGCAGGGCATCACACACCTAAGACTCTCGCAATCCAGCTTCGATCAATGCCCCAACTAGTACTTGTCCGATTTCAGAAGGATCTCTGGCCACATATATCCCTGCTTTATCAAAAGCGGCGAATTTCTCGGATGCTGTTCCCTTGCCCCCTGATATTATGGCACCTGCATGCCCCATCCTCTTCCCGGGGGGAGCAGTAGAGCCAGCCACGAATCCGATTACTGGTTTACTCATATTCTCAGAAACCCATTCTGCGGCCTCTTCTTCGGCAGAACCACCTATCTCCCCTATCAAAACTACTGCTACTGTCTCGGGATCCTCTTCAAACGCGCTTAGGCAATCGATGAATCCCGTACCACTAACTGGGTCTCCTCCAATGCCCACGCAAGTGGTTTGACCCTCGTCAACGCTCATCGTCTGAGCGACCGCCTCGTAAGTAAGAGTTCCAGATTTTGACACTATCCCAATCCTACCTTTCTTGTGAATAAATGCCGGCATTATTCCAACCTTGCAACCTCCATCCAATCCAGGAGATATTATGCCGGGGCAGTTGGGCCCAATCAGTCTGACATTTTCGAATTCACTGACTTTGTCTACGGCTCTTATCATATCCAATGTTGGTATTCCCTCAGTGATGCAGACAATTAGTCCGCCACCATTCTCATCGAATGCCTCTGCGGCCTCATGAATCGCAGCAGCAGCGAACCGTGCAGGAACGTATATGGCGCTCACATCGGCACCAGTGTCGGATACAGCTTCCCTCATATTGTTGTATACTGGTACCCGTCGACCGTCCAGATCGACCTCTTGGCCTCCTTTGCCCGGCGTGACCCCTCCTACGACATTGGTGTTGTATCTGACCATTCTAGTTCCATGAAAGGTACCTTGCTTACCGGTAATGCCCTGTATCAGGATTTTACTTTCCTCATCAATCCAGATCGCCATCAATTATCGCCCCCTATCAGGTCCACGATTTTCCTCGCTCCTTCTGAGAGTGAGCTAACTGTGTGTATTGAGATTTCATCGCTATCTAGTATCGCCTTACCTTCTTCATGGTTAGTTCCAGAGAAGCGTACTACCAGCGGAACTTCCAAACCCAGTTCTTTCGAAGCTTCAATGACACTCATCGCAACCATATCGCATCGAATTATCCCTCCGAATATATTCACTAAGATTCCTTCAACATTTTCGTCCTCCAGAATAATCTGAAACGCGGCAGTGATTGACTCTCTGGTAGCACCGCCACCGATATCTAGGAAGTTAGCTGGCTCTCCGCCGTATAGCTTGATGACATCCATGGAAGCCATAGCGAGACCAGCGCCGTTAACCAAGCACCCTATGTTTCCATCAAGTTTCACATAAGAAAGGCCTAGGTCATTTGCCCTAATCTCAACATCCTCCTCCTCAGAGAGGTCTCTTACGTCGTCCCTCCAGGGATGTCTGAAGTTAGCATTCTCATCTAGTCCCACCTTGGCATCTAAGGCTACCATAGAGCCATCTTTTGTCCTAACAAGGGGGTTGATCTCTATCATTGAACAGTCTTTCTCAATAAACATGGCGTAAAGAGAATTCAACATCTCAATCATCTGAACAGACGAAGCTCCAGAAAGTCCTAGTGAGCCAGAAAGCGAGGCACAATCATCATCATGAAGTCCAAGAGAAGGATCAGCCCAAATCTTATGGATCGCTTCTGGATTCTTTTCTGCCACTTCTTCGATGTCCATTCCCCCCTCTGTGGAGGCCATAACAAGAACAGACTTTCTATCCCTGTCCACAAGAATAGCTAGGTAGAATTCGTGATCAATATCGCAACCAGACTCGATATACATGTTGTTGACTATCTTCCCCTCATGACCAGTCTGTTTTGTTACCAGAAGATTCCCACAAATGTTTCTTGAAAATTCCTCTACATCCTCTCTGGAAAAAGCGATTTTAACTCCTCCCTTCATTATCTCCTCCCTGGATTTCGGATCATACAGTATGCCCTTGCCTCTTCCACCTGCATGAATCTGGCTCTTCACAGCGACGATCTCAGATCCCAGTGAGTCATAAGCTGCAAGCGCCTCAGAAACACTCTTGCAGTGAATGCCTTCTTGGACCCTGACTCCGAATTCTCGGAACATTTCCTTTGCTTGATACTCGTGTATGTTCATGTTATGCCCCCTCCACTCGCACCGTGTCTTTGAAGGATGCGCTAGCTGACACTCAGTCAGGAACACGAAGCGCTCAAACAGTTTCACCCTTCCCCGCAACCATGGACGTACTGGTTCTGGCAGGTGGTTTGGGTACCAGACTGCGCCCGTTGACAGAGGGAAGAGCAAAGCCACTGCTCCGTATTCTCGATAAAACCCTCTTAGAGAGAGTCGTGGAATGCGTTCCAGAGGATTTGGTAGACAGGGTAGTGGTGGCGGCCGGTTACGGGGTTGATGAGATTGTACAATTTTCGGAATCGGCTAGCGCTCCCTACGATATCTTACTCTCTGTTGAATCGGAGCCACTCGGAACAGGAGGAGCTGTCGCACATGCAGTTCCAATGCTAACTGGAACTGGACCGGTCATCATTCTGAATGGCGACCTAATCTCAAGTGTAGATGTCAGATCTCTTCTTTCTCACCATCAAAAAACAGACGCTTCGGCCACCCTATCGTTATGGAAGGTTGAGGACCCCAGTCGATTCGGAGTGTGCGATTTGGATGATTCTGGAATGATCAGGAGATTTCAAGAGAAACCAGAAAGAGGAAAGGAGTTTTCCAATCTAATCAATGCTGGATGTTCTATTGTCGAGAGGAGTATTCTCAATTCTCTGCCTACTGGAAAGTTTAGCATGGAAAGGGAGGTTTTCCCAGATATAGCAGAGTCTGGTTCGATGGCTGGACTAGTCTTCGAGGGATACTTCGTAGATGCCGGCACTCCGTCATCTTTCATCCAAGCCGCGAGCGCGTGTATCCTGAACAATCGTTTCTCAACAGGACGTAGGGAGGGGAATAATTGGTTTGGAGAGGGGTCAGTTTCTGAAGGATTAGTGGAAAACTGCTCGATTGGACCCGGGGCGACAGTTTCTCATGGCGCTAGACTCAGTGATTCGGTAGTTCTTGAGGACGCACATATTGGAGAGGGTGTAACACTAAATTCGTGCATAGTAGGCAGGGGCGCTTCAGTGCCTGCTTACTCTGACGTGTCCAACAAAATCATCGCTGACTAGACCAACCTCGGCACCTCATCTAGACTGTTGCATCCAGGCTGTATTAGAGATGGATTTCGTCGGCATCCTGTATTTTCTCCAACTCAGTACCTAAACATGGGGCTAGTTAAAATCTCCCTGTGCCTTCGCACAACTATGACCACTCCCCTAATTATCGTCAATTTCAAGACATATCAGGGCGCCCAAGGACTATCTGCGGAGAAACTGGCACAAACCATGGAGTCAATCGATACGAACGCCAGACTAGTCGCGGCCGTTTCAGCTCTAGATCTCTCCAAGGTAGTTGAAGCGGCCCCTGATCTCGAGATCTGGTGTCAGCATCTGGATCCAATAGGTTTCGGCTCCAATACGGGCTGGCTACAGCCAGAGACGGCTATTTCTAGGGGAGCTAAGGGGACTTTGATAAATCATGCAGAGCACAAGGTCAGCCTCGAGCATGTCGCCATGCTATTGGATCAAGTGCCAGAAGATTTTGAGATATGCGCTTGTGCAGCCGATATTGACCAAGCCAAGTCTCTGGCCGCATTGGTGCCCAACTATGTAGCAGTGGAACCCCCCGAGCTAATCGGAGGGGACGTCTCAGTAACATCCGCAGATCCTGAAATCGTATCTGAAACGGCATCAGCAGTTAGAGAAGCCAACGAAGACGTCATGGTTCTGTGTGGTGCAGGAATCAAGTCCGGACTTGACGTTTCGAAGGCCATCGATCTCGGCGTCAGTGGAGTTCTATTAGCTAGTGGTGTGACTAAGTCGTCGAACCCAAAAGAAGCCCTTGAAGATCTAGTTTCACTTCTCTGAGGGGTTACTGAATGTGGTGGCCAAATAGCTTATGACAACCAATGTAACTACATAACCAGTGAAGCTTAGTTCAGCTAAACCCTGTATTGTAAATGCTAGAATGAAGTGCATTGTCATCACTCCCAGAAGAACCATATGAATAATGTGAGAACCGTTTAATCTCGGATCTATGAAATCGTAGAAGTAGATGCCCGACCTTCTGGCATTGAATGCCGAGAAAAGGACGTAAATACAACCGAATATTACTGGATAAGGAGCATACCACAGACTTAATGAAATATCGGAAACCGCCATTTCAATGAGGATGAAGATTACATTTCCATTGTGCATAAGCTGACTATCCCACTTGAAATAATGGGCGATATTATCCCCTCTCTCATTGGCTTCAGGTATCAGCATGTAGGTGACAGTAATTGTCACTAGAAATGCCGATGCTATCGTAGAGGAGAAAAGAGCGGGTACTAACCATACCGCCCATTCTCCCAGTTCCCAACCATAGTGAACAGACCAGGAGGAGTATGATGAAACAGCAAAGTAGGCTCCCATTAATGTGAAGCTCCACATCGTAAATGCAGACATTCTTGTCGTTCCAGTAATCCACTTCGGACCATACAATTTTGTCTCATAGTCCAGAAGGTTGTAGGTCATTCCCTTTGGATCCAGTATTATTGATGCGATAGTGGAAAAGCATACCAGAGATACGATTGCCCTAAACACAGCAATCCCTGGAGTTGAAAGTTTTTCAGACGAGGATATGCTGGAAATTGAATTGTCAGAAAAACCATTTCCTACATAAATCAAAATTAAGGACAGGGTGAGTACGATTCCGACCAGTGAGAATGTGGTCCATGAACGATCAATGTCCGAGTACTCTCTGACTCCTGCCATGCAGTTCCATAGATAAACCAGATATCAATTATGCGTCTGATTGTTTCTTTACATCACAGTGATTTCCCGTTAATCAATCATGATAGGACAATACGCCACAGACAATACCTTCCGATGCCAGCCACTATCCCGGATGTCTAATTTATCAATTCCATCCGACAGAATGAATTATGGGTGAAAAAGCGAGTTGATCACTTACAAACTCAATAAAGACGAATTTTAGCGAAAAACAACTACTGCTTCGCTCTTTTACGAGCGGCCTTTCTCCTTCTCAGCTTCTTCTTACGCCACTTCCAGCGCTGCTGCCCTCGCTTCTTCCAAGCGCGGGAACCTCTCTTCATGGGCCCGGCCGACCTACTGCCCGTATATGAGCGATTCGTGAGACAAGCCAAATAATGGCGGGCGATACAGGATTCGAACCCGTGTCACCGGCTTAGAAGGCCGGGATGATATCCAGACTACACTAATCGCCCGTACTATCGCGCACGCTCCAATTAGATGAACCCTACTTTTCAGATTTCATGAAAGGCCTAGCGCACTTGGGGCATCTGACAGGCTTAGTTACCCTCCGTCTCTCCCAAGAATGTCCGCAATTTCCACAAATCCACTGTCTTTCCGGAAGAGTCGACAATACCTCTTCCCTTATTCCCCTCAACACAGCAGAATCTCTCAATCGAGGGGCCGGAGCAACTTCTGCAACTATGTCCGAATGAGCTCCGTCGTGGTCCAGAAATCCAGCGGCATGAAGCAACTCATGTGTAAGTGTGTGTAGGTACAGCGCTTCGTCCCCTTTCAAAATTGGATTAATTCCTATGGATACTTTACCAGGGGGTAGGCCCAGTCTTTTCCTCCTGTATATCTCATGATGGTCACATTCAAATCTTGTAATGCCCAAACGAGAGTCCCCCTCATCCAGCCATTTGACTTCTAGTTCGCCATCTATGAATCTCAGGAATGGTGCTTCCTTTCCTGCCAGAGCTACTCTGATGTCATCAAGCAACTTTTTCGGAATCTCCGGATCTCCAACCATGCTGAGTCTGTATGCTCCTATTGCCCATTCTCCTTAAATGGACCTAGTTGGTCGCCTGCGTATTGGGCGTGTGGCGCAGCCTGGAAGCGCGCTTCCTTGGCATGGAAGAGGCCCCGAGTTCAAATCTCGGCACGTCCACCATTTTAGCTAAACTGGGCCAAATCTGTTATTATCGTTGAACGTTCGCTAATTTGATTCTGAAATATTTGGTTTATTTATCAAAACAATCGAATAAAAATACATAATAATTATCAATCGTTCATTAATTACCATTTATTCTGAATATTTTGTTATAAATTGATTACTTTACTGCACATAGATTCAATTAATAAACCGTCTATTTCTCCAGCATAGACATGGCGACTAAGTCGAAATTGGAGTACATCTGGCTAGATGGATACGAACCAACACAGAGCATGAGAAGCAAGACGATGATTAGAAGTGATTTCGGGGGGACAGTGGAAGAATGTCCAATGTGGTCATTCGACGGATCTTCGACCCTGCAGGCCGAAGGGGGGGATTCCGATTGCCTCCTGAAGCCAGTATTCATCTGCCCCGATCCAGACAGAATCAACGGATATCTCGTAATGTGCGAGGTCCTCAATGCCGATGGAACTCCTCATCCATCAAACGGTAGAGCAACAATAGAAGAAGACGATGATGACTTTTGGTTCGGCTATGAGCAGGAGTACTTTCTCTGGGATCCAGAAACCAATCTACCCCTCGGCTTCCCACGAGATCAAACGCCTCAAGGGCAATTCTATTGCTCGGTAGGAGGGAAGAACACCTTTGGAAGGGATATCATAGAGGCGCACTTGGACATGTGTCTGGAAGCCGGCCTGAACGTTGAGGGAATAAACGCAGAAGTTGCAGTCGGACAGTGGGAGTACCAGATTTTTGCCAAGGGCGCAAAGGAGGCGGGAGATCAGATATGGGTATCTAGGTACCTAGCTGAAAGGAATGCAGAGAAGTATGGACTCGCGATAGAATGGCACCCTAAGCCACTAGGGGCCACAGATTGGAACGGTTCGGGAATGCATGTCAACTTCAGCGATGGCAGGATGAGGGATGAAGGCGGAGAAGAGCTCATGAGTCAAATTTGCGAGGAATTCGGGAAGAACATCAAGAAGCACATAGACGTCTATGGAGCTCATAATGAACAAAGACTAACTGGGCTACACGAGACCCAATCGATCCATGAGTTCTCATACGGTGTTTCCGACAGGGGAGCATCGATTAGGATTCCAATAGGGACCATAGAAGATGGCTGGAAAGGAAGATTGGAAGATAGAAGGCCATCCTCAAACGGTGACCCATACAAAATAGGCGCGGTAGTCATAACCACCACCAAGGCATCTTACTGAGAAAGAAGCCTCACCACTTCGTCCGCACACCCCCAGGAAAGGGTCACACCAGCCCCTCCATGGCCGTAGTTGTGAACCACCAACCTTCCTAAGATACTCTCGACTTCGAGCCTTACCTCTTTTCTGGAAGGGCGTAAGCCAACAGAAACGCCCACTACCTTACTTCTGTCAAGCTCAGGCCAAAGCGACTGACATTTACGTAATATTAGTTCAGTGTCCTCGTCTCGGATGTCCTCATCCCAGTCTCCTCTCTGAGCAGTGCCCCCGAGAACTGTCACATCTCTTCTCGGAATCGTATAAATCAGAGATTCTGGACGCTGATCAAACCTTCCAAATCCGGGGTCTTGTGTTGTATACACAATTTGTCCCCTAACGGGCTCCAAGCTGTGGTCATCGCACAACTCCTTGCCACCAAGGCCACAGCAATTCACCACATACTCCCCGGGCAACTCTGAGATCTGCTTGACGTGCCTCGTGATCATCTCGCCTCCCATTTCGATGAATCGATGTTCGAGCCATGGCATATACAGATGCATCTCTATGACGGGGGCCTCAATCTCCCAGCCATATGAGTATCCATCAGCAACCTCATCTTTTTCAAGAATCCTGAAGTGAGGAATTACATTACTCCATCCGGGGGGTTCGCATTCTTGTTCTAGGTACTCTTTTCCTAATCGCATTGTTATGCAAGACAACCCCTCTTCCTCACTCAGTCTCACTAGCTCAGTAAAAGTCTCAGCCGACCATCTGTTGGTCTTTTCCACAGGCTCTACCAAAAAGGGATACCACCAAGCAGCAGCAGTATCTGAAACTGTATTTGGAGAGGAGTATTGTGAAAAAATCTTCACCTTATACCCCGCTTCTAGCAGTCTTATCCCAGTACTGAGGCCGGACACACCAGCACCTATCACGGATACGTCTGCCATCGGGCCCCTCGTTCTCATAGAACTTCGTCGGTGAATAACCTCATGAGTATACCGCTAGTGGAGCTGTTATGCCGAAGATCAGGAGGCCATCAAAAGGTTGGTGGCGCCCAAAAAGATACAAGAGAATCTTCAGAAGCAAAACGAAAATTACTCCGAGCGAAAAGGGACTCCCTCCTTGTCCTTCGTGTGGGGAGTGGACCATGCAAAGGGACAGCGTCAGAAACGAACTTTTCTGTGGACTGTGTGGAACAGTATTGTGACTCGCCAAGTCAATATGTGATGCCTCCTACGATATACGTCGCAGTGATGAGGAACCGCACCGGGTGCATCAGGCATCAAGAGTGATGGGCGATCTGAGCGACACTAAAGGTAAGTGAACATTAGTGCCATCGTATTCCACATTGCATGTGCAACAATCCCGGGTACCAGACTACCGGTCCTCATTCTGATCCAACCATATATCACTCCCCCGATAGTTGCCATCCCCATGGTAAAGGGATCAAAGTGCACCATTCCAAAAATTATCGAGCTAATTATTATCGCTGGCCATTTCCCATGTAGGCGATTCAATGCATCCAGTATATACCCCCTGAACAGCAACTCTTCAGAAATTGGAGTCAGGATGCATATCGAGATGAATGTGAGGATAAGTGCTACAGGTGATGAATCCCAAGAAGTTCCACCCGGAAGCTCTGTGATTGTTGTTGGTTCACCGAAGAAAAATATGAAGGCTATCGCGTAAATTAACACAGCTATATTATCCACAATCATTGCGAATACAGGAATTCCAAGCCCTAAGAACAGCCCTCTCTTGAGAGACCCAATATGGAGTAACACCTTCGTCCTCTCCAGGCTACCGTCTAGATAGATAAATAGCAAAATCATCGGGATAAGTAAGGCTTCGATCATAATCATGGAAATAGAGAATGCTGGACCCTCCGAAATCCCAACTAATAGCAAAGGTACTGTAAAAGCTAAAATTCCCAAAATCATGATCAGCAAGTACGATACAAGAAACGATACTATCACCGCCCAAGATGTAAGTTTATTCTTGCTGACCCCTTCTGAAGAATAATCAAAGACAGGTTCAGGAGGGAAAACCGGTTTCATAGTAAATAAATTAATGAACGCCCTCTGAAGCAAATTTTACTCCCCCCGCATGACATGTGAGGAAAGGTCGCACTATTCACATATTCCCCAATAAGCTGTCTCACCTCTGAATCCAGGGAATCATTCTTGACCAGTGGGCCTCCTAAGTAGTACGGTTGTGTCATGGTCGATATCTCTGATGACCAGATTATTTCACTAGCATTGGTGACCTGTTTATTGATCATCAGCAAGGCGAGAGATATGCTCGACAATGGCGGTATTGTGGCCGCAACAACCGTCGGTCTTACTGTTTCACTGGCAGGTCACTGGACATGGCTAGTGATCCTAATGTCCTTCCTAGCACTAGGCTCCAGTGCGACTAAGTGGAAGTTTGAGGAGAAGATGGCAATATCTCTTGCCGAGGCCAATGAGGGGCTCAGAGGGTGGCGGAACGTTCTGGCCAATGGCACCGCTCCTATGGCGGTATCCATCATTCACTGGCAACTACCTGGGACTGGTTGGGACTATCTGGCCCTGTCCTCATGTGTCGCAGTAGCCTGCTCAGATACCCTTGCATCAGAAATAGGGTCACTCGACACTAGAACTAGGAGCATCATCAATCTCCAGGCCGTGCCACAAGGAACCAATGGGGGAATGTCTCCCACGGGCACATTGGCCGCAGTGGCTGGAGCACTTTCAATAGCCCTAGTATCGGCCTTTCTCGCTTCTCAGCAGGAATATGAAATATCACTAGTGACCTTGATCCTGGTGGTGTCTACAATCGGTTGGTTGGGTTGTCAGATAGATTCACTATTGGGGGCACTCTTGGAGAACGATGGATATGTGGGAAAGCACACAGTGAATCTACTAGCAACTTCATCTGGAGCGGTACTCGCAGTGCTGTTCACCAATCAGTTCCTCTAGGAACTGTTAGCCGTTGGGTTTGAACACCACCCCCTGTAGCGGGGACCATGTCTGATGGCGTGCCCAGCTCGAGTGTAATGATCCCTCTGGCATTATTCATGCTTTCAGTAATGATGTGTTCCCCCCTGGTATCAAGCCAGTCCACAACAGGTCCCGAGGGGCCGGGAGAGAGCTGGTCCCTCCCCACTGAGCACAATCTTTTCCTGAAGGGCGATCTAAGCGAGCCCTTCCTAGATAGGAACTGGTCCAAACTTACAGGCGAGCCCCTGGGCAGGGCAGAGTTCACCAAGTCCAGCTCCGCACTTTCCCCCAATCTGATCGATATTGAATCAGCACCTCTCACAGAGTCACTGAGGTTTCAAGGCAACGTCACAGTGAAACTTTTTGCATCTTTGGAGACTACCAATGATGCCTGTCGACTCTCCAATGTTCTTCCCGGTTCTGCTGGTTCAGAGACGTCATTCATTGTTTGGCTCAGCATGGGATCAAACCCTGTGTTGACTCAGGTTTCATCCAACTCTCTTGCTATGGAGGAATCTTTCGGCATGGCCCATGAGTTCACAGTACAGGCTAATGACGTCAACGTCTCATTGTCATCAGGGGATATGATATCATTGAGAGTAGACGTGCAACACGAATGCATTCAAGGAGGTGTTCTTTGGTGGGGTTCATATGACGCAGGCTCGAGAATAATCCTCGACGGTGATATCTTAGATCCTTCATTAGAAGTGAAGATTGACTCCAATAGGATGGCCAGAGTGCAGTTCACCCCACTCTCTCCTTGGGGTGAGTCAGACTTTGACTGGCAGGTTATGGAGATAGTGGGGCCTATGGACTGGGATGAAATGGTCCACGGCAATGGTGATGAGGATCAGAGATTGGACCACTTCGAGACTCCTCATACCACGATGGTAGGGGAGGCAAATCGATCTGTAAGGGCATGGTCGGCGGACAAGCCTCTCTCTCCTGGAAAATATATGGTCGATGGGTGCTTCATCCTCACTGATCAGGAGCCAAGTAGTACCTGCCATTCGGTTGGGATGCTAAGATTTGAGGTTCTTGAAGACCCCGAGCCCCTTCTAGGAAGCTCATGGGCCGTCTTTATGATACCCCTTTCCATGATATTGTGGATATTCTTCTCAATTCGTGAGGCAACACTTCCCCTGATGGCTTACTTGGTGATCATCCTTCTTGCTATTTCGGTACTGGGGCCAGCTTCACAACTGCCAAACATAGATTCAGAGTCAGATGGAGGAAGAGGGGCAGCCCCCCCATTCGTTTTATTGTCCCATAGCTCTGATCAGGTTTCTGTATCCCTAGCAGATCTCATGGATGGTTCCGATGCTGTTGTGGTGGGTTTGTTCCAATCTGGATCTCCCTATGCAGAGCATCAGAGAGGGGACTTCGAGTCAGCTAAAATAATTCTAGAACAAGATGTAAAGTTCGTCCAGATTGCAACAGGGGGGGAACTTTCAGCTGTCAATCTAGACGGACATGCGCTTTCTATAAATGAATCCTGGCCGTTACTCATGGATGAACCAGACTCTAGTACGGGCTTAGCATTTCCAAGCGGGCCGACCGATGCAGTGATAGTTATTGACCCAGCAGGATTTATCTCATCTTGGAGTCCCGGAACAATGGCTCCTAACGAGATTAGTGATGCCGTCGAATCAGGCCTCAGAGGATCTGGAAACGGTCCTTATGAGTTAATCTCGATGATAATATCTACAGCACTAATACCGCTAGTTATCCTGGGACTTCCTACCAAGAACAGTAGAGAGGATGAACCAGGAAAGGGAATGAATCCATTCCTGGGCGTAATTATGACTACAACAGCAGCATCTCTAGGATTCGCGATATGGGCTATTCCTGTATCTATAATGGCGTCCCTAGGACTCTCTACATCGTGGCTCCTCATTGAGATCGCCCTGTCAATCGTACTAATCTATCACGGACTTTCGACTCTACTTGGAGGTTCGATTATTGAGATAGAGAAACTATCTCCTATTGCATACTCAAAGTTACCTACTGCTTACAGGGAATGGAGGGGGCAAAGTGACTTCACCAGAGACACATACCTTGGACTCTGGCTAGCGTGGCTTTCATGGCTCAGAATGCCATACCTAATTCCACAAGGAATAGGCTCCATTGCAAGATCAGGACTGCTTGGGACGGTTTCATCTATTCTAGTGCTGATTATATTCCTTATAGCAGCTGGAATTACAGTGTCAATAATTCGAGCTATAGCGTCCTCTTTTGGAAAGACATCATTCCTACTTGGTCAGATGAGTAAGGGCATCAGGCCTAGGGCATGGGGACTAGCTTCATCGATGATGGGACTCTGGATGCTAACAAGTCTAGTCGTACTTTTATTGCAAGTTGGCATATGAGGCATCCTCCGAGCCGTCATGACCGAGAGCATCATAAGAGTGGGGCGCTACGGAAGGTCACTCCTAAGGGGGTATAGTATAACCTGGTAGTACCGCGGGCTCCA
>CEWK01058537.1_pt1 | contig 21962 bp, 17 predicted proteins | sample 531431 | NCBI WGS metagenome assembly CEWK01 (sample SAMEA2623059, study PRJEB7988) | marine metagenome | isolation source: saline water (ENVO:00002010), including
ACGCCCTCAGAGAGAATAGAATTTGAGGTCGGAACAGCCACCATATTCGAGGAGGACATCCCAAGAACAGACTGCAGTGCCATCAATGAGGGAAAGGCGTCGATAACGCCTCTCGGTAGCTGGCCTTCTAACCACCCTCTCGGAATTGGCAAAAGACTCCTAGAGTCCTCTATCAACGAGTCTCCAGATGGCCTTCCCTACTGGATATGAGAGTCGATGATGTGATGTATCACAGAGATGCACGAGTGCCCCTGTAGCCAAGTCTTTCCAAGAGACAGGGAGCCGAGGGGGAAATCTACATCCCCTAAGTCTAAATCCAGATCATCCGAAAGAACAAATCCACACTTCCTTGCAATATCAACACCTTCGAAAATACTTCCTCCAGCATCCATGACATACGATTCCACACCATCCATTTTCCACTCTCTCAGGGTCTGATGGATATCGCCACCAGATTGCCTTATCCCCTTGGAAACCTCCGTAAAATGTCCAATAGGGGGGACCGGGGTCTTCATCACGGATTTGAAGTGCCCTGCTATTGACCTCTCATCGGGCCGGACGCCCCTGAGTTCACATCCATCGAAGAAAACTCTCCTCGGTATGCCACCTCCCATAAGGTGAACAACAATCTGTGTATCTTTCCTTATGCCGTGGGAGAGGAACAGCGCAGAATTTACCGCCCTCACAAGGACGTCCATCCGTCCACCATCGCCAGGTAAGTCGTTCAGGTTGAGCTTCCCACTACTGGGTGCCCTGTTGCCAATTATGGCAAATCTCCTATCCACGGGATCACCCCATGCCTAGTTCGGAATCATCGAAGTCCATCATAGACTGCATCTGTCTGCGGAACCTCCTGTCGCCCTTCATGCCGCGCATCATCTTCTTGCTCCTATTCCACTGTGCGAGCAGCTCTTTGACGTCTTTCTCAGTCGCACCGGATCCTCTGGCTATCCTCCTTATCCTACTAGATTTCAGTAACAAAGGCTCATCCTTCTCCTTTTGGGTCATCGAATCCATAATTATCCTGAATTTCTCGAGATTGTTCTGCATCTGCTTTTTCTGCCCAGTGCTGAGATTACCCATCCCTCCAAACATACTATCCGGCAAGTGTGAAAGCAACTTATCCATGGTACCGATCTTACTCATCATCTCCATTTGTGAGTACATGTCAGTCAGGGTGAATCTACCAGACATCATCCTTTGAGTAATCCTCATGGCTTCATCCTGATCTAAATCTTCGGGTGTGAGGTCAATCAGCCCCTTGATGTCCCCCATGCCTAGCAACCTAGAAATGAACCGATCCGACTCAAACTTCTCAAGATCCTGTATTCTCTCTCCCTCTCCTACGAAGACTATGGGGGCACCTGTAGCGGAAACAGCGCTTAGCGCACCACCCCCTCTTGCCGTTCCGTCAAGCTTGGTGACAACAGTTCCAGTCACTCCTACTAACTCATGGAATGTCTGAGCTACTGGCCCAGCAGCCTGACCCACCTGAGCGTCAATAACAAGAAACCTCTCTGTCGCATTAGCTATCTCAGCAATAGAAACGAGCTCTTCCCTAAGAGAATCATCAAGACTATCCCTGCCAGCGGTATCGATAATTACCACATCAGAGTTACTGAATTCCTTCAGCCCATTCTTCACGATCTTTGAGGCGTCACTCTCACCAGGTTCTCCATATACCCCCACACCAGTTCCCTCTAGTAATTGGCAAAGTTGCTCATACGCCCCGGGCCTGTGGGTGTCCGCCTCTATCACTGAGACTCTTACCCCGTGACGCCTTCTCCACCAATCTGCAACCTTGGCGGTTGTAGTCGTTTTACCCTGTCCATACAGGCCAACCATCAATATGGTCTCATTATGGGGTCTGATATCCCTTGGAGGGCCCAACATCCTGACTAATTCAGTGTAAATGATATTCATCGCATGGGTATCTAGCTTTGTTCCCGGGCGTGGCTCTTCCTCAACGACCCTCCTCTCAACCTTCTCAGTAAGCTCTTTTGTCTGTCTGACATTGAAGTCTGCCTCCAGTAGAGCCCTGCGTAATGACTTACTGAGCTCCTTTAGCGTGTCCTCGTCAACTTCCCTCTTCCCCTTCAGAAGTCCCGCTGAGCCCAGAATACGCCTCTTCAAGCCGTCCAGCGCCATGTACTTGGGTCCCGATAGGGTGGTTTGAACATTGTCCGAGGCAGATGGACTCAAATGCCCGGTGCCATGGCGCAGCATGGCTACCGGTATGTGGCAAACCCAAGCCGCTTTCGCAATCGGTATAATCGGCGTTTTCATTGGATGGAGGGGCTCTATCGCTAAGATGACAGGCTTCTTTGACCTATCAGGCTCTGTAAAATACCTACTCTATGGCATCGTCTCAGGTATGTTATTGGCCTCAGCGGCCGACACTCTGATACTCTCAGGAATCATTACCGAGCAAGTGAATATCATCACGGCCAGCTCGTACGCGCTCCTTATCGCAATATGCGAGTCAGCGTTCGTTCTTTTCCTACTCGGGAGGCCGAGAAACGTAGCTTTGAGGGCATCTCCTCCGTTCGGGTGGACTTTGGGGCTTGGTATCGGTGCTATGCAATCATCTGTTCTGGCATTCAGGCTATTCGACGAAGAACTGAACTCATCTCTTTCTGGATTCTCCATGTATTCAGTAGCTGTCTGCCTCCTGATATCAGTAACCGCTTGCACGGGTCATGCGGTTCTGGCCGCTTATCAGGGTGCGATGATTCTGGAGCCTCAAAGGCTGGGCCCCTTCTTTTCTACCTCCATACTCAGGGCGGCATTGTTAATTTCCTTAATACTCTCAATATACACTCCACTGATCCTTGTCGCTCCATTAACTGCAATTACAGCCGCATGGGCTCCTTCACAAGAAAGATGGCTGCCATCCGGACTCACACCAGCAGCCAGACAAGCATACAGAAGGACAACTAGACAGTCAGAGCGTCACAAAATCGCTTCAAGCTCCAGGACCCGTGGATCTATGATTGATGAGCAAGAATAGCCAATATACCCTATATTGAGGATTTATCGGACATACGTATGGCGCATGATTATATTCATCCGTCCGAGGGTGTGGTCCAATGAGGGTCATTATTGCCGGAGCCGGGGAGGTCGGCAGAGGCGTGGCAGCGGCTCTCCGCCAAGAGCGGAGAAGCGTCGCCTTGATTGATCCCGACCCATCAGCCATAAATGAGTCACAATACCTGGACTGCCTTTTGATCACTGGTAGCGCATTATCGAGGGATTCCCTGATGAGAGCTGGAATTAGCGATGCCGAGATTTTCATAATGGCTACCAACGATGATATGATCAACCTACTAGGGTGCTCATTCGCCAAGAAGGTCTACAGCGAACTAGTGGGCGAAAGGAACGCCACTGGGCTGAGGACTATTGCCAATATCCATGATCCAGGATTAGAGCACCCATCTAGGGGAGCGGGGCCTCTCAGTAGCTGGACTAGGGCTGATCACATTGTCAGCGCCGCTGATGAGATAGTCGGCCAACTTGCCGCCAGCCTCTTGGCTCCTTCAATAGATGAGATTCTTCCTCTTGGAGAGTCATCGTGGATCGCATCTACTGAGGTCACAAACTCATCTGCATTAATCGGGACCACTACAGGAGAGGTCGGAGGCATCTTCGCTGGGATGCCCTCAATTTACTCCATAAAAAAGTCCGATGAAAAGGGGGCGCTTAGCAAGGGTGATGAAATAATAGAGCCGGGCGATATCTTAGTTTTTGTTTCCAATTCAACTGATCAGTTCTCTCAGATAACCAGAAGTGTTGGAAAGTCTGACCCCGATCTCAAAGAAAAGGCACAGATAGCAGTTTTTGGCGCCAGTCAGTTCGGAGTTAGACTATCAGATTACTACCTGAGAAGGGGGCATAGTGTCGTAGTAATAGAGCCTGAGCTAGACTTGGCCAATGAATTAGTAGGATCTAGCGTAGGAAATAGTAAGAGGCTCGATGTAATACATGGGGATCCTCAAGACGAGGATCTTCTCAGGGAGCTCGACATCCACAGCCACGATATCGCTGTGGCCGCTCTAGAAGACGACAATCTAAACATCGCTATAGCGATGAGGGCCAAGGATAAGGGGGTGTTGAGAACAGGCCTCGTCCTAAGGGATCGTGCTCTCGTCGATGCAGTCCATAGGATTGGCTCAATAAACCCGGTCAGCAGGAGGCAGGTGGTAGTAACCGGAATTTTGAAATCCATCCATATGAATGTCCCTGGAACTTTCCAAGTCATACCAAACGTGCCAGAAGTAATTTCTATTTCAGCCGAAGTAAAAGCAGAACAGGGAATCGAGGGATGGTCTATATCCAAGGTTGAGTCAAAATTCGGAGCAAGAATTGCCATGATAGACAGGGAGGACTTCGATGGTAAGGTATCAGTCCTCGATCCCAACGAAGTTGATACCGTATTACTTGGAGATAGGTTGTACATACTCCTGCTGAAAGATGATTTGAAGAAACTAGAGAAGATCTTAGGGAGCTAACCATGCGCTGGGATGTCGTCGGTTTTGTCCTCGGATGGACAATTAGACTAGTCGCACTACCTCTAGCTTTGGTGGCCGCATACAGTTGCTACTTGGACTCCGAGGGATATGAGTTCGCAGCCAGGACGTACCTAATACCTCTAATTTTAGCCGCATTTGTCGGCCAGAGCCTAGTTTCGTTAGCCAGGGGGGCCGACACAGCCTCCAGACTCAGAGACCGGGAAGCCTTCGCCTCTGTAGCTCTAGGTTGGATTCCTGTTGTAGTCCTCGGTGCATTGCCATATTGGCTAGGAGGTGTTTTCTATGGGCCTGCTGATCTGTCTTTAGAATCCGTCGCAGTAGCTGACGTCTTCTCAGGAGCCATCCATTCATGGTTCGAGTCAATGTCAGGGTTTACCACGACAGGTTCTACTGTGATAGACCAATCAACAAGTCCAAGATGCCTCGAGGGAACAGATTGCATCAGTTCTCAACCGCAGAGTCTGATACTCTGGAGGTCACTCACCCAGTGGCTGGGAGGAATGGGGGTGATTATGCTTGGACTCCTCATACTTTCTCAGGCCCTTGGAGGCGGGATGTCATTGGCTAGGGCCGAGCTCACCGGCCCCTCTCTTTCCAGGTTGGGACCTTCTCTACAATCCACGGCAAGGAGACTATGGGCGATATACATAGTACTCACAATAATTGAGATGGTCTTGCTTAGGTTCATAGGTGAAATGAGTGTGTTTGACTCTGTTAATTATGCCCTGACCACTCTATCATCTGGCGGTTTCGGTACTACTGATGGCGGGGTTATGGCATTCAGCTCGGCTAGGATCGAGGTTATTCTGATGGTCTTCATGGTCCTAACCTGTATCAACTTCAGCCTCCTCCATCTAGTTCTCGTGGGCAAATCAAAAGAGGCTTTCAAAGACGGCGAAGTCCGGAGCTATTTATTCATCCTAATTGTTGCATGGATAGCTATGGCCTTCAACATATACAGTGCTGGATCCCAAGATTTGGGGTTCTTAGATACAATAAGACATTCGATGTTCCAAGCTATTTCTATTTCTAGTACTGGGTACTCTTCTGCAGATTTCGCCACATGGCCACTTTTCAGTCAATTTGTTTTACTATTATTGATGATAATAGGGGCGACTGCAGGCTCTACGGGCGGCGGTCTCAAGGTACTAAGAATTAGAATCGCCTTTGAGCTATCAAAGAGAGAAATACTGAAGATTATCCAACCTAGGAAGGTTGTTGCAATCAGATTCAACGACGAAGTCATTGACGAGAAGAGGATATGGACAGTACTTGGAATGCTAAGCTCGTGGACTGTTCTCGTTACAGCTTCGATATTGGCATTTTCATTATTGGAGCCATCTTTGGATATGACTGATGTTCTTTCCGTTTCCCTATCCCTCCTTGGAAACACTGGTCCGGCTTTAGGTGCGTTCGGCCCGACCGCGACTTGGGCAGCGTTAGGCGAACCTTCTTTGATAGTGGCATCACTATTGATGTGGCTTGGGAGATTAGAGTTGCTAACCGTCTTGGTCTTGTTACACCCAAAAACATGGCGCAGCGACGTCTAGAATGAGTCAAGCGTGAACTGTTTTCCTTCAGTGGGTGCCTTTTCCTTTTCTGCCTCCTTTTCTAGTGGCGGAGAGAGGGGCGCCTCGGACAAATTCTCTTGATCATCGTACTTCTTCAAAATCGACTTCCCCTTTCTGCTACTCTTAGATATGCCGTGCAGAGAAAGATGCTCCTCAACACCCAGCCCCATCTTCTTTGAGATACTGAAATCGTCGGGGTCTCCCCCAAGTGAATCATCATGGACAGCCAACAAAAGTGGCCACAACTCCTCCCTGAACGATGATTTACTGGTGGAAACATTCTCCGACATAGCAGTGACAACATTGACACTCCTCCAAGACTCTGTCCCTCTTCTTAGAAAGTCGGGGTACCCAAGATATGGATCGGCGGTAATCGGAGTCTGGGAAACTGCAGCCTGAGAAGTCAGAGCAGATCCCCAGTACCAAGATCGGAATGCACGATTTGTGAACTTGGTAGCTAGAGATCTATCAGCTAGCTGCATCGCACTAGTGATGGAAGCAAGGCCAAATGAATCGAAGACAGATTGATTGTTCCACGAGAACCAAGCGAGCATCTGGTCGGGATCCTTATCGCTATTCCTGAGAATCTCAGACGCCTTAGAGCCATTCTTACTCGAGTATATCTCTTTCATGGCCCTGAATACATCAATCTGAGAGTCTCTCACAGAAACCTCTCCGAGCCCCTTAACATGGTCTATGGTGATATGCCCGTCTACTGTAGAGGAAACAGCCTGCAAATCCCTCACTAGCGCCCTGAGGTCACCAGGATTTCCGGCAATCAACTCCTCTAAAGCTCCCGGGTCAATAGATAGCCCCTCTCCATCAAGAATCCTGTAGGCTATTTTCCGCATGTCCCCGCTGTTAACCCTCTTGAATTGTACCATATCGGATAATCTGAGGACCCTGTCTCTGTTCATCCTCCATCCTCTGCCACCTCCCCAGAGTCTCATTGGATCGTTACATGTCATAATTACGGGTTGCATAGTGACTGAAAGCAGGTGCATCAGCTCGGCCTTTCCTCCTGAGTCCCCTGTGATGCTCTTCGTCTCCTCATCCGAAGAAATCGACTTTCCTATCCTATCTTCTGATATTTTTGAAAAACCACCTGCGAGATGATCTACCTCGTCCAAGAGGATTATCGTCTTCCCATCAGGTTTTGAGCCTTCTGAGAATAGATCTAAAGAGATGTGTTGCGACCCTCTAGTCGCGGCTTTTCTGATGGACGCCGCGTTCCTCTCCTCGGATGCGTTGAGCTCGATAATCGCCCATCCCATCTCCTTCGCTACTGCCTTGGCAATAGTTGTCTTTCCTACTCCTGGGGGGCCAGAAAGCAAGACCCCCCTCTTTTTGGGTATTTTTCCGATTGACCACGTGTCCAGCCACTGCCGGATCGATCTAACCTGAGCCTCGTTACCCTCCATCTCACGGATGCTATTGGGACGGTATTTCTCGGCCCAATCTTGACCCTCTCCCATACTGGACACGTTCATCGGTTTAGTCGGGACTCCATGAAGATTGGGAATCAGAAAAGAGATGAGATGTCCCTGTTTTCTATGTGACGAATCAATTTCTCAGTAGCAACCCTGATCTGTTGTTGGTTGTCTCTGTTCCTTACGGTGACCGTCCCATCCTCCAAGCTAGAGTGATCCACAGTGACAGCCCATGGTACTCCTATCTCATCGGCTCTGGCGTATCTTTTACCAATAGAGCCAGTAGAGTCAAGATTTACTTGAATCCCTCGTATAGCAAGTACATCTGAAAGTAAGGACTCAGCTAGTACGTCCATACCGTCCTTGTCGAAGAGTGGTAGGATAGTGATATCATAAGGGCACACTTTCTCATTCAATCTAAGCGTCACATAATCCTCTGACTCTTTCCCATCCTCAGCAAATGCATGATCCAGAACATGCCAGATTATCCTATCAATTCCGAAGGCGGGCTCTATCACATGAGGAGTAAACCATTCTCCGTGAACATTACCCTCTTCTTTCTTCAGAGTAACCATCTCGGATGTTATCTCCACTTCTGAACCATCTTCTAGACTCAGTATGAACGGGATGGATGAAGGCGCACTCGACAGGTCGCTGATCGCGGATACTACTTCATTGGCTCTCTGCCTGAATACAGGCCCAATAATGGAACCATTAGGAGACAGAACTTCTTTCGAAACCTTTCGTGGAGTTTCAAAATGCCTCCACGCCCGTAGAAGGTTAGTTCCCGAATGAGCCTCGTGGGACTCCAAGTCATGACAGGTCCTGTTAGCGATACCTACGCACTCTACCCAACCATACTCGCCTAGAATCTCACAGTCCCAACAATCCGATGCATAATGTGCCATTTCCGAACCAGCATGCTGCCTAAACCTGATCTTACCTCCATCAATTCCAATTTTGATGAGGAAATCATAGGTTCTTTCAAGGAATAATGCAACAGTTGGGTGCCTGACTATTCCCGTATCTAATGCATCTCGAAAAGAAATTCTATGTTTCCCCGGATATTCTCCTTCCGGGTCTGATATCATCTCAACCATGGTACCTTTATCCTCACCCAGCTCATTTCTCCCTGGTGGGTCTTCAGGATCTATGAAGTACTCCAGTTCGGCCATGTTAAACTCCCTAAGTCTAATCATGCCTTGTCTTGGACTGATTTCGTTCCTGTATCCTCTGCCAGTCTGCACTGCCCCGAATGGTAATTTCTGTTTGAAATGACGATATAATGAAGGATATAGCATGAACATACCTTGAGCGGTTTCAGGCCTCATGTATGCCTCCCTGCCACTGCTCATAGCCCCTATCGTTGTCGGGAACATCAGATTCATAGGCCTTGCATCGGACCAGTCAATCTCACCACATTTGGGACAAGAAATATTGTTGGAAGAAATTACCGAGTCCAGCTCTTCTCCGTCAAGTGAATCAGGATTCTCATGTAATCCCTCAATCAAGTGATCGCTTCTAAATATCGATTTACAGGATAAGCACTCTGACATATAGTCATTGAACTCTCCTACATGGCCACTGGCAACTAAGACCGACTTTGGAGTAATAGTCGGAGAATCAACCTCTACAATATCTCCCCAAGAAGTCCAATGGTCAATCCAACTTTCGATAACCTTTCGCTTAATTGTAGCCCCAACCGGTCCATAATCTACCAAGCCAGCCACTCCTCCGTATATCTCAAAGGAGGGGAAAACTATGCCACGCCTCCTCATCATAGATGTGAGCCTGTCCAGCCTCCTTGATTCGGGCATTGTATCACCGACTTGGCCACCCATCTTTCAAGCCATCCTTGGGAATGGGCTATCGACGTGCGTACTGTGAGGTTATTGATAATGCGATTAACAATCCTTGATGAGGTTCTTAGAGAAGCATTGATGTACCCATAGGTAGCCCAAACGAGTGATAGGTGCGAAAAAAAATGCCCGATATCGAGTACGTAGATGACAGGATGGAGACTGAAGAGCTCCTAGAGAGACTATGTCCACCGGTCAGAAATTGGTTTATGGACAAATTTCCAGACTTCACAGAGCCTCAAAAGGTAGCCATTCCAAGAATTCTGAAGGGAGAGCACCTCTTGCTTTGTTCCCCGACTGGCTCCGGAAAAACCCTTACAGCATTCCTCACGATAATAGACGATCTGGTGCGTGGTGCTCTGGACGGGACCCTTCCAGATTCGGTCCAGTGTGTGTACATATCTCCAATTAAGGCTCTTGCCAATGATATCGAGAAGAATCTTCTTGGCCCCCTGGGTGAAATCAAGGAGAGATTTCTTCCAAGCAGAGCCAAGGAAATCAAAGTTGGACTGAGAACGGGTGATACTCCACAGAGCGAGAGGGAGAAAATGCTCAGAAAACCACCACATATATTGATTACAACACCCGAGTCATTGGGATTGGGACTTGCTTCCAAGAGGTTTCGACCAATTTTGGATCAAATGAAATGGCTTATAATTGACGAAATGCACTCATTAGTTCCTACAAAAAGAGGAACTCATCTGTCTCTAAGTATGGCTCTTATGGATACTGTAGTATCTTCCGACGTCCAGAGAATCGGTATCAGTGCAACCATGGAGCCTTTGGATGCGGTGGCAGAATTTCTGGTTGCTAGCGACTCAAGGGAAACCGACGCAGAGCCTCAAAAGGTCGCCATAGCGAAAATCTCTGGAGATCGGGAGCTTGACTTGGATATAATTCTCCCAACTCCAAGATTCAGCTCTATTCCAGTTAAGGAAATTTTGGATCACAATGTAGACAGAATCAAAGAATTAGCCGAGGCTCATACTACTACGTTGGTTTTCGTCAACACCAGGAATATGACCGAGACAGTAGTTCAGAGACTGAAGATTGCTGGGATGGAAGGTGTAGAAGGGCATCATGGTTCAATGGATAAGGCAATCAGACTTGATGTGGAAAGCAAGCTCAAGAATGGATTACTGAGATGTGTTGTTTCATCCTCCAGCCTTGAAATGGGCATAGATATTGGTTCGGTGGATTTAGTCATTCAAGTTGGATCTCCAGGGTCAATCGCCACGGCCCTTCAGAGAATAGGTAGGGCAGGCCATCAGGTTGGAGGCCTACCCAGAGCTAGGTTCCTGCCGACCTCGCCCCACGACCTGATGGAACTCGTTGCATTGCAAATGGCTATCTTAGAGGGGGAAATGGATTTACTAAAATTCCCTCAGAATTCACTCGATGTTCTGGCACAATTCCTAATCGGTCTTACCATAATCAAAGAGTGGGATATCGATGATGCATACTCTCTCGTGACATCATCATGGCCATACAAGTCACTTCCTTACGATGATTACATAGAAGTTCTAGACATGCTTGATGAGGAAAGAAGAGTCTGGCTTGATTGGGAGGATAATAGATTCGGAAAGCGTGGATTTGCGCAGATGATATACTACACCAACATAGGAACTATCGCACCAGATAACAGTTACCTGGTTTTCACTGGGGACGGAACTCTGGTGGGACAGCTTTCATCCTCCTTCGTTTCAAGTCTCAGGAATGGAGACGTATTCCTATTGGGCGGATCCACCTACAGGGTAGCTAGTGTGAGGGGGACTAGGGTGAATGTCACTCCTGCAACCGGATACAGGCCAACAATACCCTCTTGGACAGGCGAGGCAAACAGTCGTACACATGAATTGAGCCAGGCTGTCCTCAGACTATTGAGTCAGATTTCTGTAGGAGCAAGAATGGCAACCGATTATGAGCCAATCCTGACAGAAGCATTACAGCTCAACAGGCCCGTAGCATCCGCGCTGAAACAGTTCCTCGACGAGCATGTTGCTACAACGTTCCAAGTTCCTTCCAATGACAGGATACTTATCGAGCAGGTAGACTCCCCTCTGCCAACTTATGTTGTGACTACCTGTAGGGGAAGAGCATTCAATCTAGCCTTGGGATATCTCTTTGCCGGAATCGCCTCTAAAGAAAATATAATCATTCACGAGCTTTCATTTGACGAGAATGGTTTTATGGCAAAATTGAGCCATGAGGTTGAAGTCTCCAAGATTCCAGAGGTATTCAGGAACGACACTAGCGAGGAAATACTCCAGAGATATATGATGGATTCCCAACTATTCTCAAAGAGGTTCAGGGAAGTTTCATCCAGGAGTATGCTGAATCCAAGAAGAATCGGTGCTGAGGAAGTTAGTCCGAAGCAGTTCCAGCAGAAGGCAGAGGCGATTATGACAAAACATCGCCAGATGGATGGCTCGGTGATAATCAGAGAGGCGATGAGTGAAATCCTAAATGGCGATCTAGATATGGAGCAATTACGCAACTTCATCTCCAGAATGGACAGCGAGGATGTCAGGATTGTACATAGGCGCGTGAAAATGCCTTCGCCCCTAGGAATGACTCTATTCATGTCCGCATTTGAGGATCTTCTGAGTTTGAGGACTAGAGCCTACCTTATCAAGGATGTAGATCCAGAAATACTGAGGCGTCTTCTGGGCGCTAGATCCCTGGCCACAGATCTGGATAAGGAGACGATTTCTGAGTACTACCAGTCAAAGGTAGCCACCCCGAAGAATGCTATTGATCTTCTGAGATTAATGGATATGGGAGGGGGACTAGAGCGAGGCCTCACCAATCCACTCTACAATTCGAAGCTTAGTGAGATCGAAATCCCCTTGATTCAACAATGGGTACACGAACTAGCAGAGAGAGGATTGATTACCAAGGTGAGGAACACAAATCACAAGCAAATTGACGACAAATGGTTCTCTATTAGAATGGCAGGAGTTCATGGTACGCTCGGCTGTCTTGCAGTTGCAGGCGCATCCGAGATGGAGGACCTACGAGCTCTCTACACTGGCGGTCTGACGTATGAGATAGCCGAAGACTTCTCTGGTGGCACTCCCTCAAAATGGGCTTCTTCAAGTCTTTCCGACCCTCTAGACTGCCTTAGACTGAAGCTACTTGACATGCTTGGCTCGGAAGGTCCACAGACTCTCGACCAACTCAGTGGTAGGCTACCGTTCCCCTTGGGGCAGGTAGAATCAGTCCTACAAGAGCTAGAGATGAGGAACTTGGTATCAATAGGCTTCTTCACCCAAACGGATGAAGGCGAGTTTATACTTAGAGTAGACGAATATCGAATTACTGGAGGTAGCGTAGAAGTAGTGGATTATCGTACTCTTCAGACACTTCTCCTGCAAAAATCCTTCACGGAGTTTTCTGAACCTTCTGAAGCGATAAAATCACTAGCTTTGATTCAGAGAAGGGACGAGCTACTCCATAGGGTCAAGAACTTCAGGTTCAGAGACTGGAAAGACTTCAAGCATGACTCTGACGTTTACAACGGAAGACTATTGCACAACAGGGTAGGGTACACAACTCTCGATCAGGTGCCTATGCTTCTGGGGCTTCGTTCGGAACCTTGGCTTGGATCCTTAGAAGAAGAAATACTCGAGAAGATTCCCGAAGACGGCATCACAAGAACAGAACTTCTTTCTGAGTACCCTCGAGGCAAGGAAAATCAACATATCCAGAAAAGCATCAAGAGGGCCATATCTAACCTAGAGCGACAGCTCGTTGTTGCCAAGCAATATTTAGACGTTCCAAATAGAAAGAGATCAATAGCACTATTTAGGAAAATTCATGGTGTCGTTGAACCACTAGACTTTCCCGAAGCACTAGCCCAATTAATAGGAAAGATAGGACCAGTAAGGTTGCATACACTGAGGTTCTTCGTCAGCAGGCCTGTTGAAGAGCTCGCTGAAGTCCTCAGGGAATTAGAAAATGAGGGTACGATTTGCAGAGTGGTCGCGCTACAGCCTGATCCTACAGACTATTACTCGTCTCATGAGGACGCCGAGAAGCTACTCTCGCCGTTAGCAGAAGATAGAAAGATGAGAATTTTAGCCCAGTCGGACCCGTTCTGCAGTCGCTTCATCCAAGAAGTGAGGATGATACTGAAGCAAGGCTGGTATCATCCTGTTTTCAAAGGCGTGGATCCGATCGGCAGGATACTGATGTTCGTGGTCAACGACTATCTCGAAATCAAGGACGTGAATATTCCACATTCTTACCTGGACGAATTCAAGGACACATTCAATGAGCTTCTAGAAAACTATCGTGACAGATTAGTAGATGTTTCTGTGATGCACTCTTTCAATGGAGTTCCAGTACATGACTGCGATGAAAATATCCAAGCTATACTTTCTGATCTTGGGTTCGTCTCCATGGGAGACGGGGAGAGATACATACGTGGGGGAATCGTAGAACCTAGGCCAAGAAATGAAGTGAATAGACTTCTTTTCCATACGCATAATATTCATCAGATAAGCAGGTGGGAAAATGAAACCTATGCTCTGAAGGAAATTGATGAACTGAGGGATGACTTCGCACTTAGGGGACGCTGTGAAATGTTCAGAGTCGATCTACAATCCATGGCTGCAACCGAGCAACTTCACCAAGGAACTAATCTTAGGGGACACCAAGTTTGGGCCAGACTTCCTCATTTCCAGAGATTACTAGCAATTAGAAACGCACCCCCCAATGATGATGATTTCGGTGTCCTAGAATTCTTTAGGAATCATAACGATCCCTCGGTTTTTATGGAGAGGCTAGCCATGCGCAGAGCTGAATTTAGGAAGCTTATCTCACCACTAGTGAGAAGTGGGCACCTGGTCCAAGACTACAGAGGGGGCTTCAAGACCGTAGAGTCACTACAGAGTTCCGATCTTTGGTCAATAAAAAGGAGCTATCTAAGGGAACTGGTCGAGCAATATCCTGTAATTTCGATGAAGCAACTTGAGAGACTGGCAGGAACTCCCTTCTCTCCAGAGGAGATCAGCGATGTGTTACATGAATTCGAAGAGGACGGAACTCTGATCAAAGGATTCCTAGTCGACGACCAGCATGATATCAGCTGGGGGAGGAAGGAAATTTTAGATTCGAAAGAGATCCCAAAAACTAGGGATTTGGTCATTCCACCCTCCGACCCATTGATTCACTATTTTGGATCGATCCTGAGGGAAAGATTCGGTTTCGGTTCGGCTTACTTAGTATTCCACAAGGAAGAGCCCATCGCAGCTTTCAAGGCCAATACAAGAAACTCGACAATAGAAGTTACGGACTTCGTGGGGGACTCGGATCTGGAGAAGGAGGCCCTTAGGGTCATGAAAGAATTCGCGTGGGAACACCAAATGCCATTAACGGGCGAGCTCTATGAGAAATTAAGGTCAAGATGACTTAGTATTAGTCCTCATGAAAGTCTTAGTCACTGGTCTAGAGATTCTCAATATGTGACGGTGCAACTCTGGTAGCAGATCAAAAAGGGCCGTCGCCAATAGGAACATGGCGAACAGACTGGCCACTTTTGCAGCATAACTGTGTGTGAAATCAAACATATCAATATCTGAGCCGGGAAACAGCCTCCAGCCACTGTAAGTATCACTTAGCCATACAATTCCTGCATTTCTGAATACATTGAGTACGTGTATGGTAGGCAATGCGATGAGTAAACCCCTCACTTTACGCTTCCAGGAAACACCCCTTAGAGCTACAATCGCACCTACAAAGATAATCATCGACTGTAAAGCCGAGCAGGCCAGAATGAAACTAACACTGACTGGAGTCCCATCAGAATAATTGAATGGAGCGAAAAATCCCTTGTCACCGAGTGGTTCAGTTAGAAAGTATCTACTTCCCTCCCACTGGGAAGCGGCAACCACCCCACTGGGAAGATCCACCATTATTTCTCCAACCTCGAATGACCCCAATCCACAGAATTCTAACAACCACTCTGTACTATGTGCAGTCATCTCAACGAATTGCATATTCAGAACAGGAATGCTATATACGGCATAATATGGAATGACAGACCAAGCCACAGCTCCTCTAAGCCATATTAGAGACTCATTTTGGAGCTCCCAGTTCCTAACCTCCCAAATCCCTAGGGCTATACCGGCTGGAAGGGCTCCAGCAGTCATAAGAACAAGCAAGGGATCTTCAATCTCTATGAAATGTCCCGATTGCATATAGAAAAAGAGGCCAAGCAATGACCAGCCAAGAGCTGCAGAGTACGCGGCCATGGGAGAATCTCCACGATGAAAAGAGAATCCTAGAGAGAGTGCGCCAATCCAGCAAAATGACAGCCAAAGAGAGAATTCGGGTACTCCTAATGCACCCGCAAGACCGTCCACCAAGACGACGATTGGGTCTTCCATGACGTCAACGAGCCATCAACCCGTAAATATGATGCCCCCAACCGATAGCCGGGTAATCACATGGCTGACGACTTCATTGAGTTTGCAAACAGCTACGTCTCCAACCTCAAAAATACACTCGATAACCTATCGATAACAGAAATTTCGAACCTATATTCTATGGTTATTGACGCCTCTATGAGGGGGGCCACTGTCCACTTCATAGGAAATGGGGGGAGCGCTGCTACTCCATCTCACAGTGCTGGTGATTGGTCAAAGGAGCTCGGTCTGAAAACCATAGCTCACTCCGATAATACATCATCCTTCTCAGCATGGGCGAACGATGAAGGTTACTCTCAAGTATTCGTGGGCCAACTTTCCACATTTGCAGATAATGGCGATTTACTAATCGCGTACTCTGGTTCTGGCAACTCAGAGAATGTAATTAACGGGATTAAATACGCTAATGAGATTGGTTGCAAAACTGTAGCAATTACTGGAAATTATAACGGAATGGGAGGGGGTAAAATTGTAGATTTAGTAGATTTATCCATAGTTATCCCCAGTACTTCCATGGAAAGAATTGAGGACGTCCAATTGGTGATTAACCATATCATCAAAGAGGCAGTGAAATCAAACCGCGAGCAGTGATTACATGTTCCCGCCGATGAGGGATAGGGAAAGTCTGTACTCTCCACTAGAATTACACACTCTCCCAATCAAAGGACAATGGCAAGGAAAAATAGCCTATCTTGATAGGGATGGGGTAATTATTAGGGGATTCGAGAACTACGTCAATTCTCCCGACGAGGTCGAGGTACTCGCCGGAGCTCCCCAGGCTATAGGAGACTTACGAAGAGATGGATTTAGGATATGTATCGTTACTAACCAATCTCCTGTTGGGAGGGGAATTTGGAGTAGAGAAAATCTGGCTAACATACACGACAGAGTTCGTTCTGAGATTATCTCAGTAGATCCTGATGCGATTCTCGATTTGACATTACACAGCCCCTACGCTCCTTGGCATAATTCGTGGGCGAGAAAACCCAATCCTGGTATGCTGGAAGCAGGCAGGCAGATTATTGAGGCCGCAGAGTCACGGATTTTACTCTCTGAGGGTGACATAAAATTTGGCGATGAATGGAAAAACCGTCCCTCTGAGGTAAATTCTGTAATGGTAGGCGACAGAAATGTAGACATGGAGGCTGCAAAATCATTTGGCGTAAGGTCATTCAAATGCGATCCAGACAAGGGATTGAATGAAGTCATCTCAGAAATATTGGTGAGGGAAAATGAGTAAGGGGCTCATTACGGTTAGAATCGGCCTAGATGATACCGATCACCCAGATTCCGGCTGTACCACCCATTCTTTTGACCATCTACTGCATGAATTATCTAAAGTCAAGGGAGTAGATATACTAGATAGAATGCTTGTCCGACTTTGGCCATATGCAACAAGGAGAACTAGAGGTAACGGCGCACTTTCGTCTCGATTATCGTTGCCTATTGAATCAAAAGATCATTTCATGCAAACTTGCTCTGATTGGTTCGACGAACTTCTAAATGACATTGTCGAGATTCCCCGGGATCAAAACTCACCATCTCCCGCTCTGTTGATTTCTTTTGGAAAGGTACCTGAGAACTGGTATTGGGAAGCCGTCAGAGGGGAGGTCAGACTTGAGCACAGGGAGGAAGAAGTGAACTCATTTGGAATAACGGTTCTTTCTCATCCGGACAAGTGGGGGATAATTGGAGCCAGTTCAGCAATCTCTTGGAATCCTCCGATTAATCATTCGTGGGAGCTAATTGCTTGGAGGAAATCACACTTAGTAGGCACGAAAAGAACAGTTTCTAAGGACTCAGTGATGCAGTTATCCGAGTTATTCACGGACACATTCATGAACAGAGATCCCACAGCCGATAAGGGAATTATCGCACCGAGAACTCCCTGTCCGGTACTCTATGGAATACGTGGCGCAAGTAAAGAAGCTGTAGAATCCGCACATATCTGGATGCAAGATGTTGAAACCAATGAGAAGTGTGAATCATGGGCTTCTCACATGTCTAATCAACTATCGGACGACCATCTCTTAGGGCCATCATTTGGTACGGTAATATCTGATCCAAGAGTCGTTAAGGGAGCACACGCCAGTCTAAGGGTAATCTCAGAAGGTTCGGGAGAAACTTTGGTTGCTTTCAGCGAAGGGGGCCCTGTAAACAGACTTCTACGACAACTCTCCCCCGGAGATACGGTTTCTTGGATGGGTCTGAGATCACCAGACAAAGCCATCCATCTTGAAAAATTGAAAATAGTCTCTGCCTCCCCCAGGATTACCACCCGTCCCAGATGCTGTGGAAAGGCCATGAGGAGCAAGGGTAAAAATCAAGATCTGTCATGTGATAAGTGCAAGATGAAAACTCCAAAATATTGGCTTTCAGACGAATGGTCTCCAGATATTCCTAGTTCATTTGATGGTTGGACCCAGCCACCGCCTTCTCAAAGAAGGCATCTTTCCATGCCCCTTGAACTTGGCATCCCTTCTTAGGTGATTATTTATCTGACATTATACTCAGAGAACCGTGGATACCGAATCAGTGATCCAGTTTATCCTTGCAGTAACTGCAATATTTCTGCTATCTTTACTGATTCGTAATTTCAAGCCAGGAAACAAAAATGAGAAACCCAAATACTCAGGATTAGCCAGATCCCCAGAGGATCTATACGCCCCGTCGGAAGAAGCAATATCAGAAATGGAAGATCTAATTTCAAAGCTCAATTGACCAATTCCTCCAGCCCCTTTGAAGTCATCCTAGCTAGAATTAGAATATCTTCACCAGAGATAATCCTCACACCATCCTTTTTGGGGTGCTTAAGAAGCAAAAAAGTCGCATATGAACTCTCAATCTTGGTTCCTCCACGAGTCAGCCAACCACTTTCAGAAAATCCAGAAGCGTCCTCGTATGATGACGAAGTAATGATCAGGTTGGTCTTTCGGGCAACCGACGACAGTTTCTTAGCAGCATCGATGTCATCTTTCCTAGCCCTTCCATTACTTTCACACCAGTCATCGACAATCACAAAATCATCTCTTCCGAAGTCTTCAGCCCTCGTGAGAATAAAGTCTAAATTTCCTGCAAAGTCTGTTGAGAAATTTAGGATTGAGATGCGCATCAGACCCTGCTCATCAATATCGTGCAGAATCTCTCTAAACCTATTTGGGTCAGGCATTTTTCTGCAGGCCCAGATTACTCTTCCTCCATTCATTACTGTGTCCGACACAACCCCCAGGCAAAGTGTGGTTTTTCCTGCCCCGGGCGATGCCGAAATATGCACTGCCCTCCCTTCGAAACTAATCACGACTTACCGTGTGTGACATAGTCAAAGAGGATTACTGAACTAATTTCCAGAGAAATATAATCAATCCCCTCCCTCATCAGGCATATGGGAAAGCCATGAATGAGAGAATTCCAAGGCGGGAGGCTCCTGATTTTAGAGACTCCGAAGACGGAGTAATATCATCAATCGTAGAAGATGGATTTCTTAACGTGGCTCTAGATGATGCAAATCAGTATGGGCCCCATGCAATGATAATATTCCTGGGTTTGGCTTCAGTACTGACAGGATCTATTTTGGGATTGGCCATGATCGACCCAATACTCTCAGTCGGGACGGTAATCCTCATAATTGGCTCCACTTTAACCAACTATCTGATTGCAAAGCTCAAGCTCCCTGGAAGATAGTAGGTTATTGACCTACCTCGAGTCTCAATCTACATGAATGCGCGTGCAATTGTAACTGCATTATCCACGATTTCACCAGAAACTCCGAGGTGACTCTCAGGAGAAAACAGATAATTCAACTCATTTTCATCGAAGACAGAGCTAATCTGCTCATTCTCAGAACATACGGCCTTCAAATGCCTCCCAGTGCTCAGTGCCTCCATTGAGCAACTCCTGAGGACCTCATGAGCCTCATCTCTAGGCATGTTGCTGTCCACAAGAGCTAACATGATCTTCTCAGCCATCACCAAGCCTTTCTGAGATTCTATATTCTGCAACATCCTGTCTCTGTCTACTACCAGCCTTGACATAACTTTGTCACACTTAGCAATAATGTCATCAAGCAATATCATTGAATGGGAAAGCGTGAATCTCTCGGAAGAGGAGTTTGCAAGATCTCTTTCATGCCAAAGAAGTGCATTCTCATAAGAGGGAATTATCATCGATCTTACAATTCTTGCAAGCCCACATGCATTTTCTGCAGTGATGGGATTTCTTTTGTGAGCCATAGTAGAAGATCCAACCTGCTTTTCAACGTCAAAAGCCTCGGCAACCTCTGCAATTTCACTTCTCTGTAGATTCCTGACCTCTTGAAGTATCTTTTCTACTGTGGTTGACACGTTCGCCATCCACCCCACCCATTCAATGTAGCGATCCCTTCCGACTACCTGGGTGGTGGCCACTGGAACTTCCAGACCCAACTCTCCAAGGATAAGACTCTGTAACTCCAGCGCATTCTCTCCCTGTGCAGCTCCAGTACCAACCGCCCCCAGGAACTTTCCGGCAATAATCCTCGACCTCATTGAGTTGAGCCTTTCTAGATGCCTCCTAAACTCGTCTACCCATACCGCTACCTTGATTCCGAAGGTTATTGGTACTGCAGCTTGCCCATGAGTTCTGCCGATCATTATCGTATCCCTCTCCCTCTCGGCTAAATCACACAATGTACTCATTAGTGATTTTAATGAGTCTAGTTGTAAATCCACGCTGTCTTTTATTTGAAGAGCAACAGCGGAATCAACTATGTCATTGCTGGTAGCTCCAAGATGTATGCACCAGCCCGCTTCGCCAGCTGCTTCGGCCATAGCCTTTGTGAGTGCCATGATATCATGTTTGGTCTCAGCCTCTATTTCTTCCACTCTATCTGCTGTAACTATTCCCGGGTCTGAAATATCAGCAATAATGTCATAGTGCTCAGCACTAACTCTTCCCATCCTGCAATGGGCCCAGACAAGAGCTCTTTCCACCTCCAGTTGTCTTGAATGACGCCCTTCTCTCGACCAAATTGCTTTGGCCTCATCTCGTCCATATCTGTAGTCTAGAGGTGAAACCGACATCGTATCCTCAAACACCCGACCGGTACTTCCGGTTTGAGCCTAGCGATTGGAAGTCAGCCGACCTGAGGAAATATCCCAAGACCCTCTGTTCCTTCGCCACGACTTTTCTCCATCCAGAGTAATCCTTTTTTTCATGTGAGGGGAATCAAGAACTAAGGTCTCGTACTCTCCTCCCTCTCCGTCAGAATTGAATCTGAATTTTGATGAGATACTAATTAGCTCTTCCACATCCGAAACTCCCAATTTTCTACCTATCCACTTGTCATCAAGGCCATCGGATGTTACTGAAGAAATCCTAACATCAAAACCAAGCCTTGGCAAGGATCTAACATGTTCATCAGGACTGTGATGCCACAATGGTGAGAATGATTTAATGCCAATATTGGAGCACATCCTCTCAATCCTTGTTCTTTGGTAGTCGGATCTAAGAGCACCCGAGACTAAAGCATCTATTTCCAGTAACCCTTCATGCAAAACTATGCCCTCGTCATCCCAATTTTCAGGCCAGAACAGATCGAAATCTTCAGCAGGATTGCTTACCCCAGATAATCCCAGTTGCAAATCCAGCATTTCCTCATCTTCTATTCCTTCCGTAACAATGGGTAGCCATGGAATTTCGGAAGAGGCTGATTGAAGTCCTGCGACACAGACTCCACCTGTCTGAAACATCATTGAATCATCCCCCGTAACGCACAAGGTAACTAGAGCTCGAACATCCCAGCCTCTCATAAGGGCCCACCACGTTGCATACGTAGAGTCCTTTCCTCCAGAGCATAACACGGCCACACGCATGTACCCACGAACCAACCATTCGGCTTGAATGCAACGAAAGAGGACGCTATACTCAACTAACCTTGATAAGAGGCCGTTGGTGCAATCATGCTGATAACGATGCAACCGAGCGGCCGCGGATACGACTCTTCAGTAGGAACTTTCTCACCAGACGGACGACTTCACCAAGTCGAGTACGCCCGCGAATCAGTAAAAAGAGGCTCCACAACTGTTGGTGTAAAATTCAGAGACGGCGTGATATTGATAGTAGCCAAGAGAATACCCAGCAAGCTTGTGATCCCTGAGTCGATAGA
>CEWK01020043.1_pt1 | contig 21890 bp, 18 predicted proteins | sample 531431 | NCBI WGS metagenome assembly CEWK01 (sample SAMEA2623059, study PRJEB7988) | marine metagenome | isolation source: saline water (ENVO:00002010), including
GAGGACAACCCATGTCAGAAATTTCTCTGGTGTAACTCATTACGACAGCAGAACATCAGAATTTTTAAAAGGGAGTGCGTAGTTATGTCAAATGATATTGAGCCAAAAGAAGCTGCCTTTCATTTTGAGGCAGTTAAAACATCAATGTCCCAAAGTAAAGCTGGTACGATACTTAGGCTAGCCATACACCCCAACGAAGTGCCAGCCAATCTACACACAGATTGGGTAGGCTCTCGATACATGGTTGCCATGGTAAAGCTAAACGAACAAGACGAGCCAGAGATATCTGTTGAGCAACGTGAGGTTGATAAGTTAATTGCCAGTGCTGGCATGTTGTGTAGAAACCCCAGCTTTGTTGAGTTTCTTCACGAAAAGAACATAACAACGTATGACCCAACAGGGAAATTTCCAACACTTACCCCAGATGAAAATGGTGTTGCGGAAGCGTTACGAAACTATCTGGGGATAACCAGCAGAAGTGACTTTAGAAATAATTCACAGGCTCGTGAACAATTTAAAAATCTTTCACAGGAGTTTTCAAGATGGAAGCAAGGGAAAGCACAATGACAAATGATTTTATCGACCCAAAAGAAGCGGCTGAAATGCTGACGATAAACACCAAACAACTCCATTATATAATGGAGACAGACGAAACATTTCCAAAGCCAATATTTCTTTCCAAGAGAATAAAGAGATGGAAGAAGGACGATATTTCTGGTTGGCTAGACTCTAAAACGCCAAAATAATTGTACTGTAGTACAAATGAAATTTAATAGCGATTTCAAATATGATTTAGAGGTTGGGCAAGTAGAAGAAAAGCGGCTTGCCCAACTTTTGTCTGGGGCTACAATAGAAGTTAAAAGAGACTTCTTGGCTCACAAAACTGGCAATGTTTTTGTTGAGTATGAGAGCAGAGGAAGGCCTTCTGGTATATCAACAACTCAGGCACAATACTGGGCTTTTATGCTGGAAGGTGACACAATCGTCATAATCAAGACAGAAAGGCTAAAAGATAAATGTCGTGCGGAGTTCCAATCTGGCAGAACAACATCAGGTGGCGATAGCGACACAAGTAAAGGCGTATTGTTGCCAGTATCTCAACTTACTTTATAAGACCAGCATCTCTCATTATCTTGTTGGCATCTTTTACAACAGCACTTATGCGCTCGTTGATGTTTTTAATTAAGACTCTTTTCTGATTTTCTGGCACTACAGGAGAACGATTTATCTTGTTCTTCTGTCGAAGTAACTTGTTTCTAAAGTTGTTTAAGGCTCTTATTTGTCCAGCTACAGAAAGTTCTTCTCTGTATTTTGACATAACTTCTCTAACACGAGCCTCGTCACCGCCCTGTCTTGCAAACTTTAATTCTTCTACTGCTCTATACACATCATCTCTTAGTTGCATAAATGCGCTGGTGTCTTCTTGTGTTGATGGAGATATATAAAGCCTTCTGATGAACGGTATCTCCTTAACAACATCACCCTCAAAATCACCTCTCAAAGCATCTACGATGTTTTTAGGAAGTTCTGCGGTTCTCAAGGCAAAAGCACCAGCACCACCTGTAAAATAATTACCCCAGTATTCCAATATGTTTGGAGACACATCAATAAGGCCCGGAGTTATCTCTGTGCCGCCTATTGAATTTAAAGCATTACTGATTGTTTTTGCTGTAGTGCTGGTGTTTGCCCAATACTTTTGAGAGTCAGGTCTTTGCACACCGAAAGGAGAGCCTTCTTTGTATATTGGTACTCCTTTAAAGTTTCTGTTTGCCAACAATTCAACAAACGGGTCTCCCACTTCTGGTGACACAAGTGTTGCATAATCCACAGGCTCACTAAAATCATTTATGCCGCCAAATGGACTAATTGCATCTAGGAATGTACCCATCGCTGAGTTGAACGCTTGTCCGCTGGAATACTCACCTCTTGAATATCTACTTAAAACACGACCAAAATTAGTCGCCATGTTTAATCCATACGCCAGTGGTATTTTTATAAACTTTTCATCACCCGCTACGCCAAATGTAGGAATTATTATGTTATGCTCTAAGTGATAGTCTATGAGTTCATCGTAGTCTTTTTGACCGTCATCATCCTCATCACCAGATATTGCGGCATTGAACTGGTCCATCAGTATGCCAGACAGCAACAGGCCAGCCCATATCTTTCTTACATTTTTAGACCTGACTGCGGCATTCATTAGGGCAAAGGAGCCTTGCAGGGATGCGTTGTAGAAAAGGTACAGCGCATTCATTAACTTTTTCTCTTCGCCAGCTTTGGCAAAGTTTACTGTTACATTTCTTGCGGCTTGAGCTGCCCTTGCTTCAGGGATTCCTCTGTCTATTAAGGCTTGGAACGTGGCAACACGGACACCGTTTTCAATGGCTGTGTTATAGTCATCAAGAAACTTTAGCAACTTGTTAAAGCCAATCTTATTTAGGCCCAGTTTATTTTTTATACCTGTCCCAGTTATATCGTCTAGAAGACCTTTTAGATTACGCATCTGGTCTTCAACGCTATCTACTTGGTTGGTAGAGTTTTTACCCCCTGCCTTAACAAATCTTTCAAATGCATCTGTCCAATCTGTTCGCCCATACTTTTCAAAATCATCTGCTCTTAGCTTGCCAAGTATACCTCTTACAGCAGGCAGTGCATTTTTCATTACTTCTTTGGTCATCGGAGGCTGGTTTTCATACTGAGCCACGTTCACACCAGCAGTCTCCAAGTCACGGAAGAAGTTTGGAATGGTAAATGATGGGTTGTATGTTGTGTTGATGCTAGACAAGAACCTGTTAAATTTACCTAGCTTGTCAACGACCCAACCACCTCTGCTTATACCATCACCGTAAGCACCCTTCATGGCACGGGCAATTCTATCGTCAAATATTAGAACATTAACACGCTCTTTCTGACCGCCTATCTTTACTCTTAATATATTATTTTCTAACTCTGGGTCATACTCAGTTAGAACCTCTGCAATGCCTGTTGTGTTGATGTCCTTGTCCTGTACAAGATTTAGAAACGACTGACCAACTAGATTTCTCTCTGCATCAACTATCGTTCTTTGATTTTGGTTCATCACATTAGCAATGATATTTTCTGCATATTGTGTGCCTCTACCCTGTCTTATTCTAGGGTCTTGTGCAATTCGACCACCGTACAAATTTTGATAGCGTCTGGATGTAATTCTTGGAAGATTGCTAGCATCCTGCTCTATCTCTTCATCAACATCTAAAAGGCCACGCAAAGGAACGTAGAAATCAAACTCGTACTCGCTAACCATTAAGCCGCCTCTGCGGCGCTCTTCGTTAGTGCTTTCTATGACCTTTGAAACAATGCCTGCTATTCTGTTGAAGGTTGCTCTGGATTCTAAATCTAACGTGTCCACCCAATCAATGATTGCTTTGGCTTCTTCGTTTGACATACCAGAACCCATGCCACGATTAAATTTATCTTGCACATATCTGTTACGTTCTATGGCATGTTTGGCGTATAGAAATGCCTCCACAGCGGCAAGCTGGTCTGTGTATGTTTCTTTTGCCCTTGCGTCTCTAAAGAAGCCAGAGATGACATCTAAAGTTTTATACTGAGCATCTGACAAAGATACATCTCGTATGTTTTCACCAATAGGCTCAAACAAATTCTCTCTGTTTTCGTCTAGCTTTGCACCTATCAGACCTTGAGAAAGCTCCTCACGCATGTACACATCCAGAGCATCACTAACCTTGTAGCCATCTGCCCTTAATTCATCCATTAACTTTCCTACCGGAAGCATGGCATCTTGAAATTTGGTTAGAAATCTCTCTGACCTAGCGCGAATTACTTCAGACTTCTCATCACCAACAAATTTACCAAGAAATTTACTCAACACGTTTGCAGTGTTGTTGTAAGTTACACGGTCTATAAACTCTTCAACCTCTGCGGTTGCCTGAGCAATAGGCGGCTGTGCTGTTTTAGGAACATCTACGACTTGTGCTTGAGAAAATCTTCTTACGCTTTCTCTTCTAACGAGCGTTTCAAGTCTTTCTGAGAATTCATCGAGTTCTCTCCTGAAAGCACTTGGAGCAATCGAGAGGTCTTCTGCGCCATAGATTGGCCTCTGTTCAACTGTACGTTCATCGCTCTCTGCGCGGCTTCTAACAATTTCGACTTGTCTTTCATATCCACCTTCCTCTAATATTTTTTTGTAAGCACCATTTGAAAACAAAGTTGCAAAGTCAGGAACATCTGCAATATCAACATCTGTTATAAGACCTTGTTTTAATAAATCTGTCGCTGAAAGACCTGAGCCACCTTCACTTCTTCTTCTCTCAACTATGGCCTTTGACACACTCCAAACAGTTTCCTGTATTTCTGATGGACTCCATTGGTCGCCAGTTATTTGACTAGCGGCCTCTGCGGCCTGCCTAACTTTTGCCGAAAACCCAATATATCCACTACTTTTTATGCCTAATTCACCAATCTCATCTCTGATTGCCTTTCTTTTAGACTCTGAAAATCTATCTTTGTCTATCAGTGCATAATTAGCCATCCATGTGTCATTGGTGACTTCATCTACAGCGCCAAGAAGATTTAACATAAATGAATTTACTTTAGGTCCGGATATTCTAAGGCTCATCTCAGTGCCTTCTGGGGCAGAAAGCGCTCTAATTGAATTATTTATCCAAGCTGGCAACACTGATTCAGTGCCTTTGTCGCCTTGCACTGACTCTCCCATTATTCTCATAATGCTTTGTTGGTCTTTTGGTCGGCCTGATTTATTCCAATTAACCCATATGTTAAGCGTGTTAATTGCGTTTGACTCAACTGATGTTTGTGGAGATGTTGCGGCTAGTAACGCTGTAAATCTTCTTGCGTCATACAGGCCAAAGAAATCTTGTATTGCTTGTGCGGAGTTTCTGTACCAACCCTTCTTTGCTCTGCCAGCAACAGCAACAGAACCCATCTCCTCTGCGCTTGGAATTTCTGTAAATATGTTTACGATTGCTTGAATGCGGTCATTGACATGATGTTTCATGCCAGTTTCTGTTAGCTCTATCTCATCTTCGAGCATGTACGGCAGAATATCTGCATATCCCCCGGGCAGGTTTCTTCTGGATTCTTTAACCTCGGACGATTTTTTGCCTACTGGACTTACAGATAACCTGTTAAATACTGCCGCCGCCATACCATAATCAGCTTTAGCAAAATATCCCACATACCCAGCGTCCTTTATCATCTTCTCCGTTTGTGTAACAACAAACTGATTTATGTAAAGTTCTGGGTTGTTAATATTTTCTATTGATATCTCTCTGACCTTATCTGTAACCATAGCCTCGGCCTTTGCCTTGAAGCCATCTGGGTCTTCTATAAAGTCATACAGTCCATCTACAGGTATAAAAGTTTCATAGGCATTTTCGCCAGCAAGCCATTCTTTTCTATAGCCCTCTGGGTAACCTACATTTAATCCGTAGTAACTTCTTGCTTGGAAATCATTGGGGAAGCTGACACGACGAGTATACTCTTCCCCCTTTGCATTGTAGTTAGTGCCTTGTCTCTCTGGCTCGACTACATCTATAGCACCTTCTTTAGAATAATGTACAAGTCTTGTTAGGCCTTTTTCATCAGTTCTGGGTTTTGTGACTTCAAAATCACTTTCTTCGCTCTCTGAAACCTCGCCTCCAACGCCCGCTTGTCCATCTCTAATTCTTGTGCCTGCTCTGGTGTTTGGCCCGACAGTTCCTGACGGATAATTTCGTCTGCTTTCTCTTGAATTTTTGACATCGCTATTTGACTCCATGTCTGGAGCAACGCCTTCTTCAACAACAAAATCTGGCAAAAGAGTTATCTTTTGTTCAGCATAAACTGTGTCAGATGGATTTGCTCTGTTCTGTTCTCCCATCGGCCCGAAGTTGACCCAAGAGTTTTGACCTCTTGTTTCTGTAGTCATGGCACGAGCCGCAAGAGGAGTATACATTCTTACATGCGCTTGCCAAGCATTTTCTTCACCACGGGCAGTGAAGGTGCTTCCCTCAAGCCCGTGACCAAAATAATCATGAACAATACGGAAGACATCATTAACACGCATATCAACGCCATCAACGACTTCATTGGCTCTTTTTAGTAATGGATTTGCGGCTTCGTCTGCTTCTGTTATTGCTTCTTGACCAAACCCATCATCCGTTGGAAATACCCATAGATGATTGTTGTCCCTTATGTCTATCAGGACATCTCTGCTTCCATTTGGATAAGGGTTCTCTTGGTCCAATCTTATAAATTCAATTTGTACCCCAGTATCTTTTACAAATTGCCATTGAGCCAAAGTCTCTTCTGCCATTGCGTTGTAAGCGGCACGAGTTTCTGGGTCAGTTGAGTTGTCCTTTGCCTCTTCAAAAGCTGTGGCAATGCGACCAGCTAAGTCTTTATCTACTTCAACGTAAACTGACTGCCTGCGGTTAGGCATGTCTACAGACTGTAAATATCTTGTTTTTGCATCTACGACCTGTGGTATTGGCCCGATAAGATTAGACGGTAAATTATCAAGGCGGCGTATAGAATATCTAAATCCAGACTTTGCAGAAAATTTAGGATTTCTTGCCAATACAAGAGGGCCAACTTGAACAACAAAATCTGCCGCAATCACAGGCTGTGTTGTCATTCTGTCATAAAAGTAGGAGTGACGCTCAGGGTCCATCCCAACTTGAACAACATCTGGGTCATTCATCATTTGTTGTGCAAAGGCAAATGCCTCGTCTGGAGACATTTTTACATATTTACCTTGCATTGTAGCGATGGTGCTTTTTTCTTTTCCGGTTGCAATTTTTTCTGCCGCCCGTTCTGACATCCCAAAAAGCGCATCTGTTATAACCGCTGTGGAATCATAGCCCAAAGCTTCGCCAGCCATAAGATTTTCAGGTATAGCAACAGTGGCGTCCACAAACTTACCATCAACTTGCACTCTGCCAGAGCCTTCGCGGAACTCAAGATTCTCTAGTTTTTTAATGTTAGGCTTGTGATATGAAACAATCCATGTGCCGTTATCCCTATAAGATGGTATGTCAAGCCTTATTCTTACGATATCCCCATCACTCAATATTTGTGACGGCACTCCAACTAAAGTTGACTTTTGGACTTTCTTTTCTCCGGTTCTTGGGTCTGTTGCAGTGCCAGATATGGAATCCACCATGTTCTCGTATGATTCAGGGGCAGGAACCGTTTCATATGGTATAATTGGCTTAAACTCGTTTACCAGCTTATCGTATCGCTCGTAATTAATTTCACCTTCAGATAATTTGTTTGCCGCATCTTTGAGTTCAGGTATGCGCTTGGTTACATCCTTAAACGATTGCTCTATCCGCTCTATATTGCCACGCTCAGGAATTAAAAATCCTGCACGGACACCAGCAGTAGAGTAACGAGTTTCATTTAATGCCTGTCTTGCCAGATTAATGTTTCTATTTCTGCGTCCAATCTTTCCAGATTTTATGCCTTCAAATATTTCTGCGGCCTGATTAAATCCAGCTTCTTTATGGGCTGTAAATATAGATTTAAAGAAGTTTACTATTCTGCCAAATAAAGTTTTTGGCTTGCCGCCAAGGCGTAGTTTGCCTTCAGCGTATGCACGGAACATTTCTGCAACAGCTTCTTCTTGCTGAAGCTCTGGGTCCGCATCAGGGTACATGTATTCCGCACGGTCAAGAAAAGTATATTCACGCTCTCTCTTAGCGCCCTTTATGTCCTTTACATACTTTCTTTTCTCTGCGGCTTTTACAAGTATCTGATATTCCTGCTCCGTAAGAAGGCCTAAATTTTTTATTGCGTGAATGACCTCATGGTTCATAACTGCGGCTAGTCTTTGTTCTAGCTCTGCGTCACTCATGTTGGGGTCGTATAGGTCCATAGCAAGAGTGATAATTCTCTTGCCGTCCTCTGTTTGCTCAAATGTTCCCTCTGCAAGAGATAAGTTGTCAGCAGGGATTACATTAGTGGTTACTAACTCTACATCTGTTAGCCCCATCTTAAATAATAGTTTACGAAGGGCGTTGGCTACACGTTGTTTTTTTCTGCTGTACTCAGGTGTGGGCTGTGTGGCTTCTTCGGCGGCTTTTCTAGCATCGTTTGCCCTTAATTGAAGCGCAGAGTTTTGCTCTGACGGGGGTGGCGATATATCTTTTCTGGCATCTATAGCCCTTGAATACCCGTCCACTTTTTCTTGTGCGGTTTCTAATTCACGCTGTTGCTCTGGCGTTTGCACACCTTGCTTTTTTATTTTATCTAATTTTTTTTCCGCATCCAGCTTTTGCTTTTGTAGCTCAAGAAGATTGTCTTCTCTTTGCTTTGCAGCAACTTCCTCTGGGCTTGGAGGTGTTGGTTCTTTAGCTGGGTTTACAACTTTAAATTCAGTTGGGCTTATAGGTGTTATGACACCTCTTTTTGTAAGGTCTTCTATAATGCCTGTGGCTATATTGTCCCTTACTTTTAAAGCTTCTTTTAATTTCTTTTTGCTTACCGCACCGTCTTTTCTTACGGCAACACCGCTTTCAACTGCAAGTATTGCCGCCTCTCTTGACTTGGATACTTCCTGTTCAAATTCTTTTTGCTCTTTTAATTCTTCTTTTTCCTCTGCCGTTAGCTTTTTGTCTGCTGTAGCAGGGTTGAGTTTGGCATTAGCCCTGTTATATGCCTCAATACCAAGAACAGATTCTATTTCTGATAACGGTGCTGGTTTATCTATGTCAGGTTGACCATTTCTTTGGCGGTTCATGCGAATAACCTGAGCCTCAGCATCCGGCAACTCATCTAGCTCTACTTCAAACCTACCAGCCAAGGCTTCTTTAGCGGCCTGAATGCCCACTTGCCGCTCTTTATCTGGATTTAACCCAAGGCCCAGAATATTTTCTTTTACCTGTTTTCTTTTTTCAAGGGTTTCGCTTGGTGTGTCTGGTTGGTCTGCTAACTCTGGAGACGGGAGAGCAAGTCTTGGTGCTTCTATAGCTAATTGACCTTCTGGAATCTCATTTCCATCTGCGTCAAACCTTCTGCCATCCATAGAAGCTCTACCACGAGCCGCCATTTCTGCGGCCTCTACACCTTCTTCTTGCTGGTCCGCAACCAGTTGTGCCTGTCCTTTAAGAAACTTTTTAACTCTTCTCCCGGCTATTGTTTCCAACAGGAAGTTGAATGTAGCACCAGCACCACCACCATAAATTGCATCATCTTTGTATGCACTTGCCGCAATTTCAAGGTCAGGATTGTAAAATCCTTTTTCCGTAAGGTCTTGAAGAACAGCGGCCGTAACTTCTTGGCCACCTTCCGCAAGGCCAGCAACGCCAGCAGACTTGAGCCTACCTCTGATTGTTTTTACTGCTTCTTGTTTTGCGTCTTTTGGAACTTTCTTTAAGATATTTGCTAATGCACCAAATACCCTGCCAACAGGCAACGCTTCAGTAGCGCCAATAGCCCCACCTGTGAGAATTGCAAGTTGTTTTGAGTCAACATCTTTGCCCTCTTCTAGTGCGCGACCAATACGCTCGTATTGATTTTGTGCGCCAAGAGAAACACCCATCGCACCAGCGGCGGCAGTTCCAGCTAATCTAGTTGCAGTTACGCCAGCACCAGCGGCTGATGCTAGCTTCATGCCCCCAGCGGCAGGCACAAGAAACGATGCAAGAGAACCAATGGCTTGACCAGACTTGCTCATAATATTGTCATCCGGTGTGCCAACAACGTACTCAACACCAGATTGAAGTGCATCTGTTATGCTTTGTCCTGCCCGTTCTAAACCTGATTGGTCGCCGGGAAGAATCGCCTCTGTCAATGAGGCTAGACCGCCCGGAATCTGGGCAAAACTATTACCAAAGCCATACGCTGTTCCCTGTATAAGGTCGCCTATGCCACCAACAGTATCTTCTTCTATAAGTTCTGGTTTTTCTGTTTGAAGAAAGCCCTCTCTTCTAGCCATTTCGGCTAGAATTTTGGTCTTTTCCTCTGGTGTGGGGTCTGACCCAGCAATGCTAACAGGATAGACCTTGCCTGTGTTCGGGCTTGTTGCATAAATAGTACCCATAACTCAACCTTATACGGCTATCTTGTCTAGGCCTACCATTCGCCTGAGAGTAAGTTCTTCCATTTGATACTGCTTTAATTTCTCAGGGTCTAGTGGCATTCCATTTTGGTCCACCCCAGAAGCAATCATTTTAGATACTGTGTTAAGCCTTGATATGACATTAGAGGCTGTTAAATCTTTATCACTGGCCTTTGCTAATTTTGCTCTAGCGTTTATTAAATCAATAACGCCCTCGTTGTAGCGGTCTTGAGCTTCTCTGTAAGCTTTTAGACCAGCCGCACCGCCCTCACCTATTGCACCAAGCAATGTGGGGTTGTCGGATGACATTATAGCTAAACCAGCCTGAGCAATAGCAAGCCACTTATCAGATTCTCTGTCTGCTTTTTGTGACTTCATTAGGTCAATGATTTCTTGCTCTAAAGTATTTACAGATTCTGTATCTTTAGTGTAATTGAACTCTTGTTCTTTTTGTTTGTTTTCTGCGTCTGTGCCAGTTTGTTGATTACCAGTGGCCTCATTTGCAGCTTCTGCTGCTCTGTCTTCTGCCAATTTTCTTGCGGCTTTTGCATCTTCTATGCGAGAGTCTTCTGTCCTAGCTATATTGCGCCCCTTTGTAGTATCGCCCGGTTCTAGAACCACTGGTGGCCTGTTCGGGTCTGGAGCTTCGCGTTTAGGGTCATTTCTTCCGCCCGAACCTTTGGGGTCTGTTTCTACACGGTTTGGAGCCTGTCTTCGTCTTCTGCCCTCTGCATCAAATGGCCCATCTGACAACTGACTCTCTAGATAATCTTGTTGCGGTGTAGGACTTGAGCCGCTTGTCGCTGCCATTGCAGCCATAAGACCTGCTTTTTGGTCCTCTTGGGTTAAGTCTGATGCAGTTACACCCCTGTCTATTAACTCTTGCGGCAAAAGAGCATCTGCAATTTTGTCTTCATCGTCAAACTGCGCCGCATTTATTGCAGTGTTTATCATCTCTTGAGAAAATGGTTGTTTGCCTTGCTCAAAACCAATGATGGCAGGTATAATTTCTGCGCCACGTTCAGCGAGATTTATAGGCTCATCTGGGTCTATGCCTGTTTTCTGAGAAAGAAACTCTATATAATTTTCTGTCGGATTATTATCTGAAGGTGGGGCGTATCTATTTGCCAAGCCCCTTAATGTGTTTATGCCGTATTGATTGCCATATGTCATCAAAAGCCTTTGTATAGCTCTAAGACCAGCCGCATCAGATACAAATTTAGCATATCCTTTATCTTGACCTGATTCACCAAAAAATCCAGCACCCGGCCTAATATTTCCGGGGTTGTTTAGCCTCATGCCAAGAGTGTCACGAGGAAGCCCGTTTTGAGCGCGTATTAAACCACCGTCGTATTTTTCATCCAACACTTTGTCGGCTGTCCCCACAAATATATTAGTGCCTTTCTTGTAGACCATACGTCTACCATCTTTACCTTTTCTAACCTCAAACTGATTAGATGACAGCTTCTTGCCGTGGTCTGTTTTGGAGAACAGTGCATCAACCAAACCACCTTCTTCATAGGGTATAACAGCAGGCATAGGCACAGGGCCACCCTTAACAGGCATTCTTCGGCTTGGGCTTTCAAAGGGAAGGTCAGCCCCCATGTTTGAAAATATTGGAAAAGGACGCCCAATGGCTGGCCTTATACGCTGGTCTATATTTAGGCCAAATCTAGGTGACTCATCAAAATCTACCCCAAAACGTGATTCAGCCATGTCCTCGACTTCATCAAGAAAAGGGTCTACCTCTTGTGAGCTAATGCTTTTTTGAATGTCATTTCCAAACTGCATCAAGCCACCAGACCTCATGGCCTCTGGCATTGCAGAGCCTACAGCATTTTGTACCATGGTACTTTTCGGGGCCATGGCCTCTGACATACCAGCAATACCAGACTGCGGCACACCAGCGGCGGCGATTGCCTCCTCAGCTACCGTAGGCTGTTGCGCGGCCTGACGTTTTGCAAAGTCATCTCTCATGCGCTTACGGCGCTGTATCTCACTAAGAACAAGAAACTGCGGAGCATTGCCAGAAGGCATTTGCATTTCATTAATAAGCTGGTCTTCAGAAAAGTTTTTAAGCTGGTCCTGAATATCAATAATGTTCATAGCCCTGTTATTCCTTTATACAACCCTAAAGCCGAAACCCCCGTTCCAAGAAGTTGCTGTACAGGATTATAAGTGCCAAATTTAGTCGTTTCCGTAGATGGCTGTACTGGGACACCTCTAAGTATAGATGAAAGGAATTGTAACTGCTCTCTTGGGTAATCCCTTTGGCGTACAAAATCTTCATAACTTATATCAAGCCCAGCTTGCTCCTGCCTTTGTATGTCCTTGCCTATTTGCTCTAAAAGCTGTGCGGCCTGAACATCACCATCTCTAGCCGCCTGCCCTAATCTGGCTAATTGTGCGCCCTGCGCTCCAGCCATCTCTCCAGCGCCAAGTCCTATTCTTTCTGCATCTGCCATCGCTTGTCTATCAGCGGTAAGTTGTGCTGATGCCTGTTCAAATGCTTTCTGTTGCCCTTGAGCCTGTATCTCTGCAAGCTGGCGCGAAAGTTCGTTTTGAGCCATGCCTTGCGCGATTGCTTGACGGGAGCCTCCGAATGCCCCAGCTTGAACTGCCTGAGCCGCCCTAGCGGCGTTTTGGTCTTGAAAATCTTGAATGGCCTTTGCTTTTTGAACATCTACTACCTGTTGCATATATGGAGTCGTTCTTGCACGAATGGCATCTGGGCCAAACGCCTCTGCCTCATAGCCCATGCCTTGCTGTGCGCGGCCTATAGCATCTCTGGTCGCGGCTTGTGCGTCACCTATGCCTGCAATCGGTCCTAGATTTCTAATTTGTCTTTGCGCTTCTAAAACATCTGGGGTAACGCCAGCTAGTCTTTGACCTTTGTATGGGTCATAATCTAGCTTTGACTCTGCCTCTGTGCGTTGCAACAGACGCTCGAAGTACGGCCTTACATATTTTGGAAGATTAGACTGAACAACCGTTTGTTCTTGTGGTTGCTTAGAACCTTTACCCATTTCCTAACTCCATTCTATAAGCAATGTACTCTGGCTCCCAGCCATACTTTCCTAACCAACGCTTCCAAGCTTTTCTTCCGTAGCTTTCTAAATGACTACATCCGCACTCTTTAGCGTATCCTTCAAGGGTTTTCTGCGCCATCGGCAACCATTCACCCATTCTGCTTCCCCCAAGCCAATCCATAGCCAATGCTTTCCTACTTGGATATTGGATTATTCTTGTTGTTATAGCGGCAATAACATTCATACCTTCTTTTTCATCATCAATTATTAACCACAATCCATACATGCCGCTCTCAACGTCTTTATAAACATCGTCAATATGAAACTTGCCTTTTGATGTTTCTACTGACTTAATTAAAACTTTTGCTACGTCTCCCCAGACGATACCCAGAGCCTCTCTGGGAACTGCTGTAATCATCATGCTGGTAGCATCATTCCTTTCGGCACTTGGTCAGGCTGTTCTGTCATACCAGTTCGCATCGTGCGAACTCTGTCCATCATTTCATATAAAGCTTTCGAGCCTGCGTCAGTCGAGCCGTTGCCCAACCCGCTAACCACATCCGCAGGTACAATAAACTCTCCATCGGATAGCACCACATCTTGCTCTCCTTCTAAGCTTGCGGGAATCATGTCGTCCATACCGTCTCCAATGCCACTTACCTTACCTTCTGTGACATCTGAATCCATATCAAATTGACCGGATTGCACCCTTTTTACCAAGTCACGGAGAGCATCTTCTCCGTATCTTGCCATAAATCTTCCCAACACAAGTTCTGGGTTAGATGACCTACCCTGTATTGCCTCTACAGCATCTGATATAAGCTCTTTATCATTAGGCTGTTCGGACATATCCATGTCTCCACCCTCTTGATATTTAAGAGCCGCTAGACCACCCTCATTAAAGAACCTAAACTCAGGGTCTATGCCGCCCCTAAATCCGGGTGGCAAATCTCTTTGGATTCTTATTGGAGCATCCGCTTCTGGAATATCTCCGCCTTCATCAAACTCTGAATCAAATGCCCCTGCTTGGGGCTGGCCAAGTGCCATTAAGCCCGGAGCAGCTATACCAGCAGTCTGACCTAGATTTCCAGTAAGTGCGCCCATTGCCCCTTGTGCGCCACCTATTCCACTTCCAGCACCGCTTGACATAAAGTCAGTAAAGTTTGCGGCATTTTGCGCTGTTCCAGCAGGCAGTCCAGTTGCAACGCTTGAGGCCGCATCTCCAGCGCCACCTAAACCACCAAGAGCCTTACCGCCCATGTAGGACATCAGGCCAGTACCGATAGCTGTTCCTAAATCATCGCCTTGCACCAGAGAGCCTAAGCCTGAGCCAAGAGCGCCAGCAAGAAGAGTTTTTCCAGCTAAAGCGCCTCCAAGCATGCCAGCGCCAGCTAATGCAGAGCCTCCTAGTCCAAACAAAAGTGGTAACATAGTTTACTCCTTATAGCCCTGCGTATTCTGTCTTTGCATCGTATGATGGGCAAGCTTTTTCTGCGAAGTCTCTATGCCCATAAACTTCTGCCTCTGAATGTCTGTCAAGTATATCTTTGATGAGTGTGACAAGGGAATCCTTCTGCTCCTCGGTTCGTGTGTCTTTAGGATTTCCCTCAGCGTCAGCCCCACCAACATAGCAGATGCCGATACTGTCGCTATTATGGCCCCTACAGTGAGCGCCATTAATAGATTCATCACGGCCCGCATGAACAGAACCGTCAAGTTCCACAACCCAGTGATATCCAATATCGCTCCAGCCCCTCTCTTCAGTGTGCCAGCGCTTTATTTCTGATGTCTTTACATCGCGCCCCTCTGGGGTATCAGCGCAATGTACTATTATTTTTTTAATCTCCCGCATATCCGTCACCATAGCGTTCAATAAGGTTGTTAATAGGTATCCAAGTTCTTTCGTCTATTTTACCATCTTTTATTCTGATGTCGTAGACCCCGTATGACCATCCAGTCAATGTATGTTTAGCATACTCTTCTAAATGCCCCTCCGGTAGGCTTGTACCTAAGTTTATCACATTTATTAGCTGGTTGCCCATCTTAGGATACGTTTTATCTACTCTTTTGTGGGTATGGCCAAAAACAACGTCATGTAGACAATCTCTTGATATTTGATTTTCAGAATACATACCGCCGTATGCCTTACCCATTGCATTTAGAGGGGTGTGTGTAAATCCAACATCTCCTATAAAATAAAATTCTCCATAAGGAGAGTAAGTCCAATCGTAATCCTCTAGTGTGGCAAACAATATCTGGTCTAGCAGCTCAACAATCTCTGGATTTTTGTTGGTGTAAGACCATATTCTGTCCTCATGATTGCCCAGAGTAACATGCTTTTCAACCTTGTAGCCGCCCAAGCCTCTATGAAAAGACCTGATGGCCTGCTGAAAACTACGCATATCCTCCTTGAAAGATGGTTTTTGGCGACCCTTTACCGTGTCATTAGAATCAAATCTATTTAATGACTCTACGCTAGCAAAATCACCTATCTGAATTATTTTGTCTACTTTGTTTTCTTTTGCGTACCTGCCCATAGCAAAGAATCTTTTTTTATCGGGCAGTCTTGGGCTATCGTGACAGTCACCTATAGCCAAAACATGTTTTGTTTCGTCTGGTCTAGATTTTCTCTGTTGTATTCTATAGACAGGCTTCAAAACTACTGTTGATTCTACCACGTTTGGCTTGGACAAAAGACCTCTACGTTTTGCTATGCGAAGCCTAGACATAAAGGTTGTATATGTTAAACCTAAATCTTTAGCGGCCTTGGTTGCATTACAAAAATGCTTATGGAAAGCAATTACTATTTCGTTTGCTTTTTCTTCACTTAAATGTGGTCTTGACATAATACGCCTCAATTAAAGCATTATGCGAATTATATCATTTACCAGCCTATTTTGTAACCTTTTTAACCTTTTCAAAGGTTCTGAGTCCGCCTAAGCCAAGCATTCCCAGCAAAACAGTCATTAGAGAATCCATATCAAATGTAGGTAGCTCTGATATTTCTACTCCAAGATAGGAACACACAAACATGGTCACAGGCGCTAAAACAAAGTGCCAAGCCATAGCAAACGACAGACACCAGCCAAGAAAGGGTCGCCAGCCAGCCACAAAGATGGACTTATGTTGTGCTTCTGCTTTATTTATTTCTAACTGACCCATGATTTGCTCTTGCATATGCCGCTCTGACATAGTGGCAATTTCGTGAGCCAACTTTGCTTTTTGGTCTTTGTCTTCAATAAATTTGTCTAGTAGTCCTGTTACCGGACCTATAAGCGCCTGTATCACTCTTATCTCCTACATACACAAATCGTCATATTTAATTGTGTGAAGCCTATGACCGGACAAATCCCCATGTCTTACTCTCCACAATTTTAACAGCCATTTAATCATTTCTTCTTCCTTTAGACTCTTGACCCATCCATATGCCAAATATACCTGTCATAACACCCATTATAACAGATACAAACGCGCTTTGTTGCATGGTTGGGTCTTCTAAATTCATAAACCATTCTGCACAACGCCAAGACATAGCTATACTGCAAATCATTGTTAGGCGAGCAACTGCGTTATATTCGATTATTTTTTTTATATAGTCCATTTGTACTACGGTACAATTTTTACCGTCCCTGAATCATTGTACAGCGCACCGGACTCAAGCCCTGTTGCGGATGTAGGCAATGCAGTTAAAGTAATTGTTGTCGCCCGTATGTCTCCAGCAGTTCTTTCCTGCTCGATAAATATCTCTAATGCTCTAAGCAAATCTTGCATATAGGTCAGAGAATATTCTGATGTTGGCTCAGGTAATCTAGGTGCTGGTAAATTGGTTAATGCCATTATCTTCTTCCATCAGGCCTAATATTTACCCTTGGTGAACCTAGCTTCCATTTTGTACCCAAGGCGGCTGACTCAACTCGAACAGAGAATGAGCGCCCTCTTGTCCTTAGATTTAATTGTTCTGTAAATGTTTCTACAGGAGATGACGCAGTTCTAACAGCAGTGCCAGACGAAGTATTAGAATATGCAGCCCCCGGCTCTGTCCTAGATTTTAATGTAAATGTCGCTTGTGGGCTTGCTAAAGAAGTTGAGCCTACAAATGTTAAGTCAGGTATTACCTTTGTCACCAAGCTAAAATTATCACCATCCTGTATGTCCATTGGCGCTGACTCAATATAAGAATTCATAGCAGAGCCGTCATCATCATACTCGTATTCATGATTGTATAAATACGCACCCTGTGCCGCTATCGGGTATGCTCTGGTCCCTCTATCCAGCCAAGCAGAGCGGCTAAGAGTTCCGTAATACCATATGGTGTCTTTGTAATTATATATAACGTATCTGTCGTTTTCTCCGTCACCGCCATTGGCTACTGAATTTGTATCAGAGCAATATAGCCATATGACTTCAGAGAACTCTGAATTTACACCACCGTACACTTTGTCTGTTTGGCTCAAATTAAAATCTGCAAACACATGGTCTTTTACAGTGCATTCTAGTTGCTGTGTTTGCCCTGAGTAAACATAGAAATTATCTATACCCATCCAGTACACAACGTCTTCAGTGGCAACGGCGGCGTTTGGACCCATGATGGTAATGTTTGATGCCAACTGCTGTAAGCCAAATGTAAACGGCGGTCCGATAAACCTCATTGAGTGAAGTGATGTATCTGTCCAGACCAAAATCTCACGCTTTGTCTCAACAGCCTGAACAAACTCCGAGCCAGAACCTAAAATTAAATCGCCAGCAGTATTAGATGTTGATGGAAACCAATCCACTGCGTTTTCTTGAGATGAAAATCTAATTAATAAAGGGTCTTGCGTTCCATTGCCCTGAGCCGCAGATGAACTTGAGTTAATAGCATCACAACCAAAAGCTATAACGTGTCTATCTTGGTCAGACACAAGCACCTGTTTAGCCACCGTGGGAACAGATTTGGCCCCAGCCTTTGTTGAAACCTCTACCGCTCTGGCGCTAAGACCGCCGGATTTATCCCAATAGTACAAATTAGAATCTCTGGCGTTTATAATAAGGTCTTCGCCAAAATTATCGTGCGACCATAGCCTTATCTCTGTAGATGTCGTAAGGGCAGAAGCCAAGCCCCAGCCTCCTGACCCCCATGTTCCAGCACCCCAACCCGTGCCACCAACCTGCGAGTTTAATCCCGCATTTATCTGATACGCACCAACAACAGAACTGCCTCCGTTACCAGAATCTGATGAGTTTGCAGTTACTGCATTTCCAGTAGTTGGGTCTTTGGCTGTTATTACATAAACACCAGAGCTTGTTACTGAATCAACCTGATACTCTTGATTCAGCACATCGGCGGTAATAAGACCGCCAAGAGTTGCAGCCCCGCTAAATGTAACAAAATCATTTATGTTAGCGCCATGATTTGTGTCTGACACTGTTATTGAAGACGACCCATTGCTTGCGCTAAAGGTAACATCACCAGCGGCTGTTGTGTCCCTAAGTGGCGTAATATCATTGAACGCCCCGCCCTCCTCAATATAATATTTTAAATGTGTGCCTAGACCAAGAAAGTTAGAGCCGTCCAGCGCTATCCAGTTATGTAAAGCACGACAAACGCCCTGAAAAGTATTTGCAGAATACTTTAACCAGCCACCAATTTTTTCTGGGTAGCCAAGGCGAAATCTAATTTTATCACCATCAACCCAACCTCCCTCGTTTGAGTAAGGGGTAACATCTTTGTTAATGCCAGCTTTAAATTGTAGTTTTTGTAACGGCATGACACACCTACGATGGTTGTGTTATGGATGCTGAGCTACTTGCGGTAAAAGTTCCGCCCAAAACGAGAGCGCCCTTACTCCAACTGGGTGGATTAGTGGCTTTAAATCCAAACCACTTATAGCCAGCGCTGTTTGCGGCACTTACATTATCTGTGGCCCATGTAATAATAGCATAATTGTAAGTGTTAGATGTATTGGTAATGGAATTTATAGTTCCATCAGCGTTCCAAGAAATACTGTATCCTCTTGCCCCACCAGTACTTCCGTTATACCCAGCATTCCATGCAGCCACAACATTAGTTACAGTGCTGCTAGTTGTACCACCGTACAAAACCACATTGTTATTGTATGCTGTTACGTCTTCGTTTTGTGAAATTGTGATGCTTGCGCTAGTAATAAAGCCGCTTCCTGCATGAAACACAGGTTGCCAAGCCACAGCATTTGCACCATTAGAAATGGTAGAGGGGGCGGCTGTGCTGCTTTGTGAGGTAACTCCAAATCCAGAAGTGTAGCCCCCCGCCGCAAATTGATAAGCCATCCAAACTCTTAAGTCCCTCGATGAGGTTCCTGCTGAAGAGTAGAAGTCTTTAAGGCTAAGCTCCCCGGACTGTGGGACGGTACTGTTGACAGCATTGTCAGACACACTACCCCCGCCTCGATAGTATTCTTTAAGGCCATGAGGTGCAGAGCCACCAAAATTTGTAGCCAGTTGGCTTAATTTAATTTCACCGGAATCAGGTAGTGCCATAATTAAATAGTTCCCTCAGCGGTAATGTCATCCGCAGAAACAATTTCACCTGTAGTTTTTATTTTAGCCACTCCTGTGCCATTGTAACTAAAAACTAACTCATTACTAACCACACTTAAAGTCCAGCTACCAAGCGTAAATGTACTGCCACTAATCGGTACAGTAGAAAAACTTAAATTGCCGGAGCCGTCTGTTTGTAAGTACTGACCATTTGTGCCGTCTGCTTGCGGATAAGATAAGCCGTCAAGAACAACCGAGCCTGTGCCATTAGGAGTGACACTGATATTTCCATTTGTACCATCGGCTATGGCAATAGTCCCAGAGTTGGTCCCACTGTTTGTGCTTAGTGTTAGGTCGCCTGTGCCGTTTGTTGTTATTGTAGCATCTGCATTGTTATCCCCAACCCTAACTGTGTCAGCGTCAAGTTGAACATCACCTGTTCCGTTTGGAGATATTACCACATTGCCATTGCTGGTTGATGTAATGCTGTTGCCATTTACATCTAAGTTTGCTGATAGCTGTGGACTTGCATCATTAACCAAGTCTGTTGGCGGTGTTAGTGATTTAAATTTACCGCTAGAAGCGCCCCCACCATCTCCAGTTACAGCTTGAGTTGCCCCAGACGCAATCTCCACGCCATTAGATGTAGAGTATGTGTTACCTTTATAAATTATTCTACAGGCCGCATCGGTTTCGTTTCTAATTGTGTAAAACTTTTTCTGGTCTGTTGGAGTTACCCTAAGTTCAAATGTAGACCCCGGTGTTCCAGAAAGAACCAAAACAGTCTTTTGACCATCTGAAACAGAGCCATCGTTTGTTGTTAGGTCTTGGCTACCAGTTATGGTTATGGCCGCCTGCCCATGCAGAGCCGCGTCAATGATGTCAAAGTTGGTATTGGTTGTTGTACCCCAAGTACCCGCTTGGTCACCAGTACCCGGTTTCTCAATCCCTGTATTAGTTGTATAGGTACTTGCCATTTATACCACCTTATTAGTCCATGTTTCTACTGATGTATTCGCGTCTATCTCTGTCCAGCTTCCGCTACCAGTGCTTGTTATCTCTGTCCAGCTTTCTGGGCTTCCATTAGAATCCACCTGTACCCACAGTATATCACCATTTGCTGTTTTTAAGAACACACTGTTCATTTCTTGTGAGGCAAACTTTAAAAGACCACCCAGAGATTTAGTAATATCAAACTGCGAGTCCATACTAGACTCGCCAAATGTCAACAGTCCGCCTAAAGAAGTTTGTTCAAAATTTATATCTTTTTCTGAAACCAAATAAAGCACAGTCAAGGCGTTTACTGTCTGTATAAAATTAGAGCTTATCTCGGCCACGCCTGACGCAACTAAAGATGCCGCACTGGTTTGTGTAAAGTTAGCGTCAAGAGTTGCTTCTAGAGAAGCTATTATATTTGACGTTCCTGTTTGGTTAAATTGAGAACTAATTTGCGCTGGAGTTTGGTGAACCAGAGTTTGAGTTGATGTCTGCGTAAAATTAGCAGACATATCAGCTTCTGTTATTAGCAATCCTGCGGCAGCAGCCGCCTGTTTAAATATAGATGTAATTTCAGCAGATGCTGGGGATATGAAGTTTTGTGAAGTCTCTTGTGTAAAATTAGCGTCAAGGTCTACACTGCCAAGAAATACTATTCCTTGACTTGAAAAACTATCTACAGAAAATCCCTGAACGCCAAACATCAGTCTGCGTCCTGTATCGTGTTACCTTCAGCTACCCACTCAAGAATGGCTGCGTAGTCTGTGTTTTCAGGATTAATAGGCACAGATAAGACCCTATTACTGTCAACAATAGTTACTTGATAACTGCACAATTCATTTGTTCTTGGGTCTACATTCTTCTTTACTGTACTAATAATCATAATTCATTCCTATAACTCTGCTGTTAAAGCAATTTTAGCACTTACATTACCAGTTCTGAAAAAACCTGAATGACCTGCTGTACCGCTTATCTCAGTTTGATTATAAAATTCTATAGCTGCCCTTTGAGAAATGCTTAATGTTACTGAATTAAATCCGTCAGAGGTATTATTTCTATAAAACAAATAATAATTTGTGCCAGTTGTTGCATCAAGAGTTGGTCCAGTTCTCATTTCTGTTGGTAACTTTAATGAACCATAAACATTTATACTATTATACATTGAACCCATACCAAACGTAGATGGAGCTGCTTCAGAGCCATCTGCAATTACAGTATAGTACCTCTGACACCTAGCCAATTCATCCCCAAATGACCTATGTTCAAATGGTGTGGCCTGTTCGCCTACTTCAAGCTGTACGCCCGTG
>CEWK01009280.1_pt1 | contig 21779 bp, 19 predicted proteins | sample 531431 | NCBI WGS metagenome assembly CEWK01 (sample SAMEA2623059, study PRJEB7988) | marine metagenome | isolation source: saline water (ENVO:00002010), including
CTCGGATTTGACCTCAGGCCGTGGTCTGGGACGAATAGGATTAGCATCGCGCTGATTATTCTTTCAGTGATTTCGTTGGGGAGGTCAAGGTTCATTTCACCACAATCCGAGGATGCTATGCCAAACCCGATATTGTTGATCCTTGCTCCAATTGGGGCAATATCCAATTATCTGCCTGGAAACGGCCGTTTCGATCCAGAGTCTGTCAGCAAAACAGTAGCAAGAACATCCTTCTATCTGACCAAGGCCTTCTCAGTCAGGTCTGCCTTCCTGTTGGTTGTAGCTGGCCTACTCGGCGAGCTGTATTACTTCACCAGCCCGATTTACGTTGACATCTTCATCAACGAGGCAGGCTGGTCCCAACAGAAGTACAATGGGATAGTCGGAGGTATCGCCTTGCTCGGCTCAGTTTCGGGACAAATAATCGGCGGGATACTAGGAGACAAGTTTGGGATTCGCAGAGTAGCGATGGTCTCCTTCTTGGTACTGGCCCTGGCGAATGCCACCTTTGCTTTCCTAGAGCCCATGTGGGGGAACACATTGGTCATGACAATATACCTGATAGGCCAGTATTTCGTTGCTGGAATAGCCCTGATTTGCATAATTTCTCTGTGTATGAGGCTAACATGGAGCAAGGTAGGAGGGACCCAGTTCACAGCATACATGTCCATCCTGAATACCTCGGTCGTTTTCGCATACACGCTGACAGAGAGGATGATATCCGTCTTCAACTACACAACTGCAATCTACATAGGCGCTGCTCTGACCCTCGTCACCACCTTCTTCCTACTATTCATAGACGAGAATGAGACTGATCGCGTGCTCGAAGGTAGATGGGACGGTGACGATGAATTCGATGACCTAGGGGAATCCCCATGGTGGGATGCGGAAGAAGGGGGCGAGAAGCCTGTCGCGAGTGCATGAAATTCTGGAAGGTACGGATGAAGACTTCCTGGTCTTCACACAGACAATATGCCCATACTGCACTCGGGCTTTCAGAACCTTAGATTCCAAGGGACTAACTTACTCCGAAGTGAATCTGGATAACTTCGTAGGCCTTCGAAAGGAAGTTGTGATGGAGACTGGTCATAGGACGGTACCTGTTGTTTTCGATATGCGAGGAGACGCCCCTGTATTCGTGGGAGGGTCAGACAACCTTCTGGAATACCTCTAGAGTGTCCAGGACTGTGTGATTCCACCGGCAATTCTGACTCTCAAGAACGTCGATCCACCTGTGAATGTCGCAGTTAGGGTGTATTCACCAGAAGGATAGGGAATGGTGCCCAGGGTGCCCATCTCGCTAGCCCCCGGGCCCCAAATCCTCTCAAGTACTGAGATTGACATATGGTCCCTAAGCGTAAAGGAAATGGATGAACCAGAACCACATTCTGCGTCTATGAAGTAGATCATCTCATCCCATTCTCCATCACTAGGATGATCGTTGACGAGGAAAGTGTCCCTAAATTCAATGTCATTACCCGGGTCTTCCCACGTTTCGCTGAATAGGTCCCCTCCTCTGACGAAGTAGACGTCACCAGTGTGCCCAGTACCCGAGTCCGCCAACATCATTCTAAGGTTCGAGGTTCCCGAAGCATCTTTCCATGTGAATGACTGGAAGAACCCAATTTCGCTGTCGAAAACATAATCCAGCCTAGAACCATCGTCAGAGTTGGCGATTACTATTGCAGTACTGCCTGTTATATCGGAAACGAACGCACTCCACTCCATTGAGAATAGGGTGAATGACCATGAGTCCCCCTGCTCCATCGGGAAATTGAGCACTTGCTGGGACGCTCCGTTTTCGAAAGCACCTAGATCGGAATGGGTAATCCTGCCAAGGAAAGGATTGTGGTTCAGTACGGCATGTCTCCTAGCTTCAGTCAGGCTAGAAATCGCTAACATGTATGCAGTCCCATCTTCTTCGCTTGTACTTGCTACAACTAATTTTGCAGTATCGTCGCTGTAGTCCGGGGTTGAGAATGTGTACAGCCACCAGTCTCCCGTCTCCCACGTTGGTACCTCAATCTCCTTCGTTCCAGTGTTGCCCATTCCTGAAGACCCCCCGGTGCATCCGGCAAGGGAGAACGAAAGAATCACCACGGTCATTGTCAACGCGCGATGCGGACCCATGGTCTACGCTAGAGCCAACCTATCAAGAGTCTGACGCTCTTTAGTTTCGTCTCAGAGAGTCCCTAGTTCCCCGCCCTTTGTCAGCATTCCAGCAATAACGACGCTGACTATGCTCATCAGCTTGATTAGTATGTTCAGAGATGGGCCGCTGGTGTCCTTGAATGGGTCTCCGATGGTATCTCCCACCACAGCAGCACTGTGGGCTTCATCGCCCTTTGCAGCGCCCTCAATATGCCCTTGCTCTATTGCCTTCTTGGCGTTGTCCCATGCTCCTCCTGCGTTTGCCATGAATAGCGCCATCAGGACGCCGCTAGCAGTAGCCCCTGCTAGAGTTCCGCCCAGTGCTGCGCTACCTAGTAGCAAACCAATGACTACAGGGCTCGATACGGCCACTACTCCCGGCAGTACCATCTCCCTTAGGGCCGCCTTGGTGGAGATGTCCACGCAGGTTGCACTGTCTGGCTCAACTCCCTCGCGACCCTCCAAAAGGCCGTCAATTTCCTTGAACTGTCTCCTAATCTCGGTTATCATGTCCTCGGCTGCTCTCCCAACTGACTTCATGGTCATAGCTGCGACAACGAAAGGTAGGGCAGCCCCGATTAGGAGTCCGATTACCACCATTGGCTCGGTCAGGCTCAGATCTGCTGCCTCAAGATTAGCACTGGTCTTGAATGCGGCGAAAAGAGCGAGGGCAGTTAAAGCAGCACTTCCAATCGCGAATCCCTTGCCGATTGCTGCGGTCGTGTTCCCGATTGAATCGAGCCCATCTGTGATCTCTCTGACATCATCGCCTAGACCAGACATTTCTGCAATTCCGCCGGCGTTGTCTGCTACAGGGCCATAGGCATCCACTGTCATCGTAACGCCAACTGTGCCTAGCATCCCCATAGCCGCCATTGCTATCCCATACAGCCCTGGATCTCCGCCGTCCATCACATGGTTTGCTCCGAAGATTCCTGCGGCCATCAGTAGGACTGGGATGAATACCGACTGCATTCCTACAGCTAACCCTGCGATGGCGTTGGTCGCACTCCCGGTCTTGCTTGCTTCCCCGATATAGGGGATTGCCTGTACCTTGAAGAAGAAAACATCTTCTATTCCGGTGTAGTATTCAGTAACCAGACCTATTAGAATCCCGACAAGAGAACCTATTGCCACAGCTTGGATTACCTCGGTGGGCAACTCAAGGTAGTCCAGGGCTAGGTATCCGCCTAAGATGAAAAGTCCAGCAGCTATGAAAGTGGTATTCCTCAGTGCTGCTCCGGGATCCATGTTTTGCATTGCAGTAATGGAGAATACGCCAATGATGGAAGCGATGTAACCAACTACTGCCAGAACGATTGGAATCATCACATAGTCAGGGCCAAGGAGATCTTCACTCGCCGCTGCAATTACCATTGCTGCGATAATGCTTCCAACGAATGACTCGAAGATATCAGCGCCCATTCCCGCAACATCTCCGACGTTGTCTCCGACGTTGTCTGCAATCACGCCTGGGTTTCTGGGGTCGTCCTCGGGAATTCCCGCCTCAACTTTTCCAACAAGGTCCGCACCAACGTCTGCTGCCTTGGTGTAAATGCCACCCCCAACTCTCGCAAAAAGTGCTATCGAAGATGCTCCCATGCCGAATCCTGCAATGTTATCCACCGTTAGGAACGGTTCAGATCCGCCGGCTTGGGTAAGGTAGTACATCAGAGAGATGCCGGCTAGACCAAGCCCTCCTACGGCCAGGCCCATCACTGCACCTCCGTTGTATGATGTGGTCAGTGCGGCCGATTGGCCACCATCTGCTGCTGCCTGTGCAGTTCGACCGTTCGCACTAGTCGCAGATCGCATTCCGGAGAATCCTGCGGCTACGCTGCATATTGCCCCAATTATGAATGCGATCATGGTCTCAAACCCGAGGCCGTTTTCTTCTCCTCCTAGGAGAAGGGCTAATGCCACTACTACAATGAATCCGGATAGCAACCTGTATTCCGCCCACAGGAACGCCATAGCGCCATCATAGATTCGTCCAGTGATTTTCGCCACCGTCTCGTTTTCGATCTTTATTGAATTCACCTTGTTGTACAGGAAAAATGCAACTAAAAGTCCGAAAAGACCCGCTGCAATCCCTATCATCCCTAGTTGTTCTCCATCCATAGTTACACCATCAGTTCGGCTCGCCGAATCGAGTGCTCTATTTAATCCAAATCCAATCGTAAAACTGCCTCTGCTGTTTAGTCAATATTTTCGTGAACAACCGAGGCAAACGAATTCAGAACCCCAGCTCCGTCGTGTTCGCGTTGGAATGCAACCATTTCTTCCTCAGAAATATGGCCCCAACCGAAGGCTCTTTCCACCCTAGCTTTGGCTGCTTCGGGATGGAACTGAACCCCCCAAGCAGGAAGCTCCATGCCGTTATCGTCCATTACCCGAACCGCGGTAACTCTGTTGTGTTCAGCCGAGCCAAGTAGCAAACAACTCTCTGGTACGGTCGTAACATGATCCTGGTGGGAGTATAAAGCTACGGGGGCCCCTCCTTCACCGCTTCCTCTGTTGGAAAACAACTCGTCAGAGGAGCCACGCGAATTGAGTGTAAGCTCCCAGACTCCGCTGGACATCGACTCTGCTCTTTCTACGCTAGCTCCAAGGGCATGGCATAGAAGTTGGTGGCCGAAGCAGATTCCGAGCGTTGGAATGCCCATTCTCGATGAGCATCTCATCAGCGCCCCCCCGCCACTCATCCACTCTTCCCACATTGTCACGTTCCTTCTGGAGCCGCTGCAGACTACCGCATCTGGCCCAATGGCCCGCACCCAATCCCGAGTCATTTCATCGTCTCCATGCAAAGGCATTGCTATCCTCCTGAAGGTCACCTCATTCCCATGCATCTCCATGTTGCAATCCTCCCAGAATGGATACTCATAGTCCCAATTAGGTACGTCATTCTCTGAGATTCCGACTAGCCCTTGCTCTTGAGCGCGTAAACCGGCTTCCTCGGACTGCATTTGTGGAGTCACTAGGAGGACCTCCACCGCACTCCTCTCTGCAATAGGCTGAATCACCTCCTGATTACCGCCATGACCAAACTCCGATCTTTCGACAAGGAGGTCAATCAGGATGACTCGCGTAACTCTGCTCACGATACTCCGAGGAGGCAATTCTTTGAAAGACCCCCGCCCCTCGAGTGATAACAACATGGTCGACAAACAACTCATCCTTGACTCCGTCGGGCCTGTCCAGGCCGTTCTAGACGCTCATGATGGAGTGGTAAACGTCGTAGATACCACTGATGGGGTGATAATGATCTCATTGGAGGGCGGATGCACCGGTTGTAGTGCCACTCCTATGACTGCCATGCAAATTTTCTACTCTCTGATGAAACTAGATCAGGTTCAGGATGTAGTTTTCGTAAATGGAGAGCTGCCAGACTACATGCGTTCTTTCATTAACGACAAACTAAATTCAGAGTGACTAATCTTCATTCCTTCGGGCCTTCATGATATTGTGGGGATTCGCCTCTCCTTGCACATCCTTTCCCTTTATGTTCATGACCGATGCAACTGCCATCGTTACCGCAATCACGGCAAATGGTCTTGCTATGTTCTTTGACCCCCATATCTCTCCTCCAGAATAGTGCAATACGAAAAGAAGTGCGGCCGAAGACAGGCAAATCACAGAGATCAACCTCTGAGCAAATATCTCGCTTCTAGTAGTCTTCGAAAGAGAACCTATGGCCATCCAGAGGAAAGTGGCAAGACCACAAAGACTCAGAGAGGCAGCCTCAATCAACTCCAGATATTCCACGTTAAGACCCGGTGAGAGGTGGTTTGAGTATGTTATGATTAATCAACAAGCCAATATATTGTACTATTATGGGCATTTATGGGAATATCGCCCAGATCTAGGTGGTCAAATCGCGATGAATCATCATACAAGGAGCAGAGATCAGTAACCAAATCAGGAATTAGCCCTAGAACGAGTAAATGGGCCGAGCCATTCGCAGATTCTTCTGCATCAATGCTGATTGTTGGGCAGTTGACAAGCCTGGTAACATTGGCAATGATGCATGCAGGAAACTCTCCCGAGTCAGGATCTTTGGAGAATGCCTCATGGGCACTAGGAGAATCGGCATTTCTGGTGACTGGAGGCTTCGGAATCGCCTCATTCCTCTGTTTGTTCAAAGTATCCTTTTCCCGAAACGCCCCTAGGAGGCGTAAGAGGATGGCTAGAATTTGGCTACTATCCTTCCTCCTTTCGACACAACTGACTTGAGTGCCTAAGTACTCCGGGGGCTGGTAGTTACCATGCATCCAGCAACCAATGCGACTTTTGCAATCTCCGGATCTCTACTATTCATCGGAATCCTCTTTTTCGGTACCGGAACCCCAATTCCTCTTCTCGACTCGACTGATGATGGCCCGGAGGTACAATTCTTGTTCTCTGGAACAGAGACAACCCTATTGTTCGAGCAAACCGACTCCGGGTCCAACAATGGATGGGCAGTTTACACATATGGGACATACAATGACTCGGATGGAGATGGTTTGTGGGACGATTGCCTTTCAGTCGAGATTTCACTTCTGAATGAATCGGGAGTGGATTTCCATTACCCAGCCTGTGAAGTTTCCACCCAACGGGAAGATGTCATAGATATGATATACATAGGCCAGTTTTGCTTTGATCCAAACAACTCTTCCTCCCCTGAGTGTAGTGATGGCAACTACTCGATGGAGTCAAGTCGATACGTCAGAATTTCCCAAGAGTTCGAAAAACCAGACGTTTCCATACTGTCCTCAATTGCCAGTTGGATTAGAGACGGACTAGTTTCCGGTGTTTCCCTGATTTGCGGAGGGTTAATTCTGTTTTTCCTCGCTATCTTGCTTGCAATAGTCCTGCCCGATCAGTCGGAAGAACCGGTAAAAAAGAAGAGAAGCGGGCCAACCGCCGAATGGCGGGCATACTCCCTTTCTGGTCAGGAGAGGGGGGACGATGGCATGCCCAAAGCATTCAGCAGGCATTCCGAGAAGAAGGATCTCTTTAGGAAGCCAAGGAAGGGAAATGTAATCGGTGGCGTGCACAAGTCGGGTGGATTGTATTTGGAGGGATGGAAGTCGGCGGACTCAGATGCTGCCTACAAGAAAAAGGTCGAAGACAGAAGAAAAGGATGACTCATAGCAGCAGAGGAACGAACATCAGAAGCAATCCCATAACCACAATTACCCCTATCAATTTAATGAGAAGCCCGAAAATTGAATCAAGAACCATGCCACTGTAAGGCTTACGAGCCTTTCTTACGTAGACCTGAGAAACCTCTTCCTCTTCCATTTCCAAGCCTCAATCAATCGGATACAACTTGAAAATCGGAATCGGATTCATTTTGTGAGAATTTGATTTATTCAGCCTCTGGTAGATGCCCAATACTTCCCTCTCGCGTTCAGATAAATCCTTGTTGCTAGGATTTTTAGATTCCTTCATGGCCCACTCTAACTCTCCGTATGAGGCGCCCAATTGATCTTCGTCCGATCTTCCATCCCCCCATAATCCGTCAGTAGGTGCTGCTTGAATTATTTCCTCGATGATATCCAATTCTCGTGCAATTTGGTATACCTCAGTCTTGAGCAAATCCGCAATCGGAGATATGTCCACTCCTCCATCGCCATATTTTGTGTAAAAACCAACCCCGAAATCTTCTACTTTGTTTCCTGTTCCTACTACTATTCCTCCGTTAGAACCAGCAGTTGCGTACAACGCGGTCATTCGAAGCCGGGCACGAGAGTTTGCCAATGCTAAGTCGGATACTTCATCCACTGAAACCGTCTCTACAAAACTGTCATAGGTCTTTGAAAGATTTACTACCCTTTCCTCTACGTTGTTGAAATTGTCTTTTAACCAGCTTATGTGTTTCTTTGACAAATCGTCCTGATATTTTTTTTGATGAATAGGCATATTCAGAACTATCGTGCGGATTCCTGTTCGTGCTGAGAGAGTGGAGGTAACTGCAGAATCCACTCCACCCGAAACCCCAACAACCAGCGACCGAATATCATTTTCAAGAACATAGTCCGAAATCCAATTGGTTATTTCTTGCGCCAAGGTATTCCAATTTCGCATGCTGGCAACTCCTAGATTTCGATTGCTTGATAACCCGTTGAATTAATCATTTCAATTACTCGGTCAACAGAAACATCAGTCAAAGTGGTGACATATCCATTGCCTGATTCATGAGATACCTCGACATCAATAACCCACGAGGCCTTGCTGAGGACTGTATTGACCCTTTTCGAGCATCCGTCACACGTCATCCCGTTAATCTTCAACTTGTGTACAATTTCCGCCATATTATCTGCAATTTCGCATGTGATTTTAATTATCGTATTCTCGGTGTGAGTTAGTTAGGGACCCATCTCCTGAGCAAAAGGGAATTTCCAACTACGCTTACTGAAGACAATGACATCGCCGCAGCAGCGAATGTAGGTGGCAACAATTCTCCAGTCCATGGATAGAATAATCCCATCGCAATAGGGATTCCAATAAGGTTGTAAAGAAACGCCCACACTAAATTACTCCTTATTTTGTTCATCGTTGCTTTCCCTAAATCCAATGCTGCCACTGCGTCTGATAGGTCATTACGAATTAGGACTATGTCTGCACTCTCTAGAGCGATCTCACTACCTGAACCCATTGCTATTCCTACGTCTGCAACTGCTAGAGCAGCTGCATCGTTTATGCCGTCTCCGATCATAGCAACGGTTCCACCCTTCTGTAAATCCAGAATTGCTTCCGCCTTTTCATGAGGCTTAACCCCTGATATCACTCTGTCAATTCCAACAGTAGCCGCTATTGTGCTCGCGACCTCTTCTCTGTCGCCAGTCAACATCACAACTTCGATTCCATTTTTTTGTAGTGCCGATACGGATGACTCAGAATTCTCACGGATTTCATCAGCTACTTCGATGTACCCCAATATCTTTCTCCCTTCAGAGACAAGAATTACAGTTCTTCCAAGCGTTGACCTTATCCTAATCTCTTCTTCGATTTCCTCTGGTATCCCAACCTCTAGATGCTCCATCATTGCTAGATTTCCCACTCCAACAGTAACTCTTTCCAAAACTCCCGATAAACCCATTCCTGGGAATGTCTTGATAGAGTCAATTTTGTACCTCTCACATCCATATTCAGCTGATGCAGAGTTTATCGCGCTAGCAATTGGGTGGGTTGATTCGTATTCTAAACCGGAGGATATCGATAGAATCTTCTCCCTATTACCTCGCATAACATTGATTCCCCTAACTCTTGGTCTTCCCGAGGTTATGGTTCCAGTCTTGTCCATAACCACTATTGAGGTCGAATGTGATTTCTCCAGTGCAGATATTCCCTTGATCAATAAACCCTGTGAAGCTCCCGTGCCAGTCCCCACGACCAAGGCAGTTGGCGTTGCCAGACCCAAAGCGCATGGACAAGCTATAACCAGTGTACTGACCAATACCATGACAGATATCTCAGTCGATGACATGGCTGAACCAGGCGCAAACTCGTCCGCATAGATTAGCCAGAACGAGGAAGCAATTATTGCCGCAAATATTACTGCAGGTACGAAGACTCCCGATACCCGGTCCACTAATCTTTGAATTGGTGCCTTCCCCATTTGCGCTTCTTCCACTAATTGGATTACCTTAGAGAGCATAGTTTCATCGACGAGTGAAGTAGTCCTAATCACCATCGTACTGTCCATTACGATGGTTCCCGCGACAATGCCGTCACCAGGACCCTTCGGGACTGGGGCGGACTCTCCAGTCATCATCGACTCGTCTATCAAACCGATTCCGTCTTCTATCGTCCCGTCTAACGGAACAGTCTCGCCTGCCAGTATTTTTACTAGCGAACCCCTTGGAACTAAATCCACTGCTTTCTCTTGAATTTCTCCATCGTCTTTTAGCAACCTGGCATTCCTCGGCTGGAGCTTCATTAACCCGTGAATGGAGTCCGTTGCCTTCAGTTTGGCTCTAGATTCTAGGTATCCGCCTAACAAGACAAACGAGATAATGAACGATGAACCATCGAAGAAAACGTGATTCGACTCTCTCAGAAAATCTGGTAACCCCGAAACAATGGGAGCGAGAGTGACAGAGCATGACCAAAACATGGCCACAGAAGTGCCGATATGGACTAACACATCCATGTTCGCGATTCCATTAGCGATTGATTTCCATGCACCTCGATGAAATTCTAATCCGCAGTAAAAGTAAACAATTGTTGATAGAATCATCGCAAGAAAAAGACGGATGTCCAAAGATCCCCACGCCCCAAAATCACCTCCCATCATCGTCAACCAAAAAATAACACATGAAAGGACGAGCGAAAAAGTCACTCTTGTAAGTTGCTTTGAGACATTTTCTTCTCTCATCCTTCTGAATTTCAGAGCTGGGAGCAACTCCATTGCACCAAAACCAGCACCAGTTATGGCATCCACACATTGTTCAATTTGGGACTCTGAAAATCGCTCAGGAAATGATATCGTCGCTCTTTCTAATGCCAGATTCACTTCAGCCTTAGTGATTGAATCAATTCCAGATAGCACCCGCTCAACGGATGAAGCACAGGCTGCACATGTCATTCCCGTAACACTTAGTGTTAATTTCCGATCATCCATCGAGAACCTCCTGTTTCGAACAACACTCTGTTAATTGCCATTCTCCTGCATCCAAAGAAACACACCCACATCCGCAGGTGCACATCCAGCCAATAGGGTCCCACCCCTTTCCGCCATCGGAACGAGAATAAATGCGCTTCATTTTGCAGCCGCAGTCACAAGCCTTTGCCGTTATTCTGGGCATTGTTCTCCCGAATATTGTAGTCAATATAAATTCTGTTATTGACTACATAAAATGGTATTTCCAAAAAAAGAGGTCATAAAATTTGATATTTAACTCCCCCAACTTCAAAAAAACGAATCAACCCCATCATCTCGTGGTAGTGCCCAAGACAGTAGGGGAATTGGACCCTGTTTCTCTAGAATCAAACCAAATCCTCAATTGGCAAGAGGAAGAGGTTTTTGCTCGAAGCATTGACCAAAGACGGGTGCATGAATCTCCGTTCACATTCTTGGAAGGGCCCCCAACAGCGAATGGGAAACCCGGCATCCACCATGTCATTTCCAGATTATTCAAGGACTTGGTTTGTAGATGGAAGACGATGGAGGGCCATGTTGTAGAAAGGAAAGCAGGATGGGACACGCACGGTCTTCCTGTTGAGATCGAAGTCCAGAAACAATTGGACCTCATGAGTAATGAAGCCATCGAGAAATATGGGATGGAGGCATTCAACAAGAAATGCAAGGAGAGTGTTTGGACCTACGAAGAGGCATGGAGGGAGATGACAGAGAGGATGGGCTTCTGGGTGGACATGGAGGACCCATATGTGACTCTGCATGACGAATACATCGAATCGGCATGGTGGTCTCTTAAACAGATGTTCCAGAAGGGGCTATTGTTCCGTGGACATAAGGTGCTTCCTTATTGCCCTCAGACTGGAACGAGTTACTCGACTCACGAGGTCTCACAGGGATACAAGGAAGTCACGGAACCAGCAGTCTTCGTGAAGTTCAAACTAGAAGATGACGATGCTTCAGTTCTCGCATGGACTACCACTCCGTGGACTCTCCCGGGAAACGTCGGATTGGCCGTTGGACCAGATATCACATACTGTAGAGTCAGAATAACTGAACCGGCTTCCGAGTCATGGGAAGGACGGGGAGGGGGAGAAGTTGGCGAGGAACTGATATTGGCCAAGGACCTTATTGGCAACGTAATGAGAAATCATGCCGACGTAATAGATGAATTCCCGGGCGCGGCTCTTGTCGGAAAGTCATACTCGCCCTTATTCCCGGGCGCAATTGATAGGGGATCATCCGAGTCAGCTTGGACGGTAGTCTCTGCGGACTTCGTCACCACCACTGATGGAACAGGGGTGGTACATACTGCTGTGATGTACGGTGAGGATGACTACAGGTTAGGAATGGAGGTCGGATTCCCGGCGCAGCACACAGTTGGCATGGACGGGTCTTTCGTTTCCGGAGTCCACGAGAATCTAGATGGACGATACGTGAAGGACTGCGATGACGAGATCATCAGCCTACTGGATGCACGGGGACTTTTGTACAGGGAGCATGATTACACTCACGACTATCCCCACTGTTGGAGGACAGACCACCCTCTTCTATACTACGCAATGGACAGCTGGTTCGTCAGGATGACGGCTGTCAGGGACCAGATTCTTTCTCACAACTCCAGCGTCGAATGGGCCCCTGAGTGGACTGGGACAAAGAGGATGGGCGAGTGGCTTTCTAACATCAAGGACTGGGCCATCAGTAGGGAGAGGTACTGGGGGACTCCCATTCCAGTATGGATCTGCCCCGATTGCGGAGTCGAGCACTGCGTCGGAAGCATCGAGGAGATGAATACGATGAGTACCGAAGACTCCCCTACTCCTCAGGAACTGCACAGGCCATATGTCGACGATGTGAAATTGGTGTGCACGAACAAAGAATGCTCAGGCGAGATGGTCAGGGAGCCCTATGTCATGGATTGCTGGTTCGATTCTGGATGTGCCTCGTTCGCACAGTGGCACTATCCATTCGAGAATGAAGAATTGTTCGAAGGATCATTCCCAGTAGACTACATCTGCGAGGCGGTCGATCAGACTAGAGGCTGGTTCTATTCGTTACTTGCGGTTGCAACCACAGTGTTCGATGAGCCTTGCTTCCGGAGATGCCTATCCTTGGGGCATATACTGGACAAGGACGGAAAGAAGATGAGCAAATCAAGAGGAAACGTTGTGAATCCGTGGGACCACTTCAACAATGAGGGAGCCGATTCGATCAGGTGGTACATGACCACACAAAGCGCACCATGGTCCCCTACCAATTTTGATCCCAATGGAGTTCGGGAGTCGTACGCAAAGATGTTCCTCACCCTCTGGAACGTCTACAGGTTCCATGCAGATTATGCGGCTCTGGATGGTTTCGATCCCGATGAAGACTCAGGCTTCGTTCCAGTCATAGAAAGAAGCCCATTGGACCGTTGGATACTCTCTAAGGTCACTGAGATGGCCGATGACTATCACTCGAACTTCGCTTCATGGGACTTCCACAAGGCAGGAAGAGGGTTGGAGGACTTCGTTGTCAATGATCTCTCAAATTGGTACGTCCGTAGATCAAGAAGGAGGCTATGGGAAGAGGCAGATAGCAACGACAAGAGAGCGTGCCAGCACACCTTACATGAGATTCTACTAGTGGTTTGCAGACTCATGGCACCAGTATCCCCCTTCACACCAGATCACATCCACAGGAGCCTGACCGGGTCCTCCGTCCATCTTGCCGACTGGCCGGTTGGCTCGGAGATAGTTGACAGATCACTTCCCAACAGGGACTTCGGGCTCGAGCAGGAGATGGCTCTAGTGAGATCCCTAGCAGAGGCAGGTAGACGAATCAGAGTTGACTCGAACAGGAGGCAGAGGCTTCCTTGCAGGACAGGATGGATAGTCGGGGGGCCAGATATTTCGCGCTTCAGCGAGATACTAGCTGAGGAGCTCAATGTCGAGGTACTTTCTACAGAGAAGGATCTTGATGCCTTCCAGAGAATAGTCCTTGAGCCAAATAGGAAGGTACTCGGATCAAAGTGTCGATCCGATCTCCCAGACGTTCTGGCCCAGCTAGAAATGACCGACCCCGAAGAACTGCTGCTCGAGATAGAGGCGGGAATTGCCGCACTGGCAGGATACGAGATTACCATGTCCGACATTGAGATCAGGAGGGTCGAAAGGGAAGGTTTCGCCGCGAAGACTCTATCTTTTGAGGAGGGCGACGTATCCATCGTCCTGGATATGCACACCGACTCAGACCTCCTATCGAAGGGACTAGCAAGGGACATTACAAGAAGGATCCAAGCCAAAAGAAAGGAGCTTGACCTGCAGGTAGAGTCTTCCATAGTACTGTCGGTTTGGATTGAAGGAATGGAATTAGAGGATAGGGATTGGCAGCATGTTACATCGGAGACTAGAGCTGGAGAGTCCTCACTGAACGAAGGTGAACCCTCAGAACAATCCAACAAATTCGAGGTCGATGGGACTATTGTTCACTTCCAAATTCGTTGAAATTGAGACTATAGATAGCGCTCGGGAATCAACATCTCAACCCCGAAGAGTGGGTCGGGATCGGTCGAGTCATGATATGCAATGAACGACCCTCCATCAGGGAGGATCCCCATACTGGCGAAGTCGAATCTAATGTCATTTCCAGCTCCAGAAGTGGAGTCAAGATCTCCCTGTCCGAGATAGGTAAGGACGTCAGGATCCAAGCTCTGGGAGAACTCACGCACATGATAGGCTACGTCAACATCAGGCCCATCTGCGCTCTGGAACCTAACGTTAAGCACGAATAGGTCATGCACCCCGCTAGAGTGGAATTCCCACTCCTCGATCTCAGTAGCTCTCTCTGAGAGGTTGTATGTGTTGTTTTCCCACGTCTCCCCGCCATCCCATGAGAGCATATGTACGAGAGAGGCCTGTCCCGAGCTTACGCAGTGCAGGGCAGTAGATGAGTCGAATGCGCAATACTGTGAGGGCAACGAGGAACCATTCAGGGTCACCCCAGTCCACCAGTTGAGTGAAGTGTCCAGAAAGGCATCACTTCCGTCAATGAAATAGCTTGGAAAGTACAGGCCACCAGAGGGAACTGGAAAGGCCCTCATCTCTTTGTGTGGCTTGGTGAAGTCCCACTCTGGGCCCAGGCTTTCAGGACTCAGATCTACCTCCATAACGTCCAGACTCTCGTCTCTATCTGGGAATCCGAAATAATCGTAATTCAGCCCATCTGTTGATATCTGCCCTCCGACGTTCTGGACCTGATGCCAGAAATTCGAAATAACTAGGCTGGCCCAAGGTCCGTTGCCATATAGTCCGCCGTTTATCGGGCCTACCACCTCTACCTGCCATGACCTATCATAGAATGGCTCTGGAGTCCTATTGAAGCACCAACTCCACTCCTGGTCCTCAGCGTCATAGAAGAACGCATAGAATTGGTCAGCTCCGCTTGTGCTTGGGTAGGGGAACCAACCCATCGAGATAAGATCGCCATTGGTTGCCTGAACTATGCTTCCTTCTCCCAGGCCTTCCTGTCCGGGTACAGTGGGCTTGGGCTCAAGACATCCCAATTGGGAGAAAATACTAGGCCTGTATTCCTGCCAAGTTAGGCCCCTGTCCTCAGACCACGTCGGATATTCTCCGCCAAAGTTCAGAATCCATCCCTCCTTGGTCGCTGCTAGGTAATGCTCGCAGCAGTTTCCCCCATGCTCGTTCCCGAACACCGTCCATGTGGCGTTCCCCCAAGTCTCATTTTCTACTGGATCGGCTACTACGAACATACGAGGATCCTCGTGCCCGCTTGGGTCAATTAGCACATAGTCACGATTCCAGTCGAACTCCTGCTCGATCGAGGTTACTTCCTCGAGACAACCCGGCAAGAGCATCATCAGTGCCAAAGCCAGAGATGCTATGATCCGACCCGACCTTATTGATTGCACGTACTTCCGTGATGACGGTAATATATCGCACTTTCATAGAATTGATTACTATTCAATTCTCCAAGTAGCCCCGCTGGGGCCATCCTCGACAATTATTCCCATTCCTGTTAGCTCATCGCGAATTTCATCTGCTCTCGCCCAGTCCTTGGACTCCCTCGCTTTGTCCCTCTGCAGAAGAAGACTCTCGACATGCGGGGAGACCTCATCCTTAGCACTCTCCTGGCTCTTCATTTTACGCAGAACCTCAGAATCATCCGGAAGAAGGCCCAGAACATCTCCAGCATACTCAGAAATCCAGCATACGGCTCCAGCAATCTCTTCAGACTCCCCTCCGGAGTCAAGGAGACCCCTCATTCTCTTTGCCACTGACTGTACTTCGACAAGAGCGACTCTCGTATTGAAGTCGTCATCCATACCCGACTCAAATCTACTAGTCGCCTTTTCCAACCAAGAGAATTCTCGCCAGTCTGAGCTCCCATTCTTCGCAAGCCCCTCTCCATAGCACGTTACGAGCCTACCGTGATGGACCACCGAGTCATCTATCATTACCTGGTTGAAGTCTACTGGCTGACGGTATGGGGCGTTTATCAGGGCGTACCTCAATACCAGGGGATCTACATTCTTCAACGCCTCTGAAATCGTCCAGAAGTTCCCCAGTGACTTGCTCATTTTCTCTCCATCTACATTGACCATGCCATTGTGGATCCAGTACTGCACCACTGGGTCGTGTCCAAGGCAGCATTCAGACTGGAATATCTCAGCCTCATGATGAGGGAAAATGAGATCGGAACCTCCTCCATGGATGTCGAACTTCTCTCCTAGGTGTTTGAGTGACATCGCAGAGCACTCAATATGCCAACCCGGCCTCCCCTTTCCCCAAGGGCTCTCCCACGAAGGTTCTCCAGGCTTAGCCATCTTCCATAGAGCGAAGTCCCGATGATCCCTCTTCCCAGAGCCGGTTTTATCCACTCTCCCGCCAGCCCCGGATCTGACCATCTCCAAGGTTTGCCCGGTTAGTTGTCCATACTTCTCCGGGGAAGTATCGATTTCGAAGTAAACCCCGTCTCCGGCTAGGTATGCATTTCCCTTCTCAATTAGGGATTCCACCATCTCAATAATTTCTGGAATGGTTTCGGTTACTCTCGGGTAGGAATCTGCCCTAATTACGTTCAAGGCATCCATAGATTCGAAGTAGTCATCGATGTACCTGTTTGAAATTTCTAGAAAATCAACTCCTTCTTCATTGGCAGCTGCGATAATCTTGTCATCTACATCAGTGAAGTTCGTTATGTAATTGACTTCGAACCCCCTCTTGCGCAGCCATCTCACTATGATATCGAATGATATCGCCTGTCTAGCATGTCCAATGTGACTAGGGGAGTATGGGGTAATTCCACAGGCATATAGTCCGACCTTGCCTTCTTCTAAGGTCACTAATTCTCTCTTTTTTCGAGATCTAGTGTCGAATACCCTGACTGTCACTGGTTAGCGACATGGCACTTCAGACATCAACCCCTCGCTGCTTGAATTAGTGCAGAGAATAGTAAGTCATGCCCCTTACGTTCTGGGTGCCACTGAACCCCTATGCAGAATTTCTTGTCTCTGCGCTCCACTCCCTCGATAAGGCCGTCATGATCAGCCCTCGCTGAAACGTCCAAGCTCCCAGCATCCGAAACACCCTGATGATGAAGCGAGTTAACTGTGAACGAATCTCCCATAATGCCTGCCAGCTGTGAATCCCCCTCTACGACCACTCCGTGCTCAGTTGATTTCCCAAAAAAACCGCCATGCCCCTCATGTCCGGGGGTCGTGTCGAGATGTTGATGCATCCTCCCACCATGCGCAACACTGAGGATTTGCATTCCTCTGCATATCCCTAGGAGGGGCATGTCTCTCTCAAGAGCCCTCTCGATCAGCCCCATCTCTGAATAGTCCTGTTCCGGGTAGAACTCGGTAGTCATCGGGCCGGGCTCCTCGTTGTAATTGGCCGGTGAAATATCAGGTCCCCCAGAAACTATCAGCCCATCTATCGAATCCAACAGGCTAGTCATGTCTCCTGCAGGAGGGATAATCATCGGCACCCCTCCGGCCTTGTCAACCATTGAAACATACGCCGAAGGCAAGATAGCAGCATGCCTGACAAAATCGCTGTATTGGGCTTCCCTCATGCAGCAGGTAATGCCAATGATTGGCTTCATTCGCTCACCGAGGACTCTCTTTCCAATCTGGCACTTCTGAATGACATAACCCCCACTACAATGAAGGATATCCCTGCCACAAGAAGGAGAAGATGCGACACAATTCCAAGCCAGGACATGCCATCAAACGTTGTTGCTATCCTAGCCCCTCCCAATGCCATCAACAGAGCAAAAACCATGGATGCATGCATGTAGTGGTGCTTGTTAGCAGGATTACTCACTGAGAGGAACCCAAGAAATAGCATTGGAAGTCCGAAGAAGGCCGGAATCATCGCTGTAATCGATGGGGGGTCCGCACTCTGGATGGAATAAGCAACCACTCCCCATGCGGATAGAACTGCACCATCCATAATCGCAATCTGGGGAACGGTCATCCCGAACATCCTGAACTCTGAACTCATAGTATCCGGCGAGCGTTCAGATTAATGATTGTCTCGACTAGGGAAACTGAATTAGGACGGAGGATTTAGCTATGTCTGACCATGAATCTCTTTGTCCTTTGCCACAATCTGTTCCCATAGCAGTTCTGCAACGTCCATCACTTCCATCTCAGCTCCAACTGAGTCAAGCCCATCCTTGACCATGACAGAGCAGAAAGGACAGCCTACAGCTACTGTATCGCAACCAGTCTCTGCGAGCTCCTTGGCCCTGATCTCGTTTACTCGCTTGTCAGCATCCTCCTCCATCCACATCTGCGCACCACCTGCACCACAGCAGAAGGAGTCCTGCCCACTCTTCTCAGTCTCGACATCTACTCCCCCAATCACACTCCTAGGCTCCTCGATGATCCCCCCTATTCTTCCTAAGTAGCATGGGTCGTGGAAAGTAACGCTGCGACCATTCTTCTCAACCTCAGGGAGCTTCCCCTCCTCCTGTAATTTTGCTAGAATCTCCGAATGATGGAATACCTCCAACTCTTCTCCGCCATAGTCCCCGTACTCTTTTCCAAGTGTATGGAAGCAATGCGGACAAGAGGCAATGATGCGCTTAACGCCTAACTCTTGGAAGGTCATCAAATTCGTCTCTGCTAGCATCTGGAACAGATATTCGTTCCCAGCTCTCCTTGCTGGATCCCCGGAGCAGCCCTCTTGCATACCTAGTATCCCAACGTCTAGTCCAGCCTCCTTCAGAAGTGAGATTGTGGATCTGGCTACCTTCTGGTTCCGTTCATCAAAACTGGCAGCACAGCCTACGAAGTAGATGTACTCCGCAGGCTCTCCTATCTTGACATCCAGATCAGAGGCCCAATCCGCCCTCTCATGCTCTCCAAAACCATACGGATTAGAAGCAGATTCTATATTCCCCATCGCAGTGTTGAGAACCTCTGGATATTCCATAGTCTCCATCACTGCGTTTCTCCTCAAGTCCGTTAATTTCGGAACATGTTCTATGTAGAGTGGACATACATCAACACAAGCATTGCACGTGGTGCACGCCCAAACCGCCTCATCGGTAATCCGTTGCATCATCGTCTCATCGGGAGTCTCTCCTGAAAGGAGAATTGGAGCGTGTTCGTTAGCGTAATCTCTGACGTCATGAATCACTTGCATTGGGTTCAGGCCCTTGCCTGAAGCGTATGCCGGACAAACGTCCTGACACCTAGCACAGGAGGTACATGACCATCCGTCAATTAGTTGCCTCCAAGTGTACTGTGTGTATGTGCTAACCCCGAAAGAATCTATGTCCAATTCCTCCAGTGGTACGGCTAGACCGTGCTCATTGGTAGCAAGGGGACGCATCTTTGCAGCAGGCCCGGTATCATGGAAGAATACGTTGGGGACGGCCATCACCAGATGCATGTGCTTTGAAAGAGGGATCAGGAATAGGAATACGGATATCGCTAACATGTGCAACCAATACGCGGCTACTACAGTACTATCTGATAGGCCATAGAGGCTGAATTGGTAGCCTATGGGCTCCCAGAAGGCACTGGGGTCTTCCTTGGACTCTACCATAAATGACGTTGTGGTGATTGTGAAAATTAGGAATAGGATTACGTTTCCTTCCAACTGCGACTTACCCTTGAGCTTCTCAGGAGTAAATACCAGACGACGAATCAATGCCGAAACACATCCAATTAGTGCCATCGTATAGCCCAGTTCGACCATTCCGTTCCAAGGTCCAACAAGAACGCCCGGCAGAAACTTTCCAGAGAAAGCATTAGCTGTAGCCAGATCAAACATATCCGATGCTAGCATCAGGAAGCCCCAGAACATCAGAACGTGCATCGTCCCTGCAACACGGTCCCTCAGCACTTTCTTCTGCCCCAACCATCCTACGACAAATTCCCTGACCCTGGTTCCCCATGAGTCAAACCTCGAGTCCGGAGCACCAATTATCACTAGACGCGTTGCCTTCTGTACCTGATACAAGAAGAATCCTATTGACAGACCGCCCATTAGGAGCAGAATCATCCAACCATCTAATGGCCCGTAAGTCTGCAAGAGGGGGTGCTTCATCCGTGCTCACCTGGGTTTTCCCGGATCAGTCGTCTGCTATCAAGACCTTGAAACAACCGCTAGAGAGGCCAACACTCATGTCCTAATGTGCAGGCCACAGGATATGCCCAGCGCATTCGCACCAGGCAAATGCATCCTTTTCGGAGAACATGCGGTAGTCTTCGGCCATCCTGCCGTGGCCGTGGCCATTGAGCAGGGAGTAAGAGTTAGTGTGAAAGGCTCCGATGAATGGCGGCTGGAGGGTCAGCCATTTGAGCCCTCTAGGCACCCGCATATTTCTCATATAATCCAGAATATCTTTCAGTACAACGGACAACCTCTGGATATTGACGTACAGAGCTCACTTTTCTCAGCCGCCGGGATGGGCTCTTCTGCTGCCCTATCAAATGCCTTCGGCGCCGCAATGCACTCACATCTAAACCCCAGCACTCCCCTCGATCCGATTAGATTGGCTAAAATGGCTCACTCTGCGGAAGCTACAGCCCAGAAGGGCAGGGCCAGTCCGACAGATACAGCCACCAGCGCTCTTGGGGGATGTGTAGTGGTTTCAGGAGAGCATGTTACAGGTACTAGACACGTATTCGATACTAGCTTGGAGACTCCTGAAGGATCGCGGAACTGGGCGATTAATGTCGTCGACCTACCTGCAGATATTGGTGACTCATGGCTAGTAGTGGGATACTCTGGCACAGGCTCTCCTACTGGTAGGATGGTGGCCAGAGTAGCGAATCTAATCTCCGAGTCCCCACAGAGGATGGAGGAAATGGAAGCAATTGCGAATATTACGAGAGCGGGTTTGACAGCACTCTCTGCTGGAAATATGGAGGGCTTGGGAATAGCAATGAATGCTTGTCACGAAAGCCTCAGGAAGCTGGAAGTCAGTACCAATAAGTTGGATCGCATGGTCAGTGCAGCAAGGCCCCATTCTCTAGGTGCAAAACTTACTGGTGCGGGCGGAGGGGGATGCATGGTGGCACTCACTCAAGATCCTGCTAGAGTTTCTGAGGCTATCGAGGTTGCCGGAGGCAGGCCCCTACAGACAAAATTAGGCTCAAAAGGAGTAAGAATTCTGTAGTTGCAATCGAAAAACACCATCCTTATTTGTTCGCTTTCTTTATATTACTGTTTATAAGAGGGAAGTCGGTCGACAACCTATGCTCAGCGATGAAGAAAGACTTACTGTAGTTAATGTGGTGGCATCTACCAGGGTAGCGGAGGAACTGGACCTCCCAGACATAGCAATTCAATTGAACTGCGAGTACGAGCCAGAGCAGTTCCCAGGAGTCGTTTACAGAGTAGTAGATCCAAAGTTAGCGATTCTGATGTTCAGATCTGGAAGGGCGGTTTGTACTGGTGGTAAGAACGAGGACAACATCCAGACGGGTATAGAGAGAATGATTGGCGATCTGAGAAATGCCGGAATAGAGACT
>CEWK01005443.1_pt1 | contig 21760 bp, 25 predicted proteins | sample 531431 | NCBI WGS metagenome assembly CEWK01 (sample SAMEA2623059, study PRJEB7988) | marine metagenome | isolation source: saline water (ENVO:00002010), including
AGAAACCATCAGAATGACGTTTACCTTCTCGATAGCCTTAGCCCCCCTCCATATAGCTGCCATGGTAATTATAACCGCAACAGCTTGAAACATTATCACATCAGTCGGTGATTGTAGGAATGAGTTCCAAACCTCGGTGGTATCTACCTCGCTTCCCAGTCCCCCTCTGACTGCAGTCTGGAAGTAATTCAGGCACCATCCAGTGACTACAGCGTAGTAGAAACCTATTGCTGTGGATATCCATGCTGTCCAAAGGCCCATCCAGGCGAAGTTCTTTCCGGCGAATATTCGGAAAGTTCCAACAGTTCCAGTCCTACTTCTCTTCCCTAAAGCGAACTCAGCGATAATTAAGGGAACTGACCAAATGAAGAGGAAGATTAGCCAAGGAACTAGGAAAGAACCTCCTCCATTCGCTCCTACCATTCTGGGGAATCTCCAGATGTTACCGGTTCCAATTGCTGCACCAATAGTCGCGAAAATCAGCCCCAGACGACCACTGAACTCGTCTGACCCTCCTTCAGTCATCAGGGGTCCTCCAGATCATAATCATCTGGTAGCCCGATAACGCCACCTTCCTCGTCGAACATCGCTCTGAGGGTCAGCCCGAGTCCGCCCCATACGAAGCTGGCAATAACGATGAACATCATGACTGATAGAACGCTTGAGCCGAAAGAGGCCCTGTATGGTATTGCTAGCTCGTAGTAGTTGCCCATCTCCAGCGTAGGGTAAGTGAACGGGAACGCCCCGTTAGTCGTTCCTAACATCGCCTTGTACTGTATCTTGCCAACTGAGGTGTCAGGTAGGGGAATCTGGGAGTAGAGGACGGTTCCGTTGGATCCATCCAGTAAGATGCACTGAGTTTCTTGCCCCTCGGCAGGTACGGCGAAGCCAGACATCTTCCAAGGGACATCGATCCACTCCGTCGGACCAAAGTCATCTTGCTGCCTGTTGGGTTGTACCAGTCTCCACATGAGATGAGTCATGTTGATGTCTGTGGAGTAAGGGAATGATTCGTCTAGGCAGAGAGATATCGGGATATCTCCGTTACCTACTTCAACCTCTGATGGCTCTTGTAGCCATTGACTAACAGTGGTGTTCTCGAGTCCGACTATAGCTCGGTATCTGGGATCATCGGCCATCTCTACCATGTAGAACGGGACTCCGAGGTTTCTCACAGCGATGTGAGCTATGTCATCGGGATGTTGGTGGAAGGCGGTTCCGATCTCCATGGTGTAGCAGTACGAGTTGTGTACGCCATAGTGCCAGTCGCAGAAGTCGCCAGTGGTGGGGTAGAGGTCAGAAGACTGCATGGGGGCGTAGTCCGTCATCTCTCCCATCTTGACGCCATGGTAGACCAAGAATTCGTCATCGGGGGTGTAACAACCTGTGCAATGCCCCCACGGCCAGAGAACTAGCTCTGAGAACGAGTGCCAGCTGAGTGTGGCCTTGAAGTCAGAAAATCCGTCATTATCATCATCATTCATCTCGGTCATGTCCTGGATTAACTTTGTCTCAGGCTCGCTGTTTCCACCCATCCAGTCCTCATCAATTAGCCCGTCAGCATCATCATCATTCCCATCTACATGATCCTCGTTAAGTCGATTATCACCGTCTTGGTCAACAGTATCTACCGGTCCGTTGTAGACGTCATTGTTGGGTCCGGCATCTCCAGCATAGCACATACCTGGAAAGAGGGGGCCTGTGGCGCCCAACGGAGCTCCCCATTCGTACTGGAAATTACGATTTAGATCTACGCCGTCACAACTGGGATCGGGTTCTTCGTCGACATCTGGAATTGGGGTAACGCCAGTGACTGTGTTGTCTCTTAGATTCTTTCTCCATCCAGAGGTAGGACAATTCTCCCATGCGGTTGGCCCGCAAAATACCTCTCGGTCATATCTGTTGCCATCTACGTTTAGCATTGGTATAAGATACATCTCTCTTGTGTTTACCATATCGGTGATGAACTGCTCTGAGAAGTCCTCATCGACTCCCAGGTCTCCGGGACCACATGGATTTCCATCACCATTGCTATCCTGGAAGGAGGAATTTAGCATCAAGCAATCCCCATCATTATCAATTCCATCCCATCCATCCTCGTCTACCAGCCCATCGCCATCATTATCCACTCCGGCCATGCCATAGTAGTACGCGATGGTCTCCAAGAATAGCATTGGTACTTCGTAGGACATCCATTCCCTAGCATGGAAATTCCCTGCTAGCATGACATCAGGTCTGTCTTCATAGTTTCCACAGTCGCCGACAAATGCATTACATTCACCCCCGTGTACATCTGCAGTAATTTTGATCCAGGGGCTATCGTGGTTGTAGTGCCATCCCTGGTAAGTCCCTCGATTTGTCTCCTCACCACGAGCATTCATACCACCGTTCATCCCATCGTGAAAGGTCATTATCTCGGAGTTTTGGTCTGCTAGATTCTGCATTCGCTGTTTCATAGTAAAGTAGTCGTGGTATTCTCTGAACTGTACTCTACTGTCGCCTCCCCATGGGAAAATCTGGAACGTGTATTCGTCAGACCAGATATCTTGTGGAGCTAGTCCTGTCTCAGCATCCTGGGCGGCAACAGGGGTGATGAGCGATACTGGGGCAAGTAAGGAAAGGAGAAGTGGTAAGAGCATGGCCATAACGGTGGTAGTTTGGCTTTTTCTCGCCCCCTTCCTCTGCTCTCGAGTCGTCATGTATGATACCCCGAAAGGAGGCCACGTATTGAATCCCTCGTTAACCGGTCCTTAGGACCGGGCTGGGTTTATGAGTGGATGCCTGTCGCCCAAATCATGGAACAACTGGATGAGTTCATGTCGGGAGAAGCGGTTTTGGCGGGTTTCTCTGGTGGGACAATGATAGTAATGGCTGGAGTGATTGCCATCAGCGCAATTGCTGGTTTTGCCTCTAGGAGGATACTTTTCCCAAGGCTGATGAATCTGATTTCGAAGACAGAAAGGATTGACGGGAGATCGCTATTGGCTCCTGCTTCTCTGGGCTGGATGATTGGTTTCTTGGTCTTCACGGTAGCAATAGATTGGCTGGTGTCGAACACCAACCCGATATGGGATGAGGTCTCTGTTGAACGTCTGAATTCTTACGTGTACGCCGGTTTCGTGTTGCTTATGCTTGTGGCCGCCTATCGTTTAGTTGACTACTTGGACGCTTTCATTGTGGTAGAAGGGGAGAATCTGGCTGCTAGGAGATCGCTTGCCAGCGTTGCGGAATCGGTTGGAAGGGTGGCGGTCGTCGTCACTGGTGTCTTCATGATGGCTGGCCTCGCAGGGGTGAATCTGAGTGGGCTCATCGCCGGACTGGGAATTACCGGTCTCGCTCTAGCTCTGGCTGCCAAGGACACGGTGGCGAATATATTTGGAGCCATAAGCATCTTGATTGACCAGCCATTCAATGTGGGAGACTGGATTATTGTAGATGGGGTGGAGGGAGAGGTAGTGACTATAGCCCTGAGGACAACTCTGATCAGAACCAGCGCTGATACCCTAGTCACCGTTCCCAACTCTAACATCACTAACTCCTCTGTTGAGAATTTTAGCCAGAGGAGGTTCAGGAGAATAAGGCCATCATACGAGTTTGAAGCTAGTAGCGACCAGGAATCGATAAAGAGCTTTTGCAGTTCTCTTCTGGAGCAGGTGACCTCTGATCCCAGGTCGATGAAGGAGGATGACTCCTGGGTGAGAATAAGCTCAGTGGGGCCCTCTAAGATTATTGTTCAGACCAACTTCTACTGTGATTCCTCCGCTAAGTCTGAGAGGGAGATGAAGGAGGATGTTGCCCTGATGGCAAAATCCAGAGCAAGCGAGTTTGGATTGAAGTTCCATGAGCCGAGATTCAGGGAAAGTCACACTGTATGAGGTAATCGAATGGGGAGGCTCGTTCTTATCAGGCATGGTCAGTCATTGTGGAATGCTGAGAATAGATTCACTGGATGGACCGATGTCGACCTTTCCGATAGGGGGGTTGAGGAAGCAAAGGAAGCGGGTGATATCTTATCTGAGATACCATTCGATGTAGTCCACACCAGTGGACTCAAGAGGGCGCAGAGGACGGCTGAGATTATCATTAGCAGGAGTTCTTATCCAGGGGAGATCCCAGTGGTCAAAGATGAGCTACTTAACGAGAGGCACTACGGGGACCTACAAGGACTGAATAAGGCAGAGACGGCTGAAATACACGGTGCGGAGCAGGTGCGTATCTGGAGGAGGTCTTTCGATATCCCTCCCCCTGGTGGGGAGAGTCTGAAGATGAATGCCGCGAGAACTGTACCCTACTTCGAGGGGACCATAATGAAAGATTTGGAAGCAGGGAAAAATGTTCTCATTTCGGCCCACGGCAACTCCCTGAGATCTATTGTCATGCATATCGAGTCGATAAGTCCGGAAGACATTGTCTCAGTTGAGATACCCACTGGAAAGCCACTCTTCTACAAATTCGAAGATGGTCAAATCACTCGAGGAGCACTATGAGAACCATGGGTGCTTTCCGAAGTGATTCCTCGGAATCTTCTTCTTATTTTCGATTTGCCATTTGAATCCCCTTGTGACTGAGAATAGGTACTTGCGTAATTTTGGTCTGACATAGAATAAATATGCCAGAGAAGAGGTGATTCTATTCCAATCAGAAAGAAGGTGTGGATGGACTCTAATTTTGAGGATGGCCCTTTTTTCATCAATCTCTGAGATTTCCCATTCAACAAACGACTTTCTTCCACCGTCTCTACCTATCATCAGAGAATATCCCTCGCCCTCATCCCAAGTCTGGAACTCTCTGATTAGCACAAATCCATTTAGATACTCCAGGGTGTCTACCGATTTCTCGCCAGGCCAGTTCTGAACTGTGTTCTCTTGACAGAAAGGATGAGAGTCATTCAGATTACCTGGTGAGCTTATAGATTTCCAGACCTCTGACTTCGGAGCCTCTATGACTACTGAGTTCTCAGCGTAAAATGGCCACCCTCTCATAGAAGTTAGAGAGGGTGTTGAGATTTAGATTTGTGTGTGTCCGGACGGCCGGTAATACCGACCGTCCGGGTTACGTTTTTACAATAGTTTCTGCAATTATCGTTTTACCGATTATTCCATCTTAGCAGCGTACCAGATCATCATACCGAACGCGCCCTTGTTGACTAAGTCAGCAATGTTGTACAGTATGTTCATGTCGTCTGTTCCCATGCCATCAATGGTTCCAGCTCCCATTAGGTATCCTATTGGGTAGATTGCCCATCCGACAGTTACAATCAACCTCATTGAGTTGAATGCGTACTGAACACTTGGGCTACCAGTCTCTGATGCGGCTTTGACATCTCCGGACCATAGCTCGTATAGGATGTAACCCCATCCAGCCATTCCGATGACCCACCAGATCTCAGCGGATAGGTCGATGACGCTGTCCATTGCTCCGGACTCACCGAAGAATCCAGCCACTAGCATGACGATGGATGCTACCATGAGGTTCCTGAACATGACGAAGGTTCCTACGCCAATAGCGGCGAGGATTAGGTAAAATTCAACGACTTGCAGTGGTACTGTAATCAGCCAGTCGATGTACCTGTAGACTAGAGGAGATCCGTCTCCCATTGCCCATACTTCTCTCATGTATGTGTAGTGGTACCATGCCACACCAGTGACCAGTGCGGCCACAGTCATGGATGTCTTCCACTTGTCAGGGACGTTCTGCCTCTCGATGAGGAAGAACACGGTGAAAGCTAACATCATCGCTGTTGCGATCCAGAAGCTTATGCCGACCCAGTCATCATTAGCAAGTGCAGTTGTAGCTGCGCTTACGGTCTGTGTACCGACCACTAGCATAGCTAGCAACGCACTTAGCGCTACTTTCGTTCTTGTTGCATTTGAATAGGGCTTGTTGAATCCCATGGGGGTTGGCACCTGATTTGAGTATAAAAAATAGCTGTAGCAAAACGGCCAAAACAGCTTAAAAAAAGTCATATCTCCCTAAATGGTATCTCAGGTGAGGGGGACATTCCTCTGTACGTTTTGAGGCAAAAGTATCCTGCCGCGAAGAACCCGAGTGGTGGTATAATCTCAGTTGATGACGGCGGGAACTGATTGATTAGGGTGCTAACTCCAAAGAAGAAAGCCATGAAGGATAGTGCTGCGAAAGTCCTGTTGTTGAACATCTTCTTCTGATACATCTTGACGTATTGCAGAGTATCTACAGCTGGCTGTGGAGCGCCGGATTGATTCGAGGACGCTTCGAGAACATCCATCAGGCACTGCTCGTACTCCCAAATTGCCATCCCTCCCCTGTGGGAGTAGAAGGCTTTGTCTGAAGCCCACTCCTCTGGTGCGGTTTCTCTCCATCCTCCAATCAAAGCAGTTCTAAGTTGCTTTAACGGGAGTTTGGTTGATACTACGTGATGTATTCTGGAGAGATCGTGCACTAGGGATGCCAAGTCTCTCATGGCTGGCTTTTCGGAGTCATGCGGGATTAGTGCATCCGATAATCTGGGAGGGCCTATCCTCACTGTGTCTCCAGAAAAATCTGAAACCCTTACATCAAGTAGGGAAACTGTGCATGGTTGCTCTTTAGTGTAGGGTGCTCTCCATATAAACTGGGCTCGAAGTAACCCCTCAATTTTCTCGTTCCTAGAATTCCATCTCTTTTGGTCGGGCGGCAATTCCCTTAAATTCCTCATCGAGGAGTGGAATGTACCTAAGCACCTTCCCATTCCCCCGAGTATTCCTTGACAAGACTCTAGATCGTTATCTTGGAGTGCCTTTACTAGTGCATCCTTAGAGTTTTCATCTTTGGAAATCAATCTTCTTAGGATGATCACGTCTCTATCGTTCCAAGAGTAGCCCCCCAATGGAACATCGGAACCATTTGGGGCGTTTTTCGATCTTGCCTTCAGCAATCCGTCCGAACCCCAAGGAAGAAACTCCGCAATCCAATCCTCCTCCGCCTCGATTACTACGACTATTCCTCTTTCAGAGTTCTCTGTAGTCAGTCTTGTCACCGATTCGGGCGGAGGGACCTCTCCCCATGATTGGAGTCCATTGACAGTCTCTCTCCAATCCTCCGATGATTTCATGGAAATTGGTTCGATTAGTTCTGCCTTTATTCCGGTGAGGCCATGCATTCCTACTACTTTAATGGGGTGAAATCCGGGGGGAGCCTCGAAGTTGGGCGTTACCTGCCTCAAGGCCTGAGGCCTCCACACTGGTAGCTCGCCAGACATCCTTATCGGTACGAGGAGAGGGTTTCTGTATTCATAGAATCGGTAGCGAAGGCTTGATTCGGCATGTGCCGAGCGGGAGGCATGGGAACCGAGGTCTCTGACCTACCCTTGGCCGTCGATATGGATGGTACCCTAATACTCTCAGACATGTCTAGAATTAGCATCAGGAGAGTTCTATTCAGGAAACCATGGCTAATCCCATCTGTCATATTCAAGGAGATGACTGGGAAAAGAGCAGGATGGAAGAGAGACTTAGGTAGGATTCTTGTTTTCAATCCATCAGAGTTGGAATATCATGAGAGTTTCTTAGAGTGGCTGACTGGTGAGCATTCCAGGGGGAGGGTGATTATCTTGGCTACTGCTTCAGACAGGATTGTGGCTGAGCAAGTAGCTGCTCATGTGGGGATGTTTTCAGACGTGATGGCCTCTGACAATGATTACAACCTCAGAGATAGGAAGAAGGCGGAGGCGCTAGTAGCCAGATATGGCGAGGGTGGTTTTGGATACGCTGGGAACAGTCATCATGACGTCGCTGTTTGGGAAAAAGCTGCTCAAGTTATTGTGGTTAATCCAGATTCTGGTGTACTGGACAGGGTTGGAAACTCTGTTGATATCGTATTCGAGTAAGACCTGAATGAGCTACTTACTTTATCACTAGGAGCTTTTGGTTAATGCATGGTCAACCAGCGGAGACGGCTTGGGAAGAGCTTGGACGCGCTAGCAAAGTGGCTACTCAAATTTAGATTGATATCTATTCCAGCGAAGAGTGTTGCCAATTCCAAGTTAGCATGGAGTCTAATATCTAGATCCGATAGGGTTAGGGCCAATAGACTCAGAGAACGACTGGTTTCAGGGGAGCTTCCGAAACATATTTCGATTATTATGGATGGGAATCGGAGGTTTGCTTGGAATAAAAGCTCGAAAACGGCAGTAGGCCATACTGAGGGGAAGGAGAAGCTGAAGGAGGTGATGGATTGGGTTCTTGATCTGGGAGTTCCTTACTTTACAGTGTACGCCCTGTCCACAGAGAATATCTCAGAAAGAGACAGTGAAGAGTTGGAAATTCTGTATGACCTATATGTTTCCGGTCTTGATGAGATTTCCGTGGATCCTAGGATTCATGATAGGGGAGTGAAGGTACAGGTCGTTGGAAGGTTGGATATGCTCCCTACTAGGGTGAGGGAGTCTATTGAAAATGCAGAAAATTTAACCTCCAAGTACTCTGATTTCACATTCACAGTCTGCCTAGCATATGGAGGGAGGGAGGAGATTGTCGATGCGGTGAAGTCGGTTGCTACAGATTACGCCTCCGGGACATTGGACATCAATTCTATAAATTCATCAGAGATAACGAAGAGAATGTACGCCTCAGAATTACCGGATCCTGACTTGGTAATTAGGACCAGTGGGGAAGAGAGAATATCCAACTTTTTACTTTGGCAGATCGCCTACTCAGAGCTTCACTTCACAGATGTTTTCTGGCCGTCTTTCTCTAAGTCTGATCTGTACGAGGCAATTGAATCGTACCAAAATAGAAGGAGGAGATATGGTGAGTGATTCCTGCCACCACTGCGGACGGGACAGTTATCGTAGTCCTTCTGTGGTTGTAGACGCTGTGGTCACTAGAGGGTCCGGTAGATCGAAGGAAGTCCTTCTAATTAGGAGGGGGCATGAACCTTGTAAAGGAATGCTCGCATTCCCCGGAGGATTTGTGGACTATGGTGAAGACCCAAAAGACGCTGTTATCAGAGAGCTGAAGGAGGAGACAGGGGTTGAGGGGAGTAATCCAATTTCTATAGCGGTCCATGGAGATCCTAATAGGGATCCCAGAAAGCATGTCATAGCCCTATTCTACTTGGTAGAGGTGGATCCAGAGTCAATACCCACTGCAGGTGATGATGCGTCGGAGGCCTATTGGGTCCCCATAGAAGCAGTTACCGAGAATGAAATTGCTGGAGATCATATCTTCATTATCGACAAGCTTAGAGAATAATTCTATCAGCCCCTTACTAATCCCCACGCCATGGATAGGAAGCTGAGGATCGATATCGGCGGGAAGAGCTACGCACCTTACAGTCCAGGAATTAGTGTCAGAGACCACATCTGGCTATCTGGCCAGATAGATATCACTGAGAGTGACATTGAGTCTCAAACTAGAGGAACATTGGCTAAAATAGACGATTTACTGGAGGCGGCTAATAGTTCTAAGAGAGATTTAGTAAAGGTGACGGTTCTAATGTCTGATATTACTTTTTACTCCAAGATCAACGAGATTTATGGAGATTGGCTAGGTGACTCCATCGCTCCTTCCAGAGCAGCCTATGCGGTTAGTGATCTTCCTCTTGGAGCGCTGGTGGAGATAGTCTGTGAGGCTTTCCGCGGAAGTGGATCTAATGACTGAGGATGTCAGAACCAGGGGACCGTCCCTTTTCACCCCAGTACTACTAGTCGGTTGCGTAATAGTCCTCGTAGGATTCGCAATCAGAGCATCCTTCGGCGTATTCCAGATCCCCATCGAGGAGGAATTCGGGTGGCCTAGATCGGAGTTTAGTCTTGCAATCGCCATACAGAACTTAGCATGGGGCTTTGGCTCTCCCTTCTTTGGTGCCTTCTCCGAAAAGCTAGGTGACCGGAAGGCGATAGTTTTGGGTGCGGTTCTATATTCTCTGGGACTCGTCCTCACAGCAGGTGCAAGTAGTGCATTCGCTATTCAGTTCTATGAGATCTTGGTCGGGTTCGGAGTGGCAGGGACTGGATTTGGAGTTATACTCGCTGTTGTTGGCCGAGCTAGTGCACCCGAGCACAGAGCCATGAGCTTGGCGATTGCTACAGCTTCTGGGTCCGCTGGTCAGATAGTGGGCCCAGTAGTCGCAGTATTCCTACTGGAGTCTATGGAATGGCAGTCAGTGTTTTTGATATTCGCCATATCTATTCTCTTAGTCCTTCTACTCCTTCCATTCATGAGGGCCCCTGAGAAGGCTTCTAAGGAAGAGATTGAGGAAAGTCTTGGAGAGATTCTTAGGCTGGCAATGAGGGACCCTTCTTACATGATGATTTTCGTTGGATTCTTCTCATGCGGTTATCAATTGGCCTTCATCACAGCTCATTTTCCTGCACTTATCACAGAAATGAGTGCTCCCATTGATCCATTGGGTTGGTGTGGAGATCTTGGTATAGAAACAACGGCGGCCCTAGGGGGTTTTGCGATTTCAGTTATTGGCGCAGCTAATATCATTGGAACATTATTAGCTGGATGGGCAGGAAAGAGATTTGGGAAAAAATGGCTTTTGTCTGGGATATATGCCGGTAGATCGATTGCTGCTGCATGGTTCATATTGACTCCAATTACTGCCGACTCTGTACTAATCTTCTCCTTCTCGATGGGTTTCTTGTGGTTAGCAACAGTTCCTCTCACGAGTGGCCTGGTAGCGCATATCTATGGAGTCAGATATATGGCCACACTATACGGGATAGTGTTCTTCTCGCATCAACTAGGGAGCTTTGTAGGAGTTTACCTTGGAGGAGTTCTTTACGACATGTATGGGAGCTACACGACTGTTTGGTGGATTGGAATTGCCGTAGGGGTTTTCTCATCTTTGATTCACCTGCCCGTTAGAGAAGAGCCCAGACTGAAGTTCCAACCCAACTGAGATTGGTAATGCTTACGTGTATCATCATCCACCAGAGCTTGTGAGTGTGTTCAAGGCGTACGACATCCGAGGCATAGCTGGAGAGGAGCTTACTCCTCAATTCGCCTGCAGACTGGGTAAATCTATAGTTGCCCACTTGAATGCTAGATGTATTGCTGTGGCTAGGGATATCAGAGAGTCTGGTCCTGACTTACATGACTCTTTCATCGAAGGGGTAATTGTTTCAGGATGTGACGTTATGGATTTGGGAATAACCACTACCGGTGTACTATACCGTGCATCTAAGGACTTGGATGTCGACGTGTCTGTGATGATCACTGCCAGTCACAATCCTCCAGAGTACAATGGATTCAAGATATGCAAGGGGACACTTCCGATGGCTGGAGAGGAGCTTCAGGAGCTTCGTGAAACCATGGAAAGAGGTGATTTCATAGAAGGAACGGGGAAATTAATCGATGCACAGGAGTTCCAGAGACAGTATATCGAAACAGTGACCCGAAACGTCGGAAAGCCGGGTAGAAAGATACGTGTTGCGATAGACTGTGGCAACGCCGTTCCTGGTCCTCTAGCGATCATGGTACTGGAAAGCATCGGTGTTGATGTGGTCCCTGTTCACTGTACTTGGGACAATAAATTCCCTAACCATCCTCCCGATCCAACGAGGAAAGAGAATATGGTTGACCTCTCTTCTACCGTATTAGATGAGAGGTGTGAGTTCGGCATTGGTATGGATGGGGACGGTGATAGGATAGGAGTCGTTGATGAGAATGGAGAATTTATTCATCCAGACAGGCTAATGGCACTATTCGTACAAGACTTACTCGCAGACAAAGAGAGCATGGGGGATGATGCTAGGAAGGTATTCTATGACGTTAAGTGCAGTATGGCACTTGAGGAATACATTGAGTCCAAGGGAGGGGTTCCCGTGATGGTAAGAACTGGACATTCTTTCATGAAAAAGCTTCTGAGAGAAAATCCCGGTTCTCCCTTGGCAGGGGAGATGTCTGGACACTTCTTCCTTAATGACAAATGGCCAGGGTTTGATGACTCTATCTACAATGCGTCAAGACTTCTCGAGATAGTAGGGAGAGGGGCGTCTCCTGAGGATGGAGGAATCCCATTCTCTGAGAGATTCTCAGAATTACCCAATTATCCGTCTACGGACGAAATAAAGATACCATTAGTTGGTGAGAGAGAAGTTGTCATGAGGTCAGTAATGGACTCATTCTCGGATATGGAATACTCAGACGTAGATGGAATCAGGGTAAGGTATGACCATGGTTGGTACCTCTGTCGACCGAGTAATACTGAGCCGATCCTCGTAATGAGAGCTGAGGGTAGAAGCAAAGATTCACTGAAGAGGATTCTTAGTGATGTTAAAGCCAGAATCGGGCCCTTAATGGATTTGAGTAGTCTCAAATGAGCTACAAACTGACCCAAATGCCCTAAAGTAGACTCGTTATCTTACCAATTAAAATAATGAAAATTACTAAGGTAACTCCCATTTCAATCAACATTTTCACAGTTACCATGAGTTTACCTATTCCTTTCAGAATGGGTGAGGTCTCAAAACCATCAATACTCTTCATCACCTCTTTGTATGATTCAAAGTACTTGGTAAACAAAAACACAGCTGTTCACACCAGTTCTTTTCTCGGGAGCAATATGAGTTATTCCCATTTGGAGCTGAATCAATCTAGATCGTTTCCAGCTGCAAGTAGTGGGATAGCTACTACAAGGCCGCATATTGCTGAGCATACCAAGGACATAACGACTCCAACTCCTGTAAGAAGTGCCCCCAATCCTTCCAACTCAGCTTCTCCTGTCGCGTCTAGAAACTGTTGTACGATATCCCCTGTAATGGCTGTGTCTCCGAGTGATAATACGAAACCGAGAGCAACTGCCCCCAGACCTATCATTACCCCTCTTTTCTTGTAGTTGTAAGTCTCATACCCTCCGTATGCCACTGCTCCCGTAACAATTATTCCACCGCCTATTGCGGAGATGTAGAACCAAGCAGTCTGGAGCCCTGATATTTCTATTCCAGCGTTTTCGTAATCACTGATTGCCGCTCCTATTCCAAAGACCCCTATGATTCCGAGCAAGCCAAATACAACTCCATAAATCATCATAAAAATTCCAAAAATCTTTGGAACCTGTGATTTCACAGGTGCGTAGGCAAGGGCTTGCTGGTAGGCATTATGGCTAGGCTGGGGACTCAAATTTCCGGGGTTCCCTTCGAGGGTCCCGCTCTGAGATGTATCTGGCTGTAACTCTTCTTCCATGATAGTCCATCAATGTTCCAGACTTAGTGTTGTCTACGGCATTGACTGGTAACATTCAATCCAAATTTAGGCTATTATGGCTGATGTTAAGGAATTCTGAAAAAACGATTCTCTTATGTCTACATTTCACTTGGAAAGGTTGTTGCCACTGTAGCTTAGACTGGTAGAGCATCTGATTCGTAATCAGAAGGCCGGGAGTTCAAATCTCCCCAGTGGCTCCAGATTTATTTTTTGGAGCTTAGCCCCAAGGAATCAAGAAGAGGTCTGAACTTTAGTGAAGATCTTTCCAGTGATTCGAACACAGGCATTCTATCTCCGGAAAGCATGCATAGAACAGCCCCTCCTCCCGTACTGTTGTGGCTTACTTGGCTTGCTTTACCCCTCTGATTGAATAGTGCGCTCGTATGCCCACCTCCAACGATAGTGATTCCCTGAGATTCTACGAACATATTCATTATCTCGATCGTTCCGTACGCGAAATCCGATTTCTCAAAGTATGACGCAGGCCCATTCCAGAGTAGGCATCTAGCTTCCATTATCAATGGCCTCATCCTCATCATTGTTTCAATCCCTATATCATAGATGGGATGGTTCGTTGGAAGCTCGTCGATTCCTATATTCCTTCTAATTCCGTTGTCTTCAATCGCCACATCTGAAGGTAAGAACAGTAGATTGGAATAATCTCTGACAAGCATCTCTGAATCTTTCCATGTCTCGTCGAAGGCTTCGCCGAGTGAGTTTCTGATGAACTGTTTATTATTCTCGCCGATGTCGTATCCGGATGCCCACAGCATCAAGTTACCCACCACACCGACCATTGCTATTCTATCTACTGAGCCTTTTTGAATCAGGTTCCTGGCAACTCTCAGGGAGTCATCACACTTTATTCCGCCTAATATCGCTACATATGGCCTCGGTGGGTCGAATACAGCTGTTCTTAGGGCGTTTATCTCCCTCTTCATTAGCCTGCCAGCAATACAAGGAATCTCATCTGTGAATCCAGCAAGAGACGGCGAGCTTCTGTGGGAGGTTGCGAATGCATCGGTAACATACGCGTCTGCAATCCCTGAGAGTTTTCTCACTATCTGGGAGGTAGCTAATACCTCTTGACTAGATTTTTTCAACGTGTTCTCTTCGTCCACCATTCGAACATTGTTCAGAAAAAGAATATCTCCATCCTTCATCGAACTGATTGCATCTATTGCTAAATCACCGCAAACATCGGGGACGAAGTCGACTTTCCTTCCAATCAGCTTTGATAGTAATTTTGAATGTGGTTCCGTAGATGTAAAGTCAAGCTTTCCTGGTCTGGATTGATGTGATAATATAACCACCTTTGATGATGACAAATCATCTAGAGTAGGAAGGAATTCAGTAAATCTCCTATCATCCATGAATTCCATATTTTCAGGATTAATAGGCGAATTAACATCGACTCTAAGAAGCACAGTCTTCCCTTCAAGGGAAACGTCATCAAGCGACAGAACTCCTGTCACAGTGGGCCCCAGAGTACTCTCACCTATGGCCATTGGGGTCCCTGTAAACATTCATCTTCCCAAATACCTTTGACGAGGAGGCCCCGAAGAGGCACATGGACTGGGACGTGGATCTTATCTCAGGACCCGACGGGGATGATTGGCGAGTTCCTGTTACTGAGTTAGAGGAACGTCAGATGGGGCTTGCCAAGTCCTTGGCTGATCATGGTATGGAAAGTGCATTAATCGATGATCCAGTAGAGCTTTACTGGTTGACAGGAGGAAGGCAGAATGGCATTCTCCTGATTGGAGCTGATGGTTCTGGAATTGATACTACGCATTGGGTAAGAAGATCACTAAGACGAGCTTTATTCGAATCAGGAGGGAATGATTGTCCTCACGAAACCATGTTGCAACCGAGAATGGGTGCTCTAGAAGATTCCTTGATTGAGAGGGGTTGTTTGAATAAACCCTCAATGTTGAGTGGGAAAATACCAGCCGAGAGGCTTTCTTTCATTAATTCTAGAATTGGGTCCCTAAGTGGGGAAATCGAGAACTGTACCCCATTACTCTACAACTTGAGAGAAGTAAAGTCAAAATGGGAAATTAGCATGCATCGTGAAAGTGGTGTGATTAACAGGAAGATGTTTGAAGCTGTGGAGGAAGTAGGAACCGCTGGAAAGACTGAGTTGGAGATCGCATCTGTAGCGGACAGTGTTAGTAGGGAATATGGTTTTGGAGGCAGGATAAGAATGAGAAGGTGGCCCATGGATTGTGACAGAGTTGTGATTGCATCGGGTCCGTCTGGGTCGGTTCCTTCCTACTTCGATTCAGCCATAGGGGGGATTGGAGCCAGCCCCATATCATCACTAGGTGCTGGTTTCAGAAAGGTGAAGGAAGGAGAGCCAGTGTTAGTTGACATAGTTCATCTGCACCGGGGTTATGTCTCTGATTGTACGAGGATGTTCAGTGCCGGTACTTTGAGCGAGACTTGGCATTCTAGACTTGAAGACATGATCGAGATTAGAGACTCAGTTATTGGGTCTCTGGGAAGAGGGGATGATTGTTCAAAATCTTGGGAAATAGGAAGGTCGCTTGCTGATGAAATGGGTCATTCAGAAAATCTGATGGGGATGTATCCCGATCAATCTAGCTTCCTTGGTCATTCAGTTGGCCTGGAGCTTGATGAGACCCCAGTCGTGGCAAAGGGTTTCGATAGACCATTGCCATTAGGAGGAACAATGGCCGTTGAGCCTAAGGTGATTCATCATGATGGTTCAATTGGGAACGAGGATACGTGGTTTAGAACATCTGATGGGATGGAGTGTCTTACTGCAGGAGATACGTTTCGTTTTTACACGGAGTGGTGATATGACTAGAGCTAGGGAAATCGCACAGAGGAAGCTGGCTAGAGTGTTGAGAGGCAGGAAGGAGCCCCACGGGAAGAGCTTGACAGATGAGAGTATCCTAAGGGGAGTTGATGTCGATGACTCGGGAATAGTCCAGTTGTGGATTCAACCAACTCATCCTCATTGTCCTTGTTGCATTGATGACTTGATTTCTCTCAGAAGTCTTATCAGTGGCCAAAGTGGGATTCTAGCGTGCCATATAGAGGTTGTAGGGATACCACACTCTGACAGGTGGACTGCAGCGGTAAACGAGTAAGGAAAGATTACTTTTTACGTTTTTTCCGGTTTTCCACTTCTTCGAGTTTTGACATTAGTTTCCTCGAAACCCACCAAACTGCCAGAGAAATAGCTATGATGTCGAATAGTAGGAAAGCTAGAAACCTAGTATCGCTGAAATCCACCATTCATTTCACCTATAATGGAGGCCTCACATCAATCTCACAGGATGAAGTGGGAGAAAGACAGCATGACAGTATTCCGCCCTCGCTAATCAGGTACTCGTCCAATCCGGGAGGAATATCGTCGGGAAGTGGGACTTGCCCACTTATCAGAGTTACGAGACAAGTTCCACAGGTTCCTGACGTACAGTTTCTTGGAATATTGACCCCTGCATCTTCGGCCGCCTCAAGTATAGTTTGACCATCAACCAGAGAAGCCTCTCCAATCTCAGATTCTCCCCTGAAGAAACGAATTGTGAGAGTATCCTTGGTCATGCGATTCCTCAGAAGTCGCCTCTGGACCACCTTCCGGTCTGCTTGTTGAACCGTAAACCGGCCTTCTTCATCCACTTGTTGAACTTCGTGGCTCCAGCCCCTGTGGCGATGATGAAGTCTTCCCGGTCTTCCTGAGCCTGTATATATCCCTTGGCGGCAAGTGTCTGGTCTATCCAATCGTCAATATCCATCAATCCGCCCGAGAGCTTGCTGGATTCTACAGCGGCCTCTAATTCCTCTGCAGACGCCCCGGTAGTCTCCAAGTCCTTCATCATGAGCTCGACAACGGATGAGCTGTCTACCTTCTTCGGGGGTTTTACAACTGGCAACCTTGGTTTAATCTTGGGATCTATTGTAATTCTAGATCCGTTTGTGAGGCGTTCTTCCACGTGTTCTGCCATGGGTGATCTGAATTCTTTATCACATTCCCAGCAGATGAAAACGTAATCTGACATATCTTCCATTAGGTTACCACCCCTTGGATCCATTTCTTCACCACAGTGAGGACAGGCGTGCAAACATAGAACTGGAGCAATCTTCCTTCTGAAGTCAACAATATCTTGTGGGGTTCCGACCAACTCCAGCATTTCATGGTCCCTAGCCGCTTCCAGACCTCGGGTCTCTAACTGATCTCTAATCTTGGATCGCTGTTCATCTTTGGACTCATCATCAAATGTATTCTCAAGTTTTACAATGAGCTCGATCGTTTTTCCCAGTCTGTTCATTACAAGTTTCTTATTTCTGAAAGCCTCTACTCTGGCCATCCTAAGCTGTTCTTTCTTCTCCAAGAGCTCTGCAAGCAGATCTTTTTGCTCTCTTTTGAACCTCTGCTCTTCAATTTTATCGACTTTTGGCTTTCCATCCTTGGAAAGAACATCTGCGAGGAACCTCTGCTTACTGGATGTTCTTGGACCTGATTTAACAGCTTCAATCACAGATGTCGCAATATCCTTCTTCAGACCATAATTATTGATTAGGGTCTCCTGGTCCATCTTCTTCAGATCACCGACCTTGATTCCTCCATCTGATAGAATCTGCGCGGTATTCTCGTCTATTCCCCTTCTCAATAGCGCGAGATAGGTGTCCTTCTTTGCCATATTTTCCACTCCATCCGTGACGGGCCGGGGACTGGCCGTGCCCCGCCGAGAGGGGGGGAACCTATCAAGGCGATGATTGGAGTATCAATTTTCAGACTCGGAGTCCGAAATATAGTTACATAACGATAGCCATTCCTCAATTAACATATCATCCGGCCTCATTTCTAACCAGTCAACCCTCATTCCTTCGGGAGTAGTCTCATTGAATTGTAATACAAGTCGCGCCCATCTTGACTTATGCCAGCCTCTTATTCTACTGATTCTCTTTGGTGGCCTAGAGAGGAGTGTTCTCATCTTCCTTCTCCTATTGGCAAAACAATGCTGCGTAATAATTCTGAACATTTTTCTATCCTTTGTTTGAGGCTCCTCCTCTCTTGGCTGTAGCATTACTAATCTGGAGTTCACTCTGGGTGGAGGAGAGAAAGCACTAGGCGGTACCTTTGATCCGAGGTGAACGACAAAATCTAACCACAACGATAGACCAAGTGGACCTATGCTTCTGGGACCTCTATTCATAGCCATCCTTTCCGAAAACTCATCCTGAACTAATAGAACTACAGATTTCAGCTGGTTTCTACGAACATGAGACTGTATTCTTTCTAGGATAGGGCTGGAAATACCATATGGGATATTGGCTATTATGTGGGTTATATCTTCTGGCCAGTCAACTGTAAGTGCATCAGCATGTATTATGGAAAGATGGTCGTCCTCAGTATCAAATACCCTATTCAGGTGCAATACTGCTTGTTCATCTATTTCGAAGGCGGTTATTTTAGCACCCTTTCTCAGCAGAAATAGGGTCAGTGATCCGGGCCCGGGTCCAATCTCTAGGATATGTGAATCCTTTGTGACTTCCTGGTCAATTTGATTTGACATATTTACTGCTTCTGAAATGATATTCTCGTCTAAAATGAAATGTTGCCCCAGATTCCTATCAGGATTAATCCGGTCTCTGAGTAAATCCACCAACATTCTTGAATCTAAGTCTTCCAAAACAATACCTCCGACTAGATCTCGGAGCGTACTAGAAGTTCTAGGAGGCTTGGAGACTCTGAGGGATCGTTCATCTCCCCCAGATACCTTTCAGCTAGTAGTCTGACTGATTCGATTCCACAGGAGCTGTCAATCTGCTCAAACGAAGACCATCCTGATCCTCCTCTCTCTTTGACCATCTGAATAGCCTTTGAATTACCAATACCAGGAAGTAGCTGAAATGCATGATACTTCAGGGAGAGGTTGTTAGCCCTATTGTAGAACCCTAGGTGCCTATTTGGATCTGAGTTTATTGATTCGATAATTGCCTCATTTAGATTATTTGAGGACTCTTCAGTTAAATCCCTGAATCTTATTTCCGATAGGGGCCCAATAGAACCCGATGACGTATCCACATCTTTACCCGGAGAAACGACTGTCTCATCTTCTATTCTTGCTCTAACGAGGTACATCGAAGGTTTTGTTAATCCCTGAAGTTCGAAGCCTGAAGGAATTCTATCAAGAATATCCAAGATAAATACTGATGATTCCCGATGAAGTGGTCCTTCATCAGAGATTCCAGAACCAGATGGGTCTTGCGCTGGCATACTTCTCAAATGGTGGAAGGGGCCTCCCCTCATCAATGGTTTAGTCGGAACAAATCGATGGAAAACGGTATCAAAGTACGTTCTGCCTTACGATTTCTATTATTTCCTCAATCTCAGAAGTGTCCATAGCAACTCTCTTGCTGGCTATTATTACTCTAACTCCTGAGACATCCATTGGAGCTAATTCAGCTATTTTAGCACAAATATCTGGATTTTCTGCTAACTTCTCATTCTCCATTAGTCTTGAGAAGAGTGAGACGAAGACTTCTGGATCTGTCTTGATTCCCCCTCTGTTGGTGCTGGCTGCCCATGTTGCGTGTTGGAGAGCCATCATCTGCTCGTAAGATAGTTCTCCTCTTCGTTCGTTTGCGCTCTCAAGAAGATCTCTGACTGTTGCAAAGTCCACAAATTCACGGTCTGCCATCTAATCACCTCTATGCTGGTCTCAAATGCTCTGGCCTAGCCACAACCGTCTTTACCATATTGCCTTGAACGACGCTGACTACGAAAGCGTTTCCCTGTGGCTTGACAATAGTTCCGGTCAGCCCGTGGAATCTCCTGTGGGGCATACCTCTTTGCTCTGCTCCATCCAAGACAATAGAAACCTTGTCGCCTTCCTTGTAGGGATGTAAAGCCCGATTGATGAAGAGTCTCCTTTTCTGAGTCTTCTTCTTCTTGAGGATTGATCTAGTTCCTTGTCTAGTACCATGGGTCCGCGTCGCCATTTTATCACCTTCGACTACAGGTCGTGGAAGCGCTCGACCTGAGACCCGCTATTAAGTTCGTCGGATTGTTATTTATCACTCAATCAGCGTGTATCTCATTGACATCCAACCAGAGGACCTCACATTCTCTATCAATTACAGACTTAACAGAGGGGACCGTCCTACCCTCATCAGAGTGGACCAGTTCTTTCACGTAGGTCCCAGCCTCACATCTCAAAGAGAACTGTATTTCCTGATTATCTACGATCACGTCTGATATAGAGACAATTTTTCTCTTGCGGGTTTTTGCAGCTCTCCGGTGTGAAACTCTTTTCGGAGTCTGTTGCTCCAAAACTACTCCTGAGAGTGAGTTGATTGACTCAATTATTTTATCTTCGGGGAGAGCATCTTCAATCTTGAACCTGATAGTATATGATTTCTCAGAACGTGTCTCTTTGACCCTGCTGACATCCTTTTTATGACACCACTTTAGAGAGTTTACTTTCACTTTTCCAGGATTGTTAGAGTTTATTTTAGACTCTAGATCTACAAGGTCTGTTTCTCTTATTTTTGGATTCTTTATTTCCAAAACGAAAGGCCTTCCAGAGCCCAAGCATCTGACATCGATATCCTCTCTACCCATTCCGTGAAAGGACGTATCGAATGCCCCCATCTGTGCTTTTACTGGATCTCCAATAATGTCTTGCACTGATTCTCTATACTGCAGACCGGTTCCCTCGCAACTTTCACAGCCGTCTCCTCTACCTCTGCAGGACCGGCAGGGCCAGCGAGTTTGTGGTATCCCTCTGGCGAGTTTTTCATACCTACCATAGATGAAAACTGGTCTAATATCCGTATCGACTCTGAGAGTCAAAGCATCCACTGTTACCATTACATCGGGATACTCCTTGACGAATGCGATTTCCGGAATTTTTCTCAGCATTTCTGCTTGTAATGCCATGGCGAATGAGGCTTTCAGTGGCCTAGATCCACGCGCACCATGTTTCGTTCTAATCGCATCCTCACTCTGAAGGAGGTCTTTTGGGATATGAATCCCTAGTTGCATTGACCTGAATTGAGTATTTTCAAGGGTCTCAATGATCCTCTCAACGATATTACCTACATCATCAAATAGATTTTCACATAGCGGGCACAAATCTGGTATATCGAAATCTGAAAGACTTGAATCCCTTGAGAATGCTTCTTTCCTCAGTGAAGATCCTCCTTCAAAGCCCGAGGATTGGGTTCTTCTTCCTCCTATTCTATGTAGACAATGGTCACATGCTCCAATCTTGATTACATGAGCGATTCCTAATGGGGCCGGACAGGGAGGGGCGTCCCAGTCAATGGAGTCTCCTTGTTGGTAGAAATCATCACCATCGAACCACTCGTCATCGGTTTCCTCTTCCTTACTCGGCTCAGTAATCTCAAGTGATTCCGCCACGCCATAGTCAGCACTCGCATACAGAGTCCACTCGTCCTCATCTACACCGTTAGAGGTTTCCTTCGAGTCGCCTTCACTCATTAAGATCACCAACGAGGAAAGGGGGTATCCACATCCTCGTTGCTACCACGGGGTGCCAATGTGTTTTGACATCTTCGTATCGAGAATCATACTTTCTGACCAG
>CEWK01013052.1_pt1 | contig 21499 bp, 20 predicted proteins | sample 531431 | NCBI WGS metagenome assembly CEWK01 (sample SAMEA2623059, study PRJEB7988) | marine metagenome | isolation source: saline water (ENVO:00002010), including
TAAGCTTCTTTGATTTCTGCAACTTTCTCTTCGAAATCTGCTTCGTCTGTAAAGTCTATCCCTTTAGATAGTGATGTCAATTTTTCTCGTTGTGATTCAGTTAGGTCTTCACCTGCTTGTCTCACAACATTATCTCTCTTGATTGAACCTAACTCTTCTGTGATGTCCATATTTCTACTGACTTCGTTGTCGAGTTTTGATTCCATCTCTTCGAGACGATTTGCGAGTTCATCAACAACATTATACTTATCTTCGGGAACTTCAACATAATGTTCTACGAACAATGTTTTTAATCCTTCGATAAAGTTTTCTGTCATTTCTGACCTCAAACCTCTTTCTATTGCGAGTTCGTTTTCTTTCGACCACTCCTCAGCAACATATGATAGATACTTGTCTACAGCTTCCGAAAGGTCACCTTTAACTTTTTCTACCGAGGTTTTTAATTCTTCTGAATATTGAGATTCCAGTTGTTCTTTAATCTCTTCAACTTTGCTTGTGACAGCAGCTTTGAAGATTGTTTTTGCTTTTTCTGAATTCTCTTCTGATAGTTCTAGTGCTTCTGAGATTTTAGATAGGTCGTCATCTATTTCTATCTCTACTAGGGAAGATTCGAGTTCAGCAGAAGTTTCTTCGTCTACGGATTCTTCTTTGACATTTTTGGACTCTTCATGTTCTTCATCTTCATCTTCGTCCTCTTCTTCGTCTTCCATTCCGTATCCTTCTACGAATTTAGCGACATCTTCTTGAGACATTGCTTTTAAACTTTCTACTACTTTTCTTGCGACTTCTGCTTTAGTCAAGGATTCATCGACCTCTTCGTCCTCTTCTGACAATGATGCAAGCATTTCTTTTATACTTGCCTTGTCGAGACCTTTCATCTTGTCGACTACTGCCTTGATATTTTCCATCTTGGAAACAGTTGATTCGTCTACTTTAGACTCCTCTTCTCCTTCTTTGAGTTTGTCACCTTTTTCAGCAGGTGCTGCACCTTTCTTCTGAGCGTCACCTTCATTTGAAGGGGCTTTCTCAGCAGCTTTAACAGATGCTACGGCTTTGTCAACAGGATTTTCTTCAGGCTTGACGACTTCAGCCTTGCCGGATTCAATTTTCTCGGCATCGGATGAACCTTGTTTAACAGCAGATTTATCGCCCTGTTCTGCACCGTCATGAGGTTGCTTAACTTCGTCAAGCACTTCTTCGGTGTTTTCCACTTGGTTTTCTAAATCTGACATAAATTTCTCCTGTTTATGATTACTTTTTTATTTATATGCTAAAGGCTTTCAACAAACCTTTTCCATAGATTCAATTTGGTTTCTTGAAGTTTATGCAACCTAGCAGACTTTAAATCCTTCTGCATTTGGTCGATTTCATATGCTTTCAATCTACCGTTTTCATATATCCACTCTACTCCTTCCATAATGCCTTCTACGAAAGCCTCAGGTGCAGAGGGGTCTGCGACGATATCTCCTGCTGTTGCAAGTTGAAAATCGTCTTTTACATACTGTGCGTTTCCTTTTGATTCTAGTGAACCTAGACCTCTAGAGGATACACCTAGTTTGGCACCATCGTCTATCAAATTTTTTACTATTTGACCGTTTGGTGTTGATAAAATCTTTGCTCTCCCAACGAAATTGTTTCCATCTTCTTCTAATTTCGTAATTAAATGGGATACTTTGTCTAAATTGATTGTTGGCCCTTCGGGGTGTCCTAACTCTCCGAATGCTCTATCTTTTTGAACGAACTCTTTATTATATCTTTTTACTTCGTTCTGTATAACTTCTTTTGGGTATATACGACCATTTCGATTTTTAATCTCTGATTGCATAAAGATACCCTCGATAAAATAATCTTTTTTACCGTTCTCGTTTTCTTCGACTATTACGGGTTGAACTCCGTAGTCATTAAATTCAGAAATTAATTTCATTTGTTATTTCCTCTATCGATATACCTTCTTCGGACATGTCTCTTAACATATTCTTCACTGTATTCATACCGACTTTTAAGGACTCTCCGTCCTCGAAGGTTTCTTGTATTTCTTGTCCGTTTAAGAATACTGTTATACCTTCTTCACATTGTGTGTATACAATATTTATATTGTCTCCACCAACCGAAAAGATTTCTCTTTTAAGTTCTGTGTGTCCCAAGGGTATCATGAATTTTGCTTCATGCAACTCTTGAGATATTTCAGAAAAGGTTCTCACTTTTCTACTTCACCTGTAGTAGTATTATTGTTCATCCAATTCACAGACTGTTCGACTCTTTTCATGTCTACTGTTTCTGCAGCTTTCTCCTTGATACCGTCAAAGATTTCACTCTTTGCTTGTTCAAGTTTCCCTGCTTCTATACTATCTACTATCTTATCTGCTATCTTACTCATTTCTAAAAGCCTCCAAAGCTATCGTCTTCTTCTCCACCTTCGTCACCACCTTCGTCTTGTATCTGTTGGTCAATGACTTTGATTTCGTCTTCCGACTGGTGTAGGATATACTTTCTAACATATTCATTTGAATAGTATTTACCTACATAATCACCTATTGCACCGAGAGTATCTAACCTCTCTCTTAAAATTTCTGCATCTTTCAACTCTGTAAAATGGTTGTCAGTTGCAAAATCAAAGTAGAAGAAGTCTTTTATCTTATCATACTCCTCCCCATTTACAACATTCTTAAGAACTAATTGTGTCTTAAGGATATCTATAAATGTTCTTGCAAACTTAGCCTGTAATCTTTGAGTGAACTTATTAAATTTAAGTTCGTCTCTTGAGATTTCTGAAGCACGACCCATATTGAATCCATTTTCTGCTTCTAATCTCGTTGCAGGCACATTTAATGACTGATATAGTTTCTTCTTGAAGTATTCTATATCGTCAATATCTGCAAGGTTCTGTCCGCCTGGAAGTGTAGTAATCTCTGTTCCACGACCACCTTCTCTTCTAGGCAACCAAAAATCTTCAAGCATAGACATGTGTTTTCTATCATCTTTGATTTCACCTGTCTGTGCATTGTAAACAAGTTTATTTCTATACTTGTTCATTACATCTGATAAGTATTGTTCTGCTTTTGCCTTTGGCAAGTTTCCAACATCAATATAGAAGATTCTTCTTTCAGGAGCCCTTGAAATCCTATAGATAACAAGTGCATCTTCCATCATTGATAACTGGTTTGCAGTCTTCAATGCCTTATGCAGATACCCGACTACAACATTCTTTGTGTAGTCTAGAAGGCCACTAGTAGTGTATGAGACGGCCTCAGGTGCAATTCTTACGACATTACCGTCTGTTGCACTAGACTTGTCAAATCCTTTGTCGTTAAAGACATAGAACTCTTCAATCTTCTCTACTCTTTCTATACCTGTCTTAGGGTCTTTACCTTTCTCGACATTCCTAACCTTCTTTATCTTAAGTGGGTCAATGATTCTTAAATCTACCACACCTAAATTAGGTCGTTTGCTATCAACGACCTTATGGAAGTATATTCTTCCATCTACATACCACTTTCTGAATATTTCATGAGAGTTCTGATTGAACTTCATTAAGGATAAGATATGATTGAACTCGTTATGTATCTTTGTTTTGATACTATCAGAGAGTTTTACATCTCTTAAATCGAGTGTCACAATCTTATCTGAAACATCAGCAGTGATACACTCATTTACGATATCTTCTATCGCAGAGTCACATTCGGGGACTAATGATATCTCACGGTATCTACGAATGAGTTCTGCCTCATTCTTGATACCACCTTCCATATCAACATACGCACCATATGCTCCGCCAGATATATACCCAGCTTGTTGTTGAATGACGGGAGTGCCATCATCGTCAACAGGAGGCACAAATGACTTTGCAGTCTGTGTCTCCTTGACTCTTAACTCGTCTTTCTTACGAGTTATTTCAAACCCAAATATTTCCATAATATTATTTAGTCTCCCCTAAAAGGAGTCTTTTCACTTAAAGTTTTAAACGACTCTTTCCCAATGCGAATATGTGAAGTCAACTGTAAACTCCTCTAATGCATCTACTGTTTCGTAATTTAAGTCGATAGCAGCGATGTTTTTAGGGAACATGTTGAAGAATTCATATCTTGCAAGGACTGAGTCATCTTTACCTAATTGTTCCACAAAAGCTCTAGATAGTAAGTAATCATTACTTGCCATACCTACACCTGAATCAAGCTCTTGAATGTCTTGTTGCCAAGCTTCTAATGCTGACCTAGCAGAAAATTCTGAATCATTGATTATGGTCACTGACCAATCTTCAAATGTTCTGTCTCCCGCTAATTTAAGATTGTGTCCTCTGAAAGGAACTAAAATCTCACCTAGGGTAGCAGCTGGAACCTGTGCAGCTTTACATAGGAATTCAATCCTATTACCACTACGAGGAATGAAAACTTTAAATCGGTTAGGTCTTGGGCCTCCACCGATTAATTGTGCTTTAAATTCATCTATTGTTGCCATTCTTTACTCCTTAAACTGCTCCGTAGATTTCTTCAAACTCTACTCCTGACCTTGCAGCCACAAAGTTGAGAGTGATAAAGTTAATACTTCTAGCAGGTTTCACAAAGATAGAACATACGAATTCGTTTCTATCTATTACAGTATCAGTGTTGTTAGTCTCATCACATAATACTGAGAAGTCTACTAGACCCCTTCTGTTCTTAACATCTCTTAAGAAAGGTTCTACTGCAGCTCTAAACTGTGCTCTAGTGAATGCATCGTTGAATTCAAAGAGTTGTGCTTTTGCAGCTGTTGAAATTGCTTTCTCTAAGACTATGAACAACCTTCTTACATTGATTCTATCGAATGCTGAAGGTGTTGATAATGCAGTTTTGTCTCCGAAAAGGATTGTTCCTTGGCCTGGGAATGTGACGATTGGGTTGATTCTTGCACTGTATAAGTCGTCTCTAGACGCTTGTGATGGGTTGAATGCAAGTTTATTTATACCCAAGTATTGACCTCTAGAGAATCCTGCTGGTGAGAACCATGGGTCTCTTAGTAAGTCACTTCTTGCCATAATTCCTGCTGTGTGACCATTGCCTGGCACCCAACAATACTTATCGTTATATCTGTCATATTGATAGACCCAACCTGAGTCTAATACTGCATATGAAGAACTTGTCACACTTGCGAAGTCAGCAATCACATTTACTGATTGAGCTGATTCTGATGCAACATTAACGACTGATACTTTCTTAGGTGAAGCAACAACCATACAATCTTTTCGACTTTCTGCTACTTGTATAATTTGATTAACAATAGTGTTGTGGTCTGCCTCATTTGAATTGTCTGTTCTAGTTGAACCTACAATTAAGAATGAAACATCTTGTGTCTCACTATCTCCGAATAGGTCTACATATGCACCATACTTCTGCCCTGCTGTGTGTTGACCTCCGTCAGCACCGTCTGCAAGTGAAGTGTTAATTGGTGCAGAAGGTCTTCCGAAAGCAACTGACCCTGAAGCAGCGTGTGTTGTCACACTATTTGTAGCTGCATGAGTTGAGGTGCTATGACCTGTCCACCATATCCATTTGGATTGATTGTTAATTACTTGTTTGTAGTAGTTAGACCCACCCTGTGAATCTTTTGCGTCTGAAGCACTTGAAACAAATCCGTAAGTTTCTAGAACTTCGTGTTGTTTTCCTGATATTGCTCCGTCTTCGTCTACAACCACTACATGAATTTCGTCTGCACTTCCTGAAGCAGCTGATGCTGATGCAGATGTGCCTGGAGCTTTTTCGAACTGTTGATAAAACTCCCAATATCTGTGAACTTGGTCTCCACTACTTGCTGCAGCGACTAAACCTGTTCCTGCTGGTTTGTTTAAAGCTTCGATGGTTATAGTTCCTGTTGCAGTAGCAGTCACTCTGTATTCTTGAACATTAGACCCAAATCTAACTATGTCTCTGATTTGGAATCCTGCTTCGGAAGTGACTGATATAACTGTCTGACCCACAGCTTCGTTTGCACTTAGAGTAGTCACATTATCGTTGAAGTATGCATCTGAACTTGCACATACTGATACTTTTAATGAATTACCTAGTGCGCCTGGGTATTTTGCAGTCCACGAACCTACAACTGCAGCAGCTCCACCATTCTCAAAACCTGATTGGTAAGCATCTAGGTTTTTGATACTTGCGTCGGTATCTGAACCTGAATTTGCATTATAGGTTGTTGCACTTGCAACACGAACAACTTTGAGTGATGAACCATATCTTAAGAAACTTTCTGCTGCATAGAAGTCTTCTGCACCTGCGTCTGTGTTAGCAGGTGAGTAGAAGTGGTCTACTAAACCAACAGCGTCTGAAACCGATACTACTTCATCAACAGGGCCCCATCGAAATGCACCCGCGAATGCTCCAGTGACACTGGAAACTGCAGGCACAACATTTGTCAAGTCTATTTCTTTGACCTGAACGCCTGGTGATACTTGAAATGCCATACTTTTCTCCTGTTAATGTAAAAAGTTGTTTACTGTTTTATTTATAACCAAACCTTCCCTAACAATTACCATTTAATCTCCACATCATTTGAATTTGAGAACCAACGGTCACCCTTATCATCTACAAAACTCTGTTCTTCGGGTTTTTGTCCCCCAAAAACTCCCGCTGGGAGTAAATCGTCTTCTATCATTTTCTGTTGTTCTGCATACAATAAGTCTTTTACCTGTGTATCAGTTAAATGATAAAAGTAGTCGGTTGTTATAAACCATGAAAATAATACTAAATTCATAACCATATCGTCATGATATCCTCTGTCTGCTTCAAAAGAATTACCTTTATTGACAAAAGTCATAAGCTCTGTTATAGTAGGTCGGTCTATTACGGTTAATCGGTTCTCCTCTAGTAATTCTTTTAGAGTAGAACAACCTATCCTCTTAATTTTTTTATTGACCGATATACCTATATCTTCTGCTTTCAATTGTCCTTGAGTGAAAACATTAGGATACTCTATATCATAATGCAACTGAGTTGCAACAATTCCACCTTCTGCATTATTCTCTATTATTACAAGAGCCTCATTATAAGGTCTTGCATACTTATTTATAATATCAGGAAACAGCATGGGACTTATCATGTCATCTCTAAATGTGCAAACTTGTTTAAAAGGTTTACTTGTCACATCAAATATACTGAAAGTTGAGTAATCCATACCTCTTCCTTTTGCAACATCTACTGTGCAAACATAGTTATGTCCTTCTATAGGTTTCTCATATAGACTTATACCCTCTTTTGACCACTCGGGGTCTACTGCCATCATTCCTAATAATGTATTTGAATTAATTAATGTATTACCTGTTCCTAAGAAACTATTACCATACTCCTGTTCAAACTGTGCCTCTGAGGTGTTAGCAATGGTCATTTCCTTCCATTTCTCATCACGGCCCGGCACATCATACCAGTTTATTATAAAGCTTTTGTATTCTGACTGTTCATGAACTGCACTTTCATATATCTTATGGAACATATTACCCACACCATTTGCAGTTGAGGTTATAATAACCTTTGAATCTTTACCCGAGGTAATAACGGGATATGTTGCAGTATAGAATGTCTCTGCATCGTCCACGAATGCAAACTCGTCCAAGTATAGTAAATTGATTGACATACCACGAATCGAACTTGAACTTGTTGCAGCTGCAACTACTTTCGAATCATTTGAAAATTCTATCGACCCTTTGTTAAGAATCTTAACGCCAGGTTGTAAAAAGAATGGAACGGACTCTAACATGGTCACGACTCTTGCAATCATTTCTCTTGCAATTGCACCTTTGTTTGCAAGAACTGCCACTGTGACTTCGGGGTGAAATAATAGATACCATAGTAAATATGCACATGAAGTAATTGACTTACCACTCTGTCTACTTGCAAGAACTACATTGAATCTATTTTCATTATAAAAATTTATAAGTTCTTCTTGATAACCACGAAGTTTAAATGGAACCATACCTTCATCAAGAGATATAATCTGTGTATAATTCTCTATGAAATGTGCTGGGTCTTTGGAACATTTAAGATATTCCTCCATTTGTTCAGAAGTATAAGCAGTATCAACACCAGCTCTTTTTATGAGGGTGTTTCCTAGATATCCTTCGTTAGTTGGTTTAACCATAATTGTCCTCTGACATTGCAAAAGGATTAGGTGAATCTTCCCACTTATTATGGAAATCCCAATACTTTGTTAAAGCCCAATGAGTTGGTTCTCTAAAATTACTAAACAAATGTTTGTGGTTAAATCCTACTTCCCAACCACAATATGAATCTTCACTATGGTCACCATGGAATTCGTATTGTAATCCACCGTAAAAATCACCACTGTATATTTGTGATATGTCTTCTAGACAATCTTTATAATCAAAAAATCTTTGTCTTACTTGTCTCTTACCTTCTAATATAGGTGTCATACGGTCTAAAAAGGCCTCCGTATAAGTCTCTATCGGGCCTCCATCTGTAGTTAAAAAATCCTTATCTTCTTTCATTGTGATATCGTATAGTCTAACTGTATTTGGATATAACTTATCGTAGACACCTCTTTCTTTAGCAGCGTCACACAAACTTATAAGTCCTTCTTCATATACATTATTTGCAATCATTTCGTGAATATAGATATCTGCTTCAGGCCAATCTACTTCTGTAAAGTCTCCCTGTATTATATTCCAATGTTTAAATCTTCCTCTTAGATATACTACTGGGTGAAACTGTTGTTCTATACCGATACATTTCTTTGCACCAAAATACTCTGCAAGATATAATAATGCTCCTGGCCCACAACCTAAATCACATACTACTTTTCCTTCTGCATTTTCTGCTAGAAAGTTTGCATAAGCTCTTTGTCTCTGTGAGTCTTTGAACATTCTCCAGTATCCACCTGCTCTTCTACCTAAGGCTTCAACTGACATAAACCAAGCTGGGTGTGCTTCGTCCACATGAATAGGTGCAATAGGACATTTATCGTTTTCTACTTCTTGTTTTAATCTTTGTAAGTATGATTCAACACTATTCATCTTTACTTTTCTTCAAGAACTTTTGCAACTCACTTGTCGAACCGACATATAAATGGTTGTGTTGAGTCTTGATAGAACTATCCTCTTTTTCTAAATCCTTTAATTTCTTTTGTATATCGATAAGTTTCTCTGCTGTTTCAGATACAGTTTTTATCAATTGACCAGCAACCTCATATGCACGAGGGTGTTCTGTTTCCTTGGATAGTTCTAGTATGCCGTCTATGGCGTCTTGTCCTCGTTCTACGAGGTTATAGAGGTTCTCACGGGCATATTTGTAGTCAGTTTCAATGTTCTCTGTTCTTTGTGGAACTTTAACTAACTTCGTTTCTTGTTTGATATCAGAACTGATATCTAGAAGATTATCTAATTTTTCGTCTATTTCTTTTGCCATAATTAACTACTATCACTGGTTCTGTCCTCTGAATATGTAGAGGTCACACCTTCATCATAAAATGTCACTGTTTCTGCAACAACAAATGTATCACTTGGTTGAACTGAACCAACAAATTTTAAAGTTGTTCCAGCTGTAATTGTTATTGCATTACTCAAGTCTAATGATAATTTATTACTTGCAATTGACGAAACAGTTGGATTTGTTGTTAAGTTTGTTCCAAACACTTCGTCTCCTACACTTATACTACTATTTATTGCACTTGAGAATGTTATATTTGTAGAATTAGAAACTGCATTAGTATTAGATTGACCAAACGCAGGTTCATAATGTTTAACTTCTTTGACCAAACCACTTCCCTCTATTTGTGAAGTAGTGAAGCCAGGTTGTAAATCTGTATTAATATAATCTCTTTCAATAACATTCTTAATAACTTCTCCTGTATATACAGGGCCGAAGAAGTATGTTTTCATAGTAAATTCTAAAGTATATTCTATAACTCTTCTTTCTTCAAATGTTCCTTCATACTGGTCTTCCATTGAAACACTATTTAAAGTAATAGGAACATCTCTAGTTTCTGTCATAGAATCAACTAACTTCATTGTGACTGTATATTCAGGTTGGAAATATGGAAGTATTTGTTCTACTATTTGAATTGCATCTATAACATTCTTTGCAAGTATAGACAATGTGAATGTTAGATTATAAGGTGCTGGTTGATATTGGAATCCTCTCTTCCCTACATCAGAAGTTTCTAGAGAAGTTTTACTTGTTCTAATTAATTTGTTTTGTTGTCTTGTTGAATCGTATTCTAGTCCTGACATTTCAAAAGCCATACGAGGTAAAGATATAGAAGTCACACTTCCGTCTCTTGCTTTTAAATCGTCTTGTAATCTTAGTAGAAACTTTTGTTTAGGCCCATATGAAATCGGGACTAAATTTTTAGATAAAACAGTTCCGTCAGCTTGTATTTTACTGGTATAGATTTGATTAAACAAAGTTCCGAAAACTGAAATCGACCTCTTGATAGTTTCATTGTAAAAAAAAGTTCCAAACATTATGGTTCTCCAAACGGATTGATTTCAGATAGGTCAAGATAACTTGTATCCTTATCTTCAAACTCCTTGTTCTGTGCAGAGGATAGATTATTAAATGTTAATACATCTGTGATAGTCTGAATAGTTCTTGAAGTTGTTGAAGTCTCACCGACTATTGTATCACCAATAGATAGAGTTCGTGTGTTATCTTTGATTGTAAGAACTCTTGTAGATGAGTTCCATTGTAATACTTCACCAACAGTATATTCTGTTCCACTGATTGTAGCTTTCACATTCTCTCCGATTGTATAGTCTCCTGAACCAGTATTCATAGTCATTTCTATTGTGTAAGCTTGGTCTGCTTCTACTAAGTCTGCAGCTGTTCCAGTATCGAAATCTTCTCCACTGTATTCGAACAATGAACATTTTAGTTTGAAAACAAATAGTTTTCCTAATTGAAAGAATGGGTCTTGGTCTTCTACGAATCTAATCTCAAACATAGAACCTGACAAAGGAAAATAAATTAAATCACCCTCGTTAGGTCTTAATGAAGTTGCAAGGTTAGAATCAAGAGAAATAAATCTTTCCCATGTTCTTAAACTGATTATAAAAGAAGCTTCTTCTTGAATTTGAACACCAAATTTTGAAACTAAATCTCCTTCACCTTCAAATCCTTCTGTGTTTTCTAAATACATTTCAACAGAATATGCGTCACCATATCTAGATTGAACATCTTCTGTGAAAATAGTATCTTCCTCTATAATCTGTCTAGGAAGATATAAAACATCATGACCATAGAATCGTAAAGACTCAACAACTAAATCTTCATATAGGTGTTGTTCTGTGTTAACAGCATGGTTAAAATATACATTTGTAGGCATTTACTTATCCCATTAAATCCATAACTGGAAGTTCATAATTCAGTCTAGATTCTTCTTCTAATTTTGTTATTTCCTCTTGTGCTTGAGATTTCATTTCAGCTGCACTCAATGTCACTCCGCCTGGCAATGCAATACCGTCAAATTTAGATAAATTCTCTGACCATTGATACTTAACTAATGCAGTTGCATATCTTTTTAACCACATATCGTTAAATATATCTGTAAAATCTGTTGGGTCTATTTTTCTATGACACTCTATGATTATGTATTCGTCTGCTGAGAATGATTCGATATCTGCATCTAGATATAATCTATTCATATTTTGTTTATATCTGATAGGAGTTTGACCTGTCAATATCATATCCATCATAGAAATATGTTGTTGAACCATTTCATAATGTAATATGTTTGTTGAGGTTAGGTCATATAAATCGTTTAACCTTAATTGATATCTAAGGTCAAACATATTAAGATTACTTTTATCATTGAACGGAAAGATTCTATTTACTGCTAATACAAACTCAGGTAATACTATGTAATTTTTTTGTTGTTGAACTTCTTGATTATTGTAATCATGTGTTCCAGCTGAACTTTCTATGAAGGTTTCGTTTGTCTTCATAGTTGCTAAATTTGCTGAAGTTAGTTTGTGTTTCAGATAAACACGCATAGAACCGTCATAATGATACTCTTGGAAGTATTGAATTGCTTCGTCTAACCTATCGTCAAACTGGTCATCGTCTACATTAATTTCTAAAACTGGAGCTCCCAGTTTTCTCTTTATGTATTCTTTAAGTGTAGTTTTAGAGTTTGGTATTGCCATAATAGTATAATCCTGTTTATACTACTATTTATACTTATTCTATTCTTGGAAATAAGTTTTAGATTGTAAACGGTCTAACTTCTCATCAATTTTATTGATAGAGGCCATAAGTTTGTCGAAATCTGCTTCTATTTGTTCTCTAGTGACATAGTCTTTTGCTATCTCTTCTCTTGTTTTATTAACAAGAATATCTAATCTTTTTTGTTCTGAAAGAAGATTTCTAATGAGAAAACCTAACGGTAAAATGACAATTGTCATTACGAGGTTCCACAGAATGTAAGGTGATATAGTGATTTCCATACACTTATTTATGAAAATTACTTAGTCAATTCAAAATCTTCGTCTAAATTAAATAAGTTCCAATCTTCATCTATTCTTTTAACTTGGTGTTCTCTTTGGTGTCCTATCCTATCTGTATTCACATTAAATGAAATAGAGTATCTATCTTTATGTGTTCTATTAGGTTCAACCATATGCATCATAGCACTCGGAAACAAAATTAAACTACCTGTCACTGGTTTTACTTCCCAACTCTCTATTGACCTTGCGTTAGGGGGATAATCAGCTACAACTTTGGGGTCTGTATTAACTGCAATAAATGAACCTTCGTCTCCTTCTGAATGCACATAAAAAGCACCACTATACCAACAACCATTATGTAAATGAGGTCTATTCCATGCAAGGTGGTCATTTACATTTGCCCAACAATTACCTACAGATATCTGAACTCTTCCTCTATCAATACCATGGAACCCACCTATTTCATTATTAAAAATATCTCTCAATATTCTCATTAACTTACTAAAAGCTGGGTTGGATTCACAACCGTCATTAGATTGCCAACCTGTATATGCATTTGATATTTGTCGACCTACTGGGTCATTCTTTCTCATTCCGTCTATTGCATCTTTTAAAATACCACAATGTTCTGCTGTAATCCTTCCACTTTCTACAAGGTTCTCCTCGTATACAATGGTTGGAAATAATAATCTAATCCCTTTCTTCATGTCCGTCCCAATTTAAGTCTGTCATACTTCTTTGTTTTTCTTTAAAATCCATTTCCAACTGAACCTCTTCTTTTCTATGCATAGGACATTCAGGTGGTGGATTGTCACCTTCATTATATAAAGTAGCTTTATTACTTTTAAACCCAGCCTTTCTATATCCACCGATATTTAATCTATCTTCGACTGGCACAGTTTGTCCTGTATAAGGGTCTTGTAAACCAAAATCCTTTTGCCATTTTTGCATTGACTCTTCTACTACACCATGTGTGTTATACCAATCTTTAGATTTACCGTATATAAATGTTGACTTCCACTCGTCTCTTTTAAAAGGAACTATTTGTAATATAGGAGTTCCTTTTGGTATCACAAAAGAATGATTTACCTTTGGATAAAAAATAATTTGTGCGTTATCCATACCTAAGTTAAAAGTATCTGTATCAATTATACCTTGCCATACTGCAAAAAATTTATTTTGAAATAAGAATGGGTCTATGAAAAAAACTGAATAGCCTGGAGGTGTAGTTATGTTCCAAAAATTTCCCATTTTGAATGCATCTTTTACAGGCCCTTCGTCACCCATATATTCAAATGAATCTTGAAACTGTGCAGCTGGGTGAGTTGGAGAATATTGTAAATTATCAGTTCCGTCTAAGTTTTCTACTCTTGTTGTAAAACTTTCTCCACCGTCTGGCCAATCCCAAGTTTCACCATTCATAACAGGAATGTCACATGCAGTAATAATATACCAACCAGTTTTTAAATAATCGTCCATTGCTGGACAAGACCTTATAGTTTGAGCAGCTAAACCTCTATGGTCTATTTTAATCTTTGCAGTCTTCCACCATTCTGGCATATAACTTTTTGCAACGACTGGTTTAAATCTTTGAAAAGCTTCGGGATTATATGTTCTAAATTCAACAGTTGGCATATCTTTGTTTCTCGTCTAATAGTCTAATCTCGTCTCCTCTCAAAACGATAGACTTCCTATCTATATATCTTGCTTCTTTAGAAGGGGATTCTGCACCATGTTCTATTCTTCCGTCAAACATTAATAACCTATTTGGTTTGAATGCAACTCTTCCTATTTCATATTTGTTCATTAATTCTCTTGCACCTGTAGGAACATGTCTATCGTAAAATCTCAAATCACCACCCCAATTATCATTCCAAAAGGTATTAGTGTAATATAAAAAAGAGAGATTATAATTATCATGAGGACTACAATCTGAATGACTACTTCCGTCTAAACCATGTGTTTGTGAATTAGTTCCCATATACTGAAACCTAACCCATTCAAAACCAAAATCTGTTCTAATCTTTCTATCAAACCAATTCATTAAATGAGGGATACCATGTCTATGAGATTCACATATAACTTTTTCTTTTCTGCCGTCACCAATATCTCTTCCTCTAAAATATGAAGCTCCCCATAGTTGGTGATTAGGTAATCCACCTCTTCCCTTTCCACCACTAACCTCATTACCTTTTAACCATGAGGTAGAGTGATTTAGGTATTGGTCTATTGCATGGTGTAGAGACGAATCAAGATAATTGTCTATTACATATATTTTATTACCAAGAGGTGCCTCGGTAATATAAAAAGGTGAGTCTAAATCAACCTGTTCGATTGAATCAAAGTTTATGTTCGGCATTAAATCCTCCGTCCTTCAAATTTGAGGGAGTAGGTAAAGCCAAAAGATATTCTTCTATAGGTTTTAAAGTATCTTCTCTAGTGACAGATATTTCTCTGAAAAGACCGTCAAGAACATTATTAGTTGCATCTGCATATTCTAATACTCGTCTTGCGTCTGACCTATAAGGGTGAGCAGAACCTTCTCTTCCAGCATATATACATTCAAAGAAATCATCAAAACCATGTTTCTGTGATTGTAATTGTATATTCTCTCGTGCAGCTCTATTAATTTCACCGATAAATTGATTATTCAAATTTACACCCATAGGTGGTTCTGAATTTGAAATATATTTTTCAATACTATCTCTATCTGTCTCAGATAAAGGTAATGTTTCCTGTTCTTCTAAAGGTTTTCCTTCTTCCCATTTTAATACTTTGACTTCTATTTGGTCGTATATTAAAACCTCATAATCAAAACCTAATTCAGGCTTATCGACATTTTCAAATCGATATTCTAATCCGTTTGGTTTTCTAATTTGTAGATTTCCAAACTCACAATAAGTTAATGCATTCATAATAATCTCCAGTATACCATATTATTTGTTTGTTGGCAAGGTGCTTTTCACTTTATAAAATTGTTCTAACATATTTATGTTTGAACAATCCATGCCTTTTATCCATGGCCCACCCCTTGTATAATGGACTGCATGGTGTGAATCAAGACATTCTGTTTCAAATCCTTCTGTTGCAATTTTTCCATGAGGTATTTTACTAATTTTATCTGTCCATTCAAACTGATGTAAATATTTACCTGACTGATTATTAACAACTTCGGGTGTTAACTTTTTACAATCTTCGTGTCCATTATTAAATATCATCATACTAGACCATAGTTTTTTAGGATATGATATATTTACTTCTCCACCCATTTTTACACTGTCATGGTGTTCAAAATCATATTGCACACAAGCAACAGCATGGTCGGGGTCAAGAAAATAGAAAAATGGTAAAGGAGTTCTCTTCCATATGTAATCATTATCTATAAAGATACTAAACCCCTCATAGTTTTCTAGATATGGAATTAAAAATCTACTATATGTAAATTCAGTAGATTGATTTGCATAGTCTCTATTATAATCTTTTATTTTGCTTATGTCAAGTAATTTAGTTTCTATTTCAAAATCGTTAAAGTAATCCGCTCCTGCGCCTTTACTTTTTGACCTTTCTATGCTATCATGTATTGACTTTTCACAAACTTCATGTATAATATTATCGTGAGAAGAATCATAACCAATGTATATGTTTAAAGGTTTCTTTTTACATAACTTTGTCACTTTCTTATTATATGCATAAACATATTTTCTAAAATCAGTTCCACCACCTTGAACTAAAGAGGGACTAAACTCTATTTTTCTTTGGTCTGTATAAATTGCATTTACATTTCTACCCTCTTTAGGTATTAGAGAGAACCAATAATCTCTTATATTTTCCATACTTAAACGAGGGTGATTAGGAAAACAATTACTATAATCAGTGACAAGACAAGTATTATCGGGATAATCCATTGATTGAAAAGACCTACTTCTCATTGAGCCAGGGTGTATAGATAAAGAATGTTTACCGCCTGGATTTCCTGTGTAGTGTGTAAGACCTTGAATAGGTTGCCAGAGACCATTCTTTTGTATATCATTTATTAACCAATGAGCTTTTGCAGCGTGATAGTAAATAGAACATATTGTATTTTCTTTTTCAGAATCAAGAGTTATATCTATAACTCCATTCATTAAGTCTTCATATTCTTGAGTTCCTTCTACATATCCATATTTGTCTGCAAACTTTATCCTATCATAAGCTGTTTTTATTGTAGGTTGAGTAAGACATTCGTATTCACCGTCTGCATTCATATAATCCATAGAACCACCTTTGAGAGGGTGGTCGGGTCTATTTTCTTCTGTCCAACCTTTATGTAGATAATTTAAGTATTGATATGCGTTGTGGTCTAATCCACCCCATGACATAATCTCTTTACTATCCATTAAAGGTTTTATATCTTTCCAAGTGACTAATCTAATTGGAGGCATACATTCATCTATAATGTATCTCCACACTTCTTCTGTTTCGTCTGTATCTTTTCTATGTTTTGGAACAGGGAGTTGACCTAATTGAACTTGCTTTGTAGGCATATCCTCATAAGAAGTATAGGGTTTGAATAACTCTTTTGCTCGGTCTAGGGTTTGTATATATTCAAAAGTATCCATAATATAAATGTATTTAGTTGACTAAAATTAACTAGATATCGGTGTTCCAGGCCATTGTTGTTGTAAGACTCCGTCCCACCTAATAACTGGTGTTCTACCTTGTCTTGCATAAGTAGTCGGGTTTTGATTACTGTATGTAGTAGGTGTCTGACCTTGTCTTGCATATGTCGAAGGACTTCTATAGTTGTAAGTAAATGGTGTCTGACCCTGTCTTGCATAAGTTGTAGGGTTCTGATTACTATATGTAAACGGACTTCTATGTGAATATGTTAAAGGTGACCTATGGTCATATGTGAAAGGTGTTTGACCCTGTCTTTCGTATGTTGAAGGTGAACGATAATCATATGTAGAAGGTTGTCTTGCGTCCCTAATATTAGGTTCCTGTGCTGACCTAATGTTTGGTTCTTGTGCTGACTTAATAGTAGGTTGTTGTGCATTACTTGGTGATTGTGCATCTCTAATATTCGGTTGTTGTGCTGACCTGATATTTGGTTCTTGTGCTGATACTGGATTTCTATAAGTGAACGGTGACCTATAGTGATAAGTAAAAGGCTGTCTCGCAGGTGCCTGATAGGTGAATGGTGACCTGTAATTATAGGTGAAAGGGTTTCTAGCGGGTGCTTGATATGTAAAGGGTGACCTATAATGATAAGTGAAAGGGTTTCTAGCAGGTGCTTGATATGTAAACGGTGACCTATAATTATAGGTAAACGGTTGTCTTGCATTTGCAATGTAAGGATTCTGAGTTCCGTATGGGCTCTGATAACTCGCAGGAACTGGTTGTCTTGCTTGAGTTGCATATACACTTTGATAAAATGGCATATTATCTCTTCTGTAAGTTATGGACTACAAAGTCATTTGCAAAGAAGTTCGCATTATCACTTACACGAGCCAAGTGATAGACCTCATGTTCTCCTTCCAATTTGTTAATATTAGATACCTTTGCATTCGATTGATTATTTAAAATCAATGATAATGAATCTACAAGGATATCACCCTCTTCAATTACACCTGAGACTTCTCCACCCCAAGCAACACCGTCAGCAACTTCTTGCTCCCAGTCTTCCATGTTTATAACACACCACCCTTTATCTTGAACTAAGAATGGGTGTCCTCCAGTCACACCAGTAATTTTACCGTTGACTTCTATATCGTATAACCCACACACTCTAGGCTGCATAAGTTCTTCGACCACTCCAACCTCTATTGATTCTCCGAATGTCATTACTGACATTCCAATTTCTATAGTTTCGATTGGTCTGTATGTATTGTCGCTCATCCATATCATAGTTCCCATTGCGAAACAACCACCACCGAAGCCTGGTGAACCACCGCCTGGGTAGTAAACTGGTTGTCTTGCAGTTCCGATATATGGACTTTGATATGAGAAAGGAACTGGTTGTCTTGCACTGCCCGGCTGTCTTGCATGATAGGTAAACGGTGTCCTAGCGTCTCTTATATTAGGTTGCTGAATATTCGCAGGATATGTGAACGGTTGTTGAGCACTCCTAATATTTGGTTGTTGAATATTTGCTGGATATGTAAACGGTTGTTGTGCAGAACGAATATTCGGTTGTTGAATATTTGCTGGATATGTAAATGGGTTCTGTCCATTCCTAATATTAGGTTCCTGAGCACTCACAGGACTTCTGTATGTAAACGGTGACCTATAGTTATATGTAAATGGTGACCTATGATTGTAAGTAAACGGATTACGATATGTAAAAGGTGACCTATGGTCATATGTAAAAGGACTTCTGTGATTATATGTAAAAGGTGACCTATGGTCGTATGTAAACGGATTTTGTCTGTTTCTTATATTAGGTTCCTGTGCATTTGCAATATATGGATACGGTTGCTGTGCAGAACGAATATTTGGTTCCTGTTGGTTTCTAATATTAGGTTCCTGTCCATTTGCAATATAAGGTGACCCACCGTCTGCAATGTAAGGATAAGGTTGTTGTGCTGACCTAATGTTTGGTTCCTGTGCATTTGCAATATAGGGATATGGGTTCTGTGCATTTGCAATATATGGAGAACCACCCTGTGCAATATATGGATAAGGTTGTTGCACTGCCTCTTGACCTGAAGCATTATTCCACCCGCCTGGAGCTTTAATATAAATTTGGTCAACTGCTTTCCAAGTAGACGGGCCTGTCTTGACCCATGCACCTTGAGTTGCATTCCAACCTGATGGGGTTTTAACTTTCTGTGAACCTGACGCCATAAATTATCCTGTATGTCTCCTATTTATTAGGAGTATAGAATCCATAAATCACCAACTGCTCCGTCTGAACCACTAGGTGCAGAGGTTGACTGATATATGTTTCTTGCAGTTCCACCATTATTTGTTGCATTTGTAATTGTGACTGCACCAGTGTTAACTGCACTTGGGGTAATTGTTAAATTACCTGTTGAAGCACCAGTAAATGAACCTGTTCCGAATGTGATTGCGTCTGCACTTTCGTCCCAACCTATAAACACATTATCTGAACTTCCTCTTTCAATAACCAAACCTGCGTCATTTGAAGGAGAACCTGATGTTCCATTTCCTAATTCTATAAGTGCATCTGAAATTGTTGTATTTGTAGAACTAACTGTTGAAGTAGTTCCACTGACTGTTAGGTTTCCACCTACAACCAAATTGTTAAAGGTCACATTATCACTTGTTCCAACTGCCTGTCCAATACTAACTGCACCACCTGAGAATCCTACACCAGTTCCAGCACTTATGTGAGCTCTTACTTCTGAAGCACTTGGGCCAGTATATGTTATTACACCAGTAGAGTTATTATATGCAAGTGAACCGTCTCCACCTGAATCTGTGACAGATATTTTACCTCTGATTACTGCATCTGTGATTGATAAGTCGACTGCACCGTCTCCAGCGTCGTCATAACTTGCAGTAATATTTGTATGTGAACCATTAGTTGCAATCTGAGCTCCAACTACATCTTGAACTCTTTCTGTTGTATGATATTGGGCACTTGAACCCTCACCGATATCGTCTGTATCTAATGTAAGTGAATTACCTAATGCAACTGTATTAGAGTTTAGAGTTATAGAACTATTTGCAAGTTTTGCGTTTGCAATCGAACCAGCAAGTTTATCATTTGCAATCGAACCTGCTAACATGGCATTTGTTATACCACTTGCTTTTACTCTTAATGTATCTGAATCTGTTTCTATAGAACTATCATCTACTTGAACTGCAAGTGTGACATCTCCTGTTGTTCCACCACCTGTTAAACCGTCTCCAGCAACGACTGATGATATGTCTCCAGCATCGTTTGTGAAACTCATTACACCAGTTGTGCTGTTGTATGATAAGTCACCACCAGCACTTATAGCTGCTCTTGCTCTTGCAGTGGTATGATAAAGATTACTCGAACCTTCGTCTAATGAATCTGTATTCTCTGCACCACCAAGTATAACTGTATTACCCATTCCACTGTGATTTGAACAGTAGAAATACATAGGATTGTTTGATTCTTGGTCGAATGCAACTTCTGTATATGAACCACTAGAGCCTGGAGTTCCAACTTTGTTATAGATTAAATAACCGTCTGTCATTTCTGAACCGTCTGCTGATTCAGAGAATCTTAATGGGTGTGAACCGTTTGAACTATCTGATTGGTCAAATCTATAGACTACATTTGGTGTTAGTCTTAAAGCTTGTGAGGACGATTGACCGTCAAATAAGAATTTACCACTTGATACGGTGACTATTGACCTATGATAATATGGTGCAGAAGAATTTGTTAAATTTTGTTCTACTGCTAGGACACCTGAACTATATGAAAGATTGTCGCCTGCAACTGATGAAGATAATGCAATATCGTTTGCATTTGCAGTAATACCGTCACCACCTATAACATTTAGTGTGACATCTCCTGATGTGCCACCGCCTGTTAAACCTGAACCAGCAACAACACTTTCTATGTCACCAGCGTCATTTGTAAATGATATTACACCAGTTGAAGAGTTATATGATAAATCTCCACTTGCACTAATCTTTCCTCTAATAACTGAATCTGCAATTCCTAATGTTCCTGAACTTGCAGTTAAATTTGTTCCAGCCATTCCTGATACTAAATCTGAAATACTTTCTTTTCTTGTTGCAGTGCCATCTATGAATGGTATACTATCGGCAGATACATCTACTGTTGCAGCTGTTAATTCGTTTAGGTCTAATGCAAGTGATACTGTTCCACTTGTTCCACCACCTGAAAGTCCGTCTCCAGCAGTGACTCCTTCAATGTCTCCTGTCTCTGCGTCTCTCGTGACTGTTAATGTTCCTGCTGAATCATCATATGATAATGATATTCCTGAACCTGCTGTTAGTAAAGAGTTTACTTGGTCATCTATTTTTTCTAGGGCTGCAGTTCCGAATGCAGCTGCAGTTAAATCACCTGAGCTGTCTAATACCTCGGTATCCCCTACGGATAGACCATTTTTAATTTTAAAGTTTACA
>CEWK01049946.1_pt1 | contig 21475 bp, 14 predicted proteins | sample 531431 | NCBI WGS metagenome assembly CEWK01 (sample SAMEA2623059, study PRJEB7988) | marine metagenome | isolation source: saline water (ENVO:00002010), including
AATGGAAATATCGGCTTCGTTGTTGCCATTGGCAACGGTATTGGTACGGTAATAAGATTTACCTCCATAATGTTGTGCAATGTGAGCATGGCTACCACTGGCTCGACGATTTGCAGCTATAATTTTTGAGGAACTTTCCAAATCCATTGTCGATAGTGCCGATTCAGTCACCAGTCCACTGCCTGGAATGCTATTGCCGTTAACATTTCTTACTGAACCCGTTCCTCTGGTGGCTGTTGCAGTAAAAGGATCTGGGCCAAATTTATTGTGAACCACACTGTTTTCTTCAACCTTGGATGAAAAACGCATGACCACGTTCTCGTTTAACTCTGTGGCTTTGGGTAAGATGTTTGTTTGTGCTTGAATATATGGCTCGTTGGGAATTACTGCGCTGTACCCAATTAGTTTTTTGGTGACAGTATTATGTCCTTGCTGAAATCCAGAGAGATATTTTATGAGTTTATTTTCACTATCAATGGTCTTTCCATTTGCATTGACATTAGTTTTGAGCTGTCGGGGGTCAAAACCGGGAAAGGGTGAGAATATAAAAAAAGAGTTATTGTTGCCAGCCACATACATATTACCCTGTGGATCAACCTCAATATCGCCACAGAAGCTCGTCATTGCATTTAAGCTACAATCAAAAGTTGTGCCTGCTGGTAAACCATTACTTAAAGCAAAGAGTTTTCTCTCATCAGCTGATTTATCAACAATATCATAAGGTACAAAGTAGGCGACCCTGTTTTCATTACCACCAAGCTGACCGTCATCAAGTGCACTTTTAAAAAATATTCCATCACGAGCATTATTCGATATCATTCCAAATTGTGAATAATTCTCATTTTGAACACGCAATGTAATAGGAGCAGTTGATCTCTCCTCGCCATTTTTGGTAGCAACTACTCTATAAGAATAATCGATTATGCCGCTTTCATAGTCGATGGGACCTGATAAAGTCACTTCTCCGGTATTCGGATCAATCTGGAGCGGTAGGTTGGTGTTTGAGTTATTTTGAAGACTCCAAGTTACTCCAGACACAGAAGCAGTTCCATAACCCACTTGGGTACCAACAGGAGAAAATTCTCCTAAAAGAAAAAGCCCTCCAAGTCTAAGATTTGATCCAGCTGCCGAATACACATTTACAGGAACCAAACGATTCAAAACGTCAACGACGACCACCCTACTACTTTCAGTGTTACCATTTACCGTGACTTCAACTTGTAAATCATGGCTGAATCCACCAGTCGCTTCGTAATCAAGAACGTTTGCTAAGGTTATTTGTCCGTTGGCGTCAATGGCGAACTTGTTATCTGGATCGACTAGTGCAAAAGTTGCATTGGGATCATTTGCATTGACCGTTGCAATTAGGGTACCAAGCTCAGCAAACTCGCTTACAAATATAGTTGCGTCTGTATCAGTAATGTCATTGGTACCATCTAAGATTTGAATGCTAATTTGATTTTGAACATTAACAATAAAATCAAATGTTTCATTTTCTCCATTCAAAGAAGCTGTTAATTGAAATGTATGCGATTCATTGCTCTCAAAATTCAGAGCGCTTATTAAAGTTATTTGTCCATTGGCATCAATAGCAAATTTATTATCAGGATCATTCAAAGAAAAGGTTGTATTTGAATCATTAGTATTAGCGTTAGCAATGACTGCTCCAATATTTGAAGATTCAGAAAAGCTCAAAGTGGTGGACCCTAATTCGTTATTGTTGACGTCTGTGAAATTGGAAACGACCTCGATATTTGAAATATTGATGCTAAAAGTTTGGGTTTGCGGTGTTTCACCAGGAACGGATGCCTGAATAGTGAAACTATGATTCCCACTGGTTTCAAAATCGAAAAGATTATTCAATGTAACCTCTCCAGTCACAGGGTTAATGGTAAATTTAGCATCGTTGTCTTGGGCAAGAGAATAGGTGACGTTATCAAAGTTACTGGTTAGGGCATTCAAGATAACGGTACCCAATGGAACAGCTTCAGAAAAAGTTTGGCTTGCATCAGAAAAAGTTCCGCTGAAATTAATACTCTCATTGCTTACTTGCATTGTCTCTAGGACCTCCAGAGGTACTCCCTTGGAGTCGGTAGCAATCACCCTCAAGTCATAAGAACTTGTAGTCTCAAAATCTAAGGCATTATTCAAAGTGACTTGACCGGTCGAAGAATTGATCGCAAAGGTTCCCCCAAAATCATCCGCTAAAGAATAAGTTAAAGTATCTGTATCAGCATCTGTCCGAGTGGCATTCAAAATGACCGAACCTATTGTAAGATTTTCAGATTTTTGACCGGTGCCATCGGAAAAAGCTACTGAAAAATCTGGTGCTAGGTTTTCTAGGATATCAATGCCCACGGGTACATCGACAGATGCTCCTCCACTACTGACTGTAACCACTAAATCAAAACGAGATTGCGTTGAGTAATCAAGTGCCTGATTCACCTTTATTTTTCCATTGTTGTTGATTCTAAAGTACTCGCTACCAACTCCTGATATCGCATACGAAGGTGTGTCGTTTGAGACGGGAAAAATATCGGCAACAATATTGTTTACTTTTGTTGTTCCTTCGTGAAAGGCAGCAGCACGATATGTGATAGTGGCACTCAAATCCGTAACGTCATCAATATCCTCGATATTGATAGTGAAAGGAACCTCTTTTACCTCTCCTCTCTTGTTGGTAACCAGAAGAACCAAGTTGTATTCTTCTGCGGTTTCAAAATCTAAAAATCCTTTGGTTTTGATTTTTCCTTTTTTGTTTACTTTGAAAAGACCAAAGTCATTTTGCAAAGCATAAGTCACGCCTCTACCCTCAACTGCTGTGGTTGCAACCAGAGTGTTTTTTGGTGTGCTTTCTGGAAATGAGGGAGATGTTACCGTTACGTTTGCTGACATGGTCTCTTCAATGGCATCTTGTTGAACCGATTCTGCAGTAGTATCTTGAACTTCTTCTGAGGTTTCTTCAGCAGGTTCTTCTTCCTCTTGTTCAATCTCAAATAAATCATCGCCAAGCTCGCCACCAATATCATCCGAGGTAGTTAGCTGGTCTGGATCTACGTTGGAACTGTTGTCCGAGATCCCTGAATCATTCAAAAGAGAATCTTCATCGATCTGAATTTCTGGTTCGTCTTTGTCTGAAACTTCATTGAATTCATCGTTTAAATCGACTTCGCCGGAACCATCAGAGTCGTCTCTATCGTCGCGACCAGTATCAAGTGGTGAGTCATCTCCTCTTGTGTCCAAGGGAGCTCTGTCATCTTCGGTTCCTGAATCTGAGGCAGATGTTGATTCTTCTCGAGTATCATCTGTGCCTGCAGAAGTATCGTCTTGCGCGCTGTCTTCATTGGTTTGATTATCTTGCTCTTGAGTATCATCTGTCGTGGAATTGTCTTCGTTTTCAGAATCCCCACTTGATTCTTCTGAACTTTCTTCATTCGTTGCATCTTCTGATTCTTCTGCTGATTCCTCGCTTGATGACTCTTCCGATTCTTCCTCTGAAGATTCTTCTTCAGATGATTCTTCTTCGGAGGACTCTTCTGACTCCTCTTCTGTTGATTCTTCTGTTTCTTGAGATTCTTCTTCAGATTCTTCTTCGGATTCTTCTTCGGATTCTTCCTCTTCAGACTCCTCTTCAGATTCAGATTCGGATTCTTCTTCCTCTTCGTCTTCTTCGCTACCTTCAAATTCAGCAGAATAGCCAGCCAATGTTTCTGTAGTTAATAATTCAGGAGTGTCGATATCATCGTAAGGATCGTTGACTTCAACAACAAAACCATCTTCAGTAAGCACGGTTCGACCGCCTTGATTCTGTAGAGGTATGACCTCCATTTCTTGACCGTAGACAAAAGCTGCCGAAGTTGATTCATTATCGGAATCGACAATGACAATTCCGCCTCGAATTCCCACGGTAGCAACTGTTGTATTGATTGTTGCTGCATTTTTTTTGGTTACCTTACCGCCAACCAGTCTTAAAAGCCCTGTAGCCTGCATTTCCAAGAAACCGTCATTGGTATCGGGGTTATAAACGAATTTATCTAGAACAACTCTTGAGTTGGGTCCGATCGTAAATGCTGTACCATCGATTAATATCATTTGGGCTTTTCCTTTTTCATCGGTCTCGATGGTTCGGTTTTGAATGATTTTGTAACCCTCTTCAACCAATCGACGTTCTTCAAACATCCCAGATTCGTCGTAAAAATTATCTGTGGTAGTGGTATTTACGGCAGCAGCAACCCCGATTTCTTCTTGAGAAAAAGCGGAAAAACTCACTGAGGCTCCCACCAAGGTGACAAAAATTTTAGAAATTAAGTTTTTGGTACTTTGATGAGATAAAAATAACTTTTTTATCTTCATTTGTTTAAATTAAACCATAAGTTGATACGTGAGTCATTAAATCTGTACACTATGTCAGTTATGAGCAGAAGTAAGGAAAAACTCATCGAGGCAGCCATTACTTATCTCAATTCAGAGGGTGCTGATAAAATGAGTGTGAACAAACTCGTCGACTTGGCAAACGTTGGCTACGGAACATTTTACAATCATTTTGCAAGCATTGAGGAAATTCAAATTGAGGCGCTCAACAAAACTGTCCGCGATATGTTGATAAATTTTAAATTAGACGTCCGTAATGAAACCGATCATGTTTATGTGCTTTATTTAGCCTTGTTAAGAGGGATCAACTTGTTGGCTAATACACCATCCATCCACTGGTTGTTGAAAGATGTACAAATGGTCATCCAAGTTTTCAAGGAAGTTTCTCAACCCAATATGGAAAGCAATTATTTAAATGCTGTTAAAGCCAAACAAATCAAAAACACTGAGATAGAAGATCTGATCAACTTTAAAAATTCCAGACACTACATGCAGTGGGCTGCCATTGGTGCAGTAGAACAAGTCGTTAATGGAGAATTTACAGAAAAAGAGGCTTTTGAAAAACTCGCAAAAAATGTAACCGTAGTGGATATTCCAGACAAACAGAGGGATGCCGTTATCGCCAGAATCTTAAAAGAAACTCATCCTTGGGAGATCAAGGATAACGACGGTAAACAAATTCCGTCGACCCCAAATTAGAATCAACAAAGGTTATCTCACGTACCAATTCTCCTGAATCAAAAAAAACCGTCTCCTTATAATTATTCCCATTCAAAGAACCATAAATGGTTATTTCCTCTCCAGTCAAAGTCAATTCTGCAGAGAGCATCAAGGCATTGGATTTTTGGATGAATTTTAGAGACTTGTCTATGTCAGAATTCGTGTCTATTTGCAACGCATCTTTTACATCGGTAATAACTTCTTGAAAAGTATTTTCAATCTTTTCTTTAATTTCAGTTTTTTTGTCTTTAGGCTCAACTTTAATATTCGGTGCTTCGATTTCTGCGGTTGCAACAATCCAAGAACGTAAATTGTTTAAGCTCAGTGCAATTTCTTTGCCGCATTGCTCAATGCGATAGAGTTGGCTGTTTTCTAAAGCAATTGGTAATGTAGAAACTTCAATGAATTTCAAAAATCCTGTTTCGCTCGATGTCGCAACATGAAAGGCCTCGTAATTGTCTATTCGATTCAATTCCCAAAGGCCTTGTAGGTTATTTTCTTCAATGGGAGTTTCGCATTCTGCAAACACTGCTGCTGGTAATGGTGAATAAGTTCCATAACGAGTCCCCAATACGATTATCAAGGACAGTAAAAATATTACAAACCAGCGAGACATGATTTTTGATTTTAGCTATTTTGCATTGAGAGCGCCAATAATTGTTTTTGAAGAACGAAGTTGGCGTTTATCCTGTTTCGCCTTAGAATATTCGCTTGCCATTTAAGAATATAAGGAGAAACAAATGGATTTAAATTACGGATCAGAATACGAAGAATTTCGCCAAGACGTGCAAGCATTTTGTAAGGAATACCAAGGAGTCTCATTCAAAAGTGAAAGTACCGATAACCAAATGAACGATGCTTTGAGTGGCTCTTCAACAACTGAAAAAACAGCTAAAGAAGTCACACGTTCCGAATGGCAGAAAATCCTCATTGAAAAAGGATTTATTGCAAGGGCCATACCCAAAGAATATGGAGGCTATGGCGGTGAAACCGACATCATCAAGAGTCGAATCATTGCGACAGAATTCTCCAAAGCTAAGATCCCAGGTGGCATGGGTGGACAAGGTATAGACATGCTTGTCCCTACTTTATTGGAATGGGGTAGTGAAGAACAAAAACAAAAATACATTCGCCCCACTCTGCATGGAGAAATGATTTGGTGTCAGGGTTATTCCGAACCGAATGCCGGTAGCGATTTAGCCAGCTTGCAAACCAAAGGCGAATTGATCGATGGTAACTGGGTTATAAACGGTCAAAAAATTTGGACCAGTACGGCCCAATATTCGCAAATGATGTTTTGTTTGGTTCGAACCGAGCCTGAAGCTCCGAAACATTCAGGTATAAGTTTTATATTGATACCTATGGATACACCTGGCATCGAAATAAGGCCCCTCGTCGATATGACTCTGAAAGCAGGTTTCAACGAAGTTTTTTTCGATGATGTAACCGTCCCAGAAGAAAACATTGTAGCTAAACGAGGTGAAGGTTGGTCGGTTGCTAACTCTGTATTGGGTCACGAACGTGGCTCTTTAGCTGATCCAAATGCAACCATGAATAGACTCAACACATTAATCAATATGATGAAAGAACAAACCATCGACGGTCGCAGGTTGATTGATATACCCTCTTATCGTGATCGTTTGATGCAAGTTCAAGGTAAGGTCATGGCAAGTCAAGCACACTCATTAAGGCTCTTGTCGTCAAAAATAAATCCCGGGCAAAACGTAAAACTCGGCGGCATGATTCAAAAGCTAGTAGGGACAGAGTTGCGTCATGAATTAGAAGGTTTGGCTATTGATGTTTTGGGAGAAATTGGAACTTTGTACGAAGATAGTCCTTATTTGAAAGAAGACGGTTCTTTTCAATTTACTTATATGTACTTTTTGGGTTTGATCATTGGTGGTGGAACCAACCAAATTCAAAAAAATATCATTTCTGAACGTGGCCTAGGCATGCCTAAAGAACCTAAAGTTACTGAGGCTTCCTGATGTTTTTTGGTTTATCGGAAGAGCAAGAACAGTTTCAAGATTATGTAAAAAAATTCCTAACGGATAATGTGACTGTTGATGAAATTAGAAAAATTGCAAATGGAGAAGACCAAGCTCTTCAGCAAGAGGTTTATTCTGGCTTAATCAATTTAGGTATCAATGCCCTGCTGGTTCCAGAAGAACATGGTGGCTTGGGTGCTGATTTGCTATCAGCAGTTGCCGTAGCTCAAGGTTTGGGTTCTGGAGTTGGGCCAATCCCTTTTGCAGGTGCATACGTTATGGCGCCTATTGCAATAAATTTAGCAGGTTCTGAAGAACAACAAAAAAAGTATCTTCCTGAAATTGTTAGCAATCAAACCAAATTCGGAGTTGGTCTAAGCGAGTACGTTGCTGCTCGGGAAGACGCAGGAATTGATCTGGCCAATGGCAAAGCAAACGGTAAAGCTCTTTTCGTAATTGATGGCGATCAGGCTGACTATTTTCTTCTGGCCAATAAAGGTGGTGTTATGTTTCTTGTTGATGCCAATGATAAAGGTTTAGAAAAAATTAAATTAACATCTGTGGATAAAACCAGATCGTATTTGGAATTGACCTTGAAAAATGTTGCAGCAGAAGTTCTGCCCAATTCTGAGAATGATCCTGAACTGGCTAAAAAAGTTCTGGATGCTGGCAGAATCATTTTTGCTGCTGATAGCTTAGGGGCTTCTGAAACCATGATAGAAAAAGCGGTTTCTTATGCCAAAGAGAGAAAACAATTCAATCGTGTTATTGGATCTTTTCAAGCAGTAAAACATATGTGTGCTGAAATGGCATCTGACTTAGAGCCCTGCTATGCGATGTTGTGGCAGGCTGCACATTCTTTTGATCACGCTCCTGATGAAGCGCGTCTTCAAGCATGCCAAGCGAAATCACACATCTCGGAAGTGGCAAAAATGATTTCTAAAAAAGCGACTGAAGTTCATGGTGGTATGGGCTTCACCGACTTACTAGGTCTACATTATTGGTTCAAACGCATTGGATTGAATCGTCAATTGCTTGGTGGACCGGAATTAATTCGAGAAGAAGCTGCGGAAATACAAGGATTCAATCAGTAATTCGATAAACTTTTGCTGCAGTTTTGTAAAACAGCTGATCGCGTTCTTCCAGGCTAAAGCTGCTAGCCATTTTCTTAAAGGCATTCCACAAAACCGAATAGGAAATGGAGGCTTTGTCGACAGGAAAATTACTCTCAAACATGCATCTCGCAGGTGAAAAGTATTCTAGGGCAGTTTCATAAAAAGCCTTTTGACTAAATATAAAGTCATCCGATGTAGGTGGTTTATCCTGCAAGTGAAACCCAAAACCATTGACTGGCATAGCTAACCCGCCGAGCTTCGCGTAAACGTTTTCGTGTTGACTGAGTTCCTTAATATCTTTTTGCCACTGCACAAAAATTTCTTCCCGTTTATCCGAGTAAGGACCTATACCAAGTGGGCCGCTGAAGTGATTAAGCACAATGGTTAAATCTGGAAATTGTTTTGCCAGTTCAGTAATTTGAGAAATTTGGTGATGATATTGCCAAGCTTCAAAAACATACCCCAATTTGGCAAGTGTTTGTAGGCCGTCCAGAAAATCGGGCAATAAATACAAGCCCTCACAAGCATCGTGATGTGAATTTCTTATATTAGGATGGGGATCCCAGCCCCCCGCGTGACGAATACCTTTGAATAATTCTTGTCCAACTTCAAGGTGTTTTTCGAGAACTCGTTCACTTTCAAAACCCAACAGCATATCCACATGACCAACGATGCCAGAAATCGTGGCTTGGTCAGGATTAGCTTTTGACGCATCGGCTATTTTTTTAACAAACTCTGTCTCTCCTACTGGATTGAGAGCTGTGTCAGCTAAATCCCAATAACACTGACCACAATCAATAAACACGGTATTGGTTATGTTGTGTCCAGAACCAGTATCAGCCCAAAGTTCTTCCAAGAGATATTGATTTGAACTTTTATCGGAGCCAACCGATGTGCCTGGCCAAAGATGATGATGTGGATCAATGATCCGCTGTTCGGGATCTATTATTGCTTCGCTAACTTGAGCTAACCAATCTTGATGAGAAAGATTGCTCATGTTTACTTAGTGCGCTTTTTTTACCAAACGCTGAGCATGAAGAATCGGTTCAGTATATCCACTCGGTTGGATTCGGCCTTGAAGAACCAAATCACATGCTGCTTTGAAAGCATCGCCATCATAACTAGGAGCCATGTTCTCATAGGCGGGATCTCCAGCATTTTGTTCATCCACAACCAGTGCCATTTTTTTCATAGTATCCATGACTTGAGCTTCGTCACACAAACCGTGGTGAAGCCAATTTGCTATGTGCTGACTGGATATGCGACATGTCGCTCTGTCTTCCATCAAACCGACATTGTTTATATCTGGTACTTTTGAACACCCCACGCCTTGGTCAATCCACCTAACGACATAACCCAAAATACCTTGTGCGTTATTATCCAATTCTTCTTGAATCTCTTCTGCTGAAAGTTTTTCTTTCAAAAGTGGTATTTCTAGAATTTCATCCATGTTTGCTTCTTTTCTTTTCTGTAATTCTTCTTGAACGCCAGGCACACTGATTTGATGGTAGTGTAAGGCATGCAATGTAGCTGCTGTTGGCGAAGGAACCCAAGCACAGTTCGCTCCGGCTTTTGGATGAACGGTCTTGTTTTCATACATGCCTAACATTTCATCCGGCATAGCCCACATGCCTTTACCGATTTGCGCTTTGCCCTTAAAGCCAGTTTGTAAACCTTTATCAACATTCCAATCTTCATAAGCTAGAATCCAAGGTTCTTGTTTCATCTGAGCTTTTCGAATCATAGGACCTGCTTCCATAGAAGTGTGAATTTCATCTCCAGTTCTATCTAAGAAACCAGTATTGATAAAAATTACTCGATCTTTGGCTACCTTGATGCATTCTTTTAAATTTATTGTGGTACGGCGCTCTTCATCCATGATTCCTATTTTTGCAGTTAAAGGAGCTAATCCAACTGCTTTTTCTACAGCAGCAAATAAATCACAAGTTAATTGAACTTCTTTTGGACCATGCATCTTGGGTTTTACGATATAAATACTTCCAGAACGACTGTTTTTAAAAGTGCCATTACTTAACAAGTCATGCTTTGCAATAGTGATGGTAAACATCGCATCCATAATACCTTCAAAAATTTCATTGCCATCAGCATCAAGAATCGCAGGAGTGGTCATCAAATGGCCAACATTTCTCACAAGCATCGTGCTTCTTCCAGGCAAGGTAAATCCCTCTCCACTAGGTTTGGAATATTCTCGATCTGGATTGAGTTTCCTTGTTAAAGACTTACCGCCCTTTTCAAAAGTTTCTTCGAGGTTTCCTTGCATCAAACCCAGCCAATTACTATAGACGGCAGTCTTGTCTTCTCCATCTACAGCTGCCACGGAGTCCTCGCAATCCTGAATGGTGGTCACCGCAGATTCAACCAAGATATCTTTTATTCCCGCCAAATCATCTTTTCCGACAGAATCTTCTCGATCAATTTGAATTTCTATATGTAGATTATTATTTTTCATCAGGATGCCTTTGGGATTTTCTATATCGCCTGAAAAACCAACGAATTTTTCTGGATCATCCAATGTGACTTTGGTTTGATCTTTAAGCGTTATTTCCAAGTTTCCATCCGTAATTTGAAAAGCTGCTATTTCTTGGTAAGTACCACTACTCAAGGGAAAATTCTCATTCATGAAATTTTTTGAGAATTCAATAACCTTGTCCCCTCTTACTGGATTATAGGCTCCACCTCTTTCTGCTCCGTCTTCTTCGGATATCATATCGGTGCCATATAATGCATCGTAAAGACTGCCCCATCTGGCATTTGCAGCATTCAATGCAAATCTTGCATTCATAACTGGAACGACAAGTTGTGCTCCAGCAATGGTAGAAATTTCTGCATCCACGTTTTTAGTTTCTATTTCAAAATCATCGTTGGTATCTACCCAGTAACCAATCGCTTTTAAAAAATCTTTATATGATTCTTTATCAAATTCTTTATTTTCTTTGTGCCAATTATCTATTTTACTTTGCAGCTCTTCGCGCTCAGCAAGCAATGCTTTGTTTCTAGGTGTGAATTCTTTAACGATGGCATTGAACGAGTCCCAAAATTGGTCTGGCTCAAGGTCTATGTTCACACAAACTTTTTCAGTGATTAATTTGTCTAATTCTTCACTTACTTGAAGATCGCCTTTTTGAATACGATTGGTCATGTCGGTTCCTATGATTTAGTTCTAATAAAAGAATGATTTTAGCAGTAGTAATAAAATTTAAAACAAGTTTGTTAATCGACTTATAATAGCGCGAAATGGAAATTGAAAATTTACTTAAAGATCTGATTCAAATTGAATCCATCACGCCTAAGGACGAGGGCTGCTTTGATCTCATTGAGCCATTTTTGAAAGATTTGGGCTTTAACTGCGAACGAATCAACTACGATAACGTTGAAAATCTCTACGCGGTACTTGGCAATGAGGGTCCTTTGATGTGTTTTCTGGGACACACCGATGTAGTGCCCACTGGCCCAGTTGAAAATTGGAGCCAACCTCCTTTTTCTGCGGTCACCATTGATGGTCATATGTATGGCCGAGGTACCGCTGATATGAAGGGTAATATTGCTGCTTATCTCTTAGCTTTAAAAGACTTCCTAAGTACCAATCCAACCTTGAACTATCGTTTGGCAGTTTTATTGACCTCTAATGAAGAAGGTGAACCTGAAGATGGCAAGATTGATGTAATCATTAAGAAGTTTATGGACGAGGGAGAACATATCGATTTTTGTTTAGTTGGAGAACCTTCGTCGAACGAAAAAGTTGGCGATACTATAAGAATTGGCAGACGTGGATCTTTAAGTGGAACTTTAAAGGTCTTAGGGAAGCAGGGACACGTCGCTTATCCAGAAAAAGTAGAAAATCCGATTTTCTCCAGTGCCAAATTAATTTCCGAGCTGGAAAGTATTACCTGGGATGAGGGAAACGAACATTTTCAGCCTACCTCTTTTCAAATTTCCAATATCAAGTCAGGTACTGGTGCTACGAATGTAGTTCCGGGTGCTTTAGAGATGATGTTTAATTTTAGATTTTGTTCAGAATCAAATGAAGCTTATTTGAAAGAGACTTTTGAAGGTGTGCTAGAAAAACTCAATCTTAAATACGAGATTGATTGGGTTTTGAGCGGCTTGCCCTACTTAACCCAAAAAAAATATTTCATCGAACAAATTGTTGATTCAGTTAAATCCATTACTGGTTATGAACCAGTTATAAATAATGGTGGAGGGACTTCAGACGGCCGATTCTTACAAGTTATGGGTTCTGAAATTGTTGAATTGGGACCTCTCAACGAAACCATTCACAAAACTGATGAAAATGTCAGTCTTGATGATTTGGAGACTTTGAAAGGTATTTACACAAATCTGTTGGAAAGACTAAATTCAAACTAGTCTTTTAAATCTCCTCAACATCGCGAAAATTAGGCTTCCTCTTTTCGAGAAAGGCTTGAACACCTTCTTTGAACACTTTGCCATCACACAGGATTCTTTGGGTATCTCTTTCATAGTCTAATTGTTCTGAAAGAGAAACTTGTAAGGCATTGTCGTGTGCTTTCACAATGGCTTTTAAGCCAGTTATAGCACCATCAGACATCTGCCCTGCCAAGGTACAAGCCTGATCCAATAGCTCCTCATCTGGAAAAACTTTCCAAATTAATCCCCATGATTCTGCCTGAGCTGCACTTATATCCTCACCTAATAGGGCCATGCCATTAGCTTTTGCTCTGCCCAAAAGATTGGGAACTAACCACGAAGCGCCAACATCAGAAATAATTCCAAGTTGAGGACCAAAAACTAATTTAAATTTAGCGCTTTCAGAAGCCAAGATTAAATCTCCACATAGTGCAAGACCAACTCCGCCTCCAGCTGCGATACCATTGATTGCATTAACAACCGGTTTAGGACAATTCACAATTTTTCTAACAAGGGGATTAAAACCTATTTCCATTGCATGTGCGGTCGATTCTCCTGGAGACCAACTGGGATCACTGGGCCAACCTCCACCAGCAAGATCTGCTCCACTACAAAAACCTCTGCCTTCTCCAGTAAGAACAACGGTTCGAATTTTTTGGTCATCATATGCAACCTCAAAAGCTTCAAGTAATTCATCAATGATTTCTTTGTTCAAGCTATTCAAAACTTTGGGTCTATTGAGGGTGATAACATAAACACCCTTATCTCTAATTTCTGTTTTAATGGTAGTCACTTCAACCTCTATTATTCTTTAACTTTAGCACTTATGCGATAAAGCTATATATATCTAATAATTAGGATTGAAATATTTTATATAACTTACAAGTATATATAGTAGTCACATGCTAAATACAAATGAAGATAATTTTGTATCGAACGAGTCTATAGGAGCTGAAATTCATACTCCTCCCCAAAGCTTCAGTGACTCGTTCGCGCTTTTCATTACCAAAGCTTTAAGGTTTTTTGCTGATACCCTTTTTAAGAAGAGATATGGCCATAGAGCTGTAGTTTTAGAGACAGTTGCGGGTGTTCCGGGTATGGTTGCTGGAGTTGTTCATCATTTAAGATCTCTTAGAAAGATGAAAGATGATGATGGCATGATCAAAGAGCTTTTGGATGAAGCTGAAAACGAGAGAATGCATTTAATGACATTCATTGAAATCGCCAAACCATCTAAGCTTGAGCGATTTCTGATTCTTTTAGCACAAATTTCGTTCGGGCTGTTTTACACGCTCTTGTATATTTTCTTCAAAAAAACTGCACACAGAATGATTGGTTATTTTGAAGAAGAAGCAGTGACTTCATATACAGAATATTTAAATGAAATTGATAATGGAACAATCATGAACAGACCTGCTCCCAAAATCGCAATTGATTATTGGAACCTAGGATCTGATGCTTTATTGAGAGATGTAGTCCTTGCGGTAAGAGCTGATGAAGCAGGACACCGTGACAAAAATCACGATTTCGCAGACAAAATTTAATTGTTTATCTTATAGCTATTGGGTTTACATACATTTGAACCGCACCGCGAACCTTAGCCTGTCCCAAAACAAATAAAAATTCAAAAGTTTCATCTCTTGCAAGAGGACCAGTATTCATTGCTTCGAGAATGTAAATCCCATTTTCTTTTAATAAAATAACATGTCCTTGAAAAGGTTCCATAGGATTAACCGGTGGAATAACATCCAAACCATAGGTGTCTGATCCCACTGCAATTACTTCAGCGTCAGCAAGATATTGTGCTAGTTCTGGAGTTAATCCAGGTATTTCTGCTCCCCATTTCTCAGGAAATTTTTCCAACATGGCATCAGTCCAGCCAGTATGGAATAACACAACATCGCCCTTTTTAACTTTGACTCCTTGTTGCTTTTCAGCAAGCTTTAACTCTTTTACAGAAAAAGTCTGACCAGCCTTAAGATATTCCACGCCCAGTATTTTTGTCATATCAAAAAGAACTCCTCTGGTAACCATTGGAGGTACTTTTTCAATACCCAATTTAGTAAGACCTGTAATGGGAGCAATTTTTTTTCCATCAAAGCAATTATAAAATTTTCCATCTGGTCCACCAATGTGCCCCAAACCATCTAGTTGAGATCCTATTCCAAACCATCCCTGAAAGACATCATCGTTATAAGTTGAATTAGGAAATGCACGTTCACCAAATTGTTGTGTTGGCTGAACCACTTGAAGATTTAAACTTCGGGGGGGATAAGCGGGCGTATTTGAATCTATAGTTAGCCCAAGACTGTAAACTTTTCCTGTTGTAATTAATTGAGTTGCTTTCAAAACGGAAGAGTCAGAAATCAAATTTGCATTGCCAATTTCGTCACCTTCACCCCATTTAGAATATTCACAAGATTCTGATGCAAATAATGTATTGAAAAGAAGGAGGAAAGTAATAAATAGATATTTCATATTAAACTTCTGAAATGGAGCGAGTAACGGGGTTCGAACCCGTGGCCTCGACCTTGGCAAGGTCGCGCTCTACCAGCTGAGCTATACTCGCATTTATAATAAATTTACTCTTAGATAAAACTTATTTCAAGTTTGAAAGATTTTTTTTGATTAAAAACTAAAATCACTATAATTGAATTCTAAATGACAGATCTAGAAAAATTTAAATCATTGATTGAAAGCTCTACCTATCCAGTATTTTTTACTGGAGCGGGAATAAGTACTGATTCTGGAATACCAGACTTCAGAGGTCCCAATGGTTTTTGGAAAAAAAATACACCAATATATTTTCAAGATTTTGTCGCCTCCAAGGATATGCGAGTTAAATACTGGGAACAAAGTGTAAATTTCAAAAGTAACTTTTCACAATTTAAGCCCAACAGAGGTCACGAAGCAATAGCAAGAATTATCCAAAGCAAGGAAAACGGACACTGTGTGACTCAGAATGTTGATAATTTGCATCAGGCAGCAGGTTTGAAGGATGATCAAGTGACTGAAATTCACGGAAATGCAACATATGCGGTATGCCTAGACTGTACAAAAAAATTTGAATTGGAACCTATTCATCAGACTTTCAAAGAAAACCAAGAACCCCCGATATGTTTAGAATGCAACGGTTTAATCAAAACAGCCACAATATCATTTGGACAACCTATGCCAGAAAAAGAAATGATGCGTGCCCAGAATGAGGCTGCTAACTGCGATCTTATGATAGCAGTGGGATCGTCTTTGGTAGTTTACCCAGCAGCAACTATTCCATTGATTGGAAAACAAAGCGGTGCCAAGTTTATCATTTTGAATAATGAGCCTACTGAAATGGATCAGTTTGCAGATCTCATTATAAACGAAAGTATAAGCGATACTTTTGAAGCGATACTTTAAAAAATTTTTTTTATAATTTTTTAATTTTTCTTTTGACCGTTGTAAAAGAATTTTATATATTTCTTCTGTCCCTTGTGCTCTTGGGGGAGACATGTGCAAGGGGCTCAAAAAAAAACCCTAGCTTTCTAAAAGCTAGGGTTTTTTATTTGGACAGTTCTACGCTGTTGACGTAGCTGAATCCGACTTAGCAGCTGCCCATATAGCTAAACCAAATGCTGTTTTGTTTATCAAGTCAGCAAGGTTATAGATTATGTTCAGTGCTTCGTTATTGACTCCGCCAGCGAAGTAACCAAGCGCGTAACCGACTGGGTAAATTGCCCAACCAACAGTTACAATCCATTTAATGGTATTAAAAGCGCTTTGACTTGCAGCGTTTCCACTTGAAGCATTAGCCGCAGCAGTCTCACCAAGAAATATTTCGTAGATAATGTATATCCAAGCGATCATTCCTACAGCAAAACCTACTGAAGGTGCCCAAAGTCCTGTTTCACCTAGGTACCCACCAACAAGCATTACGATTGAAGCAATAAGCAAGCGCCAGAAAATACCCGCACTTACTGCTGTTACAGCGGCAACAATCAAGTAAAACTCAATAATTTGTAATGGTACTGTGATCAACCAGTCAATGTATCTAAATACCGTAGGTGAAGCTCCCATATCTGACCACATTCCTCTCATGTAAAGGTAATGCCAAAAAGCAATACCGGTAACAAGACCAGCAACAGTCAGTGAAGTTCTCCACTTACCTGAAACATCTTGTCTTTCTACAAAGAAGAATACTGTCGACGCCAACATGATGGCTGTCGCAATCCAGAACGAAATACCTACGTAATCATTTGTAGCTAAATAGCTCATAAATCCTCCCAAAAGTGATTTAATTTATAAATTAACTCTCCTAAATGAGTTATGACCTAGATGATATACGGATTTTTAAAAAAACTCTAGGTTTTAAGCTTTATCCACCGACCAGATTCAAAACGGTATGTAAAGAGTATTGCTTTTACAACATAGTCTATTATCAGGCTGCCAAAAATATACTCGATAGAAAAACCGAACCATGCGAAGAACCCTGCAAAAGTAAGTCTAAAAAAGACAAGACTTATGGAAACAATGTACAAAGGTGATTTGGTATCACCTGCACCGCGAAGAGCTCCGCCTAGAGCAAACTCCAATGCCATTAAGGGCTGCATGATTCCTAACAACCATACAAATAATACAGTTAAGCGAATGACTTCTGGATCGTCTACAAAAAAACCAGCTATTGGGCGGGAGGCTAAAGCTAATAATATTCCCAAAATTCCCATAGAAACCATGGTTAATCCAGCAGATCGCCAACCGCTTCTTTTTGCTTCTTTTGGATTTTCAGCGCCTAAAAATTGTCCTGTTAAGGTTGCTCCTGCAACAGTAAAACCCTGACCCACCATGAAAGAAAGCATCAAAATATTTATGCCAACGTTGTATGCTGCAATTGGAGCGTTACCATATAAAGAAATTATCCAAAAATAAAGTAGCAAACCTAGCTGAAAGACTCCTTGTTCCAATCCTGCAGGAGTAGAAACACGTATTAACTCCCTGAATCTTGAAAAGGAAAAACTATTAAGTTTTGGAAGAGGAATAGTGATGATTTTTGTTACCCAAACAAAAAGTCCTAAAACAGAACCGATAGCAAAAGATATCCCTCCTGCATAAGCTGCGCCAACGACTCCAAGTTCAGGAAAACCATATCTTCCATTTACCAATCCTATCAAAAGAAAGATATTTATTATGTTTTGTATCAAACCCATAAAAAGCGGAGTCTTCACGTCTCCTGCAGCTCTAACAGCAGCACCAAAAATTATGGAAACGCCGAAGGTTGGTGAAAATAAAATTAATACTTTTAAATAATCTAGAGCTAGTTGCTTAGCTTCCAACTCCAAACCAAATAGACCTAATAAATCTTCCCCAGCAACCCAAATTATGAAAATCGAAATAAAACTTAAAAACATGCTTATCAACATAGAGTCGTATAAGACTTGGCTTGCCTCTTGATAGCGTTTTGCCCCATAAGCTCTGGCAACAAGAGCTGTTGTTCCGGTTGAGATCGCCATCATAATCGACTGAATAACAAAAAAGATCCGCCCTCCTGTACCAACCGCTGCTACAGCATCGGTTCCTAAACTACCAACAGCTTTCAAAGCTACTACGCCGACAGAAGCAAATAAAACGTTTGCTAGAATCGATGGCCACGCAAGCCCCCAAACGGAAAGTGTCTCTGGGCTTGCAACCTTCTCAGTTGATTTATTATCAATATCTGTACGAGCAGTAGAATCTTGCATGCTGAAAATTAAAAAGAGTTAATTAAAATGAATAACTAAATCCGAAGCGCCATTGTATCGGAAGACCTGGAAAATATCTTTCGCCAGAAAAAGAAGAATAATCTGCTCTTTCAGCATAGCGTTTATCAAAAACATTCAACAAGCTAAAATTGATCTTCAATTTTGGAGTGAGTGAATAAAAGCCTCTGATATTTGTTAGAAAATGTCCCGGGTAACTATATTGATTTTCGACATCGGTAAAATACTTGCCCATGTACTCTTCCTCAATTTGAAGAGTCAAATTTTCTAAAACGTCTAAATTAAAAAATAAACTTCCTTGAATCTTTGGTGCTGTATCAATGTAGTTACCCTTGAGAACATCAATTTCGGGAAACGAATAATCATACTGATGCTTGGCTAAACTCCAAGCATAATTAATACTTAAAATTGGTAAAACCTTTACCGAACCGGAAACTTCTAAACCCTGATGTTTAGACTTTCCACCAGATATAGTTGCAGCTGAGTTGTCTTTGTATATGTAGTCATTTTTTTTTGAAACATACATAACAAATTTATTAGAAAAATTTTCTCCTGTAGAAAGCACCCCAAACTCAAAAGAATTTATTTTTTCGGAATTTAAATCAGCTAGAGTTTGAGCTTTTTGCAATCTAAAGAGTTCATTGATTTGTGGAGGACGAAATCCTTTACTGAATTGAAGAAAAAATTCATTAGATTTAAATTCTTTTGAAAAACCAAATCTTAAAGAACTATCGGAAAAAGAAATTTTTGAATCTGCTGGTCTTGAATAGAAACAGCCATCGTTACCGTTAAATGTACATTCTGTCCCATCATCTTTAGTCCTGCCGTCCAACATGAGATTGTCGTAGTCATAATTTAATCTTTCTAACCTCAGATTAGAAAAAACCTTGAAAGCTTCTTCCGTTAGGTATTCATGTGCAAGAAATACCGCAAAGAGATTTGTATTGACGGAGAAGTCATAATGAAATCCTTGAGGTCTGACGGCATTATTAAATGCTGAGCTTGTGGTGAGTTCTTCCGGCTGAAATTCTTCTAAGTCTATATTTGCCAGCTCCAAGTTAATGCCAAAACTCAATTTGTGATTGGTAAAAGAATTTATATCCATAAGAAAGTTAATCCCAGAGCTCGTTTGATTATTTTTTTCAATTGGCTGTCCAGGAAGATAATGTTGAATGAAATTCATTTTGCTACTTCTGAGATAAGGTCGTAACTGAAAGAAATAATCTTCTTTGAAATTTGTAAGCAAGGTATTTACCCGAACGGATTTGGCATCCCTATAAGCTTCTGGGTTTGCGTTTCCCTCTCGTAAGCTAGATATGTAAGAACTAGCATATCCTGCTGTTTCTTGATTAAGGTTAGTTAAATTCAAATAAGTAGTAGCTTGCCAGTCATTGATTCTATTAAAACTTTTAAAAGCAAATTTTTGTTCATCGTGTCCACTGTCATCTCTAAAGCCTTTGTTGCTGCCCAAGGATATTCCAAGTGTCCAATTTTTGGATTCTTGATACGCGAAAGTGGATTTGAATGATTCTTCATTATTGATTTCTGTCTTCAGATAATTTGTACCGTCAACCCTTAGAGTTTCTATGTTTATGGCTCCATGAAGAGCATTGCCTCCAAATCTAGCACTTGAAGGGCCTTTTAAAATTTCTATACTTGAAGCAAGGTTTAAGGAAACCTCAAAAAGATTATTTACATTGCAAAATCCTGCGGGTCTTATTGGAAGACCGTCCTCCAAAATTAAAAATGATCCGCAAGCTCCAGAACCAGTTAAAACTGGTGACCTCAAAGAAATTAAACTTTCCTGTCCAGATCCTCTACTTATCCAGCTACCTGCAGAGGTATTAAAAATTTCTTTAGGATGAGATGGATTAAAGAGTTTTATATCATCTGCAGAAATCTTGTCTGCTGAAGGTAAAAAATTCCAATCTTGGTTAAAAGAAACTTTGATTTGTTCCTCTACTTCGTTTGAAAGAGAAACACAGCTAAAGACAATTAAAAATAAAAATATTAAAGGCATACAAAATTATATAAAAAAAGCAGGTAAGTTTCCTTACCTGCTTTTAGGGGGAGGATTAATAATTAATCTTTAAATTCAGGATAAGCCTCTACTCCGATTTCCGAAGCATCTAATCCTGTGGTTTCTTCCTCTTCAGAAGGTCTTAAACCAACAATTGCATTTAGAACAAGTAACGTTCCAGCACTTGTGATGAAAGCCCACAAGAAGATAGATAAAGCACCAATTGCTTGGGTTCCAAAAGCACCCGCACCTGAGAGTGGAGTTGCCATAATTCCCCAAATACCGACGGTACCGTGAGCTGAAATAGCACCAACTGGGTCATCAACTTTTAATACTGTGTCTAGGAAGACAACAGAGAAGTAAACAATTATTCCACCGATGAATCCAATTATTGTAGCAAGACCACCTGATGGAGTATCAGGAGCTGCAGTAATTGCCACCAACCCTGCGATTGCACCGTTGATAGCCATAGTAACATCAGCTTTTCCAGTTAAAACTTTTGCAATTAAAAGCGCACCTATAACACCACCTGCTGCAGAAGCATTAGTGTTTAAGAAAACTTGTGCAACAGCATTAGCATTAGCAGCATCGTTTACAGCTAGTTGAGAACCACCGTTGAAACCGAACCAACCAAGCCATAGGATTAGTGCACCTAAAGCTGCAATTGGAATGTTTGAACCTCTCATGACCTTTACTGATCCGTCTGAACCATATTTTCCAGATCTAGGACCTAGAATTATGACAGCAGCCAAGGCAGCAGCAGCACCACACAAGTGAACAACTCCTGAACCAGCAAAGTCTGTGTAACCGATTGCATCTAACCAACCGCCGCCCCATTTCCAGTAACCTTGTACTGGGTAAATGAATCCTGTTAGTACGATTGCAAATAAGAAAAATGGCATCAATTTCATTCTCTCAGCAACTGCTCCAGAAATAATAGACATTGCAGTAGCAACGAATACAACCTGGAAGAAAAAGTCAGCAGCGTCAGAATAACCTAAGTCTGTATTGAAAGTTAAGCCATCTAAAGACATTCCCCATGTGCTTCCAAGCATTGGGAAATAAGCATTGTAAACACTATCACCTGGATACATCAAAAAGAAGCCACATACTAAGTACATG
>CEWK01133199.1_pt1 | contig 21438 bp, 15 predicted proteins | sample 531431 | NCBI WGS metagenome assembly CEWK01 (sample SAMEA2623059, study PRJEB7988) | marine metagenome | isolation source: saline water (ENVO:00002010), including
ACATAAATCTTATTTTTATACATTACTAAATATATAATAATTAGATTTTTAATTATTCTGTTAATAATAGATATATCTCTATCAATTTTAATTCATTACTTACCTTCTTAACAAATACGTTTTAGTTAAATTACTAATTATTAAGTATAACCTTTTCATATATGTCTTCTTAGTAAACCACTATTTAGTATTTCGGTAGAATATGAAAATTATTTTATTTTAATATATATATGAAAGTCATAGTAACTGGTGGTTCAGGTATGGTTGGTTATGGAATTAAGTCAATAAAAAATATATGTAATCATGATTTTAATTTTTTGTCATCAAAAGATTGTGATTTGACAAATTACAAATCAACATATGAATATTTTAAAGAATATAATCCTGATTATGTAATTCACTTAGCTGCATATGTTGGAGGATTATTTAAAAATATGAATTATAAAGTTGATATGTTAGAAAAAAATCTTTTAATGAATTATAATGTTTTAAAAGTATGTCATGATTTGAAAGTGAAGAAAGTAGTTAGTTGTTTATCTACTTGTATATTTCCTGATAAAACAATTTATCCAATTAATGAAAAAATGTTACACAATGGTCCTCCTCATAATTCTAATGATGCTTATGCTTACGCAAAAAGAATGTTGGAAATACACAGTAAAGCATATCAAGAGCAATATGGAGATAATTTCATTTGTGTTATTCCAACCAATATATACGGTGAAAATGATAACTATTCATTAGAAGATGGTCATGTTATTCCTGCTTTAATACATAGATGTTACCTATGTAAACAAAAAAAAGAAAAATTTACTGTCAGAGGAACAGGAAAACCTTTAAGACAATTTATATATTCTCAAGATTTGGCTAAATTAATTATTTGGGTCTTAGATAAATATAATGAAAAAGATTCTATAATATTATCAGTTGGAGAGAAAGATGAAGTAAGTATAGAATGTGTAGCAAGACAAATTGCTAAAGCATATGATTATGAACATATGATAGAATTTGACAGCTCATTTTCAGATGGTCAATTTAAGAAAACTGCAGATAATGGTAAACTAATGAATTTATATGGTGAATATAAATTTATTGGTATAGAAGAAGGAATTAAAAAAAGTGTAGATTGGTTTATTGAAAATTTTAGTAAATGTAGAAAATAAATTTATACCATTTAATTAATAATTTATTATCATAATATATAAAAATATGATTTCACATAAATTAAAATTTATATTTATTCATATTCCAAAAACATAAGGAAATTCTTTATCATTGTTTTTAACCCGTTTGGCATTTGAAATGTTACATTTTTATGTTGTATTTTTCAAATACATTATCCCAGCTTTTTATAAAATACTGATTTAATTTATTATTCTTATCATTACGTCTATATAAAAAATCAAATTTAAGATTTTCATTTTCATTATTTCTTAAATGACAGAGTTCAGTATTTATTTTATCTGTATCAATTTCAGGATCATAAACAATTAATGATAATAGATAGAAATTTTTAGTATTATATTTATTTTTGTACATTTCACAAAATTCTAAACTTTCGTTTATTAAAACATCTAAATCCGAACATAAATTAAAACTCCAGTGATAATGTCTATAATAAATAAATATTTTTTTGTCTGGATTACTTAAAATGTTTTGTGTTCGTTTAATCTTTCTATTTAAGCTTTCTATAATTTCAGGTTTTGTTGTATCATGATGCATAAATACAAAGTTTGGATAGTATTTATTTATATTGAATGGCGCCCAATTTAATATAGGATGAGTTGTTGTTTTTGTATAATTTTTTATATTATTGAAATGAGAAAAATCACTCCTGATAATTTCATTTACAGTTTTTAATCCGTCATATTCATTCCATATAAAATCAAAAAAATAATGGATATGATTCACTCCTATTCTTTTTAATTGATTTCCAGCATCACATGAACTACCCAAAGAAATAACTAGTTGTTCTGTCATTATATAATATTATTTAGATAAATTTTTATTTGAATTAAAAAATATAGAATGTTTTAAAGATGTTGTTGATTTTAATAATTATCCAATTTTAGATGCTTCATCTAATTCAAAAGAAAAATATAAAAAAATATTTGATAAAGAATTATTTGCAATCTTGATCAACCATTTCTTTAACTAAATCATCAAAACTATATTCAGGTTTCCATCCTAATTCAGATCTTGCTTTGGTAGAATCTCCTAATAACTCTTCAACTTCTGCAGGTCTAAAATATTTTTCTGATACAAAAATTAATTCTCTTCCTGTTTTCAAATCATATCCAATTTCATTCAAACCTTCGCCTTTCCATTTTATATCAAATCCTTTCAATAAAAATGATTTTTCAATAAATTCTCTTACCGAATGAAATTCATTAGTAGATAATACATAATCATCAGGTTTTTCAACTTGTAACATTCTCCACATCCCTTCAACATAATCTTTAGCATGTCCCCAATCTCTTTTAGCATCTAAATTACCCATAATTAATGAATCTCTTTCACCTTTTAATATCATATTTAACCCTCTAGTAATCTTTCTGGTAACAAATGTTGGTCCTCTTCTAGGACTTTCATGATTAAATAATATTCCATTACAAGCAAACATATTGTACGACTCTCTATAATTTTTAGTGATCCAAAATCCATATAGCTTTGCAACTCCATATGGAGACCTTGGATAAAATGGAGTTTTTTCTGTTTGCGGGACTTCTTGAACTAATCCATATAACTCTGAAGTTGATGCTTGATAGAATTTACATTTTTCTTGAATTCCAGAGCTTCTTATAGCTTCTAATAATCTAAGTACTCCTGCTCCATCTGCATCTACAGTATATTCTGGCATTTCAAATGAAACTTTTACATGACTCATTGCAGCAAGATTATATATCTCTAATATATTGAATTCATATTTATTTTTTATTTCATTTACAATATTTAATAAATTAGAACTATCAGTCATATCACCATATCTTAAAATCAAATTTTTATTTGAATACAAATGTTCAATTCTATTTGTATTAATATCAGATGATCTTCTTATTATTCCCCAAACAATATAATCTTTATTAAGAAGTAATTCTGCAAGATAAGAACCATCTTGACCAGTGATTCCTGTTATTAAAGCAACTTTCATATAATATGTCATATATAATATATTTTTAATGATTTTTAATTATTCTGTAGATAACTTAATTGATGCTCCACCATCAATTAAAATATTAGATCCATTTATAAACTTACCATTTTCATTATCAGCTACAAATTTAACTAAGTTAGCAATTTCAATTGGTTGACCTACCTTTCCTAATAAATGTGTTTTACCTAAATTAATTACTAATTCTTCAGGAGTTCCTTTTCCTGCATGTCCTCTTAGTAAACCACTTCTTAACATTTCAGTATCAACTGCTCCTGGTGATATACAATTCACTCTGATATCAAATTTTGATAATTCAATTGCTAAATTTCTAGTTAAACCAACTATAGCAGATTTAGTAGTAGCATATGCTGCAATTTCATCTGAAGTATTTACACTATGCACTGATCCTATATTAATAATAGATGAATTATTATTTTTCATTAAATCCAACACATTTTTGACAAACAAATAAATCGACTTTATATTACAATTAAATACATAATCCCATTCACTTTCTTCCATTTCCCAAATTGGTTTGCAAATTTGAGCTGCTGCATTGTTAATTAAACATGAAATTTTTGTATATTTAGTTTTAATTGTATCTACTAAATTTTTAATTGATTTCTCTTTAGTAATATCTGCATGAATATACATATCAATATTTTCACTTGTGTAATTTTCTTCTCTTGCAGTTCCAATTACAGTCCAACCATCATTTTTAAATCTTTTACATATTGATGAACCAATACCCCCAGATGCACCGGTTACTAACACAACTTTATCTCTATTTTTTTTATCAATAACCATACATTTATATAAACTCTCGGCAATTATAAAATCTGTTTCAATATCTATATCAGAAGATTGTATATCATCCATTACATACATGTAAGGTTTGTATCCTATTCTATGTTTCTTTTTAATTAATATATCTTTCTTGAAAATAAAAATACACGAATTTTCTTCATATAGAGGTTCCAAATCTTGAGTTGGTAATAATTCATTAAGATTATGATTTAATGCAATAACTTTTTCATTTTCATTTCTATATAATCTTGTTTGTAATTTCTTAACACTAAATAATGAATCATATTCTTCTTTTTCTTTTAGTCTAAATATTTTAATACTGTCTAAAATTGTTTCTTTACTTAAAAGAGGGTTAGTAGTATGAGTTTGTAAATACAAGTCATATTTTAAATTCAAAGAAGATATTACATTTTCTAATATTATATTCATAGGAATATCACCATCCCATAAATGTTCTGGTCTATCGTATATTCTTATTGAATAATTTTTATAATCACTTTTAACTATATCTTTAACTATTTCACTATTTGTATCAATAATAATTTCATTAAAAATTTTACATTTAATTAATGTATCTAATATAACAGTAAATAAAGGTTTTCCATTAAAATCTCTATAATTTTTACCAGGTATTCTAGACGATTTATGTTTTATTGGTAATATTGCACAAATACTCATTAAATTATATTATATATTTTTTCTGTAACAGTATTTAAAATATATAAGATTTCTTAATATGGATAATTCCTGGGAAAAATTAAATTCTAGTCAAAATCTTATTGAATTAGATGATGATAAAAACAATAAAATAGAAAATTTAATTTGTGTATTGGCCGGTGGATTGCAAGAAAATGGAGAACCCCATGAATTTGTCAAAAAACGATTAGATAAAGCAATAGAACTATACGATACTAAAAAATCTCATATCCTAGTTTTAGGAGGAGGTACTTATCATAAACCTCCATTTTTAAATAAAGACGGTTTTATTATTCATGAAAGTACAAGTTGTGCATTATACTTAAATAAAAATGGAATAAATTCAAATTTTATTTTAAGAGAGTGGTCATCATATGATACAATTGCAAATGGATTTTTTGCATTTACAAATTATATAAACTATTTAAATTTAAAAAAATTTACAGTTATTACATCTGATTTTCATATATCGAGATCTAAAGAAATTTTTAATTATTTTAATAAATTATTTAATCAAAATAAAGAAATTTCATACATATCTACAGATTCAAATATTGATAATAATACATATGCTATTAGATCAAAAAGGGAAGAAGAAAGTAAAATTAATTTCATAAAAAATATAGTTAATAAAATAAATAACCCAAGTGAATTTATAAAATGGTTTTATACTGAACACAAAGCATACTCATCAATTGTTAAATATGTTAATAATAAAAATATTAACAAAACATATTAGTTTCAACCATAAAATAAATATAATGTATATTAATTTAGAGTAATGAAGGTATTGATTACATGCCCTCCTATGATTAATATGATTAAAAATTATGATACTTTATTTAAAAAATTTAATTTAGATTATTTTTGTCCTAAATCTTCACAGACTTTAACTATTGATGAATTAGTAAATTTAGTTCCTAATTACGATGGATGGATCATCGGTGATGATCCTGCCGTAAGAAAAGTTTTTGAAGCTGGGAAACAAGGAAAATTAAAAGCAGCTATTAAATGGGGCGTTGGCGTTGATAATGTTGATTTTGAAGCTTGTAAAGAATTAAATATTCCAATTACTAACGTTCCAAATGTTTTTGGTGAAGAAGTATCCGATGTAGCTATTGGTATACTTTTAAATTTAACAAGAAAATTACATGATATTGATACAGAAACTAAAAAAGGAAATTGGTTTAAACCTGCTGGTAATTCATTAACAGGTAAAAAAGCATGTTTAATAGGTTTTGGTGATATTGGTAGGTCAACAGCTAGAAAATTATTAGCATTTAATCTAAATGTATATGTAAGTGATCCTGGCTTTGAAAAAATTAATGGAAAAATTATATGCAAATATAATAAAGATATTATTGTTCCAAATATTTTACAAGATGTTAACATAACTAATTTAGACGATGCTTTGAATGAATCTGATTTTATAGTTATTACATGTGCTTTGAATAAATTTACAAAACATTTGATTAATAAGGAAAATATTTTAAAATCTAAAAAAGGAGTAAAAATAATTAATGTTGCTAGAGGTCCTGTTGTAAAAGAAGATGATGTCATTGAACTTTTAGATAATGAATTTATTAGTGGATTAGGTTCTGATGTTTTTGAAATTGAACCTCTCCCAATAGATTCAAAATTAAGAAATTTTCCTCAAAATTTCTATGGATCACATAATGGATCTAATACAATAGAAGCTGTTAATAATACAAGCCATATAGCAATCAATCAAATTGCTAAATTTTTAAAAATTATTGATTAATTTTTTTTATAATCTACATAGAATTATATTATTATGAAAAAAATTAATTTTTTCTTTCATGATCCAAGTACTTTTAATCACTTTAATGCTATAGTTGAACATATGAAATTAATAAAATACAATAAATATGAATATAATTTAATTTCTATGAAAGAAAGAAATGTTTTCGATGGTGATATTGGAGTTTATGGATTAAGTACTAACCAAATAGAAGTTAAGACAGAAAAAAAACACGATTTTTCTATACTTTATATTGAAAATTTAATAGGAAAAAGACTAGATGGTATTGATAAATTAGACTTTAATCTAGTATTAGTATGTAATAATGAATGTAAAAATGAAATAAAGTCTAAATTTAATTTTGAACCAATAGTTATCGGAGATACATTTTATAATAAATTAATAAATGAATTTTCAATAGAAGAATCTAATGATCTATATATAGAATATTATACAATATTTTTATCTCCAGATGATAAAAATATGGATATTGAATTATTAAACTTTCAAAATAGTTATGATCTTATTAATCTAATTGAAAGAAATACAAAAGATTTTAAAATTTTAATTAGATTCCATCCAAGAACATCAGTAAATATGATTGAATCAACTAAAGATTATTTCATGAATAATGATAGAATTTTTTTTAATGATAAATTAACTAATAAAGAAGTCATTAACAATAGTATTATGACATTTGGTCTAGGAACAACCACATATTACGAAAGTATAATAAATAATGTTCCTTGTTGTTTTATTAATATTAATAACAAGTTTACCAATATTTATTCATTTTATGTTAATAATGAAATAATTATATTAAATGAGAGTAATTTAAAGCAATTTATTAAGAATCCATTTATTAAAACTGATTTCAAAAAATTTCATCTACATGCTATCAATAACTTTTTAGACCAAATATAAACTTATTTCTAAGTTTTTATTTTCAAATCAAAATTTACTATAGAAATCTATTAATTTTTCTTTACAGTTTAATAAAATTTTATAACATCTTTTATTTTTAAACCACAAATAAATTAAAAATAATTTTTAAATTTATTAATGTTTTTGTTAACCTATTTTAATTTAATAGTTTTTTTAAATAAAATCATTTTTATTCTTTTCTTTAAATTCCTCGAATAATATTTTATCTTGAAAGCATATAAAATTACCCCATGCATTTTTATCATCTAATTCACAAGGATATTCTTTTAAACCACGCCATTTGTGAGTTATTCCGTATCTTTCAATAGGGTACCATTCAGATATAATTACATTATATCCTAAATTTACTAAATATTCAGCCATATCTTTCCATACATAATTTAACTTTATTTCTGTTTTTAAATCTTCAAATTCACATTCAATAACATCTGGCTTATCCAAATCCCAAGGATAGCTTTTTAATACAAAATAATCATGTCCTTCAGTATCAATTTTAAGAAAATTTACATGATTTATATTTTTACTTTTCATGTAATTATCTAATCTTACAGATGAAACTGTAAAACTAGCAACTTGATGAGAAGAATGAAAATCTGTTAATGAAGATATTCCTTTTGAAACATCGCTTAAATAAAAAGTTAAATTATCTTCTTCTTTATCATTTACACATTTTTTCTCTAAAGTTAAATATTTATTTTTATCTGGATTTTTTTCTAAGTATTCTTCTATATATTGGTATCTTTCTGGGTTTGGTTCAAAAGCAAACACATTCCAATCAAGTAAAACAAATTTTTTACAAGTACCTCCTGAAAATGCACCAACATCAATCATAGTTCCACAAATATATTTATCATGAATGACATTATAAATTAATTTAGTTTCGTCACACATTTTATATTAATATAAATTATATAAAAAAATATAAGTGGTATAAATTATTATTTTTAAAAATTTTTTTTTAAAGATAATAAATACTAATTAATTTTAAATCTTTTGAGCCCAAGAACCTTCTGACCTATGAACTATTAAATATGTTTTATCAATATCAGTCCTTGATTCCCTTAATAAAGCATTACTCTTATCTCTTGATAAGAACTTTATTTTTTCATCTCCATTTTTCATAATGTAATTTGCTACAACTAATCCCAAACCATAAGGACCTGTTCTATATAATATGTCGAAATGTTTACCATAATTATGATTATAATTTTTAATATAATGAATCATATCTAACCATATTTCTTGATTGGGTGAACTACACATCCACCAATTATCAACATGTAACTCATCAAATCTATTCTCATTAAATATCTTTTCTCTATTTATGATTAATATTACTTCTTTTCCTGTTAAATATTTATCATTTCTTATTCCAGGTTCCGTATCTATATCTGTATACATTCCTCCAAACTTATATAACCAACAATATCTGACAGCATCAAATTTCATAATTGGATATGGTAAATTTTTCCAGCAATCATAAAACCATTCAAATTCATCTTTAATAAACTTTTCTATATCATTGTCTGTCCAAAATTTATGTTCCCAATCATTATATACACTTTTAAAACTTTCAATAGATTTAACACTTAATTCATTTTCTTTATAATTATCTGGACCTGTCTGATGAATAATTTTTGGTATAAGTAACTCAGCATTTTCATTTATAGAATCATCAACATTAAATTTACTAAGTATAAATTCTTTATAATTATCAGAATTAATTAAATCATTAATATATTTGTAGGACTGTGATAACTTAAAATGAGAAAATAAATAGTTATTTTTAAGATTTAAATATTTTAAAATTAATCTAGACACTATTTCATTAGATAACTGATTAGGATAATAGCTTCTCAGTTCATTTTTGTAATTTTCTGAAGATACACTAATATAATTACCTACTATTTTTTTTAAATTTTCTAGATATTTTTTATTAAAGTATTGTGGAAATATTTCAATATTCTCATTATTACCTTTTGTATTTAAATATATAAATATTATTTCTGAATTTATTTTTTTGATTAAACTTAGTAATTGTTCAAAATAATTTTTATAAATTTTTTCTGAAATTACATCATCTGTTAACCCTTTATTAACTAAATATTCCTTATAAAATCTTCTCCAATATAGGTAACTATTTGTTTCTGGAATATGAAAATTTACAGAACCATTTGAAATATAATTATCAAAATTTATACTTCTTGGTGACATTGTATTTATTATTACAAATTCTGCTTTATTTATAATGTTTAATAAGAATTTATTATTGTAAAATTCATATCCAACACCACCTATTCCCATATTTATATGTTTCAAGTTAATATTTTGTTCTATTATGCTATTAAAATCATTTTTTACAGCTCTTCCAAAAGATTGGGCTGCACCTATACTAACAAAAAATTTATCATTATTAATATCTATATTATGTGGACCTCTAAAAAATATATTCTTATTATAAAAATTATATAAATTATAATTAAAATGGTCAATATCATGTAGTTGATAATCTACATTATTAACTTCTATATGAGGACATCCTTGTCCTATTTGCCCATTATACATTAATTTGCTATTCCCTAATTCTTTGTAAGAATTTTTTTTTAAAATATATAACAAATTTTTTCTATTTGAAAAATTATAATAAAACTTTTCATTAACTTTTTTAAATTCATTATAATATTTTAAGTTACAGAAAAATGTTGAATTTAATATTTCCTTTTTGATGTTTTTATATAGTTCATCAACAGTTTCACGTTTAAATTTTGATTTATTTTCTAATTTCAAATTAAATTTATTATTAACTATATCTATTATACTATCTACATTCTCACATTTTATTAATAAAATATTATCGTAAAATTCATATCCTTTTTCAATATCAAAATTTTTTTCCCATAAATTTATATTATAACATTCCTCTATTTGTTTAAAATTCTCTTCTACGGATAAATGTTTAAATAAAGTCCAATCAAATGATTTAAAATGATTAATAAAAAAATCTAATTTTTTATCTTTATATTCTTCTTTTTTACCTAAGTGGTATGGATATGTAACATAATCATTACTTACTTTTAAAAATAGATTTTGATAATATCCACTTATATAAATTTCATCCAAATTTCGTACACAAGTAATAATTAGATCTGGTTCTAATTTCAATTTGTCTAATTTATATTTTAAACTAAATTTATCTTTGCTATGCATTTTAATAACACTAATTTTATCAGAAGGTAAACTAAAATTTAAATTATTTAAAAGCTCTTCTTCATATACGCAATTACAGTTATTTTCTTTAAATTTGAAGAATATATTTGTAGACCCGGTTTTATATGGAGTAAATAAAATTATAATCATATTATATATAATATGATTATATTTTTTATTTTGATAGGTTAATTTAATAATTTTATAATATCTTTTATTTTTTAATACATTAATTTAATATTTTTATAATATCTTTTATTTTTTTTGCACATCCCTCAGCTTTCATAAAATGATTAGGTTGTTCCAACCATTTTGAATTTTTATTTTCATAAAACCATTCTGATGCTTTTTTATTAATATCATTTTCATCAAAAATTTTTTGAAATTCATTTATTAAATTATTTTCGTGTTCTTTCGTAATTTCTAAATGACTATTTCTTATCTCTTTAGGATCTTTTTTTTCTCTTATTAATTTTTCACAAGCATATTTTACTTCCATTTCATTCGGTTCAACTATTATCGAATTATATTCATTATAGTAAACATCTCTTCCTCCCAATGATTTTGTGGATACAACTGGAATACCACATAATAAATATTCACTTGAACTATAACAAGCACCTTCTTTAAAAGAAAATATGCCTCCCGTAAATGATTGATTTATTTTTTCAGATACTTCAATCTGATTTAATTTTCTATCATTTAAATATGAATATTTAAGATTTAAATAATCATTTGAATTATTTCCCCAATGACTTTCAATATTCCATCTATTTATAATTAAAGCTGTATTATCTACTTCTTTTGCTAAATATATATTTTTCCATTCTTTTGCTCTTGAATTAATTATCATATTATATTCTTTTTTAAATTCAGATTTTATATCATAAATATTAGTATTTATAAATGTATTATGATTACATATAATAGAATTAAATCCATTTTCTATTCTTTTTTTATGTGATGATGGTACACTAGACATAAAAATAATATTTTCTGGATATTCACAGTTTTTTATTAATTGTAATGGATTTTCGTGTGAATTATTTTCAGTACTACACCAATCCATTGTAAAGATATAATGATTTTTTCTTAATTTTTTTGAAATATATTGAAATTTATCTATCCAAGCTGTCCCACATATACTAAAAATTTTTATTTTTTCATCTTCATAAACGGTATTAAATTGATATGTTTCTTCATCAAAATTTTCTTTATTCATAATTTTATATATATTAATAAAGAAAAAATTATTTGAATAAATTTTTAATTTTTGATATTGATGATAAATTATTTATTATTATTTTATTATTATAATTTTTATTGTAATTTTTAAGATCACCATCTAATTGTTCCCATGCAAGATAATGTAAATCTTTTCCATATTTTTCTAAATGTTCTTTTATTAAAGGATCAGGATAATTAAACGTATCACCCTCCAATTGATAATTATTAAAAAAATAATTTTCATTATTTTCTATTTTTTTGCTTACTTTTAAAATTTTACTATCTCCGTTTTTAATTTCCTCAACACCGTCAAGTTTTTGATTTCTATCTAAATTATAATTGCAATCAATTCCTATTAAATTAATATTTGTATAATTCCCCATTATTAATAATCTTGCAGAATCTGATCCTGTTGTTATAATTTGTTTACCAAAACATTTAAATTGATATTTTTCTAAATTACTTAAATATAAAACTGAATCATTATATTTATATTCAGGAAATATTTCGTGAAAATTATCAGATAAATAGTATAATTCATGTTTTTTATTATCGATCATATTTTTAATTTTATCACAATTACTTTTTGTTACAATACTATCCATACTAACATAAATATTTGAATACCAATTAATTTCTTCACTATATCTATAAAAATTATTCATTGTAATTGTAATATCATAATTTCTAAAATTAAAATTTTTTAGTGAAGGTCCACTACCCATAATTAAAACTTTTTTATCATTAAATTTGCTATCAATAATACTTAATACTTTTTTATATAAATCTTCATTAATACAATTAATATTTTTAATATTTTTTTTCATTAAATAATATCCTAAATCTTTAATATATTTACTCTTTACATGTAATTTAATATTACTAAATTCTTGTATCAAGTTACTTATTGTTTTTTCGATATCATTTATATTATATTCAATATTACTATAAAAATCAATGAATTTATTATTAAATACATTACTGATATCATTATTTTCAATTATACTTAAAATATATAATTTTAAATATCCATCATTCTCTAAATAATCGAATATACGCTGTCTTCTTTCAATCACTTCATAAATACTTAAACATCTGTGAAAATGTGAAGATGAACCTTTCCATTTTACATAATTTATTAACCTTACATTTAATTGATGAATTTTAGATATCTTCACAACTTCAGTTAAAAATTCAATATCTTCTCCTGCTTTTATTATATTGTATTGATTTAAATCAGTTTTCCAAAAAATTTTATTTTTTACCAAAAAATCTCTATCAAATAGTAATGTACCTATCTGTAAATTGGCACTTTTAAAAAATTCTAGTTCAATATTTTTTATTAATTTTACACTATTATTTACAATATCAGTCTCTTTATAATCTATATCTTCCCTCTTATTAGAATATATTACATTGAAAGTACCACAAACAACATTACAATCAGAAACCTTTTTAATATAATCTAATAAATTATTTAAGTTATTTACTATTAAAATATCATCAACATCAAGAAACATAACATATTTAGTAATCGTATGTTCCAACCCAATATTTCTACTAACACACCTTTCATAATTTCTATCATTAAAAATCAATTTTACATTTTTTAGAAAACTATACTTTTGAATAATATCTTCTTTATAATCAACTATTTCTGAATCAAATACTACAATTATATTTATATTTAGGTATTCATCATTTACAATAATATTTGTAATACATTTATCAATAATATCATAACTTACATTATGAACTGGTATGACAATTGTTATTCTATTTTCAATATCTTTATCGAAAAAATTATTAATGTAAACCAAATTATTGAAAGTAGAATGAATTGTTTGTCTTTTAGTCAATTTTTCATTATTTATAATAAAAGTTTTATATTTATTATTATTATTCATAAATCCAGCAGATAATGTATCTCCCATAAATTGATAAGATAAAATATCATTATAATAATAAAATTTATTATTTTCATCAATTACTTTACTTACCCAAAAATTATAATCACCACAAATATCGTATGTATTATTATCAAAATAAATATCTGTTTCACAATTAAATAATAATTTTGATGAAAATATTGGTAAACAATTTGGAAGATTATTTTTGTAAACCTTTTTATTTTCAATATGTATCATATCATAAGGTGATATTCTATATATCTTAGAATCACAATAATGTTTTAATGCTTGATTTGATAATTTTTTATCTAATTTAATTAATTTATCATAATCTATCTCTTCTTTGTAAATTTGAGAAGGAGAACATATTACATCTCCATTTACAGCAATTATTGAATCTAACATTATCCTATAAAAATCAGGTATTATTCTATCATCGATATTCCAATTTGTAAAATAAAGAGTCTCATTTTTATATAAATTAATAACATGATTCCATGCCTCATACAAGGTAATTAAATTTGGGAGATTTATAATTTCATTATCTTTATTAACTGATAAATTAATGTCATTAATTAAATTTTCTTCAAAAATAACAAATACAATTTTAATTTTGTAATTATCATAGTTTAATAAATTAATATTTTCAATTAATGATTTCCAAAAATAAGTCTTTGGTTTATAAACAGATATAATTACTGTTAAATCATAAATTTTAAAATTTTCTTTACTTTTTTTCATATCTATATTATCATTTATAAAATTTGTAATACTGGTTGAATTTTTTGATAAACTTTTTATATTTACTTTTTTAAAATTATTTTCATTGAATATTTTAATTGCTTCAATTAATTGTACCCATGATAAGTAATGTAAATCATTACCATGTTTTTGTAAATTTTCTTTTAATCTACAATCAGGAAAATTCAATTTGTCACCCTTAACATGATATCCTTCAAAAAAATAATTTGGATTATTTATATTTTCTTTTACTTCAATAATATCGTGTGTTGTCTTTATTACTTTCATACCACTTATTAATTGATTATTCTCTCTTTTATAATTACAATCAACACCAATAACATTAACATTTGTAAAATTACAAATTAACATTAATCTTACAGAATCACTACCTGTTGTAACTAATGATTCATCAGAAAAAGTTATATCAATATCTTTTAATTCAGATCTAAAAACAGTTAATTCATTATCTTTATATTCAGGATAAAATTTCAAAAATATATCATCTAAATAGTATAACTCATGTTTTTTATTATCAATCATTTCTTTTATCTTTTTAATATTAGACTCTGTTACCACAACATCTAAACTAACATAAATATTTGAATACCAATCTATTTTTTCACTATATCTATAAAAATTATTCATGGTTAATGTAGTTTTATAACTGTTAAACTTAAAATTTTTTGCTGATGGACCGTTTCCAATTACCAAAACACTATTATTTTTTGTTTTTGCATTTATTACTTTTTTTATCTTATTAAATAAATCAACATTAATACTAATGTTATTTATATTTTTATTAATCAAATAATAGCATATATTACATAAATATTTATTGTTAATAAATTTTTTATTATTATAGAAATTATTTATTAAAACTTTTAATTGTCTATTAACTTCATCTTGTGTAAATACCTTGTTAAGCACTAATTTTTTTAGATTTTTATTCTCTTCAAGAAGAAGATTTAAATTTAGATTTTCCAACAGACAATAAATATTTACTTTTAATACTAGATTATAGTTATTAAATTTATCTTTTAATGATTCATATTCATTTACCAAATTTTTATAACAATTATATGCATTTTTATTATTAAAAACTATATCATCTATAACCTTCATATTTAAATCTATTCCATTAATTTTCCTTTGAAAATCGTTCGACAGCGTATTACATACTTTTTTTGAATGATATCTACATTGAAATGCAATAACTATCTCACTAAATGAACTCCACGATGAACCATAAAATTCATTACATTTTGATAAAAGTATAATATCTGCTAATGCATATTCAATCTGAGATGAACTTCTATCAAAAACATTTCTTTCTAATATCTTTATTTTATCACTTCCATAAAATTTTATTAATTTATCATAATTACTTTTCATATCAGTTGCTATAAAAAATTTTTTACTTGGATCTTTTTCTAAAATGATTTTAATTTGGTTTGCAAAATAATTTATATGCGATCTTTCTCTATTTTCAAACATTAATTTTGTTTCTTTTTCAGTCCAATTTTTGTAATTGTCATATGAACTATTACAATACTCTCTACCTCCTTCCATTCTTATATGCATCCCAATTAAATTAGTTGTTTCTAATGAATTTATCAAATAGTTAACTCTACCAGAAAACTTTATTACTTTAAAAAAAGAATTATAATTTGTATATGAATATTTTGAATTGATTATACAATTTGATTTTACAAAAACTTCTTTATATTTATCAAAATCAATAAATTCATCTTTTTTACCATTCATTTCAGTTTCTATGTAATTGTAAATCTTATAATTATTATCCAAAAGATTATTTATGTAAACTTCTTCATTAACTATAAACCCAATATCATCTATATTACTGATTAAACTATGAATGCTACAATTACAGTGATTATCTTCAACCCAATTGATTATTAAATTTAATCCTAATGACTTACATATACTATAACTTGATGCTAATGCTCTTAATCTATTTCCTAAACCATAAACTGGTCTAATAATTAAATTTTTTTTAAAAATACATGTTGATTGGTTTTTTGTCAGTATTAGTCTATTAGGTTTATTAAAAATAAATATATTTGTATTAGTAATAGTTTTATCAACAGAAATTTTATCGTTATTATAATCGTTATTTTTGTCTATATTATCAGTTGATTTTGGGATAATAATCCTTTTCTTTAATAAAAGCTTTTTAGACATATATAAAACTTTAGAATAAAATTATATATATGACATACAATTAATATAGGAATAATCTATCATAAAAATTCAAATACATATAAATCATGTATACAATCATCGTAACTAGAATTGTAAAAAAAATTATATTATAATTTGGACAAATTAATTTTTCTACCTTTCTATTCTCACACTTGAATAACAAATTTTTTGTTTCCATTAAATTATCCTTATTTCCAGTAAATTTTTTCTTTAACTTATTGATCTCTATAATTTGATCTTCGATCTCCTCTTTTAATTTTATGATAATCATACTTTTTTCTTGTTCTGTTAACTTCAATTTTGTAATTTCTGCTATTATATCATCATTTTTCTTTCTTATATTTTCTATTTCTTTTTTATTTAATTCATCAATTTCTTTTTTCTCTGAAATTATATCTTTTTCTTCTTGTTCTTCTTCGTCATCTAGAATCTTATCTATTTTTTCTGATAACATATTTTTTTTATTTCTAATTTCATTATCTAGTGCTAATAACTTCTTACTTTTATCTGAATTTTTATCAATACTATTTTTTATTTCTTTATCATCAATATTATTTACCTTATTTTTTTTTAATTCATTTAGTAATTTTTCATCATTATTTAACTTTTCTAAGCTTCTTTTTAATAATAGTATTCTATCATATTTTTTAATTTTATTTTTTATATCATTCATTTTCATTATAATATCACCATTACTACTTTCTGATTTTTTGCAATATAAATATTTATGATGATTATCTAAAGATTTAAATTTATCTTTGTTTTTACACCAACAACTATTACATGGATTCTTTTTTAGTATATCTCTCTTTTCAAGATTTACTCTTTTATATATATTTGGAGATTCACCTACACAATATCTATCCTTATATGTATGATGTGAAAAACCTTCTATCAATTTATCATTAAAATAATTTCCAAAACAATCATATTTTTCCATATATAATTTAATAGATAAAAATTTTATCAAATTGTAAATATTTTTATCTTGTTATTTTTTTAAGAACAATAATAATAATCAGCAATATTTGAAAAACTAAACAAAATCTTATGTAATTTGAGTAATCAGTTGGACATATTTTTTCCCTGCATTTATTTTCATTTTCATTGACCAATTTTTGAACTTCTTCTGATTTTTCCTTCATTTCTTTTTCTTTCCCTGAAATTTCTTTCCTTATTTCAAAAATTAATATTTCAAGATTTTCAATTTCTTCTCTAATTTTATTTGACTTCATCTTTCTTTCTTTTAATTTATTAGAAATTTTTCTTTTAATAGCATCTGTTTCTGTATCAGTAATATTAAATTCTTTCTTTATTTTCTCTATCTTATCTTGAAATTTTACCCTAAAATCATTAAATTTTTTTCTCAAATTTTTACTTATTAATTTTTTAATTTCTAACTCTTCTTCTTTAAATTCAAAATTTAACATTAAGTCTTCAATTATAATTTTTGATTTTTCTAAATCACTTATCTTCAATTTTAACTCACTAACTTCATCTACATCTTTAATTTTTGAATCTTTTGTCAATTTATTTATTTTTTCATTACCAATTTTATTGTCCATATCTTCCAATTCCTTTTTTATTCTTTTATGCTTTTTATTAAATTCTTCTATGTCTTTTACCTCAATCAATTTCAAGAATTTATTTATTTTTTTTTGACTATTTTTTATACTTTTATTATACATCAATTGATCATCACATAGTTTATCACATTTTTTATCACATCCACAATCTGTGCAATTATCTGGTACTTTACATTCTTTACATTCTGTAAAATCTTCAATTAATGATCCATAGGTATTATAAGTTATATTCATATATAGAAACATTTAGATAAAATGTTTCTATAAATAGATCTGAAACTTTCTTTCTATTATCTTAAAAAAAAATAATGACAAACTAATGTTACAATATTTAATATTACAAATAAAACAAATGTGTTATAATTATCAGGTGGACAATTAATTGTATTATTTTCATACTCACACTCTTTTCTTACTGTTAATCCACTATTCATTCTATTGTTTATATTATACATCAAAAAATTTAAATTATTTACCTCATTTTTTTTACTCTCTAATAGTTTTTCCTTTTTCTCTTTTTCTTCATTTAGCTCCCTTAAAATAGCACTTTCTTTATGAAAAATATTCTTTAATTTATTTTCAGCACTGAATATCTTTTTATCCATAAAATTATTTGTTTTATTTGTTGAACTATTTTTTATTAAAAAGTCTATTTTTTTATCGTATTCAGTTTCCAAATCTTTAAACATACTATTTATTTCTTTCTTTTTAACTTCAAACTTATCTGAATAATATTGCTTATCTACACTTTTTTCTTTTTTACCAATTGTTGTGTTTAAATAACTATTGTATATCTCTCTTTTCCTTTGTAGCATTACTTCATCTTTTTTATATTCCTTGATATTGGTGTTTACAAAATTAGATAATTTTTTTTCTTTGTTAATTTTATCACTAATCATTGGTACTTTTAAACATGATTCTTTAGTTATTTCCATTATAAACTAAAATAGAAAAAATTTTATCCTATTTCTATACTTTGATCCAAATTATTAATTTCAAATAACTTCTTATTTATACCATAAAATAATCTTAAATAATATTCCTTCTTTTCTACTGGCTTTGATAAGCTAATCTCATTATTTTCATCGAGCATAAAAGAAGGATACAATCCTGTATCTATCTTTGACTCGTTATGATACAAAATGTCATTACTCCAATTTTCTTTAAATGGATGGGAATATTTATGTAAAATTATACCTTCTGAATTATTATCATTATTTGGACATCTTAACAAAAATTCTACTGATTCAATATCAATAGTTTCACCATAAATATTTGTTGGAATTTCAATTAAATTACTATCTGGTAAATAAATTAATAAATCATCATCAGAAACAAATTTATATGATTCTGTTTCTTTCAAATCATTAAATGCATTTTTTAACAAATTTATATTTTGATTTATTATTGACGAAAATAACATATTGTATCTCGATTTTTTTTCATTAATACTTTCATAGTTTTCTTCTCCTATTTTATTCCTAATATTATCGCAATAAATATTCCTATAAGATTCGTTAAATAATTTTTCATTATTTTCTTTTAACTGATTTTTGTAATCTTCTTCATGTTTTAAATTTATTTTTTTTGATAATAAATTTTTGTCAATACACTTTTTATTTATTTTAAATAAACTTTTGATATCTTCAGACATATCATTTGACTCATTGTAATTTTCATTAATTACTATTTCTAAACTATCATTGTTTACACTTACGTTTTTTAGAAAAATTTCAATATCATTATACTCTATTAATTTTTTACTACTTTTTTCTCTTTTTTTATTTACTTCTTCTAATTTTAATTTTTCAATATCTAAACTTATAAATGTGTTTTTAGTAAAAACTTCATCACTTACATTAAATTTTATTTCAAGTTCTAAAACATTTGGTATGCTTTTATTTAACATTAGAATGAAATATGCTGAAAACTTTAAATAACTTTACAATAAATTGAATAAAAAAAAGATATCGGAACCTTATTTATTTCTAAAAATAAATTTTCACCCTGTAAAAAGTATAAGTTAATTTTTATCAATTTTCATTCAAATTATCAGGACTTTTTTTCTACAATTCTTATAATGACAAGACAACATTACAATGATCCTACAAGCGGTCCATGGCAAAACTATGAGATTGTTTTAGATAATAATACTAATAATATATTATTCGAGGTAGATATAAGTAATAACGTAATTATAAATACTGTTAGTCTTCTTGAACCTAGATTTTTCTCTATGGGACTTCTAAGTGACAAATTTTTTGTTGACTCTAGTGGTAATGTAAGAATTCATGGTAATTTAGAAGTAACTGGTACAACAGCAGAATTTAAAAATGAGATTTCTGTATTTCATGATAGAATTGTTGAATTAGGTAGAGATGCATCTAACGTAGATTTTACAAGTGATTTTGATGCTGGATTTATATTTAATAGAGGAACTAATTTAGTTAATACTTGTTTGATTTGGGATGAAAGTCATAATGCATTTACATTTGGTGAAACACCATTAGATGCTAATGATTTTACATCTCTTAATCAACTTAATGTAAATCCAATTAGATATGCTGAATTTGCACTAACTGAAACTAGAATTAATAATAAATTAGGAATTATAGCAAAAGATACAGATATTAATACCAAAGTGCAATTAGGAGCTGCTCTTATAAATGATAATAATTATTCATATGATATGAGTGCTTTAAGTATTGTTCATGAAAATAGTACATCAAGAATAAAACTTAATGATCCAAAGGATGTACTATATTTACTTAGATATGGAACAGGTGGAGAATCTTATGATGCAAAAGCTAAATTTGCTATATCAAGATATGAAAACAATCTGACATATTCAAGGACTAGACTTGATATTGATCTAGCACATAATGCTTTTGACGATAATAATGTAATGACATTATTAAGTAGCAAACATGTTGGTATAGCTAATGTCAATCCTAAATATTCACTTGATGTTAATGGAAATGTAAACGTTGATTTAGAAGAAAACACCTATTATTTTAGATACATTCTTATTAGAAATAAAACTGAAGCTATTGAAGGAATAGATTTTTCTATTAATTTATCAGAGCTACAATGTTGGGTTGATAACAGTAATGTTTGTCAAGCCACTAATGTATCCTCTTCTTATGTATCAGAATCTAATTCTCAATTTTCAATAAC
>CEWK01095635.1_pt1 | contig 21215 bp, 20 predicted proteins | sample 531431 | NCBI WGS metagenome assembly CEWK01 (sample SAMEA2623059, study PRJEB7988) | marine metagenome | isolation source: saline water (ENVO:00002010), including
TATAGACTTCATTTCTGGCCCAGAGTTTTTATCAAAATACTTATTGGCAAAGAGACATGTGGTAGCTATTAGCGGTACTCATGGTAAGACTTCAGTTTCCTCAATGGTTACAAAAGTACTTCTAGATAACGGAGTAGATTGTGGTTACTTAATTGCTGGAAGAGCCAAGGATTTAGATGCAACTGCATCATTAGGAACTCATGAGTTTTTCATCATAGAGGCTGACGAGTACGATACTGCGTTTTTTGATAAAAGATCCAAATTCATCCACTATCACCCCAAAACCCTTTTAATCAACAATCTTGAATTTGATCATGCTGATATTTTTAGCAGTCTAAGTGATATTAAAAAGCAATTTCATCATCTATTGAGATTGATGTCTTCCTCATCAACATTGATTTTTCCTGAGCATAACATCAATATTAAAAATGTCATGAAAATGGGTTTTTACAGTAAAAGCCTTCCTTTCAATACCAAATTTGCGAGAGGCTGGCATGCCAAAAAAGTAATAGCAGATTCCTCTAAATTTGATATTTATAAAGACAAAAAGAAAAAAGCATCAATAAATTGGTCATCTATTGGTGAGCACAGTTTACAAAATGGATTAGCGAGTTATCTAGTCTGTAAATCTTTAGGCTTGAAATCAAAAGATATTGCAGAGTCACTCTCGGACTTTAAAGGAGTAACAAGAAGAATGGATTTGGTTGGAGACAAAAGTAGCGTCAAAGTTTACGATGATTTTGCTCACCATCCGACTGCTATTAAATATACTTTGGAGGGCTTAAGAAAAAAAGTTGGAAGTGAAAAGATAATCTGCCTTCTAGAAATGCGGTCCAATACTATGCTTTCAGGTTATCATGATAAGAAAATTCCAAAGGCTGTCGCTTCAGCTGATCAGGTATTTATATTTTCAAAAGATAAGAAGCAAATTTTAGCTTTAGAAAGTAGTAGTAAAAATATCGAAGCATGTTCAACTACGCAAGAATTTTTGAGAAAACTCTCTAGCTTAGATTTAGACAATACACATTTGATTTGTTTATCTAATGGCTCTTTTGATGGTATTCATCAAGCCATTTTAGAAAGAATTTAATCTAGATTAATCCAACTACCGTGAAATCCAAAAGGTACTCTTTGAGGTAAGGTTATTCTGGCTAGCGGTGCTTCTGAAAAATTCTGAGCATCCAAAACAACAAAATCACTTAAATCGGTTGTTTTGTCGTAAACAAAACCAACTACAAAACCATCATCTTCTGATTTAGCATCTTTCTTAGGTATAAAAACTGGCTCAGCTGCCTGACAACTCTCGCCAAAATCATGAGTAATGGTTTCACTTTTTTCAAAATCATGTTTGAAATAATTGTTGAGTCTTCCATCGTTAAGCAAGTAGCCAAAACGATGTTGTTTACCATCGTAATCCGGATGCACTCTTGAAAACTCCATAGGTCTGTCGTCCAACATTTCTTCTGAGCAAGTTTTAGTCTTAGGATCTAAAATCCACCTAGTAAGAAAAGGCTTCTGTCCCATAGGCAATGGATTTTCAAAATCAAATAATCTTTCGTAACGACAAAAGTCCATCACAACCTGACCATTTTCATTCTCATAAGAATTAACAATATGAAATAAAAATCCAGGATTAACTTCAATCCAGATTATTTCATCAGTTTTTTTGCTTTGTAATCCCACTCTGGAAGTATGTTTGTCATTCCAAATTACTGGATAATCTCCACCAGCTTGATTATTTTCATTTTCTCTTCTGCCTAAATTGAATGTTACTGGCAAATCAAAAATAAGAACATAATTCTTGGTAATTGCACAATCATGCACCATGGGCCTACTTGGAGTATCTATTATATGATCTCTAACCAACTTCCCATGTTTATCAATAGTTACATAATGGACTTGGCCTAATCCATTAACGTATTCTCCAAAATCATAACTTATTGCATGCATCTCTCCAGTTTCAGCATCAATTTTTGGATGGGCAGTGAACCTTTTATTTTCAGCTGCAGGAAAGGGTTCTTCTTCAAGAAAGTTCATTTCTGAATCCATAATCACCGGAGATACACCACCCTCAACTAAAGCATAAATTTTTTCACCATGTTTAAGCACATGAGTATTTGGTCCAAAACCGAATGGAGATGAAACGAATTTATTCCTGTACCAAAGAGCTTTTCCATTTTCTATTCTGATTCCATGAATCATGCCGTCCCCAAAAAAAGGATGGTAATTTTCATGATTTATAGGCTCTTTTGGGTTAGGTCCATTTCTTAAGAACAAACCTGAAAGTTCTCTTGGCAATTCACCAGCAATTTTTAACTCATTCGTAGAAGTTTCTTCCACTGGATACCAGTTGCCGGATAAAAATTTATTTTTACTCTCTCTTTTAGACATTTTCTTTATCCTCTCTCAAATTCATAGGATCTTTATATACAGTATAAATTGTTATGACAAGAATCAATCCAATCAAGGCATAATTAAAATATTCTATAAACGCAACACCTAAAAAGTAACCACTTAGAACATACAAAGAGGTCCAAGTTGGAGCAGAAAGAAAAGTAACAGGAAAAAACAGCGTTTTTTTCATCCCTAACGAGCCAGCAGTAAATGGAACAACACATCTTAAGGGACCAATAAATCTTCCCAAGGCCACGCTTAAAATCCCGTATTTACTCATAAATTTTTGAGCTTGTTTAACATAGCCATGATAATCTTTGGGCACCCAGTCGAATAATTTATTTCCAACCAGTTTTCCAAGACCATAACTTACAGAATCTCCAACAATCATCCCCATTGTTGCGTAAAAAGTAATTTCAAAAGGGCTAATTCCAACTCTTGCTGCAAGGGCACCAATTCCAGGTACAATCAGTAACGCAGGCGTAAATAATCCAGCGATAAACAAGGACTCAATAAAAATCAATGTAAATATAGTCCAATTTACCCAGTCAGGGCTCGTTTCTAAGAAAGAAAGGATAGAATCGAACATATGCAGATAATTAAATTATTGCAATAATACAGCACATGAGCACAAAAACATCCATTTCAGAGTTAGATTTAATCTGCAATCAATCTCACCAAGCAAAGATTGAACTGAGAAGATCAAAAAAGTCTAAAAAAGATGATGCTCTAAAATATGCTGCTGAGTTTTTAATTTTAAATAAAGCTAAACTCATAGATGCTAACTCTATCGATATGGAGTTAGCTCATCAGAAAAATTTACAAGATTCTTTTATCGACCGCTTAGAGTTAAATGAAAAAAGAATAGAATCGATGATTTCTGGATTAGAAAAAGTTATTAACCTTGATGATCCAGTGGGCCAAATAACCGAACCACATACTTCACCATCTGGATTCGAGGTTTCAAAAATGCGCGTTCCTTTAGGTGTAATAGGAATCATTTATGAATCGCGACCCAACGTAACTGCAGACGCATCTGCTCTATGTTTAAAATCAGGAAATGCATGTATTTTAAGAGGCGGCTCTGAAGCCGCAAATTCAAATGCAGTAATTGAAGATTGTATGCAAAAAGGTTTAGAAAAGGCTTCTTTACCTAAACATTCAATTCAACTCATAAAAAATCAAGACAGAAAAGTAGTTCAAGAAATGATAAAGCGCGAGAAAGATATTGATTTATTGATTCCTAGAGGAGGGAAAAGCCTCATAAAAGTTGTTTCCGATGAAGCCAAAATCCCAGTACTCAAACACTACGAAGGTTTATGTCACGTGTTTATTGATAAAGATGCTGATATGAAAAAAGCGGTTGATATATCTGTAAATGCAAAAACATATCGTTATGGAATTTGTGGCACAATGGAAACTTTATTGATATCTGAAGATGTTGCAGCAAATGTTTTGCCAAAAATCAAATCTAAGCTAGACGATCTTGGTGTAGAAATAAGAGGGTGCAAAAATACACAAGAATTTATTGAAGTAAAGTCTGCTTCAGACGAAGATTGGATCACAGAATATCTTGCACCAATATTATCTGTAAAAATCGTTGCTGACTTGGAATCAGCAATTTCTTTTATAAATAAATTTGGCTCAGGCCATACCGATTCTATTATTACTGAGAACACAGGAGCTGTAGAAACTTTCTTCAGCGAGGTGGACTCCTCTTCGGTCATGCATAATTTACCAACTTGTTATGCTGATGGATTTGAGTATGGGCTTGGAGCTGAAGTAGGTATTTCAACAGATAAATTACATGCTAGAGGACCTGTAGGATTGGAAGGCTTAACAAGTCAAAAGTTTGTAATTAAAGGACAAGGACAACTAAGAACTTAATTAATGATAAAAAGATTAGGTATCTTTGGAGGAGCTTTTGATCCTGTTCATAAAGGGCATACACAATCATTAAAATTCATAAACGACCTAAAAATTGTTGACGAAGTTTACGTCATTCCCAATTTTGCTTCGCCACATGATAAAGATATACAGTCTTCTGGATCGCATCGTCTCAAAATGTTAGAAATGGCTTTCAATGAGTTTAAAAACATAAAAATTAATGAGTTTGAATTGAACAATAAAAAGAAATCTTATAGTTATGAGACGTTAAACTCCTTCAAGCAACTTTTTCCAGATAGACATTTTTCTTTAATCATTGGGCTAGATTCCTTACATAACTTTACAACTTGGAAAAATTGGGAAGAAATATTATCGTTATGTTCGCTTTTAGTCTTAGGTAGAACCCTAAATAAAAATAAAAAACTCGATAAAGCATTAGAAAGCAGAATAACTTTAGATATTGACGATTTTTTTTCAGAGCATGGGAAAATATTTCGTTTGGGAAATGATTTCATAAATGTGTCTTCTTCGGAAATAAGAAAAAAAATTAAAAATGATGAAAGCCTAGAGGGTTTGCTTGATCAGAATGTCCAGGAATACATTCAAGATATGTCTTTATATAAGAATTAAATGCCAAAAAAATCAAAAAAAATTATTGAAAACAGTCTGGAAGAAATTAAAGCTCAAAATACAATATTTTTAGATTTATCAAAATTAAACAGCTTTACAGATTTTTTGGTGATTACTACTGGAACTTCATCTCGTCATATGTCAGCGATAAAAGATAAGTTACTTGAGGATTTAAAAAGAAACAAAATCTCCATAAATGGAGTCGAAGGACAAGATTCAAGCGAATGGATTCTTATGGATCTAGGGAATTTTGTAGTAAATATTATGTCAAAAGATTCAAGGAAATTATATGACTTGGAAAGTCTTTGGGATCCTGCGTTGAATTAAAGTGAAGATAGTTTCTAAAGAGCGGTTTAAAACTGGAGAAGAATATTTTAGATCTCTTATCTTTCTATCGCCTTTAATTTTGCTTTTTTTTATATCACTTTTTCAAGTTTTTAATTTAACAGTTTTACAAGGGGATAAATTTCAAACTCTTGCTGAGTCAAATAGAATTTATCAGAAGCCAATCAATCCCGTGAGAGGATTTATATATGACAGAAAAGGAAATCTTTTAGCAGAAAACATTGTTCAAAGGGATCTTTATGTAACTCCAGCTTACATATTAGATTCTTCAGAAACTCTTTTAAAGCTATCGAATTTACTTGAACTGCCTTATGAAAATCTAAGAGATAATTATTTAAAGTTAGTAAAAAAACAAAAAAAATTTGATTCTTTCCCCTTGGTAAAAGCGCTTAACGAAGAACAAGTTGCAAAAACTAAAGTTAATTTAGATTCAATTTCAGGTATCGAAGTCAAAGCTACACTGAAAAGATTTTCATTATATGAGGAAAATTTTGCTCATATTCTAGGCTATGTTGGAGATGTTTCTTCTGAAGAAATTCAAGATGATATAAAGCTAGCTGATTTACAAAACCTACAAATTGGCAAAACCGGTATTGAAAAAAAATTTGATGCTATTTTGAGAGGGAAGCCTGGTGTTCAAACACAAGAAAGAGACGTAAAAGGAAAATTAGTCAGAATTTTAGATACCGAAGGTGCTGAGGATGGGCAGAATATATACTTATCGATCGATAAAGAGCTGCAAAATCACTTATGTAAGTTTTTCAAAAATAAAAGAGGAGCATTAGTAGCTTTAGATCCAAAAACAGGTTTAATTAGGGCTTTAATTAGTTCACCTTCTTTTAACCCGAACATTTTAAATTCGATAGTTGATGCAGAAGAAGTAAAGACATTGTTTTCAGATAAAGAAAGTCCCTTATTCAATAGGGCCTTGTCAGGACAATATCCCCCAGCATCAACTTTGAAACCTTTCGTGGGTCTTGCAGCCATCGAAAATCAGGTCATTAGTTGGGATAAAAAAATTGAAGACAATGGAAAATATTATGTTGAAGGAGATCCTAGACCATATCGCGGATGGAAAGAAAATGGTCATGGACTAGTAGATATGAGAAAAGCTATCGCAGAGTCCTCTGATGTATATTTTTACAATTTAGCTTATGACTTAACCCTTTCAGGGATGAGACCAATGCTTGAAAACTTTGGCTTCGGTAAAAAAACAGGTTTGATGAACATAGAATCCAGTGGTCTTTTACCCGATAAAAAATGGAAATTGGGCTACAAAGGTGATTTCTGGTTCAAGGGAGACACTATAAACTTAGGAATAGGTCAGGGCTATATTTTGACAACTCCTTTACAGTTAGCCTTAGCTTATTCAGGTTTGGCCAATAAAGGAATAATTTATCAACCACAATTTACTCAGCCAAAAGACGAAAATTTATACCGTCCAAAAAAAATAGCTGAAATAAATCTTTCTGAAAAAGATTCATGGAATAAAATGGAACAATCTCTTGTTGATGTTATTTCAGCAAAAAATGGAACTGCATATAAAATATTTGATAGTTCTTCTGTTGTAATAGCTGGAAAAACCGGAACAGCACAAATTAAAAGTATTCTTCCCGATAAAGAATACGATGCTATTAGAGAAAATCCTTCTTTAAGGGATCATGCTTTATTTGTTGGTTATGGACCAGTAAAAGATCCTAAATTGGTTGTCGCAGTAATTATAGAAAATGGAGAATCGGGCAGCGAGGTAGCCGCTCCAATTGTAAAATCTGCAATTAATTTTTTTACAGGAAGCTTGAATGCGAAATAAACCTCTTAGTTTTTCTGTAGACATAAAACTTAATGAAAGAAGAGATTTGAGAAATCTTGATTTCCCCATCATTTTTGCTGTATTGCTTTTAGGTCTTTTTGGATTGGCGATGATTTATAGTGCAAGTGGTTCTTTTTCTCTTATGCTGAGACAGGGAATATATTTTTTCCTTGGAGGAATTTTTATGTTGGCTGCAGCAATGTCAAACTTTAGGAAGATGGAACCCATTTATTTGAACGCAGTATGGATAGGTTTATTTTTTTTAATTTTGGTTTTAATCCTCCCAAATTCTGGAACAACAAATCGTTGGATAAATTTGGGTTTCATTGGGTTTCAGCCCTCAGAACTTATGAGGTTTTTGTTGCCTATCTCTGCTGCTGCATACTTAACAAGAAATCCTCAAATAAAATTTTTTGATTGGATAATCGTTTTAATTGTCACTGGAATATCTTTTGTTTTAGTTTTTTTACAACCAGATTTTGGCACTTCTGCGATAGTTTTATTATCTGGGCTTATGCCAATCATTTTATCTGGCATACCTTGGAAATTTATTTTTTTCAGTTTTTTGGGTGGCATAGCAATTTTACCCTTTCTATGGATGAGCTTGATGGACTATCAAAAGGAAAGAATTTTTACCTTTATCAGTCCCGAAGCTGATGCTTTGGGTTCAGGCTGGAACATTGCTCAATCGAAGATTGCTATAGGTTCAGGACAATTTTTTGGAAAGGGATACATGGAAGGCAGTCAAAGTCAGTTAGACTTCATACCTGAAAGTCATACTGATTTTATTTTTGCTGTAATTGTTGAAGAGTTTGGTTTTTTGGGAGCATTAATTCTTTTTTTTCTTTACTCTTTTTTAATTTACAAACTGTTGTTAGTTGCAAAAAAGAGCAATTCTAAATTTGCAAAACTTGTTGCTGCAACACTTTCAATTATTTTGGCAGCTTATATAACACTAAATATTTCAATGGTTGTCGGGATATTCCCTGTTGTTGGCATGCCATTGCCCTTTATAAGTCAAGGCGGAACAGCTCTGGTGGTCAATATGATTACTATCGGTATAATTTTATCTTTAAGGAGAACGACTTGAAAAAAATAGGCTTCTTTTTGTTTTTAGCTTTACATACGCCTTCAATTTTTTTGGATTACTCAAAAAGCACAGAAACTTTATCTTTCATTGATGAAATGGTTTATACACACAAGTTTGAAAAATCCTACTTAATAGAGATATTTAAAAACGCTGAAAAAAAAGAAAAAATTATTAATTCTATGAATAGGCCTGCAGAAAAGAAATTTTCTTGGGCTCAATATAAGTCTAGATTAATTTCACCATTAAGAATAAGCAATGGCGTCATTTTTTTAGAAAGATTTTTGGAAGATTTTGAAAGAGCTGAAAAAATATATGGCGTTCCTAAAGAAATAGTTGCAGCTATAATTGGAATTGAATCAAGTTATGGCTCAATTACTGGCAGAGAAAGAGTAATTGATTCACTTTCAACCTTAGCCTTTGATTATCCTAGAAGGAGCAAATTTTTCAGCAAGCAACTCGAACAATTTCTTTTGTTGGTCAGAGAGGAAAATCTTGATCCATTAGGAATGAAGGGATCTTATGCCGGAGCTATGGGATATGGACAATTTATCCCAAGTTCTTATAGATCATATGCAATAGATTTTGATGGCGACGGAATTCGAAATATAGTCACAAATCCTATTGATGCAATTGGTAGTGTTGCTAATTATTTGAGTAAGCATGGGTGGGAAAAGAATTCTCTTATTGCAGAGGAATTGACTAAAAAAGATGTGAATTCAAACTTTAAAACTTCTTTATCTTTAAAAGAAGCAAGTGCATTGGAATTGGTTTCCAAAAAAAATCTTTCTAATAAGAAATATTTACAAATTAATTTTGAAGATAAAGAATTTTGGCTAGGACATAAAAATTTGTATGTTTTATCACGCTATAATAGGAGCTCTTTCTATGTAATGGCCGTCTTCCTTTTAAGTCTGGAAATAGACTATGCATTTAGAATAAAAATATGAAAAAGATATTATTAATAAGTTTTATATTTTCGGGTTTATCTTTTTCGCAAGCTTTAATCCCAAAACTGCCGCAAATCACAGCTTCAAGTTTTTTACTAATTGATGCTCAAACAAATAAAATCATTGCACAACAAAATCCTCAAGCTTCTACAGGGCTAGCAAGTATCACAAAAATAATGACAAGCTACATTGTTGCCGATTATCTAAAACAGGGATTTTTGAACATAAAAGATCTTACCAAAGTAAGTGAAAAATGTTGGCGTATGGAAGGCTCAAGAATGTTTATTCAAGAGGGAAAAAGAGTTTCAATAGAAGATTTGATGCGCGGCATGATTGTCCAATCTGGAAATGATGCAGCTTGTGCCCTAGCCGAACATATTGCCGGAACGCAAGAGGATTTTGCAAGCTTAATGAATGATTATGCTCAAAGAATGGAGCTACGAAATACAAATTTTACCAATCCAACTGGACTTCCTAATGTAAATCACTATTCAACCGCAGAAGATATTGCAAAATTAAGTAAATTATTAATTAATGATTTTCCTGCGGAATATTCAATTTACAGCGAAAAAGAATTCACTTTCAATGATATTCGTCAATTGAATAGAAATAGCCTCCTTTGGCAAGATGATTCAATAGATGGAATTAAAACGGGCCACACGAGAGCTTCGGGATATTGCCTCGTGGCTTCATCTAAAAGAGCAGACATGAGATTGATTTCAATAGTCTTAAATAGCGCCTCAGAAAAATCAAGACTCCAAGATACAAGACGGCTACTAGATTATGGTTTCAAGTACTACCAGACAAAAAAAATTATAGCCAAATATCAACCAATTACTATTGTTGATGTTTGGGGAGGAATTGAGGATAAACTTGAACTTGGACCTGAAAGAGATATTTACATAACATTAACTAAGCCTGATTTTGAAGGACTAACAATTGAAGCTTCTAGAAATTTAGGAGTTAACGCACCGGTCATTAAGAATTCGGTAATTGACAGATTAGATATAAAAGTTAATGGAAATACCATTCAGTCTGTAGACTTGGTCGCAGTAAACAACATCCAAAGAAAAGGTATAATTATTTCAACCCTGGAATCTTTAGTTTTTTATGTTTACAGCTTTTTCATGCAAGATGAAATTAATTAATGTCTATTTGTTTTTTAAACGATAAATATCTAGAAATTCAGGATGCAAAAATTTCTCCACTAGATAGAGGTTTTCTTTTCGGAGATGCAATATATGAAGTAATCATAGCTTTAAACAAAAAACCATTCGAACTTGATGCTCATATAGAAAGATTAAAAAAAAATATATCTAAACTTAAATACTCAATAGATGATCAAATTAACTTTGAAGAAATAGTCTCTGAAATAATTTCTAAAAATAAGAATTTAAATCAAGTAATTTATATTCAAATCTCAAGAGGCACAGATCAAATAAGAGATCATATTCCAGGCAACAACCTTTCGCCGACAATATTTGTATCCTCTCATGAATTAAAAACTGATTTTTCTTTGAGCACAGGAGAAAAAGCAATTTTATTGGAAGATTTTAGATGGAGAAAAAGTCAGATCAAAGCAACTTCTTTGCTAGCTAATGTCATTTATAGGTCTGCAGCTAAAGATAAAGATGTTTTTGAGACTATTCTTTTTGAAAATGGATTTATTACAGAAGGCGCGGTAAGTAATGTTTTTTGTTGCACAGATAATAAAATAATTACTCCACCTTTATCTGAAAATATTCTCCCTGGCATAACCAGAAAAGTCATTCTTGAAGTGATTCAAGATATTTCTTTAGAGTATGAGGAGTCGAAAATTCCAATCGAATCTTTCCTTGAAGCAGATGAAATTTGGGTTACTAATTCAACCAAAGGTATCATCCCAATAATTGACCTTGATGGAAAAAAAATAGGATCTGGAAATCCCGGTGAAAAATATCTTAAAGTGTCTGAAGCTTTTATGACTAAGCTTTTAGATTAAATGTAACCTAAATTAATTATTATCTTTCTAAATTCTGTCCAGAATTCAGCTTTACCAGTTTTGAAGTCTCTATCCAAGTCAGCAATTTTTTTTCTTAAGTTTTTTATTTGCGGTGGCGATATTTTTTTTGCTTTGATTTTAAGTTTTGAGAGGTAATCTCTTGGAACCCCTTTAAGAAATAAATTTGGATTCTTTTTAAATTGCTCTAAACGATCAAGTTGCTGATGAAATATAGAAATTATTCCAGCCTCATTTTCTTTATTTAATTTCAAAATTTCTAAGATTTCGAGAGATTTTGATACTCTGTTAGATAGACAACAATTTATCAAGCTAAAGATGTGATATTCAGAGCTATTTTTAATAAAGTCATAATTGGCGTCTTTTTCATTAAGATGTTTTAAAAACTTAAGCTCTTGATAAGCAGACAATAAGTTTTCTTCATTTCTAGAAGCAATTAAATTAATGCTTTCCATATTTAAAGGTAAATCCATTTTTTTGGCTTCATCTGCAATCCAATCTTTCATCTGATTTGGATAAATAGGCTTTATTTCAAACAAATGTAGGTATTCTGATATTTTCTTGAACCAAGCAGAAGTTTTAATTTTTATATTTAATGAAGATATGACAATTATACGATCCGGATTATCTTCGCTTAATAGGTTCAAAAAAAAATCTAAATCATCTTTTAATATACTTTTTTCTTGAAGACGCAAATCAACTATTTCTTTTTCGCTGAATAAACTTTCTTGATGATTATCATTATTTAATTCTTCCTTTATGCCTTTTTTGTAAAAGAAAATTTTTCGGCTTTGAAAGCCTTCTTTTTTTAAGTTTAAAATTAATTCATCTCTTAGATTAGAGTTTAGCAACTCATCATTACTCAAAATCAATTTATGCTGATTCGGCATTACTTTTTTCTGAAAAGTAAATCAATAATTCATTTACTGCTTCGCTGAAGAAATCTAATTTAATCTCATTTGCTTGTTTTTCATTTGAAAGAATACTTTCAGTGTCATAGGAAAAATTCTCTGATGTAAAAATCGGTATTTCATGAATAGAATCAGCATTCATATCAAAAATTATCAACTTTACTTGATAGTCAAGGCTTACTAATGCGGGAAAAAAATTTTCATCTGTAGACTCTAAAAATTTACCTAACCGATGGTTACTGATTTCAATTACAAAATCCGCATCCTCTTTAGTCTCACTTGTTATTGCGCTCATAAGAAAAAAATTTTTTTTTAATTCTTGCACTAGAGAATAATTTAGGGGGTTTTTTTGGAACTCAAAAAAAATTGTAATCTTCTTTTCAGAGTAATTTAGAGGCTTAAAACCGCAAGAGGTTATTAAGATGATTAACGCAAAGTTTAAAAAAATTTTTTTTAAATTAAATGACAAAATTGACAAGTTTTTTTGGGACATAAATTGTTTTTTTTATATTTTCTCTTTCAATATATTTTTTTATATTATCCAATTCTTTACTTTCCTTAATTATAGTTTCTTTGTCGCTTGAAGTATTTACTACGATTTTGCCTCGTAATTTACCATTAATCTGGATGGCAATTGTCATTTCGTTTCCTTCTAAATAATCGGAATTAAATGTTGGCCAGGTTTCATTATGAATAGGATTTTTTTTATCTAAAGATCCCCATATCTCATGACAAACATGCGGAATAATAGGTGACAACATAATTAAACTTTTTTCAATAATTTCTCTAAAAATTTTATGACTTTCTTCTGTTACAGTTTTACTCAACATTGCCTTTGGTATGTAATTTATTAACTCCATAATGGCGGCAATAGCGGTGTTGAACTGATTTCTGTCTTCAAAGTCTAAAGAAACTTTTTTGATCGTCTGATTTAATTTTATTTTGATATCTTTCAAATCTATTGATTGCTCTTTATTATCGATTGTTTGATTTAAAAAATTTTGTGATAAAGACCAAAGTCTTTTAATAAATTTATGAGAACCATTCACTCCAGAATCTGACCATTCTAAAGATTGCTCAGGCGGAGCAGCAAACATTGAAAATAATCTTACGGTATCCGCGCCATAAAAATTTATTAACTCACTAGGATTTACGGTATTGCCTTTAGATTTAGACATCTTAGAACCATCTTTCAAAACCATACCCTGACACAACAATCTTTTAAATGGCTCTCTTACGTTAATCAAAGATAGGTCATTCATTGCTTTACAAAAAAAACGTGAGTACAAAAGATGAAGGATTGCATGTTCTATCCCACCTATATATTGATCAACTGGCATCCAATAATCAGCTTCTTCATCAAGCATCGATTCTGAAGATTTATAAGATGCAAATCTCGCAAAATACCAGGATGATTCTACAAAAGTATCAAAAGTGTCTTTCTCCTTGAAATAATTTATTCCATTCAATTCAATTTTTTCCCTTGCAATTTCGTCTTGACTTAACGCACTGAAAGGCAGAACTCCACTTTCCTCATTTGCAACAAACATAGGTATAGGTGCTCCCCAAGATCTTTGTCTAGAAACTCCCCAATTTCGCAAACGAAAATTTACTTGTTCTTTTCCTTTGAAGCCCAAATCATTTTCTTCAGTTAATTTAGAGAAGGCTTCTTCAAAAGAAAGCCCGTTTAATCTCCCTGAATTAATTAATATCCCTTTTTCTTCAATAGCGTTTTCTAAATTATCTTTTTCTCCACAACCGTCATCTATAACTTGAACGATTTCAATGTGATGAGCTTTAGCGAATTCAAAGTCCCTTTGATCATGACCAGGTACACCCATTAAGGCTCCAGATCCGTATTCCGACAAAACAAAATTAGCCACCCAAATATCAATCTCCTGGTTAGTGATTGGATGAATTGCTTTTGCGTTCAACTTAAAACCTTTTTTTTCTTGTTTTGATAAATCTGCTTCTGCCTGTTTTACGTTAGAGTGTTTTTCTATCCAATTAGCTAACTCATTATTATCTTTTGCTTCTCTTTCTACAATTTCATGATTAAAAGACAATGCTACAAAAGTCACTCCCATTATGGTGTCTGGCCTAGTAGTAAATACTTCAATATCGTCTTTATGATTTGATTTAAACTGAAACAAAACACCTTTTGATTTTCCGATCCAGTTTTTTTGCATCAATTTTACCTGATCAGGCCAATCATCTAGAAGATCGAGATCATTCAAAAGTTCATCTGCATATTCAGTGATTTTAAATGACCACTGGTTGATAACTTTTTTTTCGACTTCTGCTCCAGATCGCCAGCCCTTACCATCAATTACTTGTTCGTTTGCAAGAACAGTCTTGTCAACAGGATCCCAATTCACCTCTGCTTTTTCTCTAATGACTAAACCTTTTTCATAAAGCTTGCAAAATAGCCATTGTTCCCATTTATAGTAGTCTTCACTGCAAGTTTTTAATTCTCTACGCCAGTCATAGGCAAAACCAAGAGATTTGAGTTGAAGCTTCATTTCTTTAATATTTTTTTCAGTCCAATCTTTTGGCGAAACTTTATTTTGAATAGCAGCATTCTCTGCAGGCAAACCAAATGCATCCCAACCCATTGGCTGTAAAACATTTTTCCCCTTTAGCCTTTGATATCTTGAAATCACATCACCGATTGTATAGTTTCTGACATGTCCCATATGACATTGTCCTGAAGGGTAAGGAAACATACTCAAACAATAAAATTTTTCTTTTTCAGTATCCGGTTCTGCCTCAAAAGATCTATTTTTTTCCCAATATTTTTGGGCCTTTTTTTCAATTAATTTGAAATTGTATTCAGTTTCAGGCATCAGGAAATATTTAGAATTTCTTTAAGATAATTTATAGAAATATTTCCCTCAACAAAGTTTTTTTCATTAAAGATTTTATCGTGTAGATCGGTATTGGTATCAATTCCTTCTATATACATTTCTTCAAGAGCTACTCTCATTTTTCTTATTGCATCCAATCGATCCTTAGAGTGAGAACAGATTTTTGCTACTAACGCATCATAATATTGTGGGACTTTATATCCCGAATATAAATGTGAATCAGTTCTAATTCTAAAGCCACCCGGAGGATGAAATTCAGTCACTAATCCTGGAGACGGGATAAAGGTTTCAGAATGTTCAGCATTAATTCTGCATTCAATTGCATGTCCACGACAGTTGATTTCTTCTTGGGCAAATCTTATTTCTTCGTTTGCCGCAATTTTTATTTGTAATTTTACTAAATCAATTCCTGTAATCATTTCTGTTATGGTGTGCTCTACTTGAAGACGAGTATTCATCTCAATAAAGTAAAACTCTCCGTTTTCATAAAGGAACTCGAAAGTACCCAAACCTTTGTAATTAAGTTTTTTGCAAGTATTTACTGAAATTTGCCTAATCTCTTCTAGCTTTTCTTCAGGAATTCCAAACGCAGGAGCCTCTTCAATAATCTTTTGATTTTTTCTTTGAATTGAACAATCTCTTTCAAAAAAATGGAGCACATGTCCAGCGCTATCAGCTGCAATTTGAATTTCAACATGTCTCGGAGATGTTAAGAATTTCTCTATATAAATTTCATCGCTTCCAAAACTATTTAAAGCCTCCCTTTGTGTCAGTTGTAACTTATCGAGCAAATCAGTTTCTTTCTCAACTACTTGGATACCTTTACCACCACCGCCAGCAGCAGCTTTTATAATTACTGGATACCCAATGTTTTTTGCTAATTCTATTGTCTCTCTATTTGTTGCAGAAATTCTTCCTGTTCCTGGAACGCATTGCATACCTGAATCTGAAACAGCCTCTTTAGCTGAAATTTTATTACCCATGATCTTGATGCTCTCTGGGTCCGGGCCAATAAAAGTATATCCACTTGCCTGAACTTGTTCCGCAAAATGGTCATTTTCTGCCAGAAATCCAACACCAGGATGAATGGCATCACTGTCTGTGACCTCGCAGGCACTTATTATGGCCGGGATATTGAGATAACTCTTGGCAGACTCTGCAGGCCCTATGCAAACAGATTCATCTGCCATTTTTACATGTTTTAAGTTCTTGTCTGCTTCTGAGTAAATAGCAACTGTTGAAATTCCCATCTCCTTACAAGCTCTAAGAACTCTTAGAGCTACCTCTCCACGATTGGCAATGAGAATTTTTTTGAACATTTATTCTATTACAAATAAAGGTTGGCCAAACTCAACTGGCTCAGCATTTTCAATTAAAACTTGCTTGATAACCCCGGAAGAGTCTGCTTTTACTTCATTCATCATTTTCATCGCCTCAATGATACATAAAACATCTCCTTCTGAAATTTTGTCTCCAACCGATACAAAATCTTTAGCTCCTGGATTTGGAGCTGCGTAAAAGGTTCCAACCATCGGTGAATCAATGGTTTTTCCAGATATTGTTTCAGGTTCTGTTGATTCTTCAGTATCTGACTCGATGGAGGTAACCTCATTCATAGCTGTTGGTTGAGAAGCAGTAGCAGCAATATTGGAAGTTACAATTTGTTCTTGAACTGGAACAGTAGTTGCTTTCACTAATTTTACCGACTCTTCTCCTTCTTTGATTTCAATTTCATTAAGTTGTGACTCTTCTAACATTTCTATTAGTTTTTTTACTTTTCTAATATCCATAGTTTCTCCTATTTAAAACCTTTTAATTGCTAGTTCTAGGGCAGCTTTATATCCCTGTTCTCCAAAACCTGAAATTATGCCAATAGCTATGTCAGAGAAATAGGACTTTTCTCTGAATGCCTCCCTATTGAAAATATTACTTATATGAATTTCTATTAATGGAATGTTTACTCCAAGAATAGCGTCCCTAAGGGCTACACTTGTATGAGTAAATGCTCCAGGATTAAACAAAATACACGACACATTTTCATTTTTACCTGCTTGAATTCTATCAACGAGTTCATGTTCTGCATTACTTTGAAAAGTTTTCAAATCAATTTGATTTTCTTTTGCAACTTCAAATAACTCTTCTTCAATCTGTTCTAATGTTTTTTCGCCATAGATATCTGTTTCTCGCTTACCAAGTAAATTGAGATTGGGACCGTTTAAAAGAAGAAAACTTTTCATTTAAAAGATTTTAGACGAAATTTAATATATTTTCACAGAAGTTATACTTTTTTTATCGTATTTAATAAAAATATTCTTAATTTTGCTTGAATAACAAACTTTATTTTTATAGCAACCTTGAAAACCTAATAGGATTTTTTCTTTTTTTTCAGGAGAAAATTTAATCATAAAGTCAGAATCAAAAACTTCAGTTAGACCAAAAAATACATCTTCTTTTTCTTTTTTCTTTCCTAGAAACTCAAAAGTCATATTTGAATCTTTTGAATCTTTCAAATTTATTTTATTCGAATATATGTAGGTTTCTGGTAGTAGCTTAAAATTTACTAAAATATTTTGGTTTTCAAGTTCAGCAGTAATCATAAAAGCATCATCAACAGCAGGAATATAATTATTTGAGTCAAATACTTGTGCATGACATAAAAGAGAAAAAAAGCTAACTATAAATAATTTTTTTTTCATGTAATCTTTCATGTATGAATATTTTGGAAATAGATAATCTTTCCATTTATTTTAATATAAATAAAGAAAACCAGATTTTAGCAGCCTCAAATATTTCTTTTTCTCTATCCAAGGGCGAAACACTTTCAATTGTTGGAGAATCAGGTTCCGGAAAAAGCATCATAGGACTCTCTATAATGAAGTTACTTCCTTACCCTCTTGCTGGTCATGGATCGGAAAGCAAGATCATTTTCAAAGGCGAAGATATCCTTCAAAAATCGAAATCACAAATGCGTAAATTACGAGGAAAGAAAATCTCAATGGTTTTTCAGGAACCAATGACTTCTCTAAATCCCTTTTTGAAATGTGGGGAACAAATTGAAGAAAGTATTTTTTTCAGTTCCGAAATACTAGATAAAAAAAATAAAGTTGTGGAGCTTTTAGAAGAAGTTGAATTTGAAGATCCAGAAAAAATCTTTAACTCTTATCCTCACCAAATTTCAGGAGGACAAAGACAAAGAGTCATGATCGCAATGGCTATTGCAAATGAGCCAGATCTATTAATTGCTGATGAACCAACGACAGCGCTCGATGTCAGTACTCAACAAAGCTTATTAGTATTGTTGAGAAAAATTCAAAAAAAAATGGGAATGAGCATCATATTCATTTCACATGATCTTAATATTGTAAAAAAAATATCAGATAGAGTTTTGGTCATGCAGAAAGGAGAAATCAAAGAAGAAAATTCAATGAATGAAATCTTTCAAAATCCTAAGGACCCATATACACAGCGGCTTATTAATTCTTCTCCGGAACCCAAAAAGGGGACCGTAGATCTCAATGATGAAATTTTAAAAATTTCTGCCTTAGATTTAACTTATTCAAAAAAAGACTTCATTGGCAGAAAGTCTTATTTTTCTGCTCTTAAAAATATCAATTTATCTATTAAAAAAAATTCAGCACTCGGCTTAGTAGGAGAATCGGGATCAGGGAAGTCATCTTTAGCAAGATCAATTTTAGGTATTGAAAAATTTTCGGGAGAGATAATCTTCAATAATAAAAATATTTCAAAATATAATAATTCTGAAAAAAAACATTTCAAAAAAAATTGTCAGCTTGTTTTTCAGGATCCTTTTAGTTCTCTTTCGCCGAGACAAAAAATATTTGATATTGTTAAAGAAGGACTTGATATCCACGAATCCTCCTTAACTTTCCTCCAAAAAAAAGAGAAAGTATTGAAAGTACTTGAAGAAGTAAAAATGAATGAGAGCTGTCTAGCTAAATTCCCACATGAGTTTTCAGGAGGACAAAGACAAAGAATTGCACTTGCAAAAGTCTTAATACTAGAACCAGAGTTTCTCATCTTAGATGAACCAACTTCAGCACTTGATATTTCTATCCAAAAGGAAATTATTAACCTTTTGTTAGATTTACAGTCAAAAAGGGGGTTAAGTTATTTGTTGATTAGTCATGACTTGAAGGTCATAAACGCCATCGCAGATGAAATAGTTGTTCTAAAGTCAGGTAAAATAGTTGAGCAAGGTAAGCGAGATGAAATTTTTTACAATGCGAATGAACTTTATACAAAATCGCTAATTCAAGCAGCTTATAGTTAATCTTATATGACAAAAATAAACAAAAGAAAACATTCAGCACCTCTAGTTGACGGACCCGAACAGGCTCCGTCAAGATCAATGCTCAGAGCAGCAGGGTTTGAAGATGAAGATTTTAGAAGGCCTCAGGTTGGAGTCGCATCCACTTGGTCCAATGTTACGCCCTGTAACATGCACATCAATGATCTTGCATCTTTGATTTGTGATTCAATTGATCAAGAAGAATTAAAGGCCGTATTATTCAATACCATCACTATCTCTGATGGAATCTCAATGGGAACTCTAGGCATGAGGTATTCATTAGTTTCAAGAGAAGTTATTGCTGACTCAATTGAAACAGTGGTCGGCTGTCAGTCTTTTGATGGAGTTGTTGCTATCGGGGGTTGCGATAAAAATATGCCTGGATGCTTGATCGGCCTAGCTAGATTAAATCGACCATCTATTTTCGTCTACGGTGGTTCAATCAGACCGGGGGCCAACCATACAGATTTAGTGACCGTGATGGAAGGTGTGGGAAGTTTTTCAAGCAATAAAATTTCTGAAGAAGAGCTAATTGCGATAGAAAAAACAGCTCTACCAGGTCCAGGTTCATGTGGAGGAATGTATACTGCTAACACTATGGCATCTGCAATTGAAGCTTTAGGGATGAGTTTGCCTGGAAGCAGTTCTCAAGATGCAGTTTCACCAGATAAACAAGAAGATTGCAGAAAAATTGGTAATGCAATAAATAATCTTCTTGAAAAAGATATCAAGCCAACAGATATCATGACTAGAGAGGCTTTTGAAAATGCTATTCGTGTTGTAATTGCACTGGGTGGATCAACAAATGCTGTTCTTCATTTGTTGGCAATGGCAAAAAGTGTGGAAATCCCATTGAACATCGATGATTTTGAAGAAATTGGTAAAACCAGTCCATTATTGGCTGACCTGAGGCCTTCAGGACATTTTCTTATGTCTGAATTGAATGAAATTGGCGGTATACAACCTTTGATGAAAACTCTTTTAGATGCCAATCTTCTGCACGGAGATACTTTGACAGTTACAGGTAAAACAATGGCTGAAAATTTGAGAAATGTTAAACCTTATCCAGAAGAACAAAAAATCATAATGTCTTTGGATAAGCCCATTAAAAAAGACAGTCATTTAAAAATCTTAAAAGGAAACCTTGCTAGTGATGGAGCTGTTGCAAAAATTACAGGAAAAGAAGGGCATAGCTTTTCAGGGTCAGCTCGAGTTTTCAATTCTGAAGAAGAAACTTTAGAGGCAATTTATGGTTCTGAAATTAAAGAGGGTGACGTAATTGTTGTTAGATACGAGGGTCCGGTTGGTGGACCGGGTATGAGAGAAATGCTAAAACCAACTTCAGCAATCATGGGTAAAGGCTTAGGAGATAAAGTTGCATTTATTACCGATGGAAGATTCTCTGGAGGCTCACATGGTTTCGTTGTGGGACATGTAACACCTGAGGCTGCTAAAGGAGGACTGATAGGCCTTCTAGAAGATGGTGATAAAATCACAATTGACGCAACCAAAGGAACAATTGAAGCTGATTTAAGCTCTGACGAAATCAAAAAAAGAAAGAAAAATTGGAAAAATCCAAAACCAATTCCTAAAAAAGGCGTTCTGGCTAAATATGCTAAAACCGTTCAATCGGCTTCTGAAGGTGCAGTTACAGACTAAAAAAACTTGTTTTATTTGAATACGTCCTCATAATTAATACATGTCTAAACCCATTGAACTTACTGACGATAACTTAGAAGAAACTCTCTCAGGTTCTTCAGTTCCTGTGCTTGTTGATTATTGGGCCGAATGGTGTGGTCCTTGTAAAATGGTTGCTCCAGTTTTAGAAGAACTTGCAGCTGAACTTGATGGTAAATTAACCATTGGCAAGCTTGACGTTGACTCTAATAGAGACTCAGCCGCTAAACAAAATGTGATGAGCATACCGACTCTTATATTATTTAAGAACGGACAACCTGTTGATCAAAGAATTGGAGCTCTGACAAAAAATCAACTTCAAGAATTCATTAACGAACATATTTAATAC
>CEWK01022895.1_pt1 | contig 21051 bp, 32 predicted proteins | sample 531431 | NCBI WGS metagenome assembly CEWK01 (sample SAMEA2623059, study PRJEB7988) | marine metagenome | isolation source: saline water (ENVO:00002010), including
TCAGATTTAGCTGGGTCAGTTCCTTTTGCAGTATTTAGCCAAGCCGAAGCATTTTTCTTAACACCATTAATTGTTACATTACCTGTATAATGTGGATAAGATTTACCAGGTTGATCATTTTCCTTAGCTTTTCTTTTCCACAACGCACCAGAATTATCAAATTTATTATCTGCCATTTGTTCCTCTTGATTGTATTTGTGATTTTAGTTTGTTGTATTCTGTATCTACTCTTAACTGTTGTATTGCATCAGTTGCTATTAATAGAATTTCTTTTTTATATTCTTCTTTGATAGGAGTTAAATTTTTTTCAAAATAATTTGGTGATTTAGAATGTTTGGCTACAGATTGTAACTGAGCAATCCAATTATCAGCAATAACATTAATAGGAAGATCTCCATTTGTAGTAATAGTTTCAACAACATTTGGTTTTATATTTTGTACAGGTTTTTTAAGAAATTGCTCCATTTCCTCAGCAGTAGCTATTTCATCACCAAAGAAGCCAAGTATTGATAAACCTCTGCCGATAGCAACTGTTTGTTGTTTTTCAAATTCTTTATCAAAATCTTTGGTTTGTTTACTTTCACCAACACTAACTAATTTATCATCTATATAAATGTTTGCTTTAAATTTATGTAATTTATCAGACAGCTCTGTGCTTTCTGTTTGTATAGATATTCTTTCACCAAAATATTCTCTTACAAATTTTAATCTATATGGAACTGTTAAGTATTTACCTTTTGCACCTAACTTTGCGTAATCATCTTCATCAATTGTATCTCTAAATTTTTTTATTGCATCTGTTAATGTTTTCATTTCTCTCCTTTTAATTGTTTTATTTGTTCTGTTAGCTGACCATTTATTTTTTGATGATTAGACTCCATTTCAGTGAGTCTTTTATTTTCATCTTCTAATTTTTCGATAACTTTATCTTGATTTAAAATTGTTGCATTTTTAAAAACTAATTTTTCTATCAAATCTTTTTTGTCTAAAGTTTCGTAATGATCAATTAAATCTTTAAAGTCCATAAAAGCTCCTAAACATTTTAACTATTTCCTGGTCTATACCTTTCCACCAAAAACCATCTTTACGAATTTCTGAGAGATCTGGTTTACATAACATTGCCAAAACCTTTTTATCTCCATCTGCTAATTCTAATTTTTTTTCCCAACACTTTTGATATAAAACAAGTTCCTCATAATAAAACTGTAAGCTTTCTTTTCTTAACTCAACACAGTTTTCTGGTGTAAAAATTATTCTATCGCTTTCACTGGCATAAGTTAAAAATGGTTTATGTGTTGGTAATAATTTAGAGTACAATGCAATTTGTAAACAGTCTGAATGAAACGGAACTTTTGGACATTTTTTTTTACTATAACTAAAACCTTTCTTAGTTTTTGTAAGTGTGCCAAACACATTTTTAATATCACCAAAATCAGTTTGACCAACAATATCTACATAAGCCAAAAAATAAGTTGTAATACCATCTGCCCAATGAGTGAATTCTAATTCAGATTGCCACTTTTGTTTTGCCAACTCATCTATATTTGCTAAATGATTTGAAACTAATGGCTTTAAATTTTTTATAATAAAATCAAATTTTATTTTATCTTTTTCATCAAGAGCCTGGTAATCATCTATTTTTTTTTGAAGAGCTTTAGCTGCTTGTTCATAGTCTAAATTTTCACATTTTATCTTTTGAACTATCTCATGTGCAATTTTTCCTCCCTCAAAGGAACAATTACTTGGTAAATTAGCTTTCTGTTGAGGTGTTAGTAAAATGTAGTTTCTAAATCTTATATCGTCAGGATAAGTGTTTTGGCTTTTAGATGTATGAGCCAAATTAAATTTTTTATAGCAATCTCCTAAAATTTTAGGGTGATTCGTCATATAAGAATGTTATAACTATATTATAATGAAAAGCAACAGTGTTATAGTCTATCTATAACCTATTTTTGAGTCCAGGAATTATCGTTTGGAAATATAACACCCTCAATCTTAGATGAAGCATCTATGGTAATATTTGTAACGATTTCTTTAACTTTTTGATCTCCAATTAAAGATCTATCCTCAATATTATAAGTGCCATCTGCTTGTGGTATTAAGAAACCCCAATATATTTTTTTGGTTTTCTTTTGTCTAACTACTGCTGGACTGTAATTTGCTGAAAGATTTATTTGTGTTAAAGGCTTAATAAATCGTACTGCATTTTTTAAATATCCTTGTTTATTAGTGATAAATACATAACCACCCCAAATTTGAGAAACTTTTAAAAACCATTTTTCATCCTTATTATATGGCCTTATTTGACCATTTCTTAGAAATTCACCAATACCTTTAATTTTTACATCTGGTGTTATGAAATATGTTGATGGTATTATTTTTGCATTTCCAAAAGCTTTTTGATTAAAATATTTTGAAAATAATTTTGATAATTCAAGAAGTCCAAAATTACTGGGATCATCTACACCTTTATTAATTAATCTTGACCACTTAACTTTCCAATTTGCAAAAGTTTTACTGTCTTTACCAAGTGTTTCTCTAAGTAATTGATCTCTTGAAATATTGTGTAGTTTTAGTTGTTCATCTAGCTTTTCTTTTTGAAAAGTTGTTTCTTTCATAACTGACATAACTTGTATTGCATCTACAGTAACCATTTTAACCTCCTTTATAATAATTGTCTATTATCATATTGTTATACTTATATTATAACAATAACCAATTGCAACATAAATAACTATTAGTTATAACAAAGTTATTTTATGATTCTAAAAGAGATAAAATATCGTAATTTTAAGGTAAAAATTGTTAAATTAGCTAGGAAAGACGCCAAAAAAGAGAATATCTATGGGTACTATGATACCGATAAATCTATCATAGCAATCCAGGAAGATCTAAAAAAAATTACTTTACTTGATACTTTGCTCCATGAAATAGCTCACATGATAGCTCACAAGTCATCGATTCGTTTAAAGAATCTTGGTGAGGAGGGTGTAGCATTATTTATTGGATCTGAGTTTTCTAAAATATTTTTACAAAATCCCAAATTAATAACTTTCATAAAAAGGTGTACCAAATGACAGCTGCTTATGGATTTGGAATGTTTGCCTATAGCATGATCTGCTTGATGATAGGTCTTGCAATAATTTATGTAGTTTTGAGGAATTTAAAATGAAAACTTTTTTGTTTTTAGTTTTGCTTACACAACAGGGTTTACATTACGAAAAAATTCATATTAAAAATTATACAAGTTGTGATGACGCTTATAAGAGCAAAGCTATCTGGTATGACAACCCTAAATTTAAAGACGGAAATGGTCAGCTTTGGGGTTTTCATATTTACAAAAATAAACCAATCGTAGCCTCTTTTTGCAAAGACCAGGATGGTAACTGGTTACTATGATTGAAATTAAATTAGATTTATACGATTTGATGGCAGCTTCACAAACTGGATTACTTAGAGTTTATGAGTCATTAAGATTAAAACAAGAATGGGGTCATAATTACAAAGGTACAGTAAATGATCAAATAGCTAAATCTATTAGTGGTGCTTGTGCAGAACTTGCAGTGTGCAGATACCTAGATACTGCATTTAACTTTCATGTAAATCATGGATCAAATCCAGATATTATTTGGCATGATACAAGATTACAAGTTAGATCTCAGCTGCCAAAAAAACATAACAGTTTGATTATTAGACCAAAAGGCAGCAAACAAAATGAAATTTATGTTTTGGTTATTGATAAGACACCAATTTTTGAGCTGCAAGGATTTATAAATAGCACTCATGTATTAGGCACAGAACATTTTCTAACTAATTTTGGCATTGCTGACAGACCAATGGTTCATTCTTTAGGCATAGAAAAATTAACACCAATAAAATTTTTGAAAGATGGAGCATGGAATTAGATATGTATGGTGATCCTGTAAAAAAATGTTGTATTAAAGATTGTACTACAGGAGCTGTTTTATCAGAAAATGGCAGACACTATTGCCCAGACCATTATGCAGAACGAATATTAGAAATTCCTTTGGATAAATTAGGTGATGAAGATGATTAAATTACCTAACAAAAAATATAAAATTATTTACGCAGATCCAGCTTGGACATTTAAAACATGGTCAAAAAAAGGCAATGGAAGATCACCTAAATATGATTTGATGACGATTGAAGATATAAAAAAAATGCCAGTAAATAATATTGCAGATAAAAATTGTATATTATTTATTTGGGTTACTTACCCATTGCTTAAACAAGGTTTAGACACAATTGAAGCTTGGAATTTTAAATACAAAACTTGTGGCTTCAGTTGGATTAAGAAAAATAAAAAATCAGACAGCTTATTTTGGGGTTTGGGTTACTACACAAGATCTAATAATGAAATTTGTTTATTGGCCACAAAAGGCAGTCCGAAAAGAATATCAACAAGAGTCCACCAGGTAGTGCTTGATAAGGTCAGAGAACACAGCAGAAAACCTGATTGTGTTAGGGAAAAAATCGTACAGCTTTGTGGTGATTTACCTAGAATTGAACTCTTTGCCAGACAAAAAGTTGATGGATGGGATTGCTGGGGTAACGAAGTATGAAATATTTTGAAAAATTTGACAAAGATTTAATTAATAACAAAAACTTAAATAGCCATGAAAAGCTAATCTATGTTATTTGCAAATCCTTTGAATTTGCACCTAATGGTTGCCGAATATCACATAAATACTTGATGAAAAGAACTGGTATTAAAACTGTGGCTACACTTACTAAGTGTCTTGATAGACTACAGCTTTTTGGCTTACTTGCTAGAAAACAAATTAACAATGGCACTAATCATTATGTTTTTGAGAAAAATTTGATGCAAGATTATATACAACACAATCTTAATAAGCGAAGAAAAATTAAATTATCTAAAAATAAACAACAAAAGAATTATGCAATACATGATCGAAAAGTTATTCACATAGTTACTAACAAGAAATAGTTGGATGTATCAAAAACTTTATTTGGGAGTATCAAAAACCATACTTAATATAGAACTATATATATATATCTATAGGGTTATTAATGACTAAGTTTATTGATCCTAAAATAATTCAAAAAGAATTATCTAAATTAATTAAGAATACTAATTTTAACTATTTTAAAGCTAAAGAAAGTAGAATTAAAAATAGAAAACAACATGATTTAAACAAACAAATAAAACATAAACAAAAAACATTAAGCAAAGATAGATTTACACAATACATACAGGGATTGTATAAGAATAATGATAACAATTAGATTAACTACAGAAGAATTAGATAGATTTTTAGGTATTGCAGCATTTGTAGATAGTAAACTTCCAGCACCTAAAAAACCATTATGTTCTACTAATTTTCAAATGATAGATGTATCACCAGATAAAAATTCTTATAAAGATTCGGTAGCCACACCTGCTAAACCAAGAATTATTCCAACATCCAAGCAACTTACAATATATGATTTTGTTTTATTACTTCTAATAGATGTTGGGGCTGAGGACAGAGAATTAATTTATTTAAGAAACTTTCCACATAGATCTTTTAGGCAGCTCAAAAGATTTTACATCGGAGATAGCCATGAAAAAATAAGGTATTTATATCACAGAGCATTAGTCCAAGCTTGTGAAATTGCTAATAAAAATTTAAAAAAATATTTGCAATAGGTTTGACAAGTTATCAAAAAAGTAAGAAAAAAAAATTATACTCAATTTAAGTGTTTTTTTATAAAACTCTTTTTTTAAGTTTGAATCATAATGTGGGGTGGTTATCCCTTTCTTTCTTTCTCTCTCTTAGGTTACACCCCACTATGATTATTTATGTTCGATTGGCTTAAAATCATGTAATTTAAGCTTTTTTAACTGTTTCCTATTTTTTAATGCTGATTTAAACTTCTCTCTGTTTTGATAGTATTTAACAATAGGAAATTTATACATAACAATAGGAGTTTGCAGTATTTTATTTTTATTAAACATATATCTCTCCTTGATTCGTTAGAATCGGTTTATAACATTATTAAACACTATCACTAACAGTATTACAACCTTTAATAAGTAAGAAATATGGCTAATAAAACTAAATACAACAAGACTTTAATCAAAGAAATACTCTCAGAACTAGCTGTTGGTAAATCTATAAGAAGCTGCTTATCACCTATCAACAAAGCTATTGATAGACCATGTTGGGAAACATTTAGATCCTGGATGAGGAAAGACCCAGAATTAAGGCAACAATATGAAGATGCTAAAACAGATGGTATTGAATATTTATTATCTGATGCACAAGATTTATTGAACGAAAGTATTGAGAATAGTAAATTCAAAGAGAAAACAGATTTAGGTCAGACTCATTTAATTAAATCATTTGTTGATTTAAGTAAGTGGAAATCTGAACGAATTGCACCCAAATATTATGCAAAAAGGGATGCAACAACATTAAATTTTGATAAAAATACACCACTTGTAGTTAAGTGGGATAAATAACAACGCAACAAAAGTATTGATATTGCTAGGATTAGTGTAAGATTTTGTATCTGGCAGACAAAACTAGCACAGTAATCTATATAGGAATTTTGTATAAATGTTCTTGGTTTGTTCTTAGAATAATTCTAAATTACAAAATATTACAAGCTCATCTATACCGAAACTATACCAAGTAATAAAAATTATTATTTATCAAGGTTAATTTACTAAACCAATTGATTACCAATCATTTTTAGTTCTAAACCTGGATTTTGGGGGGTTTTTATCGAAGCCATACCCCAAAGCTGCATAGGCAAGTAAAAAAAAACTTAGGGATGGTACACACAAATAAATAAAGGTTTTTGATATGTTTGATTATGACGATGGACAAAAAGGATATTCAGCTGTGATTTACATTATGGAGTCTACTAACAGTGTTGTAGTACACTTTGGTGGTTTCAATGATTTGACTGAATGTAAATATTTTAGCCATCATATTATGGATGATCTTGGAATAGAAAACTTATTGAACGTACCTCAAGGAGTCACAATACATTAGGGGGTTTTGTTTTAAAATGGCAAACATTGTCATTCCATACAAGCCAAGAGAATTACAAAATTTTTTGCACAAAAAAATTGATAAGCACAGATTTAGTGTTTTGGTTCTACATCGTAGAGCTGGAAAAACTGTAATGTGCATAAATCATATCCTAAGGGCAGCACTTATTAACACCATGCCAAACCCTAGATATGCTTTTATATCACCAACATTTAAACAGGGTAAGGCAACAGCTTGGGATTATATAAAACAGTATGCCGAAAAAATACCTGGTACTAAGTTTAACGAAAGTGAACTAAGGTGCGATTTACCAAATGGTGCAAGGATAACTATTTTAGGTGCTGAGAATGATCAAGCACTTAGAGGAATTTATTTAGATGGTTGTGTCTTTGATGAAACTCAAAACATAAGACCAACATTGTTTCCAGAGGTAATAAGACCAGCTTTAGCTGATAGAAAAAATGCTTGGTGTATATTTATAGGTACACCAAAAGGCAGAAATTATTTTTACGAATTATACGAACAAGCAAAAGAAAACAAAGATTGGTATGCTTGTGTGTTTAAAGCAAGTAATACAAAAATTTTAGATCAAGACGAATTAGATGCTGCGAAAGCAGTAATGTCAAAAGATTTATACGATCAAGAATTTGAGTGTAGTTTCCAAGCTGCTATCACTGGATCATATTATGGTGCTATCTTAGAGGGTCTAGCAAAGGATGGTAGAATTACCAGTGTGCCATACGATGAAAACCTGGATGTTGAAACCTGGTGGGATTTAGGTCTTAATGATTCAACGTCTATTTGGTTTGTGCAAAAGTACAAAGGTGAAATTAGATTAATAGACTATTATGAAAACAGTGGATATGGTTTAGATCATTATTCAGATATTTTAAATCAAAAAGATTTTGAATATTCTAAACATATATTCCCACATGATGTCCAGGTTAGAGAAATAGGTAATTTTGGAAAATCAAGGTTAGAAAGTTTATTAGAACTAGGAATAGCTGGTGAAGTAGCTCCAAAACTGTCAATAGAAGATGGAATAGAAGCTGTACGGAAAGCATTGACAAATTGTTGGTTTGATAAAGAAAAATGCAAAACAGGTATTGAGTATTTAAAAGCTTATCAAAAAAGGTGGGATGATAAAAACCAATGCTTTAAAAATAAACCCATGCACAATTTCGCATCCCATTGTGCTGATAGTTTTAGAACTGGGATAATCGGACAGGGTGCTGAAATTTCAGATTGGAAAAAACAAGTTCCAGTAGATACAAATTATATAGTTTAATATGGCAGAAAAAGTTACAGACGAAAAACTAAGAGGTATAATAAATTCAGAGATTAATAACTCTATAGGTTTTATGGGAAGCAATCTAACTTCTCAAAGAAAAAAATCTATGGAATATTACATGGGTGAAAAACTTGGCACTGAGATAGATGGAAGATCTCAGGTGGTTAGTACCGATGTTGCTGATACTGTTGAAACAATATTACCTAACTTATTAAGAATTTTTACAGCTAGTGATCAGGTGGTAAAATGTGAGCCTGTTAAAAGCGAAGATGTGCCTTTGGCAGAACAAGCTACTAATTATATAAATTACATATTTAATAAAGATAATAATGGTTTTAGTATTTTATATACCTGGTTCAAAGATGCACTTTTAGAAAAAAATGGAATTGTAAAAGTTTTTTGGGATGACAGTTTAAGTGTAGAGCAAGAAACTTATGAAAATTTAAACGATGAGGAATATCAACTATTACTTGATGATGACAATGTTGAGATAGTTGAGGAAACTTCAGAAGTTGATGAAAGCATGAGAGAAGCAATGAATCTTGTTGCAGCTCAAGCAGAAGCACAAGGTGAAGTTATAGGTGATGAGCCTGTGCCAATGCTTCATAATTGTATCATCAAAAGAACATCAAAAGGTGGCAAAGTAAAAATTGAAAATGTTCCACCAGAAGAATTTTTAATACAAAGAACTGCAAAATCTATAGAAAGTGCAAACTTTGTAGCTCATAGAGTTTTAAGAACTAGATCAGATCTTATTGAAATGGGTTTTGATCCAGAAATAGTAGAAAATTTACCTACATCAAATAATATTATTTTAAATGATGAAAGATTGACTAGATTTTCTGACATTGATCAATCACCTTTTAATAATGCTCCAGATGAAACTACACAAGAAGTAGAAATCTATGAGTGTTATGTCAAAGTAGATATGGATGGTGATGGTATTGCAGAACTGAGAAAAGTTTGTGTAGCAGGTGAAAGTGGTTATGAAATATTATCAAATGAAAGTTGTGATAATATTCCATTTTGTTCTTTAACACCTATTCCAATGCCACACAGATTTTATGGAAGATCTGTTTCTGAATTAGTAGAAGATGTTCAGCTTATCAAATCTACTGTAATGCGTCAGTTATTAGACAATATGTATTTGACTAATAATAATCGTATGGCAGTTATGGATGGTATGGTTAATCTTGATGATTTACTTACATCAAGACCAGGTGGTGTTGTTAGAACTAAACAACCACCAAACCAAGTAATGATGCCAATGCAATCACAAACGATTTCGCAACAGGCCTTTCCATTATTAGAATATTTAGACACTGTAAGAGAAACAAGAACTGGTATTACAAGATATAATCAAGGTTTAGATGCAGATAGTTTAAATAAAACTGCAACTGGTGTTAATGCAATAATGACTCAATCGCAAATGCGAATGGAGCTGATTGCTAGAGTTTTTGCTGAAACTGGTATCAAAGATCTATTTAGACGAATATTTGAGCTTACTTGTAAATATCAAGATAAAGAAAGAATTGTAGAATTAAATAATCAGTTTGTACCAGTCAAACCTACTGAGTGGCGAAACAGATTTAATATTAACATTACTGTTGGTTTAGGATCAGGTTCTAAAGAACAACAAATAATGATGTTAAATAATATTTTAGAAAGACAGCTTCAAGCTTTCCAATTGCAAGGCAATAGAGAGTTTCCAATGGTTAGTCTTAAAAATATTTATAATAGTTTAGCAAAAATTATAGAAAATGCTGGTTTAAAAAATGTTGAGAATTACTTTGTAAATCCTGACATGGGTAAAGGTATGGTTACACCTCCACCTCCACCACCATTAACACCAATTGAAAAAATTGAATTTAGAAGAATTGCTAGTGAAGAACAAAGAAAAGTTGCAGAGCTAGAAATCGAATTGAAAAAAGTAAAATCTGAAAATGCAGAAATTTTATTTAATAATGAAATAAAAATTAAAGAATTAGAATTAAAATACAATGCACAATTAGACTCACAACAAATAAAGGCAGATGCTGAACTAAATAAAATGCTTGTAGCAGAGTCTACAAAAGATTTTAGAAAAGCTGCTGAGGAATCACAACAACTCCAGGATGAGATCAGAGGATTGTATGGACAAGGATCAAGAGGGCAAACTCCAAGACGAAGTGAGCCAGGCGAACAAAGCTAAAGAACTTTTTGACAACCCTTTATTAAAAGAAAGTTTTGAAAAATTAAAAAATCTTTATGCAACCAGTTTATTTAATACTGGTGCTAAAGAAACTGAAACTAGAGAAAAACTCTGGTTAGCTTACAATGTAGTGGGCAAAGTAGAACAAAATTTATTAGAAATGATTGATACAGGTAAACTTGCTAACAAACAGTTAGAAGATTTTCGTAAAAATATCAAAGATAAAAAATTCTAGTCAAATGATTAGGATAAGCCAACCTAACACAACAGGAGCTTAACTAAAAAGGAAAAAATATGTCAGACAATCAAGCCAATCCACTAAAGGAAGCTGAAACTGATGTGCAAAAAGCACAAAAAGCAATTAGTGGTTTATTAAATCCGTTGAATCCAAAGGAAGAGGAAACGATTGGACAACAACCACCACCAAAAGAAGATGAAAAACAAAATTCTTCTGAGCCTACACAAGAGGAATCTCAAGAAGATCAACCTCAGGATCAGGAAATAAGTGAGGAAACTGAATCGCAAGAAGAAGTTTCTGAGCAAGAAGTATCTCAAGACGAAGAACAAATTGATACTCAAGAGAAACAAGATTCCCCATTGCATAAAGTTAAAGTCAATGGACAAGAATTTGAAGTTACCCTTGATGAGTTGAGAAATGGTTACTCAAGAGATGCAGATTACAGACGAAAGACAGAGGAATTGTCTTATGAAAAGAAACAATTTATGTCAGAGTCTGAAAAGCAACGACAAGACTATTCTGCAAAGCTTAATGAAGCCAGTCAGATGTTGTCTTTGGCACAACAACAGCTCAATGCAGATATTAATTCTGCTGATTTAGAGAAGTTGTATGAGGAAGATCCAACAGAAGCTGCAAGGATTGAACATAGGTTACGAAAAAAGCAAGAAAAAATAAATTCTGCTGTAGCTAAAAACCAATCTGAGCAAAAAAGACAGTTTGATAGCTTTTTAAAAGATCAACAAATTAAATTGGTAACAAAAATGCCAGAATTTAAAGATCCAGATAAAGCTAGTAAGCTAAAATCCTCTATGAAATCTACTTTAAACTTTTATGGTTTTAATGATCAAGAAGTTGCACAAGTTTATGATCATAGAATAGTAATGTTGGTAAACGATGCTATGAAATTTCGTAATTTACAAAAAGCAAAACCAAATATTGCTAAAAAAATTACAAAACCTGGCAAAGTTTTTAGTTCTGGTGTCAAACAAACAAAATCTGATGTAACTCTGAAAGCAAGAAAGGATAAGTTGAGTCGACTAAAGAAAACTGGCAGTCATAAAGATGCTGCAAGTATTTTTTTAGACATGATTAACAATAAATAACTCAAAAGGAGATAAATTATGGCTCAGGTAACTGGAACATATAGCGTTTATGACGCAAAAGGTTTGAGAGAAGATTTATCAGATATAATCTATTCAATCTCTCCAACTGATACTCCATTCATGTCAGGTATCGGCAAAGAAAAAGCAACTGCTGTATTGCATGAGTGGCAAACTGATAGCTTAGCGTCTGCTGTAGCTAACAATGCACAGATTGAGGGTGATGAGATTGGTTTCTCTGCACCATCATCTACAACAAGAGTAAGTAACAGAACTCAGATTTCAAGAAAATCTGTAATCGTTTCTGGTACATTAGACTCTGTTTCAAAAGCTGGTAGAAATAATGAATTAGCTTACCAAATCTCAAAAGCTTCAAAAGAGCTTAAAAGAGATATGGAAAGTTCATTAACTGCTAACAACTCACCTGTTGTCGGTAACGACTCTACTGCAAGAGAACTTGCTGGACTAACTGGTTGGATACAACAAAACAACGATGCAGCATCAGACGGAGCAAATGGTCAAGTATCTGGAAGTGATGTTCCTGGTACAGCTAGAACTGATGGAACTCAAAGAGCTTTCACAGAATCTCAACTAAAAGCAGTAATTAAAAAGTGTTGGGACGAAGGCGGAGACCCAAATATGATCATGCTTGGTTCATTCAACAAACAAGTGCTATCTGGTTTTACAGGTGGATCTACAAGATTTGATCCTGCTGAAAACAAAAGATTAGTAGCTGCTGTTGATGTTTATGAGTCTGATTTTGGTGCAATGACTGTTGTACCTAACAGATTCCAAAGAGCTAGAGATGTATTTGTTTTACAACCAGATATGTTTGCAACAGCTTTCCTAAGAGATTTTCAACTTATGGATCTTGCAAAAACTGGTGATGCTACAAAACAAGCATTATTAGCTGAGTACACACTTGTTTCTAAAAACGAAAAAGCAAGTGGTGCTATCTTTGATGTAACAACATCATAATCATTTTAATTATAGGGGGAGCAATCCCCCTATATTCAATTAACATTTTGTTTGGTCTTTGAAGTCAATGACGGAACGAAGCAAATAAATAGGAAAATAAACATGAGAACTTTAAACGATTATTTTTTAGAAATGCACTTAGATGATGTTTCAACAGCAGGAACTGTAAGAGTTGCTGTGCCTGATGGTGGTAAAGTAATTAAAATTACTTCTGTATTAGGTGGAACAATCGGAACTGCTGATGCAGTATGTACTGCAAAAGTTGGCACTACTAACATGACAGGTGGTACAATTACCATTGCTAATGGAAGTGGAGCTGGTGCAATTGATTCTTGTGAGCCTACTGGTGCTAACGAAGTTATAGAGGGTGATTTTATTGCCATCGAAACTAATGGTGCATCTACAGGAACACATTCTGCACACTTTACAGTGGTCATCAGAAGATAAAAAAATTTGGGGGATCTTGCCTAGTCGGTACTTCCCCCAAGTACACAACAAAATTTAAAGGAGAAAAACTATGCCGATGGTTGGTAAAAAGAAATTTGCTTATACAAAAAAAGGTAAAATGGCAGCTAAGAAAGCTGCTAAAAAAATGGGCAAAAAAATTAAAATAAGAAAATAATAATGAAACACAAAATGAAAGGTAAAGGAATTCTTACTGCAAAGCAGAGAACTTTACCTAAAAAACTTCAAGCTAAGATTGTTAAATCTAAGATGAAAAAGAAAAGAAAATAATAAGGAGAAAACTAAGATGGCTTATAATTATGGATTATTTCCAATTAAGACACAAAAGGTTACATCAAGTGGATCAAGTGCTGCAACAACTGACGCTGTATTAGCTCATACTCAGTTTGTTAGAATTGTAGCTTCTGCTAATGGTCATGTTGCTTTTGGTGCATCACCAACTGCTACTACATCATCAATGTATATACCTGCTAATGATATTGAGATAATCAAAATTAGACCAGGTGAAAAAGTTGCATTTATCGGCAGTGGCGATCTTTATGTTACTGAGTTAAGTGGCTAAACGTAAATTCGTACATTTTGTTCCAAGACCAAAACCTAAAAAATTAAGAAAACATAAAAAACGTCTTAACAAAAGTGAAAAACGAAATAAAAAACTTACTAGGTACAAAGGGCAAGGTCGTAGATGACTAAAATTGTTGAAAACAATGGTTTGGTTAGTGAAACTTTTACAAGCACTGAAAAAGGTGTTGTCCAGGAAAGAAAGATTAATCATAAGCCTATCTTAGAACACAACAAAAAATTATATACACAAAATGATGGGTATAGTGCAGATAAAAGCTTAAAAAGAATTGCTTCTATACCTGTTATTATTTTAGAAATATGGGCAAAAGAATATAACAAAGATCAAAACAATGGTAATTGGTTTGCTTTACCAAAAGACGTACAAACCAAAATACTCAAAGAAAAATTAAATAGTTCTGATTATAGATATTTTAGAACTGCACCAGGTAAATTTTAATGGCACTTACAAATTATACAGCACTAAAAACATCAATTGCTAACTGGTTAAACAGATCAGATTTAACATCTGAGATAGCAGATGATTTTATAGTATTAACAGAAGCTGATTTTAATTCAAAATTAAGAGTAAGAAAAATGATAGCTTCTGCTGATATAACTATTAATGCAGAAACTGCTGCTTTGCCTACAGGTTTTTTACAAGTAAGAGATTTTTTTATATTAAGTGGTAATACTAAGTATCCTTTAAGATATATGACTCCACCACAAATGGATCAAGTCAAAGGAACATCAACTACAGGAATTCCTCAAGCTTATACAATTCTTGGAGATAATTTTAGATTTATGCCAAAACCAGATAATACTTACACTGGTAAATTAAATTTTTATAAAAAATTTGATGCTTTATCAAATAGTAATACAACTAATTTTATTTTAACAGATCATCCTGCAATTTATTTGTATGGATCTTTATTTCATGCTGCTAATTTTTTAGGTGGTTACAATCCACAACAGATACAAACATGGCAACAAATGTATGCTACAGCTTTAGAAAGATTAGAATTAAATGATAGAGAAGATCAATTTAGTGGATCTCCTTTACAAATAAGAAGTGAAGATACAATAGCATCACCATTTAAAAATGGTTTTACATCAACAACTAATTCGGCTTAATTATGCAATTACCTTTTGGAGAATGGCTTCCAGATCAACCTGAACACTTAAATCCAGGTGCAACAGTAGCAACGAATGTGTATCATGCACAAACAAGTTACAAACCAGTTAAAGGTTTGGTTGCTTATAGCTCAAACAATATTCTTAAAAATGCAAAAGGTGCAGGAAGTTTTAGAAATAATACGAATACTGTTTTTACATTTGTTGCAACTAAAACAGATATATTCCAACTTTCAGCAGGTACTTTTACATCAAGAAAGAGTGGATTGACTGGTGGTGATACAGATTTTTTTACATTTACTCAGTTTGGTAATCATGTAATTGCAAGTAATGGTGTAGATGCACCTATGTATTATTTAATGGGTACTTCTACAAATTTTGCTACACTTCAAAGTATAGCAACAAGTGGAACTGTACCATTATTTAGAACCAGTGGTGTCATAAGAGATTTTTTAGTTACAGGTAACATTAGTAATGCACAAAACAGAGTTGCTTGGTCAGGTTTAAATGATATTTCAACTTGGGAAGCAGGAATTAAATCAAGTGACATACAAGATATGCCTGGATCAGGTGGACAGGTTGTGGCCATAACGTCAGGTGAAGTTGGTTATGTATTTAGGCAAAATCAAATAGTTCGTATGGATTTTGTCGGTGGCAATGTCGTATTCCGATTCAGTGTTATATCACCGAATAGAGGAGCTGTGTATGGACAAACAGTTTGTCAAGATAATAGACAGATATTCTTTTATGCAGACGATGGATTTTTTCAAATTAATGGTGATCAGATATTACCTATAGGATCTGAAAAAGTTAATAGATTTTTTGATAGTGATTTAAACAAAGCATTTAGTGATAGAATTGCTGCTGCTGTAGATCCTTTTAATACTTTGGCTATTTGGTTATATCCAAGTAAAAACAATCCAGGTAACACTACAGGTATTTGCGATAGATTATTAATTTATAATTATGTAACTCAAAAATGGTCAATTGCTAATGTATTAGCATCACAAATTTTTGAACAATTCGTTACTATTAATACTGTTGAATTGATGGATTTAATATCTGAAAACCTTGATGATATTAATATATCATTAGACACACCTTATTGGACTCAAGGCCAATTATATTTAGGTGCTATTAATGAAAATTTTAAAGCTGCTATATTTTCTGGAAAAAATTTAGAAGCTGAACTTGAAACAAAAGAAACAGAATTATTTCCTGGATCAAGAGCAAACATTACAAGTGTAAGACCAATTGTAGATGCAACATCAAATGTTGTAATTAAAACAAGAGATAAACTTGCAGATACAGTAACTTTATCTAATCCAAGTACAATTAACAGTACAGGAATTGCACCAGTAAGACAATCAGGCAGATACTTTAGAGCTAATGTAAAAATTCCTGCCGAAAGTGTTTGGACAAACGCACAAGGAATAGATTTAACTGCTTCACCAGGAGGCACAAGATAATGAGTGATAAAATAGATATAGATAATGTTCGTTATTCATTTGAAGCTCAAGAATTATTTCAAAGACAAGTAGAGGAAGCAGTAAACACATTAATAAATAAAAATAATACTGAAAACGATAAGGCTTTCAGTTGGTTTATGAATTAGGAGAATAGATGGCAGGTATAAAAGATTATTCAACAACCCAAGCTAATAACACATCTTTAAATGGTATAAATACAGCAGAGGGAATGTTACCTAGTGATTTGAATAATGCGATTAGAGCATTAATGAAAAACACAAGAGAATGGTACAACGATGCTCAGTGGGTTATTTATGGTGATGGAGATGGAGCTTTTGTTAGTGCTTATGCAAGTGCAAGTTCATTTACAATTAATGGTGTAGATGTAACTGCATTTTATCACACTGGTCGGAGAGTAAAAATTGTAGGATCAAGCACAGGAACTGTCTTTGGAACTATTTCAAGTTCATCTTTTTCAACAAACACTACAGTAAACGTAACTTTAGATAGTGGCACATTACAAAGCGAAACCTTAGTTATTTATTTAGCTATTTTAACTCAAACTGGTAACTCAATACCAACAAATGTTATCGGTGCAGATAATTTAAAATCAAATGCAGTAACAGCTGCTAAGTTTGCTGATGATTCTGTCACTAATGCAAAAATCGCAGACAATGCAGTTCAAGCAGCACAAATAAATGCAAATGCAGTTACTGAAGCAAAAATAAATGCAGGTGCAGTTACCAATACAAAAATTGGAGCTGATGCTGTTAATGGTGATAAAATTGCAGATGATAGTATTGACTCAGAACATCTAGTTGATGGATCAATAGACACAGCTCACATAGGAGATAACCAAGTAACTCTTGCTAAGATTGCAGATGCAACGATTGTAACTAACTCAGAACAATCTGGCCATACACCAGATGATAATACTTTTTATACAACCTCTGCTGCTGACACTAGATTTCTAAATAAAGACACATCTGAATTAATTAACTCTGGTCAATCCTGGACAAGCAATGATAATTTTATTGCAACAACAGGAGCTATAGATGCTAGAGTAGTTGATCTTGTAGATGACGTTGGTGGCTTTGTACCAATAGCTAATGAAACAAGTTTTCCTAACACAAACCCAGATGTAAATAATGGTGTTGGAACTATTGTCAGTGTTCAAGCACTTGCAAGTTCTCATACAGCAAACAGCTCTGGTGTTGTAACAATTTCTAATGGCACAGTTGGTAATTCAACTGTAACATTAAATAATTGTGGTGCAAACGCATCATTACCAGCAGGATTTGGTATTTTAGTTGAGTCTACAACTACATTACACACTTACAATTTTCATAGATTAGTTCCAAAAGCAACAGAAGTTACAACTGTTGCAGCTAAAGCAACTCAAATAGGATTATTAGGAACAGCAGATGCAGTTTCAGATATGAACACTTTGGGTACTGCTCAGACTGTATCTGATATGAATACACTTGCAGGAATAAGTGGTTTAAATTCTCTTGCATCAAACTCTGCAAATGTAACCACTGCTGTTAATAATTTAAGCTCAATAAATAATTTTGCAGAGGTTTATAGAATAGGATCATCAAATCCAACATCTAGTAATAATGCTGGAGATCTTTTTTTTAACACTAGTACGAATACCCTACTGGTTTTCAATGCTAGTTCTGGAATTTTTCAAAATGCAGGGAGCAGCGTTAATGGCACTCAAGCCAGGTTTAAATATACTGCATCTGGTGGACAAACCACTTTTAGTGGCAACGATGATAACGGACAGAGTCTTTTATATGATGCAAATTTTGCCGATGTATTTTTGAATGGTTCTAAGCTTGTAAACGGAACTGATGTAAATGTAAGCACAGGTAATTCTGTGGTTTTGACTGTAGCAGCTCAAGCTGGTGACATTATTGATATTGTGGGAACAGGAACTTTTTCAGTTTCATCAATACCTGCAACAGCAATAACAAGTGGTACTTTACCAGTTGTAAGAGGTGGTACAGGACTTTCAACTTTAGGAAGTGCAAATCAAGTTCTTAAAGTGAATAGTTCGTCTAATGGATTAGAATATGCAACGATACCTGGATTTGGTGGAATTCTTGCAACATCTGGTGGTGGTACAGGACTTAGCTCATTAGGCTCACCAGGACAAGCTTTGGTTGTGAACTCAAGTGGTAATGCACTTGAATATTCAAATGCTTCTTCAGCAGAAATTTATGGATTTGTATTAACAGATACAGATGGTGATGGTGTGTTAGACACACTACAAGTAACAACAACAAATGGTGGTGCAGATGATATTGATGCAGCCACCTATGCGTCATTTGATGATGTCATTTACGCATCAACAGGATTTAGTTGGTCATTAAATAGTAATGGTAACTTAATCGCAACTATATAAAAAAAAAGGAGAAAATAAATTATGGCTACAATAGACATAGGAAAAATTGCTTTTACGCAAAAGGGTACTTGGTCTAGTTCTACTGCTTATATTGCAAAAGATGTGGTTCAATACACTGATAATGGTGAAACATCATCTTATGTTGCCGTAGCAAACTCAACTAATCAAGCACCTGCAACTAATGGTACAATTAACACAAGTAATTGGAACATTTTTGCAAAAGGATCATCAATCGGCAGCACTAATCAAGGAACTTGGTCAAGCTCAACTGCTTACAATAAAAACGATATTGTTCAATACGACTCAGATGGAACACACACATTTGTTGCTGTGCAAGGTTCAACAAACCAAGCACCTCAGACAACTGGTGTTGTCAATACTACTTATTGGACTAAACTAGCATCTGGTGTTGCAGGGTCAGGAAACGTAGATGTCCTTGCTTCAGTTGATGCAAGTTCAAGTGCATCATTATCAATAGATGGATTTTTTAATGATGCAATTTATGGACATTATAAAATTGTTCTTCAAAACATAGTTTTTAGCACAAATACGTATGTTCGTATGAGAGCATTAGATAGTTCTGGTGAAATTTCATCAAATGTTTATGGAGGTGTTAAACATGTATTCACTGATTACTACGATGGAGCAGGATATTATCATGTAAGGAGAGAAAATGCACCTGTATTTGGATATACAAGTGGATTTGATAATCTTCTTGAGATTGGTAGGACGGAAAAATCAAGTCGAAGTCAGTATCAATACAAATCTTCACAAACTGGTCACAATATGAATGGCACAATAGAACTTCCTAGTGCAGGTCATACTAATAATATTCATGGGTCTTACAATATATCGCATAGAGGTGGAGATCCAGCAAATGGTGGAAGTAGATTTGCAGGAACTCATGAAGATAGCCATTTTTCAATAATTACTACAACAGCTATTACTGGTTGGAAACTATATCCTGGTTCAGGAACAATTACCTCTGGTCGAATGACTTTGTATGGATTTAAAAAATAAGGAGTAAAATATGGCACATCATAAAAAAATAACACCAAATGGTATTATTGAACAAGAAGTAACACAAGCTGAAATTGATGCTTTAAATGCTGAAAATGAACAAGCTGATGCAAGTTCACTTGAAGCTGATAGACAAGAACAAGAGCAAAAAGATTTAAAAGCTAGTGCTAAAGCAAAGTTAATAGCAGGAGAGCCATTGACTGAAGCTGAAGCTGATCAAATAATATTGTAATTTATAGGCTAGGTTTAAATATCTAGCCTTTACAAATTTTTTAAAAAAAAAGGATAATCAAATAATGTCTAAATCAAGGACTCTTGGAAACATTGTATCTGGAAGTGGATCAACTTTAGATGGAGCTGTAGTTGTAAAAGGTGATGGCTCATCTACAGATGGAGCTATTAGATTAAATTGTTCTCAAAATTCACATTATGTAGAATTAAAATCACCAGCTCATGCAAGTTATGCAGGAAACATTTCATTTACTTTACCTACTAACACAGGTACGAATGGACAATCTTTGATTACAAATGGTTCTGGTGTTTTAAGTTTTGCAGATGTTTCAGAAACTAAACCAACAGTATCAAATGTATCTCAAACAATTGCACCTGCAACAGCAACCACTATAAGCATTACAGGAACAAATTTTGTTTCAATACCACAAGTTGATTTTGTGAACGGATCAACAGGAGCTATCACAGTTGCCAACACAATATCATTTACAAATGCTACAACGCTTTCTGTCAATGTAACTTTAGCAGCTGGTAACTATTATGTAAGAGTTGAGAATCCTAATGGTTTAGCTGGAAGATCTACAAATAATATTATTACTGCATCTACAGCTCCAAGTTTTTCTACAAACGCAGGATCACTAGGAACAATTGCAGGAAATTTTTCAGGCACAGTTGCAACGATTGCAGGATCATCAGATAGTGCTATCACTTTTTCTGAAACAACAAATGTTTTAACAAACGCATCACAGGCAAACTGTACTCTAAATAGCTCAACAGGAGTTATTACAACATCAGATTTTGGCGGTTCATCAACTACCCCACAACTTTACAATTTTACAATACGAATAACAGACCAAGAGGGTCAAACTGCGGACAGATCGTTTAGTTTACAATCTAGCTTCGGTGCAACAGGTGGAGGACAATTTAACTAATGGCTA
>CEWK01116955.1_pt1 | contig 21051 bp, 21 predicted proteins | sample 531431 | NCBI WGS metagenome assembly CEWK01 (sample SAMEA2623059, study PRJEB7988) | marine metagenome | isolation source: saline water (ENVO:00002010), including
GATAAATCATTGGAATAGGGCAACCCCAATAACGTTGTCTTGAAACTCCCCAATCTTTTAATCTATACAATGTTTTTCTTTTACCCAGTTTTTGCTTTTCAATTTGATCAATTATTTTATTTTTTGCTTCTAGAATATCTAAACCATTTAAAAAATCTGAATTAATTATTTTTCCATTTTCAATATAGGCTTCTAATAAAGTTGCATCATCATTTCCATCAGAAACCACTTTAAGTATCTCTAAATTATATTTTTTAGCAAAATCAAAATCTCGCTGGTCATGAGCCGGGCAACCAAAAATAGCACCAGTTCCGTAATCCATTAAAACAAAATTAGCAAAATAAATTGGAATTTTTTTATCAATTATAAATGGGTGCTTTACAAATAATCCTGAATTAAATCCCAATTTATCTGCGTTAGCTAAAGCCTCTTCAGTTGTTCCAGTTTTATTACATTCCGACTTAAATTTTTGGAACTCCTTTGAATTTTTAAAATTACTGCTTAGTTTATGATCAACTGATAAGGCAATAAAACTAGCACCAAATATTGTATCTGGTCTAGTTGTAAATACTTTAACTTTTTCACTTTTTTTACTGTAAATTTGAAAATCAATTTCACATCCAAATGATTTACCAATCCAATTTTTTTGCATAAGTTTTACTTTTTCAGGCCATCCACTTAAATTATCTAAATCTGACAAAAGACTCTCAGAAAATTTTGTGATATTGAAAAACCATTGCGATAACTTTTTTCTCTCAACAATAGCGCTAGATCTCCATCCTCTTCCATTTATAACTTGTTCGTTAGCTAAAACCGTTTTTTCAACTGGGTCCCAATTAACATACGTTTCTTTACGAGAAACTAAACCAGCTTTATAAAAATCTATAAATATTTCTTGCTGATGCTTATAATAATCTTTATTGCATGTAGAAATTTCCATCTCCCAGTCAATCGATAGACCTAAAAGTTTGAGTTGTTCTTTCATTATATTTATATTTTTTTCAGTCCATACTTTTGGGTGAAGATTATTTTGTTTTGAGGCGTTTTCTGCTGGCAATCCAAATGCGTCCCATCCCATCGGATGCAAAACATTAAATCCTTTTAAATATTTGTATCTGGCTATTACATCACCTATGGTATAATTTCTAACATGTCCCATATGTATTTTCCCTGAGGGATAAGGAAACATTTCTAAACAGTAGAATTTTTTACCTTTTTTATTATATAGATTGTTTTTTGAAAAAGATTTTTGCCACTTTTTTTCAACTACTTGAAAATTGTATCTTTCCATTGAAATTATTTTTTCTTTTTATCTGCTCTCTCGAATAAGGCGGCTTTTTTAAGAATAGTAGATCGAAGTTCATTCTCAATGGAATTACTCTTCATTAGAGAAGTAGTACAATCTAAGTTGTTATTACAAATTTTCTTGTGAACGATAATCTTAATCCCATCACTTCTTATATCGTTTGACAAGAATCTTAATGTTATTTTTATCGATTCTCGATTGTTGTTTTCTGAATACCAGTCAGTAATTATAACGCCTCCAGAATAATCTACTGTGGTAAGAGGTAAAAAATCAAGTGTTTCCAAGGAAGCTCTCCACATAGGATTTGAAGAACTAAATTCATAATTAGTTTTGCCCCTATTTCCTATAAGGTCTCCTAAGGAAGCACCTCTTCCCTCTTTAATATTTTTCTTTCTTTTCTCTTCAGCATTTAAAGGTCTATTAGGATCTAATTCACTATTTTTTTTGTTGCAAGCGGACGTTATTAAAAAAAATGAAAAAAATAATAAGAAAGAAAATTGAGAAATTGATTTAAAAAAAAATGAAAATTTTTTAAAATTATGCATGGTGTAAATTTTTAAGGTATAATACCGTTATATTGGTAAATTCCCCATTTTGCTATTAAAACAAGAAAAATAGTGATATTTTTGCAACAATTAACCAAAAAAGGGCCTATATAACTGGTTTTTTAGTGAAAAATATCAATTATTTTATATTTTTCAAGCAATTGTTTTAAACAATTAAAACTTAACAAAGGATAAATATGAAAAAAATATCTAAACTATTAGTAGGTATTCTATTTTCTGCATTAGTTATTGCTCCATCTTACGCAGGTGAGTTAACAGTAACTGGTGGTGCTACAGCAACATACACAATTGGTGGTGATTCTGCAGGATCAGGCAAGAACTTAGGTATCTCTAATGAACTAGACTTCTCTGCAAGCGGAGAACTAGACAACGGTATGACATGGAACTACCAAGTTCAATTAGATGGTGCATCAGCAGCTAACGATGACACAAGATTAGAAATTGGTACAGACATGGGTACTATCGGATTATACGTAACAGAAGGTGGTTTATCTCAAGAATTAGCACACGGTGTTGGTGCTTTAGGAACTGGTTTTGATTACGTATCTCCAGCAAGTGGAACAGCAGGCGCATTTAAAATGGGTTATGATGTTAGTGATTATTCAAACATTCAATACCACTTACCATCAGATATGCTTCCATTTGGTATCGGTTTAAAAGTTGGTTATGTTCCAGATATGAACGACACAACTCAATTATCAGCTAAAGAAGATAACGGTTCAACTCCAGCTTCTCACGCAACTGGTAGAAATTTAACTCAAGCATCAGTTACACTGTCACCAATCGATGGTTTATCTATCGCAGGTGATGTAGCGCACACATCAAATGAAACAGGTGTAGCAATATCTGTTGAAGAAGGTGTATCTGCAAACTTAGGTGCTAAATACACAATGGGTCAAGTTTCTGTTGGTTATACAGAAGGTGGATACCAACCAGCTGTAGCATCAGGCGAAATTACGTACTACGAAAACAAAATGTACGGAATTCAGTTTGATGTAAATGATGCAGTATCAGTATCTTACAACGTTGACGAGTCAGCGAAGAATGTAAGAACAGGTGTTGCAGTAGCAGCAACTGCTGGTACAAAAACAACAACTACAATGGAACAAAAATCTATCCAAGTAGCTTACACAACAGGTGGTGCTACTCTTGGTATAGCTCAAGCTGAAGTAGACAATTCAGACTACACAGCAGGTAGAGCAGAAAGCCAAACTGTAGTTTCTTTAGCAATTTCTTTCTAATTTAAGAAATCTTTAGAAAATTTAAAAAAGCCGGTTAATAATATTAGCCGGCTTTTTTTTTATTTCTGAGAATAGAGCAAATCCATGACAACTAATATTTTTTATACTATTTAGATTTTTAATTTTAATACCACCAAGTGGAATAATATTTTTTGATAATTGTAAAAAATTATTGAACTTTATCAGCCCTAAAGTCTTTGCGTTCTTATCATAATCAACAGGATATAGTTTAGAAAAAAAAATAGTATTACATCTTTGTTTATTTTTAAAATAAATCTCTTTTAAGTTATGCGCGGATCCAATTATTGTAAAACTGTCTCTTTGTAATGATAGCAATCTTAAAGAATTATTGAATGCCGATATATACAACCCGTCTGCTTTAAGATTAATAGCTAGAGACTTATCATTTGCAACAAAAAATTTTATAAGTTTTAACCTGCAATGGTTTCTAAATCTTTTTAAAACTTCTATTTGTTCAGGGCTTTTATTGTTTCTGTAAACAATAACAAATTTATTGTATTTTTTTATATTTCTTAAGTTAATATCTTTGGTACTCTCGATTATGAAAAAATATTGTTTTTTAAAGGCAATCATATGAACACTATAGTTGAAAGATTCAACAAAATAAAATCTAAAATCATTTCACTGGAACCGGCAAAGCCGGTCAATATTGTTGCAGTAAGTAAAACTTTTCAGCTAGATCATATTAAACCATTGGTTGATTATGGGCACCACCACTTTGGGGAAAATAAAGTTCAGGAGGCTATAAGTAAATGGCAGGTAATAAAAAAAATTAATAAAAATTTAAAACTACATATGGTTGGTAAACTGCAAACAAATAAAGTAAAAAAAGCGTTAGAGATTTTTGATTATGTTCATTCTTTGGATAGTCAAAAGTTAGCAGATATTTTATCAAAGATACAACTTAATACCAATAAATCTATTAGTTATTTTATCCAAGTTAATTTGGGAAATGAATTACAAAAATCAGGCATACCAACAAATGAAGTAGAACAATTTTATAATTATTGTAAAGAAGAAAAAAAATTAAAAATTCTTGGGTTAATGATTATCCCACCAAATGATGGAAATACGAAAAAATATTTTCAAACTCTAAATGAACTTAATAAATCTCTTAGTCTAAACGAGCTTAGCATGGGCATGTCTGCAGACTACATTGATGCTGTCAAGTATAATTCAACTTTTGTAAGAATAGGTAGTTCAATATTTGGGGATCGCAATTAAATAATCGTAATCTTTGTTTTCATAGAAATCATTTTTAATAGTTTTTTCATATCTCTTTTTTTTATCGCAACACACCCTTTTGTCTTTTTATAATTTTTTTTTGTAATATGTATAAATATAGCACTGCCTCTATTTTTTATGATCGGATTAATATTATAGTTGAGAACGACTATAATATCGTAAATATTATCTCTTCGATAAAGCTTTTCTGAGCTATATTCAAAAGGATACTTTATAAGTTTATTATAATTATTTGAACGTGGATCATCACACCAACCCATTTTCTTATTGATTTTTAATTTTTTAATTTTCGTTTTGAGATTTTTAACTCTATCTTTTCTAAAGAAAACTTTTTTGATTCTATAATTTCCTGATGGAGTTATAAAATCACCCTCCTTTTTCTTTTTCCCAATCCCTTTTTTGCCAATAGCACATCGTATCTTATAATTGCCGTAAATTAAGTGTTTATTTTTAATTATTATATGCACAAGTTAAATATTTCAGTTCACGGTTCATCAAGTTTTTTTATGACGCTCGTCGAGCTTAAGCATCATCTGAATTTTAATATATCCGAAACTTCTGGAGATTTATATGATAAATCATTAAAACATGCAGATGTTTTAATTTTTCATGAACAGAGCAGTAAAGACGCTAAAAATAAAATAAATTTTGATAACATAAGTTGTATTAAAATATTAGCAACAAGTAAAAATAAAAAAGATAAAATATTTGAAGATGTTTTAAAATTACCGACCACAATTAAAGAAATAAATAATATAGTTGAGAGATCTGTTGCTAAGAAAAGCTTTAATAAAAATTCCTCAATAAATATAAAAAATTATCTATTAGATAAAAATGAAAAAAAATTATCTAAAAACGGTTTATTTATAATGCTGACGGAAAAAGAAATTCAACTTTTAGAAATTCTTCTGAAGTCACAAAAAGCTGTCTCAAAAAAAAAATTTTTATCTTTGGTTTGGCGTTATTCATCAAACGCCGACACCCATACTGTCGAAACTCATATTTATAGACTAAGAAAAAAAATCTTAGAAAAATTTTCAGATAACGAGTTTATTATTAATCAAAAGGATGGATATAGATTTTGAAAAAGAGAAATAAAATTGCAATCGATTTATTTACTAAAAAATATCGTAAAAGAGTTATCAAACCTAAAAAGGGAAAGGGAAGTTTTAAAAGAAAAAAAAATAATTTATTTTAGTCTTGCTCCTATAACCTGAATTATTTGAGAGGACATTTCTGTACCTTTGAATAAACATTCTTTGATATTCTTACCATTTATCAGACCATGAAGAAAACCTCCGGCAAATAAATCACCTGCACCTGTTAAGTCAACTATCTTAAGATTTTTTTTAGCAGGGCATTCTATTACCTCATCGCCATTTATTGCTAGTGCTCCTTTTTCACCTCTAGTTATAACGATTAATTTTCTGATCTTTTTTGAAAACTCAATAATGTCTTCAACTTTTCTACCTTCGATTAAGGAAATTATTTCTTTCTCATTTGCAAAAGTTATATCTAATTTATTTTTTACTAATTCTAAAAAGTTGTTTTTATGTCTTTGTACGCAAAATAAATCTGATAACGACATTGCAACTTTATTTGAAAACTTTATTGCTTTTTCAAAAGCTTTCTTAGGTTCTCCCTCATCCCACAAATAACCCTCTAGAAATAAAATTTCACTTTTTTTTACCGCATCAATATCGATATCATTTTCATTAATCTTTCCTGCAGTTCCTAAAAAAGTAATCATTGTTCTTTCAGAGTCAGGTGTAATTAAGATTAAACATGTTCCAGTTGGAGTGCTCTCCTTTTTTTTTGAGTAAAAGTATTTTACTCTCTCTTTTTTGAGCCCATCTTCATATTTTGACCCAAGTATATCATCACTAATTTTACCAATAAAACCTACATCATCTCCCAACTGAGAAAGTCCTACAATTGAATTTGCGACTGAACCACCAGAAACAGTTTCTTCAATTTTGAGATTTTTAAGTAATGATTTGAACTCATTTTTGTCTACAAGCTTCATAGTACTCTTTGTTAAAGAATTATTTTTAAGGAAATCATCATCTACTTTACAAAGAACATCGACAATTGCATTTCCTATACCTAGTATTTTCATTGTGAATTATTAAGCTTTTTTAGTTTTAATAGCCTTTTTTCTATTTGGATAACAGCTTTTACAAATTTTACAAGCTATTCCATAACATTCTCTTGCTTTGCAATATTCTCTTCCATACCAAATAATCTGTAAATGAAGCTTGTTCCAAAACTTCTTGGGAAAAATTTCTTTTAAATCTTTTTCGGTTTGCAAAACATTTTTCCCATTTGTTAAGCCCCATCTTTGAGCTAATCTATGGATATGAGTATCAACTGGAAAAGCTGGATATCCGAACCCTTGAGACATAACTACACTTGCTGTCTTATGTCCAACACCTGGTAAATTTTCAAGTTCCTCGTATGAATTTGGGACCTTCCCATTATGTTTATTAATTAACGTTTTTGATAAGTAATAAATACTTTTTGCTTTTATTCTAAAAATACCTATTTTTTTAATTAATCTCTCAATCTTTTTTCTGCCCAATTTTACAAAATGTTCAGGTTTATAATACTTAGGATAAATCGTTTTAGTCACGTTATTCACATTTACATCTGTACATTGAGCCGACAGTAAAACAGATACTAATAGAGTGAAGGTATTTTTATAATTTAATGGAATTGGAATTTTAGGATAAATTTTATTTAAAATCCGAATTATGATCCTAGATTTTTTCTTATTGTTCACGAGAAGTTTAAAAGATCTCTCATTGAGTAGAGTCCAGATTTTCTTTTAAATAGCCACTTTGCAGCAGATAGCGCTCCTTCAGAATAAAGAGCTCTGTCGAATGACTCGTGGTTTAATGTTATTATTTCTTTACCACTAGAAAAAGATACTTCATGTTTGCCAATCACCTTTCCTTTTCTTATAGAGTTAAAATTTAGCTTCTTTCCATAAGGAAAAGATTTTTTATTGATATATTTTTTTCCAATAATACTATAAAATTCTTTGTTTCTGCCCGTAGCTATTCCTTTACCAAGCATTAAAGCAGTTCCAGAGGGGTAGTCTTTTTTATGTTTATGATGAACTTCATAAATTTTACTCAAGAAGTTCTTATTAAGTGACTTTGAAGAAATTTCAGTTAAATACATCAAAAGGTTAACTCCCAAACTCATATTACCAGCTTTCAAAATTGGAATTTTTTTAGCGTATCTTTTTATTATGCTCTCCTCTTTTTTTGTAAATCCTGTTGTTCCAATAACAACTCTTTTATTTTGTTGCACCGCAATTTTTAGAATTTGTAAAGTGCATTTAGGAGTAGTAAAATCTATTATGATATTTGCTTTTTTAAAAGCATTAGCAGAATTTTTTTGAGGCCTAATACCCAAAATTTTTTTTCTTATTTCTTTATTTTCAGTAAGAGATACAATTTTGAATATTTTTTTGTTTTTGGCAGATTTTATGAGCTGCTTCCCCATTCTGCCCATACATCCAGAAATTGTTAAATTTATTCTTTTCATTATTAAATTAAATACATGATTACAATAATAATAAGTACAATTATAGTCCAGATAGATAAATTTTTTAAAAATTGCTTCGATTTACTATTAGTGGATAAAAATCCAGGAAGGATTAAAATTAATACTGCAATTAAAAAAATTGCAGACATTATTTGATCAGTTTCCATTTAAATCACTATTTTTTCCAAAATTTTTTAGCTTTTTCAAAAAAACTTTTAATTACCGGATCTGGTTTATTGGATTCAATTTCATTAAATTCCTCTAATATCTCCCTTTGTCTTTTTGATAGAGAATTTGGTACTTGAGTTACTATTCTTATATATAAATCACCAAAAATGGCTCTTCTAAGAATAGGCATACCTTTACCTTTTAATCTGAACTGCTTACCATATTGCGTCCCAGCAGGTATTTTAATTTTAGACTTCCCGCCATCAATTGAAGGAACTTCAACGGAAGTGCCTAGTGCAGCATCAGAAAAAGAAACTGGTAGTTCATAGTACAGATTTTCATCAGATCTTTTAAAGATATTATGGTTATCAATAGATATAAACAAATATAAATCTCCATTAGAACCACCTTTTAAACCAGCTTCACCTTTACCGGATAGTCTTATTCTTGTCCCGTCGTCAACACCTTTTGGAATTTTTACAGTAACGTTTTCTTTTGATTGAACTTTTCCATTACCGTTGCAATTATTACAAGGTGTACCTATCATCTCACCGTAACCGCTGCACTGAGGACATGTTTGTTGTACTGTAAAAAAACCTTGATTAGTTCTTACTTTACCTCTCCCAGAACAATAATCACATCGTATTGGTTTTGACCCTTTTGCTGCTCCGCTTCCAGAGCATAAATTACAAGATTTGTATGTAGTGTATCTAACATTTTTTTCGGTTCCTTTGTAAGCATCTTCTAAACTTATGCTAACATCATATCTTAAGTCATTTCCTCTATTGCTTGTTCTTCTTGTAGATCCTCCTCCGAAATCACTAAAGAAATCCTCAAAAATATCTGAAAACGACGAAGATTCAAAGCCTCCAAAACCCTGAAAACCTCCACCTCCACCACCTTCGAACGCTGCATGACCAAATTGATCATAGTTAGCTTTTCTCTTTTCATCTGAAAGAATGTGATATGCCTCACTTGCTTCTTTGAATTTATCTTCGGAAGCTTTATCACCTTTATTTTTATCCGGATGGTATTTGAGTGCTAATTTTCTATAGGCTTTTTTAATATCTTCTTTTGATGCACCTTTAGGTATACCTAAGACATCATAACAATCTCTTTTAGCCACAGGACGTCTCCTTATTTGTTATCTTAGGCGCTTTTTTCTTTATCCTCTTTTACGTCTTCGAAATCTGCATCTACAACATTATCTTTTTCATCAGGTTTAGCGTCCTTTGGTCCACTCGAGCCTTTATCGTCATTATTAGGTTTTTGTTGGCTTTTATAAACTGCCTCGCCTAATTTCATTGAAACTTGTACTAAATTTTGTGTCTTTTTCTTAATGTCTTCAATGTCAGTCCCTTCTAGTGATTTTTTAAGTTCAGCAATACCATTTTCTATTGCTTTTTTATCTTCAGCCGTAACTTTATCTCCGTGCTCTTTCAAACTTTTTTCTGTTGAAAAAACCAAACTATCAGCTTGGTTTCTTGCATCAACGGTATCTCTTTTCTTTTTATCTGCCTCTTTATTTGCCTCTGCATCTTTAACCATTTTTTGTATTTCGTCTTCAGATAAACCACCTGATGCTTGAATTTGGATTTTTTGCTCTTTTCCAGTACCTTTATCTTTCGCAGAAACGCTTACTATTCCATTGGCATCAATATCAAACGTAACTTCAATTTGCGGAGTGCCCCTTGGAGCAGGAGCAATACCGACTAATTCAAAATTTCCTAATATTTTGTTATCAGCTGCCATCTCTCTTTCACCTTGAAGCACTCTTATAGACACCGCTGGCTGATTATCTTCAGCTGTTGAAAATACCTGGCTCTTTTTAGTCGGAATTGTAGTATTTTTTTCAATTAATTTGGTAGATACACCGCCTAAAGTTTCTATTCCCAAAGAAAGTGGCGTTACATCTAAAAGCAAAACATCTTTTACATCTCCTTGAAGCACACCACCTTGTATAGCTGCACCCATTGCAACCACTTCATCTGGGTTAACACTTTTATTTGGTTCTTTGCCAAAGAAATTTTTAACTGTTTCAATAATTTTAGGCATTCTTGTCATACCACCAACTAATACAACCTCATTTATTTCAGCTGCAGAAAAACCAGAGTCTTTTAATGCTGTTTTACAAGGAGCTAGTGTTCTATCTACTAAATTTTGAACCAAAGCCTCTAGTTTTGCTCTTGTAAATTTTAGGTTTAAGTGTTTTGGTCCAGATTTATCAGCAGTAATAAACGGTAAATTTATTTCAGTTTGTGCCGCTGAAGATAGCTCAATCTTAGCTTTTTCAGCTGCCTCTTTTAATCTTTGTAATGCAAGCTTGTCAGTTTTTAAATCTATACCATTATCTTTTTTGAATTCTGAAGCAAGATACTCGACTATCGCATCGTCAAAATCTTCTCCACCTAAAAAAGTATCACCATTGGTGGATTTGACCTCAAATACTCCATCCCCAATCTCTAAAATTGAGATATCAAAGGTACCACCACCTAAATCGTATACTGCAATTTTCTTTCCACCTTTTTTATCAAGTCCATAAGCAAGCGAAGCAGCAGTTGGTTCGTTAATAATTCTCAAAACTTCCAAACCAGCAATTTTTCCTGCATCTTTTGTTGCTTGTCTTTGTGAGTCATTAAAATAAGCAGGAACTGTAATAACTGCTTTTGTTACGGCTTGTCCTAAATATTTTTCAGCAGTTTCTTTCATTTTTTGTAAAACAAAGGCAGAAATTTGCGCAGGTGAGTATTTTTTTCCTTTTCCCTCCACCCATGCATCCCCGTTATCCGATTTTACAATTTTGTATGGAACTTTTGAAATATCTTTTTGAACTGAAGGTCCATCGAATTTCCTACCTATTAGCCTTTTAACAGCAAATACAGTATCTCCCGCATTTGTAACTGCTTGTCTCTTAGCAGGTTGTCCAACTAATTTTTCTTCATTTTCCAAAAAAGCGACAACAGAAGGGGTAGTTCTAGCTCCTTCTGTATTTTCTAAAACTTTAGCCTGTGTGCCATCCATAATTGCCACACATGAGTTTGTTGTTCCTAAATCTATTCCAATAACTTTGCTCATATTACTTCCTAACTATATGGGTGTTTTTTTCCCATCTACAAGGTGATATTTCTACTTTTTCTCCTCTTTTTCCTGTTTTTTTGAATTTTCTTTCTTTGAAACCCCTACTAATGCGGGTCTCAATAATCTTTCGCCCAACATGTAGCCAGTCTGAATTTCCTGAACTACTGTACCTGGCTCGTACTTTTCATCTTCGATTTCAGTCATTGCTTGGTGCAAATTAGGATCAAATTTTTTCCCATGTGCATTAATTTTTTTAATATTATTTTTCTCAAAAATTGTGATTAAATCTTTTTCAATAATTGATATATTTTCTAAAAATTTATCAAGATCTTTACTTTCTTTTAAAGCGATATCATTTTTAATAGCATTTTTTGCTCTCTGCAAGTTATCCAGTAAAGATAAACTCTCCTTTGCAAAATTATGTGATCCAAATTCAAAAGCATCTTTTATCTCTTTTTCAAATCTTCTTCTCTGGTTCTCGATTTCAGCTAAAGATCTAAGTAATTTATCTTCTGTGTCCTTTAGTTTTTCCTCTAAAGTCAATTCTTTTTTACTCACCTTTTCATTGTCGACAACGCTATTGTCAGGTTTTTCTGTAGATTTTATATCATCTTGCTTTTTATTGTCATTTTTCATCATCAGAATGCTATATAGTAAATATTTATAAAATTACTAGAGTGAAATGAAAAAAATTTTAATAGGCACGCATAATAGAGGAAAGTTTAGGGAAATCGCTTATTTAGTTTCTAAAAAGATAAAAAAAATTTCTCCAGAATCGTTAAAAATTGAAAGTCCAAAGGAAACTGGAAAAACTTTTAATTCTAATTCAAAGCTTAAAGCAAATTTTTTTTCAAAATATGTCGAATACCCAGTAATATCAGATGACTCAGGTCTATGTATAAAAGCCTTAAATTATAAACCTGGAATATTTTCAGCAAGGTTAGCAAAAAAATACGGAAGTTTTTATAAAGCAATGAAATATATTCTTAAAAAAATGAAAAATAAAAAAGACAGATCAGCTTTTTTCGTTTGTAGTTTATCTTATAAAGATAGAAAAAAAAGAATTAAAACTGTTAGTGGAAAAGTACATGGAAAAATATCTCATGAAATTAAGGGAACAAAGGGCTTTGGATATGATCCAATTTTTATTCCAAACTTTGGAAAAAAAACATTCGGTGAAATGGCAAAGTATAAAAAAATTAAAATCGATCATCGATTTGTAGCCTTCCAAAAGTTAAAAAAAATAATTAAAATTTTATAAACTTATTCTCACTGGCTTTGTATATTTCTAAATCTTGAGTAATCTTTTTGTCTTTAAAACTGAATGTTCCGATCTTACCTTTTATTTTTTCTTTAAATAAAAAATCACTTGTTGAAGAAATATCTCCATTTTTTTGCCAAGCATAATAAATCAAACCTAAAGCATCATATGTCAATATAGTAATTTCACTTGGATAGCTTTTAAATTTTTTGAAATATTTTGCATTGTATTTTTTAAACTCTTTATAGTTTATTGATGGATAGAATAAATTTTTTATTGAATTTTCGTAAAAAATACTTTCATCAAACCATTGATTTACTGTTGTAAATAAAACTTTGTTTTGGTTTACATCAGTATATACTAAAGAAGTTAATACACTTTTTAGATTATTTCCAAAGTCAATAATAATAACTGAGTCAAAATTAACTTCTCCTAAAGTATAAAGTTGATCTAATCTTTCAAGTTGTTTAACAGATTGTTCGTCCTCTTTATCTTCAAACATTTTTTTCCTTAGGTCCAAGTTTTTCTTTCTCTGGGAATAATTTGTAAGTTTCTCTATTTCACCAGTTAATACCTCAGGGTTAGAACTATATTTAAATTTTTTAAAATTTTCTAAATTTAAAATTGATAATTTCTTTTCAATTAGATCTGCGTATTGATTTTCAGGATACATGATAACAGTCTTTTTTTTATTTTGTTTTTTTATAAATTTTGTCAAAGCCAAAAGTTGAGACTCTAAACTTACACCCATACTGATTACATTATTTTTAAATATTGGAGCTATATTAGAAGGCGAAATAAAAATCATTTCTGGATAGTTTTTTAAATCTGAAAACTCTTGATTATTTATTGGTCCTATTATCACTTTAGCTCCCTCCGATTTAATATCTTGAATAGCATTTTTTAATTTTTCTTTATTATTAAATCCAGAGTCCCGTGGTATTATGAATACTCTTTTGTCATTAATTTCATCTAAAGCTAATTGCAAAGAGTATAATAAAGAATTTCCAAGTTCTTTGTATTCACCAGTCAAAGGTGCCAGCAAACCAACTTTAAGAGTTTTGTTCACTTCATTAGCTGAAAGATTAGAGTTAAAAATTACAATTATATAAGTTATTATAATGATAGTTGTTCTTTTCATAAAATGAAATTGTTTAATAATACTTTATATATTGTTTCGACACCTATTGGCAATCTTGGAGATATTACATTAAGAGCATTAGAAGTAATAAAAAAATCAGATATCATATTGTGTGAAGATACGCGTCGTACATTAAAATTACTTAATCATTTCAAAGTTAAAAAAAAAGTTGTTTCCCTTCATAAATTTAACGAGCGCAAACAATTAAATAATATTATTGAATACTTTAATCAGGGCAAAATTTTGTCTTTAGTTTCAGACGCTGGAACTCCTCTTCTGTCTGATCCAGGAATAATCCTACTAAATGAATGTATAAAAAAAAATATAAAGTCAGTTCCTATTCCAGGAGCATCATCAATTACTGCTGCTATGAGCGTTAGTGGATTTGATGATAAATTTTTATTTTATGGATTTTTACCTAAAACAGAGAATGAATTAAATAAGGTATTAAGCTCGTTGTCAGGCATTCAATTTTGTCTAGTTTTTTTTGTACCATCTTTAAAAATTATTTTTTATTTAAAGCAATTTAAAAAATATTTTTTGGGTAGAAAAATTCTTATCGCAAAAGAAATTTCAAAACTTCACGAATTCTTTTACAGAGGCAATATCGAAGATATAGAACTCCCAAAAATTCCACTGAAGGGTGAGATAACTTTGGTAATTTCACAAAAGAAATTGAAAGTAAATTCCTTTGATGAAGAAAAAATTATCAACAAAGCTAAAAAACTCCTAAAAAAATATAGCTTAAAAGATACAGTTAATTTAATTATGGAGATAGAAAAAAAAAATAAAAAAAAAATTTATGATATCTGTTTAAAATTAAAAAATGAAAAAAATAGTTAGCTTAATTTTGTTTTTTTTAGTTACTGCTTGCACTTCAATCGGACAGTTTGGAGCAGGTGTAGATATAACATTTGATCCGAGAACCTTAGGTATGCAGATAGACGATGCAATAATGCAAAAAAATTTGAGTGCAAGACTTGCTCTTAAAGATAAAAAATATTTTTTATCAGTACAGTCGGAAGTAAGGGATGGAAATATTTTTTTATCTGGGAAGGTAAATGAACCTGAGGAAAAAATTAAAATTACTAAGATGGCCTGGGAAACCAAAGGTGTTAGATCTGTAAAAAATGCAATAACCATTAAAGGACAAACTAATTTTAAAACTACTGCTAAAGATATTCTTATAACTAGTCAATTAAGAGCTGCGTTGATAGTAAACAAAAAAACAAAAGCAAGAAATTATACTCTTGAAACAATTAATAAAAATATTTACATTTTTGGAATAGCGATGGACTCAGAGGAAAAAAAAGAAGTAATAAATGAAGCCAACAAGATTTTTGATGTTGAAAAAGTAATACCTTCTATTTATTTAGCAACTGAATTAAGTAGAACTAAACTTTAATTAGAGTAATCAATAACATCGGAGGAATAAGCTGCAATAGAGGCAAGATTAAGAATTTCTGAAGTGCTCGCTCTTAGAGGTGCAACTTCTATTGGTGAACCTAGGCCAATTAACAAAGGACCTATTAATTTACCTCCTCCAAATACTTTCATGAGTTTTGTTGAAATCGCAGCACTATGCAATGCTGGCATGATTAAAATATTTGCATTTCCAACTATTTTGGAGAAAGGATAAATTTCTTGATATGTTGGATTTAAAGCTACATCAGGTTGCATTTCTCCATCAAAATCAAAATCAACTTTTTCTTTTTTCAATAATTCTATTGCATCTCTAACATGTTTAGTATTTTTCGAAATCGGCTTTCCGAATGTTGAGTGAGATAGAAAAGCTACTTTAGGATCAAAACCAAATAATCTAGCTACACGCACACATGACTTTGAAACTTTTGCTAATCTTTCAGGTGAGGGAAAGTCCTGCACATTTGTATCAGCAACAAGAATTGTTTTTCCATTTAAAGTAATTATAGTCATGCCAAAAATTTCCTCTCCAGGTCTGGGTTCTGTAACTTTTTTTAATTTTTCAATTGAAGCCGCGTAATGTCGTATATTTCCAGTTACCATTGCATCTGCATCATTACAAGCAATCATAGAAGCTCCCCAAGCAATTCTCTCGTTTCTAACCAATCTGTCAACATCCCTTTCTAACTGACCCTCTCGCTGAAGTTTTTTGTATAAATGTTTCACATATTTTTCACGTTTTTCTTTGTCAGTAGAATTAACAATTTCTATTTTATAATTTTCATCTAATCCAATGTTTTTAAGCTGTTCTTTAATTCTTTTTTCAGCTCCTATCAAAATAGGTGTTCCTAGCTTATTTCTTCCAAATTCTATTGCTGCTTTAAGCATATTTTCATCTTCACCCTCAGCAAAGATAACTCTTTTTGGATTTTTTCTTACTTTAGCATTAATTCCTTGCATTAAAGACATTGTTGGATCAAGTCTGTTAGTAAGTTGGTCTTTATATATTTCCAAATCTTTAATTTCTATTCTTGCTACACCGCTTTTAATTGCAGCTTCTGCTACTGCAGCAGGTATTACACTTATTAATCTAGGATCAAACGTTGACGGAATAATATAATCTTTCCCATATCTTGGTCTATCACCACCATAAGCGGAAACTACCTCATCAGGTACATTTTCCCTGGCTAAAAGCGCTATAGCATTTGCTGCTGCAATCTTCATTTCTTCATTGATTTCTTTAGCTCTTACATCTAGCGCACCTCTAAAAATGTAAGGAAATCCAATTAAATTATTAACTTGATTGGGATAATCTGATCTTCCAGTGGCAACTATAGCGTCTGACCTAACTTCTTCTATTAATTCTGGTTTTATTTCAGGATCAGGATTAGCACACGCAAAAATAATTGGGTTTTTTGCCATTGATTTAATCATATTTTTAGAAACCACATCTTTTGCAGATAAACCTAAAAAAACGTCAGCGTTTTGCATTGCTTCGTCTAAAGTACGCTTCTTAGTATCAATTGCATGAGCTGATTTGAATTGATCAAGGTTTTTTCGACCATTATAAATTACCCCTTTACTATCACACATAATTATATTTTCATTTTTTACTCCAGAGCTTTTAAATAAATTTGCACAGGCTTGAGCAGATGCTCCTGCCCCATTGACTACAATTTTAACTTCATTAATTTTCTTTTTTGAAATATCCAAAGCATTAATCAAGGCAGCTGTTGTAATAATCGCAGTCCCATGCTGATCATCATGAAATATTGGAATATCTAATACTTCCTTTAATTTTTGTTCTATAATAAAGCAATCAGGCGCAGCAATATCTTCTAAGTTGATACCGCCAAAAGTCCCGCCAATATTTTTTATTGTTTCTATGACAGATTGTGGATTGTTATTATTTATTTCAATGTCAATTGAATCTATATCAGCAAAACGTTTAAATAAGACTGATTTTCCCTCCATAACTGGCTTGGAAGCCAAAGCACCTAAATTTCCTAACCCTAAAATTGCTGATCCATTACTTATAACGGCAACTAAATTACCCTTGCTAGTGTAATCGTAGGCTGCTTCAGGGTTAGCTGCTATCTCTTTAACTGGAGCAGCTACACCGGGTGAATATGCTAAAGAAAGATCTCTTTTTGTTGTTAAAGGTTTGCTAGAGTTTATCTCAATTTTGCCTGACTTTCCTTTTATATGAAAGTCCAATGCTTCTTTGTCTGAGTAGTGATCAATTTCTGTTTTCTTTGGCATTTATTTCATGAGTATGTAATATAAAGAAATCAAATTCACTATAAATTTATGGCCTAATTTAGATTATTTATGAACTTACTATCCTCAGCTTCAATATTCAGTATTTTTACACTAATCAGCAGAATTTTAGGCTACCTTAGAGATATTTTAATAGCTATTTTTCTCGGAACTTCTATTTTTGCAGACGCTTTTTTTGTTGCATTTAGACTACCTAATACCTTTAGAAGACTTTTTGCAGAAGGAACTTTTAATGCAGCTTTTATACCAAGCTATACTTCAGCGAAATTAAAAGACAAAAAAATAGGTAAAAAATTTGCTGATGAAGTTTTAACTATTATTTTATTAATTCTACTTTTAATAGTCACACTTGCTGAAATATTTACTCCATATCTAGTTTATATAATAGCTCCAGGTTTTATTACCGATGATATTAAGTTTAACTTAGCTGTTGAATTAACAAGGATTACATTCCCTTTTTTGTTATTTGTAAGTCTTTCTTCTTTTTTTTCAGGAATTTTAAATTCTTTTAATAAATTTGCTGCTGCAGCGGCAGCACCAATAATTTTAAATGTTATTTTAATAATTAGTATTTTATTTTCTTATATAAATAATTTTAATATTGCAAAACAACTTTCTTATGGTGTTACGATAGCTGGAATAATCCAGCTTATATTTTTGATTTATGCCACTTTAAGTCTTTATAAACCTAACTTTAAATATAATTTAAAAATTACAAACAAAGTAAAATTTTTTTTTAAAAAACTACTACCTAGTATTTTTTCTTCCGGAGTAACACAAATAAATATTTTGGTTGGAACAATAATTGCATCATTTCAATCTGGAGCAGTTTCATATTTATACTATGCAGATAGAGTTTACCAAATAAATTTAGCTATAGCTGGTATAGCTGTTGGCACAGTTTCATTGCCTGTCCTTTCTAAAGCATTCAAATTAAGGAATTATTCAAAAGTCATTAATATTCAAAACAAATCAATACAATTATCATTGCTACTCTCAATTCCTGCTAGTTTAGGATTAATAATCGCGTCAAAAGAAATAGTTAACGGACTGTTTGGATATGGCTCTTTTACTCAAAAAGATGTTCAAATGACCTCATACGCTTTAGTATTTTTTGGCTATGGAATTATAGCATTTGCTTTAGTAAAAATTTTTTCAAATTTTTTCTTTGCAAGGGATAATACAAAAACTCCATTTTATATTTCATCATTTATTGTATTTTTAAACGTAATAATTAGTGTTAGCTTATTTCAAAAAATAGGTTTTTTAATAATACCAATAGCAACATCCATTTCAACATGGGTAGGTGTACTAATTTTTTTATATATTTTAAAAAAAAGAAATTATCTTATGTTGAAATATGAATTATTAAAAAATGCTATTAAAATAATTCTTTCATCTATTATCATGGCTCTTGTACTAGTATTTCTTTTAGAAAAGTTTTCAGATAATCTTGCATATTCATACAATTATAAGTCGATTTATTTAATAATTATTGTAAGTTTCGTCGGCATTGTTTATTTGTTATCTTGTTATTTGTTAGGATTATTAAAAATGAGAAATTATAAAACAAATTAAATGAGTAGAAAAAAATTAGTGTTTTCTGGAGTTCAACCAACTGGGAACTTACATCTAGGCAATTACCTAGGAGCTTTAAAAAATTTTGTATCCTTGCAAAATGAGATGGAATGTATGTACTGTGTTGTAGATTTACACGCATTAACTACTTTTCAAAAACCTGATGAGCTCAGAAACAATGTTTTAGAAACAGTTGCCAGTTTTATTGCAACCGGACTTAATCCAGATAAAAGTATAATTTTTAATCAGTCCTCAGTTTCTGGGCATGCACAGTTAGCATGGATTTTAAATTGTGTGTCAAGAATTGGATGGTTGAATCGAATGACTCAATTTAAGGATAAAGCCGGGACGGATAAAGAAAAAGCTAGCGTTGGATTATATATTTACCCAAATTTAATGGCTGCAGATATTCTTTTATATAAAGCTACTCATGTGCCAGTTGGAGCAGATCAAAAACAACATTTAGAATTATCCAGAGATATTGCGCAAAAATTTAATAAAGATTTCAATTGCAAAGACTTTTTTCCTTTACCAGAACCATTAATACCAAAAAATGTAGCTAGAGTGATGAGCCTTAGAGATGGTACAAAAAAAATGAGCAAATCAGAGGAGTCGGACTACTCCAGAATTAACCTAAAAGATAGTGCTGAGGAGATTAATAAAAAAATTAAAAAAGCAAAATCAGACTCAGAGCAGATACCAGATAATTTAAAAAGTTTAGAAAAAAAACCTGAAGCACTTAACTTGATAAATATTTATTCTGAAATCTCAGAAACAACTATAGAAAAGGTTTTAAATGAAATGTCAGGAAAAGAGTATTCTTTTTTAAAAACAAAGTTAGCAGACCTTTTAATTAGTGAAATAACACCAGTTGGAAAAGAAATTAAAAAATTATTAGTAGATACGTCGCACCTAGAGAAAATTTTGAAAAAAGGCAGGGAAAAAGCCAATTTTATTGCTGAGGAAAACATTAAAAATATACGTGAAATAGTGGGATTGATATAATATAAATTCTTCATGATACAAATTGAAACTACACCAAATCCAAATTCGTTAAAGTTTATTTCAGAGAAAGTTATTTCAGCCATAGGAACTGAAGAATTCCAAAAAGAAAAAAAAGACGAATTAAAAAATACTTTTATAAAAGAACTTTTGAATTTTAAGGGAGTTGAATTAGTTTTATTATCTAAAAATTTTTTATCCGTAAAAAAAAGAGAAGATGTTTCATGGAATGATCTTAAACCAATGATCATTTCCCACCTAAATCATTATTTCGAAACTAATAATGAACCAATACTGAAAGAAAATAATAAATCAGAAAAATTAATTGATGACAATGATGATACAGTGAAGAAAATCATTGATGTACTTGACACCAAAATAAGACCAGCCGTAGCAAGAGATGGGGGAGATATAAAGTTTAAATCTTTTGAGGATGGGGTCGTTAAAGTAGAATTACAAGGAAGTTGCTCAGGATGTCCTAGCTCATTAATGACACTAAAACAAGGCGTTCAAAATCTTTTAAAACATTATGTAAAAGAAGTAAATTCTGTAGAAGCGAATTAATTATGAAAAAGAAATTAAGTTATAGAGATAAACTTTTAGAGTTAGCATACATTTATAATGTTAAAGAAATACAGGACTATTCTAAAAGAAGAAAGAATTTAACAACCGGACAAATTGAATTAATATTAAAAAAAAATAAAATTATTATACCAAAAGAATTCAAAACAAGTTTTTTTAAAGAAAATTTTTTAAAACCAATTTTTAGATTAAGATCAAACATAGTTGATTATAAAGAAGAAAAAATTAAAGATAAAAATAGATTTTTAAGAAGAGTCGAAAATTATAAATACGATACATCTAGAAAAGTAAATCATGGTATTAATAATTTATGGAAAGGCATGGGTGCAGCAGGCCTAAATTTTTTAAATGTGTTACCCAAACTCGGAGAAACTGTAGCGAAATTTTTTGGCAATCTTTTTACGGATGTTTTTAACGCAATATATAATCAACAAATCGATCAAAAAAGTGCAAGAAACGTAATTGTTGGTTTTTTTGCGGTTGCAGCAATCATAACAGCAATAATTGCCGGAGTTAATACCTATAAAAATTATGATTTTAATAAAATTAAACTAGAAACCAAAAAACCTGAAGTTAAAGTTAAGAAAGAAATTAAAAAACCTGAA
>CEWK01127664.1_pt1 | contig 20457 bp, 19 predicted proteins | sample 531431 | NCBI WGS metagenome assembly CEWK01 (sample SAMEA2623059, study PRJEB7988) | marine metagenome | isolation source: saline water (ENVO:00002010), including
TTCGGGATGGGATCGGGTGTGGCCCCTTCGCAATAATCACCAGGCGGCAATTTATAGTATTTTTATTACAGAATGTAAACAATTTAAAATCAAGTTATTCTGAATTTATTAAACAATCTTCCAAATTATTGCTTGTTAAAATGGCCTTAATTCCACAATAATAAAAAAATAATTTATACAGTGACTTAAGTAATAATTGTATAAAAACAGTTGAAATGAAAAAAAGTATTTTTTTATTATGATTTATAAATTTAATTATTTAAAAATTGTTCAATATTTGTTTTATCTATTTCCAATCTCCCTAATTCTAGGCAGCATGATTGTAAATATTAATATGATTCTGTTCCTAATTTTTGGTTTTATTTACCTTTTAAAAAATAATATTAAAATTATATTTGATCTAAAAAATTTATTATTACTATCTTTTTTTTTAACAATTATATTATCTTCGTTTATAAATATTGAATTAATAGGTGAAATCAATTTTTTTAAATCTATTCTTTTAATTAAATTTTTTTTAATTTTTGTTTTAATTGAGTCTTTATTAATCGAAGATAAATTGAAAATTAATGTTTTTTTTAAAATTTGTTTAGTATTTATTATTATAGTTTCCCTAGATATAATATTACAATTTTTTATTGGTAAAAATATTTTTGGTTTTGAACCTTGGGAGGGAAGAATAACTGGATTGTTCGGATCTGAAGCAATAGCAGGTGGATATATACAAAAGTTTTTTATTTTTTCATTAATAAGTATTTTTACTATAAAATTTTTTAAAAGTTATTATGAGGATTTTTTTCAAGTATTAATTATTTTAATTTTGCTTTTAGCATCATCGCTAGCAAGTAACAGAATGTCTTTTGTAATTGTTTTTGCTCTAGTGATATTTTTAATTTCATTTTATAAAATAATAAGAAAAAAAATTTTAATTGCGTTTTTAATTTTTTTACCGATATTTTTGCTTATTTTCAAAAACAATTCAGAATTAAAATTATTGTATTCTAATTTTTATGAAAATGTAAATATTATTACAAATAAAACTTTTGAAAAAATTTCATCAGATAAAAAAGATAATTTAGTTTATTCAAATAAAAGTCATTTAAAAATTTTTTCAACCTCTCTTAAATCATTTAATGAAAAAAAAATTATGGGGAACGGGTTAAAATCTTTTAGATATAAATGCATTGATTTTGTTCAAAAAGATGACGGGGTTTGCTCTACACATCCCCATAATTATCATTTAGAAGTATTACACGATACAGGTATAGTTGGGTTCGTTTTTATTTCTTTATTTGTATTAATATTAATAATTTCAAAATATAAAAATTTATCCTCATCAAATATATCTTATTTAAATAAGTTTATAATTTCATTGATATGCTTAAATTTTTTAATTGAAATATTTCCTATTAAATCGTCTGGTAGTTTATTTAGCACTTGGACTGGAACAATTTTATGGATATCTGTTGCACTCACAACTTACAACGGTGACTTAAAAAAACAAAAATGAGTAATAACTTCACTTACATATTTTCTTTTATTTTAATATCATTATTAATTACTTTAGGTTTAATTCATCCAACTAATTTTTGGTTTGATAGTACTCAATGGTTACTGGGATCTTCAGATTTAACTAACTCGCAAATAAGTTGGCAATATTTTAGGTTAGACGATTGGAGATTTCCGTTGGGCAAAAATCCAAATTACGGTATGGAAGTTGCCAATTCAATAGTTTTCACTGATAATATTCCGTTATTCGCAATATTATTTAAGATTTTTAACTTTATTATTTATGAAAATTTTCAATATTTTAGTTTTTGGGTATTTCTATGTTTTTTTCTACAACTGTTCTTTTCCTACACTTTAATATTAAAATTCACTAATAATAAATTTTATTCCTTTTTAGGAAGTTTTTTATTTTTACTATGCCCGTTTTTAATTTTTAGATTGGTACACCATTTTTCTTTAGGTGCTCACTGGCTAATTCTTTACGCTTTTTACATCTGCTACTGTGTAGAGGAAAAAGTAAAAAATTATCATTGGGTTATACTTATATCACTAAGTCTTCTAATTCATCTATATTTTACTGTTATGATATTCATAATTTATTTTTGTTTTAAACTAGAAGAACTAATAAATAAAAAAGATTTTAAGATTTTATTTTCTCCTTTTTTAAAAATTACTTACGCATTAATAATTATGTTTATAATTGGATATTTCGAGTCTTCTCCAATAAATTCAGTTTCTTCAGGTTATGGGGAATATAAATTAGATTTATTAAGTTTTTTTGATCCTAAGGCTGAAAATGCAAAAATGTGGTCAATCTTTTTAAAAGATATAAACGGAACTCATTTAGAGGGATTTAATTATATTGGGCTTGGCAATGTGATGATTTTGTTTTTGGCTGTTATTATGTATGTAAAAAATTATAAAAAAAAAAAAATAAGTCCCATTAATATTTTTAAAATATCAAATTTATATATTTTTATTTTTTTAATCTGGGCATTGACTACTAACCTTTCTTTTATGGGTAAAGAGGTATTTAATATTGATTTACCAAAATATCTTCTAGGGTTATTAAGTATTTTTAGCTCAACTGGCAGGTTTGCCTGGCCTGTAATTTATATTTTTTTGTTCATTTCAATTGTTTATATTTTTAAAAATTTTCATAAAACTAACTCTATCTTTATCATATTAATATTGATGTCCATTCAACTCACAGATGTCATAGCAGGAATTAAAAATAATTCCTTTAAACAAATTGAGAGATACGATCATGATCCAATTTGGAATTTAATTGAAAAAGACTTTAAAAGCTTACGCACAACTTATCTATTCAACAATTATGGATCAATTTTTAACAATTTGAGCAAAATTTTAGGAAATTTGCAAAATATAAAAACTGATATTACGTTGAATGCCTCATTAGATAGAACAAAAGCTGCGATGATTAGATATAATTTAACGCAAAATATTAAGAATAATAGATTAGATGGTGACACTGCTTATATAGTAGATAATTTAGGACACTTAATACAGCTTAAACATTTTTTTAGAAAAAAAAATGTTGGTTTTTTTTATAGAGATGATTTTTGGATTATGCTTCCTAATAAAAAAAAGGAAATGAAAAAATTTGATAAAGAAAAATTAAATCAAATTAAGTTTACGAAATTAGAATTAAATAAAGTACATAAAATAAAGTTTAAGAGTCAACTATTGGGTTTCGGATGGACACATAATTTCAATAAAGATGGAGCGTGGACAGAAGGCCAAGACTCTTATTTAAATTTCAAATCACCTGGGACAGAGAAAAATAAAGAGCTGATTTTAAATATTAGGCCTTATCAATCTAATGATAATAAAAATTTTGAATTAGAAATTTTTTTAAATGATAACTTGATTAAAAAAATAAATTTTCATGATAATAAAAAAAAACAAGTTATTAGGATTCCGATAAAAAAAAATATAAATAACAAAAATTACGTCCTGAATTTTAAACTTAATAATCTTATTTCGCCTTATGATAATTTTGAGAGTCCTGATGCAAGGAAACTTGGTATGCTTCTAAAGTCTTTGCAAATTAAGGAGGTTTTGTGAGATCAATCTCCATCATAATTCCATGCTTTAATGACGAAAATAAGATAATTAAAAACTTATATTATTTAAAAAAAAAACTTAAAAAAATTAAAATAAAATATGAGCTTATAGTAATAAATGATGGTAGCTCTGATCATACTTTAATAAGATTAAAAAAATTCAAATCTAATAAAAGTAAATTTAGAATTATAAATAATAATAAAAATTACGGTAAGTCTTATTCTATTAGAAAAGGACTTAAATTTTCAAAAAGTGACTACGTGATTTTAATTGACAGTGATTTGCCCTACTTCAGCTCTTTAAATAAGGTTTTGAAGAAATTAAGTGAAAATTTTGACTTTGTTTTTATAAACCGTAGACACATGAGTAGTCATATAACTAACAAAAATTTGAATTTTTATCAAAGAAGTAGGTACTTTATTGGTTATTTGGTTAGTTTGGCAGTTAGATTTTTTCTTAATATGAATATTCATGGGGGGGATACCCAATCAGGATTAAAAGGGTTTAAAAAAATAAGAAATTTCAAAAAATTGAAATTTATTTCTTCAAAATTTTTTTTGGATCTCGAAATTATGTATTATTACAATAATTTGAATAAAAAATTTTATTCTGTCCCCGTAAAATATAAAATTGATAATAATTCATCTATAAAATTATTTTCTTTTAAGAAAAATTTTGAAATTCTGATTGAATTAATTAAAGTGATTTTGCATTTAAAAAAATAATTATTTTTTCACACATTCAATATAACTATAAAAAGATAAATTGTGTAATGGTAATATAAATGGACTTCGTTTAAATTTTGATATTCTAAAAAAATTTTTTAACACAACTAAAATTTCTTTTTGTGTATTCAAATGTTCGTGGCTCATTATTTTTGAGTAACTTAATCCATATTTAAGTTTAAAGCTGATACCAGTGGTCAGTTTCCAACCAAGTTTAAAAGCAAATTCACCTTCGCAGGGTATAGCAATTTGCATGATTCCATCTTTATCTAAAAGTTCATGGCACTTTTTAACTATCTCAGGTAGGTTTTCCAAATGCTCAAAAGTCATGATTGAAATTATTCTATTATATTTATTATTTTTAATTTGAAAAATTGAATCATAAATTCTGTTAACATTTTTTTTTTCATCACTATTGATAAATAAATTTTTAAAAGGTTCTACTACATCATACAATGAAATATTTTTTTCGTACTTAAGATGATTCAGCGTTCCGGCTCCAATTTCTAAAATTTTATCACTTTTGAAGTTTGTTTTTGATATTATTTTATGAGCCCAGCTTTCCATATAACTACTTAGAAAATTAGTTAAACCCTTGCCATCTCTATTGTTTTTGTAATGTTCTTCGTAAATCTTTAGATATTCTTTTGAAAGTGGCGTTCTATATTTAGGGTATTTTTTTTTAAGCGTTAAATAGTCCATAAATTAATATAATCGAGGTAATGAAATTATTTTTGACAAAACATCGTCTAAATTAAAGCCAATTATTTCACTAAAATTTTTTAATACATCGTACTTAAAACTGTTATCTTCTTTTGCCATCAGTAATGCATTTTCTCTTGTCAAAAGTCCTTCGCAAATTTGATTTGATCTAAAATTATCGAATTCAGAAAAGCCTGCAAGAGTATAATATATAAAATTGTTAAAAGTAGTTTGACCATCCCCCATCCTCCACTGATTTTTTCCATATGCTAAATCATTTGACCAATTATACTCATTTTTAAGTGTATCGATAATCTCTTCTTCATCCCATTTTACATAATTATAAAAATGTAATGAATTTTCTTTTTTTATAAAACTTGAGAGAAATCCTTGGAAATTATCCAGTAATGCAAGATTTATATAACTTGGGTTGATTAGAGTTTGAGTGCTATAAAAATAAAACATTTTTAATTTATTTAGTAAATTATATGAAGACATCCTTTGATTGTTCTGAAGTTTTTGATCGATTCCTGCAAACCCGAGAAAAAACTCTCTCTGTTCAAGTTGATAACCAGTAAATTGAATTACTAGTTTAATTTTATTTTCTTTTGCGAGTATATCTCCATAGTCCATAAATGGCTTATCGCCTGCTTGAATGACTGGAAGCATGCCTAAGTGGGGTCTTTTTAGCCATGCCATAATGTTGTTTCTGACATAATTTCTTTTTTGCTTAATATTTGCAGATCTAATTATATGCTCTACACCCAATTTCCCACACAATTTAGCTTGGTTTACTCTTGAAATATCTGTTGTAAGACCCCAGTCAAAAGTAAAAGCAATTGGATTCATTTTAAATTTTGTTTTTAAAAGATGTAGACCGTAACTGCTATCTCTTCCTCCACTCAATCCAACAACGCAGTCAGGTTCTGAATTTTTTGATCTGTATTTATCTAAAATATTCATAAGAGCATCTTCACCTAGATATTCTTGTTTTTTATAATTTCGAAAATAATTAGATACACCATTTTTATCAAAATTGATAAAAGGGTATGTCGAAGGCAGGATACACTTTGTACATTTCTGAAGATCTTCTCTTCTCAAATTTTGCTGAGTAATATTATCAAAAATTTCATAATGATTTTTTTTTAAGAAATAATTTTTATTTAAAATCTCTTTTTCAACAATCTTTAATTCATCGGTAAAAATAATATTTTTATCTAATATTTTTTTAATTTGTTCTTTTTTAAAATCAAATTTATATTTCGATTTTGCCAGAAAACTTTTTATAATATTTTTTTCTGATGCATAAATTAGGTGGTTTTCATTAATTAAATAATATAGTGATCCACAGTTAGAAGATAAAAAGTTTAATTTTATATCTGGAACTCTAAAATAGATTGAGTAGTTACCTTCAATATAATTTAAATATTCATCTAAATTTTGTAAAAAGTTTTCTCTACTTTGTGAAAATAAATCACTAAGATTTTCAAATAATAGAAGTGAGTCACTCTTTACTTTATAACCCTCTAAATTTTTTTTTTGAGCATTTTCACTATCACTTTTGTAATTTGTATTAATTATTATGCCATTATGAGTTCCAATTATATTTTTTGTTATAATAGGTTGATTGTTATCTGGTAAAAATTTTGTTCCATTTGTTACTAACCTTGTTTGTCCATTAATCAATAGAGGATTATTTTCTAAAATACTTTTAAAAAATAACGAGATGTAATTTTTATAATCTTTTCTTCTAATACCTTCTGAAGGATCTGTGTTAAGTTTGAAAATTTTTTCGTTTTCACCATTTGACATTGAAACACCAAATGTATCTTGTCCTCTTGCTTTACTTAAATTTAAGAAAACTTTAATATCTTCTTTAATCTTTCCTTGATCAATCTTGTTAACACTTTTAAAGTTAATTCCAAAAATACCACACATTGAGTCAATTAATCTTTTTTTTTAAATATTTAGATGATTTAATTATAATGAAAATTAGAAAAAAAACGATAATTAAGGAAAAAAAATATTCAAACTCAAAAATATCAGTAAATTCAAAGTTTTCAAACGATTTATAATCCTCAATGTGTTTTCCAATTTTATTTAAAACATAAACTATGGGTAACTCAGATAGAATTACTGCATAAAGAAATATATTATAACTTTTAATGATCGAACCAAAAAATATATTATGAACAAAGTATGGTAAAATGTATCTGCTAGAAGCAATTATTAAAAAATTGAAGTTATTATTTTTATTTAAATTAATTTTTTTATACAAATTTTTATAAATCAAATACTTTTTAAAAAAAATTGAAAATATTTTACTAGTCTTAAATAATATAAATGAGCAAGTCACTATCAAAAAATATGAGAGAAAAAGACCAACATCACCTAATAAAAAACCGTTTGCTATTATCAATGGAGAAGTTGGTACTGGTGTTAAAAAGAGAATAAAATTAAAGATTACTAATAATGATATGAATAAAATAAAATTACTATTTTTATAATCAATAATAAAAGTAAGTCCTTGATAAAAAAAAGGTCTTAGACTCTCATAATTTAAAATACATATTAATAAAAAAGTGAATACTAAAAAAAAAAATAAAAAATTATTTTTCACTTTAATGATAAAAATCAATTGTTTTTTTTAGACCTTGCCGTATTTTAAATTTTTGCTTAAATCCCATATTTTTTATCTTACTAATATTGGGAAAACGAACAAGTGTTCCACCTTTTTGTATGCTAGTTTTTTTTATTTTAATCTTTTTTCTTAATATATCAGAAATTATAAATGCTAATTTCTTAATATTTAATTTTTCAGAGGTCCCGATGTTATAAATTTCGAGATGTTTACCTTTTTTTAAAATTAAGTCAAAAGCGTCTATAAAATCATTAATAAATATGAATGATCTAATTTCATTTCCCGTGCCTTGAATTTTAAAACTATTTTTCTTAGCTGTAATTTTTTTAAACCTGTTAATAAACTCGGGAACCACATGTTCATTTCCCATGTCGGGTCCATAAACATTGTGTGGTCTGAATATTACTAATTTTTTAAAATATCTTTTTCCATAATGTATTCCCATTAGCTCAGTTAGTATTTTTCCACCACCATAAGAATATCTAGGGTTATATATATCCGGTATTTTCAAACTTTCGTTTTCGTCTGTGGGTATTTTCGATGGTGTTTGATAAACTTCAGAACTTGATGCAAGTATAAGTTCTTTAATTTTACGTTTCTTACAAACATCTAAAACATTAGTAATTCCTTTAACGCCTATCTCTAGAATTTCAGTTGGTTTCTTATAAAAAAATTTTGTTCCATTTATATATGCAAGATGAATAACTGCATCTATTCCTTTGCATGACTTGTAAAATTTCTCATAATCCCGAATATCTCCATTAATTATTTTCAAATTTTTACTTTTTGATAAAACTCTTTTTTTTTTGCCCCTAGATAGATTATCAAAGATTACTACACTGTGTCCTTCACGAATTAAATAATTACTTATAGCTGAGCCAATAAAACCTAAGCCGCCAGTTATTAAATATTTTTTATTTTTTTTTTGCATTTTTCACACCCCATATAAACCATTTTAAATATTCTTTAATCCAGGAAACTGGTTTAAAAGTTGATTTTCCCCCAAAAAGCCTATCAACAGATTTAAATGGTACTTCGCTTACTTTAAAATTCTTTATAAATACTTTTATTGAAAGTTCAAAAGCGAATGCCCAACCTATTGGTTTCGATTCTAACACAATGCTATTCCAAACATTTTTTTTCATCATCTTAATTCCCGTAGTACTGTCAGAGAAAGGATAGTTTGTTAATAATTGGAAAGTTTTGTTAGCGGTCCAAGATAAAATAGAACCTATAAGAGATCCTCCTATTCTTTTTCCACCTAAAGAATATCTCGTACCGCTTATAAAATCACAATCCTCTTTGGTTATTAAATTCATCATCTCTTCTATTGCCAGAATGGGGAATATATCGTCGACAACAGTAATTAAAAAAATATCATAAACAGACTCCTGAACTCCTTTATCTATTGCATATTTAACGCCACGCTTTTTCGAATTATGTAAAGCTTTTACATTAGGCAACTCTGCCTCTAATTTTTTGGCTTCTTCTACAGAGTTATCCGTCTCACTATCGTAAACAATTATAACTTCATTCTCAAAGTTTAGAGATGATTTCAGAAGCCTTACCATTGTTGATAAACTTTCTTTTTCATTAAAAACTGGGATAATTATTGATAATTTTTTTTCCATTTCTTTTTAAGCTTTGTTAATTTTGATATATTTAATGATGCATCTTTAGCAAGTATAAATCTTAAGTTTTTGATAATATCTTTTCTTTTACATGGCTTGATTTTTTGTTTGTATTTTACATAATTTTGATAATCAGACTGCCTTTTTGATCCAATATTTATAACTCCTTTGAAAGGTGAATTTGCAACTAAATAAATTTCTTTAACTAATTTTTTTACTTCGATCATTGATGTATAAATATCAGTGGCTGCTGTATCAAACTTAATTTTGTTTTTATCAAAAAATCTTGTTCTGATAATAATGGAATTAGAGTATTTTTTAACAATTTTTTCTGCAAAATATTTTGTCCATCCATAAATATTGTAAGGTTTTAAGGTTGATTTTTCTTTATAATTGCCTTTGGTCGAAGGATATACACCATCGGTAGAAATATGTATTAATTTAATCTTTTTATCGTTTTTTTTATTAAGTTTTTTTAATTCATTTACTAAATTTAGAGCTCCGTAAATATTAATTTTTTTTGCTAAAATTGGTTTTTGCTCGCAAATTTTAATTCTAGCTAAAGCTGCACAATTTATTACAAGGTCAAAATTTTTACTTAAATATCCTCTAATTTGTAACCTATTCAATAAGTTTAACTTTTCTTTACTTGGCGATGAAATATTTTTAAAAAGTTTTGAACTTTTTATATTTCTTCCTAATGTACCCGAACCTCCAATTAATAAAACTTTTTTATTCAAATAATTTTCTTTTTTATTTTTTTTGTTGCCCTTTTACTAAAAAATCAGAAAGAACTAATACATCAATACGATTTTCTAACAAACATTTTATTGCTAAATTAGGTGAAATTATGATTGGTTGCTCATGTGCATTAAAACTTGTATTAATTAAAGCCTTTTTTTTATTCCTCTCGCAATATGTTTTTACTAAATCATAATAACGTAAGTTTTGTTCAGGTGAAATGATTTGAGGTCTAGCTGTTCCGTCAATATGAACCACTGCCTCATGGTCTCTTATAAATCTTTCATCACAATCATATGTTCTAGTCATAAAATAAGAAGCAACTTGATTATCCTCCCAATTTAGATAACAATCTGAGGCATAATCAATGGGAGTTACAGGTGCAAAGGGCATAAATTCTGTCCTTTCAAGCCTTTTATTTAAATAATCATTAATAGATTTATTTTTTGCATTAACTAAAATACTTCTAGATCCCAAGGCTCTCGGCCCAAATTCCATACGCCCGTCAAAATAACCAACTACTTTATTTTCTTCTAACTGTTTAGAAATTTCAACTGACCTATTGCTCATCTTACTAAAAGTTATTTTATCTTTGTTATTACTTAATGAATTTAAAATTTCTTTTTCATTATAATTTTTTCCTAGATATACATTTTTAAATTTAACTTTAGTAAGTTTATTATCAATAAAATTTTTATAACATACACCGCCAACAGTTAAACCACCGTCTCCCATATTTGGAAAAATAAATATATTTTTCACTCCATTAATTTCTGCAATTTTTTGATTAATTTTTACATTTGCAAATAATCCACCTGCTAAACAAATATTTACAGGCTCTTTCTTTTTTAATTTTTTTAGCCAAAATTTTATATATTGCACTATCAAATCTTCGCAATGTTTCTGAACTCCTGCAGCAATATCCTCTTTTTTATATTGAGCAAGTATTTTATTAAAACTTTTTAATTTATTGATATTATGAGGTGAATATAATTTTAAGTTTGTGTTCCAGTGTCCTAAAATGCTGTTCCAAGAAACTATTTTTTTAAAAACAGAAATGGTTTTATTGGGGTCCCCATATGCTGCAAGTCCTGTAACTTTTCCTTCGTGTCTATGGGGAGTAAAACCCAAAAATTTAGTAACTTGTGCGTATAAAAAACCAATACTGTCAAAACTAGTTAAAAAATCTATTTCCTTTAAACCGGTCCTAAAATTCGCCTCGGAAACTGTTGTGGATTTAAAATCTCCTCTGCCATCGGCTGTTATTATTAATGCTTCTTTGAATGGAGAGCATGAAAAAGCTGACCAAGCATGTGCCTTATGATGATCTAACAAAATAATTTTATTTTTTTTAATACCTTCACTTTCCATCCATTCATAAAATTCATTTAAAAATTTTCTATCATGGAGTTCGGTTTTGATCCTGTGAAAGAATACCTTTATTAATAATGGATTTTGGATGATTGAAATTATTAATTTTTTAAAAATTTTAATTATATACTTGTACCAATTATTTTTAAAAGTTACTCTGCTGTAAACTACAGCTTCGATATCATTTACTCCTAAATTATATTTCTTGAGGATATAATCAAAAGCCAACCTAGGTATTCCTGCATAAACTTTGATAAAATTAAATCTTTCTTCGCTCACCGCCTCTAAAATTTCACCATTATAAATTAAACAAACTCCAGACTCGAAACCGTTATGTACACCAAGAACATATCCTTTCATAAGTTAATTTATTTCCATATATCAATAAGAATTTTATTTTTGGATATTGTTAAATTTGAGTATTTTTTATGTGGCGCTCCTATAATAATTATATCACTTTTCTTTATGAGATATTCTCTACTAACATTATTTTTACTTTCATAGTATTCGTCAGATGTAATTACTTTTAATTTATATTGATTTAATAAATTTACTAGAACAATAGATAACGAGTCTCTTATATCATCAGTTTCGGCTTTAAAAGAAAGACCAAGTACTCCAATTATTTTCTTTTTTATATTTTTTATTTTTAATAATTCTTTTATGATATATTTTGGTATTCCCTCATTGATCTTCATTGCCTCGTATCCTATGTTAAATTTTCTCTTATAAAATGAAGAAAGTTGCATTGTATCTTTTAATAGACATGGACCAGCAGTAAACCCAGCCTTAGCTAAATTAGTATTTCTTTCATAACCATCACGCATTATTTTTCTTACATTTGTATAATCAACGTTATTTTGTTTACATATTAAAAAAAATTGATTGGCGATTGCGAAATTTATATATCTATTTGCATTTGAAAATAATTTTATTAATTCTGCCTCGGTGACTCCTGTTTGAATTATTTTAGAGGAAATTTTTTTAAAAACCTGGTTAACAAGATTTAAGTTTTTATTTTTATTGCCTGAGATAATTTGTGGCAATTTTGGGAGTTCTTTAATTGACTTACCTTGAACAATGCGCTCGGGACAATAAAATAAATTTTTATTTTTATTGCCTAAAATTTTAGAAATTTTAAAAAATGTCCCTGGATATATTGAACTTCTTATTATTATGATTTGATCTTTTTTTATACATTTTTTTAAAGTTTTAAAAAAATTTAAAAATTCTGTTAATTTTGGTTTTAAAGACTTTGTTATCGGTGTTCCAATACATATTATTATAAATTTAGAAAAACTTATAGAATTAATTTCTTTGTTAACTTTTATTTTTTTTCTTTTATTTACCTGCCTTAATAATTTATTTGCTCCTTCCTCTAAAAATGGAGGTTTGCCTTTGAGAATATCTTCTAGGCTTTTTTTATTTTTGTCAATTAGATTAATGTTAAACCCTTTGGATGCTAAAACTAGACCAAGCGGGAAACCTACGTGGCCGGCACCACCAACGATTGATATATTTTTTTTGTCTAAAGGCATCATATGTAATATCTGAATTAAAAACTTAGACTATTTATTTTTCATATTTTTAAATTATGTCTTTAATTAGGATTTTTTATTTAAATAATATCTGATATACACCTTTTAAACTTGACAATAAATGGTAATTAAAAATTCTAAAAATATTGATATATGTCAAATATCGGGAAAAAAAGATCTTAAAAAGGTTTTGTCTTTAGGTTATTTACCTGCAGTAAATAACTATTTCTCATCTAATTTAAGAAAAAATGAAGAAAGTTTTTTTCCTGCTGAAATTTTTTATTCAAGAAGTTCTAAATTGATGCAACTCGGAACAATAGTAAACAAAAATATAATTTTTCCGAAACACTATCCATACACTAGTAGTACTACAAAAATTTTAAGAGAAAATTTTAAAGAACTCTATTCAGAATGTAAAAAAATTTTAGATCTTAAAAAAAAAGATTTAGTAGTCGATATAGGTTCTAATGATGGAAATTTGTTAAGTAATTTTAAAGGAAATCATAAAGTTTTAGGTGTGACTCCTGAACAAATAGGAAAGATTGCGATTAAAAGAGGCATTAAAACAATAATTAAATACTTCGATAATTCGACTTGTAATATAATTTTAAAAAAATATGGAAAAGCAAAACTTATTACTGCTACTAACGTTTTTGCTCATATCGACAATGTAGAACAACTAATGAAAAATATTAACAAAATAATCAAAAAAGACGGTGTTTTTATAACTGAGTCACATTATTTAGTTTCACTTATAAAAACAGTTCAGTATGACACAATTTATCATGAACACTTGAGATATTATTCTTTAACCAGTCTTAATTATTTATTTGAAAAGTATAATTTCAAAGTTTTCCACGCAAAGGAAATAAACTCACATGGGGGCTCTATACGAGTTTATGTTTCAAAAAACAAAAAATTTAAAGTTAGAGAATCGGTAAAAAAAATCTTGCAGCGCGAAAAAAAATATTTGACATGGAATACTTTTAAAAAATTTAAAAAAAATGTTATAAAATCCAAAATAAAACTTTACTCATTGATAAAAAAAATTAAAGATGAAAAAAAAATAATTTTTGGTGTTGGCGCTCCTTCAAGAGCTGCTACTTTAATTAATTATGTTGGTCTCAATGAAGACTTGATAGATTGTATTTTGGAAATAAAAGGATCTCATAAAATTGGTAAATATATGCCCGGAACAAATATTCCAATTGTTAATGAAAAAATTATTAATGTAAAAAAACCTCATTATTTGATTTTGTTTTCATGGCATATTTCAAAGTCCTTAATAAAAAATTTGAGGAAATTAGGTTTTAAAGGGAAGTTTATTTTACCACTGCCCGATCCAAAAATAATAAATTAATTTTACAAAAAGTATCTATAAAAAAAAGCTCCACAAAAATAAGTAAAAAAATAAGATATAAAAATAATTATGTTTTTATTATTTTGAAACAAAAAAAGATTTTTATGTTTAAAATCAAATAATGAAAAAAATAAAATAATCATTAAAGGCTCAAAATATTCCTGAAAAATAAATTTTGGAAAACAATAAATGAGTAGAGAAAAAAATAATATATTATTTGATTTTGATATCATTAAATATTTTATTATCAAAGTAAGTCCAATTGCTGATATCATTAAAAATATTGTAATTTGATTATTAAAAAATAATTTAATAGTTTTTAAAATTACACCGCCACCAAGATTTTGATCCTTTAGATAATCAAAGTAATCAAAATGGTTTAAAAGTAATAAAGTAAGCAAAAAAAATAAAAATATTATTACACTTTTTGGATTTGGAAATTTTTTCTCTTTTAAAAAAAATATTATCTCTATAGGTATTAAGTAAAACAAAAATATAGATGAAAAAATAACAAGATTTTTTAAAATAAATTTTGGATTATGAAATTCTTGAAATAAATTAATTTTTTGCTCTCCAGTTCCAATAAATGCTGAACCGCCCCATAAATATAGAAGATAAAATCCTGGTAAAGCTAGCAAGATATAAAAAAAACTTAATTTTTTAAATAAATCTAAATTTTTATTAATTAACGAGACTAATATTAGAAATATTGGAAAAAAAACTAAATAAGGCCTTGTGTATAAGGCTAGACTAGAAAAAAGAGTTAAAAAAAAAATTCTTGATATACTATTTTTTTTTTTTAAATCTAAAAACAGTTTGATGGATATCAATAAAAAGAGCCACCCGATATTTTCTGTTAAACCCCAATAAGATGAAGATCTAAAAAAGGGTAATATTAAAAAGATACTCCCGTATAAATAACTATCAATTTTGTTAATTTTAAATCTTTCTTGAATAATATTTGAAAAAATAAAAATATTTAAAAGTGATAAACTTGTTATAGATCCTTGAAAAGCTATTTGACTGTATGTAAATGGATTAAGATATGCATTTAAAATATGAAACATGGGCGGACTACCCTCACCAAATATTGCATAATTTTTTAATGTTAAAAAAAAATTATCTTTAAAAGATAAAATTAGTGGCCAAGTTAAATTAGTAAAATCATTTTCAGCGCCTCCAGCTATATTTTCTCTAAAGAAAAAACCTATTAGATAAATCTGTAATAAAATAAATAAATATGTATATTTTATATTTTTAGAAATCATATTCAAAATTTATGGTGGGACTAGTAAGAATCGAACTTACCACCCCTTCGATGTCAACGAAGTGCTCTACCAATGAGCTATAGTCCCCAACCAATTGCTTTTTTTAGTTTTAACTTATAACAAAAAAATCTAAATTTATTGAGTGAAATATTCGCTTTTTTAAACCTGCTGAAATTTTTTTTTGACCAAGTATCTAACTCACTTGAAAAAGTGTATATTTTTTTGGAGTAATTATTTTTGTGTTTTCTAAAATACATAAGAGGTTTTTGAATACAGTAAAATTTTTCACTTAAACTCAGTCTTATAAAATAATCAAAATCGCCAATTATATTATAGTTTTTATTAAATTTTTTTTTAATGAAAAATTTACGACTCATCATTACAGTTGATATTCCAATTTTGTAATCATTAATTAAATTTTGAGTTATTTTTCCACTTGGCATTTTTCTTTCAAAATAAGAATATTTTTTTTTTGTTGTTTCATTGTAAATATAAAGATTTGAGTATATAAAATTTATTCTTTTATTACTTTTTAATAATTTTATTTGCTCAAAAAGTTTATTTTTTAACCACCAATCATCTACATCTAAAAAAGTTATATAACTTCCCTTTGCTTTGCTTATTGCAATATTTCTAGCGTGATAGAGTTTTAATAATTTATTTGACTTAAAATATCTTATTCTTTTATTCTTATATAAATTTAAAAAATTTTTACTTTTGTCTTTAGAGTCGTTATCAAAAAAAATTATTTCCCAGTTTTTATATTTTTGCTTTAAAACGCTTGTGATACATTTTTTTAGATACTTTTCGCCATTTCTGCAATTTATAATTACACTTACTAAAGGTTCAAATAATTTATTTCTCATTTTAGTTAAAATAACTCTTAAAGAAATTAATCAAAAAGTTTCCTTAACTTTTTTTTTTTAGTTTTTCCTCAATGTTATTTTTATCTCGTACTGTATCCATACAATGCCAAAAATCTTCGTGTTTAAAGGCATAGAGCTGATTAAGTTTAGTTGCTTTTTCTAGGGGTTCTCTTTCCAAGTAAGTTTTATCATTTTTAATATATTTTAAAAATTCTGGCTCGATTACAAAAAAGCCTCCATTTATCCAACCCTCCTGTGTAGATGATTTTTCTTTAAAATACTTTACTTTGTTTCCATCTAATTTTACATAACCAAATCTAGCTGGTGGTCTAACAGTTGTGACTGTTACAAGTTTTTTGTTTTTTTTATGAAATTTAAAGAGTTTTGCTAGATTAACATTAGCTAAACCGTCTCCATATGTCATCATAAAAGTTTCATCTTTTAAATATTTTGACAATCTTTTTAGTCTGCCACCAGTCATAGTATGTTTTCCGGTACTGACAACTTTTATATTAAATTTGAGTTTTCTGTTTTTAAAATAAGTTTTAATTATATTTTCTTTATATCCAACTGCGATGAGAAATTCTTTAAAATTAAATTTAGAGTAATATTTTATAATTCTTTCTAAAATTGGAATGCCTAAAACTTTAACCATTGGCTTAGGAATAGTTTGGGTGTATTCAGATAATCTTGTTCCCAGCCCTCCTGCTAAAATTACTACCTTCATATCAATAATTAATTATTTTTTTTATTTGACTCAATGTGAATTCATTCATATCATTTTTTTTTCCATATTCTTGATACCATTTAATAGTCATCTTTATATTATTATTAAAATTCATTTTTGTTTCCCAATTCAATAATTTTTTTGCTTTTTTACTATTCAAATTAAGTAAAGAATTTTCAAAAAATTTTTTATTTTTTTTCACTTTCCACTTAGCTTGGGGCCACTGTGATTTTATAATTTTTAAAATATCAATAACTTTATAATTTTTTTGTGATTTTGGACCAAAGTTGAAGGCTTCGCCATGGAGATTGTTGTTTTTTTTAGCTTTCATTGCCAAAGCTGTATATCCAAGAATTACATCTATTACATTTTGCCAAGGCCTTGTAGAATTAGGACTTCTTATAGTAACGGTTTTTTTTTTAAGCCAATTTTTAAAACAATCAGGTATCAAGCGATCTTCTGACCAGTCGCCTCCTCCTATTACATTTCCTGCTCTAGCTATTGAAATTATTTTATTATTTTTTTTTGAATTAAAAAAAGAGCTGATGTATGAATTTATTGCAATATCAGCAGCTGACTTTGATGCTCCATAAGGATCTGCTCCTCCAAGTTTATCGCTCTCCAAGTAACCTTTTGTTGTCTCAATATTTTTGTAAGTTTTATCGCTTGTTATAAGTACTGAAATTGATTTTTTTTTTTGGTATTTTAAACACTCAAGTAAATTAAGTGTTCCATTTAAGTTTGATGTCCATGTTTCTAGTGGATTAATGTATGATTTATGCACAATAGCTTGAGCAGCTAAGTGAAAAACAAAATCAGGGTCAAAATTCAAAAAAGCTTTTTTAAGTTTTTTAAAATTTCTAATATCTAAAAATTTATGAGATATTTTTTTATCCAATTTGAGTATTTCAAATAATGAGGGTTTTGTTGGTATGTCTTTTGATAGTCCTAAAATTTTTGCTCCATTATTTGCTAAAAGGAAAGTTAACCACGTACCTTTGAAACCAGTATGCCCGGTGATAAGTACTTTTTTTTTATAAAAATATTTTTTTATATTTTTCATAAACTTAATTTTAAAACAAAACTTCTAAGATAGTTTTTTTAATTTTTGTATTATTTCGCATTTCTTTTATTTTGGATTTTCCTATTTTATCAACTTCTATGTATCTTGGAAAATTGGAAATTTTTTCTTTTCTTGGAATATTTTTATCTATTATCATTAATTTCTAAAGCTTCTCTCACAAATTTTTTTATTTTTCCAGAATTCAATTTTTGTTTAATGTTCTCAGGATCATTGTTTATAGTTTGAGGTTTAATAAATCCATTTAAATTTTTCTCCAAATTGTTTTTATCATGCCTGATAAAATTTTTTTTAACTTTTAGATGAATTTCTTCTAGTATACGTTCATCTATATCAAGGTAATTTAAAATTTTTTTAATGTAATTTTTCTGATTATTTTGATAACTTTCGTAATCTATGACTAAATAGTTTAAATTTTTCTTTTCAATTTCTAATTTCCAATTTTCTACCCATTTTTTGAAGTATACTATAGGTGAAAATGGTGTGTTTTTATAATTTTGTATAGATAATGATTTTTTAAAACCTTCTTCCACTGGTAAATTTTTAATTAAATTATGATGTCTGTGATTCTTATCTGCTATTATATGACTGTATCTGCTAATTAAAACTTCGTGTAAATTTCTTAAACTTATTATTACTTTTGGTTCAAACTTTTTAATGATCCTTAAATTTTCTTCACTGTAATGGGTGTGTAATTTTAGAAAAGTATGTTTATTTTTTGGAACTAATTTAAACATTGCATTACTTATATCATGGGGGTTTGATAAACCTCTATCATCAAAAACTCTTAGTGGAGAGTTTCTCATATCAACGTAGCCAACAGCCCTTAAAATATTTTCAATTAATGTAGTTCCAGACTTTGGAAGTCCTGCAATAAAAATAAAATTGTATTTTTTATTTTCTTTTTTTTTTGAGAAGTCTAATTTTAAATCATCTATTGCCAGGTGAATAAATTGCAGTGGAAATTTAAAAAATTTCAATACCCATCTAAAAATATGTTTTATAAAAATCATTATTTAAAATCTTTTAGTTTTTTTAATATTTCTTGAACCCAATATTCTGCGTCTTTTGTTGTTACTCTAAAAAAAAATTGTTCAGGGGGAATAAACATCTGATTTGTGTCATTAAAACGACCAGATTTAATTGTATCAATCCAAATTAATAAATCTGCACCAAAATCTTTTCTGGTTTCAGGAGTAGGACATACAAAATCTGCAATAACTAATTTTCCGGAGTCAGTAGCTTTTTTTGCTAAATTTCTCATTCTCTTTGCTTGCCTAATTCTACCCTCTTTAGAAAAGTCCCAGTCATTAAACTCTTTTCTCACTTTATCTGCATTAATCCATTCAGCAGATAACTTTTTAGATAATTTTTCAGCAAGTGTTGTTTTTCCAGCCCCCGGCAAACCCATAACTAAAATTTTCAAACTATTAATACGTTTAATCATTTTTTTTATAAAAATTAATTGTTTTAAGTAATCCCTTTCTCATATTTAATTTTGGCTTCCAATCAAGTATTCTTTTAGCTAAAGAAATGTCTGGGTAAATATCTTTTCCTTCGTCAATTCGTAATTTAATTTTATTAAAGTTTGGTTTTCCCTTTTTTACAATTTTTAATATAAAATTTATTATATTTTTTACTTTATAGCTTTTTCCATAACCAATGTTGATTATTTTTCCATTACATTTAGATTTTTTTAGCGCTAACAAAATTGCGCTAATCACATCATCTATAAAAAGAAAATCTCTTTTTTGAAATCCATTAGAACATGGAAAAACTTTATCTTTTAATGATGAATAAATAACAAAAGGTATAAGCCTATTAATATTCTGATTAGGTCCATAGACTTGATAAAGTCTTAAAATTACAACGGGAAATTTATTTCTTTTAAACTTTTTGAGAAGGAATTTTGTAGCTTTCATTTTAGATTTTCCATAAATCATTTTTGGTTTACCTGGCTTAATTTCTTTTTGTGGTGAAGGAATTTTTCCATATTCAGAAGAACTTCCTATCTGAATAAATTTTTTTATATCTTTTTTTTTAAAATACTCATAAAGGTTTTTTACGCCAATAAAATGGCTCTCATATGTTTCTTTTTTTTTAAAATGGTTAACATTCCCTCCGCAATTCACCACGTAATCAATTTTATATTTATTTAGTTTTATGAAATTTTTTTTATTGGAAATATCAAAATTAAGATATTTTATAA
>CEWK01054983.1_pt1 | contig 20242 bp, 20 predicted proteins | sample 531431 | NCBI WGS metagenome assembly CEWK01 (sample SAMEA2623059, study PRJEB7988) | marine metagenome | isolation source: saline water (ENVO:00002010), including
CAATGAGACACAGATTCTTAACACCTTACTATCCTGGTGCTTAAGGTTTGATCTTTTGGAGCCTCTTTATTAGGGGCTCCATTCAAATATATTTAAAAAAATCATAAAATTGTTTTATGAATTCATTATTTTTCAATAACTAATTAACGTGCTAAATTTATAATATGAAATATATACATTCCCTGATAAACGGCGAACTAATAAAAACTAATGAATCTATTACTAGAGAAAATCCTGCATCTTTAGAGAAGATCTATGAAGTATCAATGTGTTCCGAGAAGGAAGTTGATTTAGCCTGTAATTGCGCTCAAGAGGCATTTAAAGCTTGGTCTAAATTGCCTGGCTCACAAAGAGGGGAAATTTTATTTAATATCTCAAGAAAGATTAAAGACGAATCAGAAACACTGAGCAGAATCAATACAAACGAAACTGGCAAGCCTTTAAAAGAAAGCATGCTAGTTGAATTAAATGGTGTAATAAAAACTTTTGAATATTATGCGGGATTAGCATCAAAAATTAATGGTACATCTCAATCGATTAACGAAAATTTATTATCTTTGACCATCAAAGAGCCTATAGGTGTAGTAGGTCAAATACTTCCTTGGAACTTCCCATTATTATTAGCTTCATGGAAAATTGCTCCTGCATTAGCATCAGGTTGTACAATAGTCTTAAAGCCCTCTGAATTAACTCCCGCAGGAACCTTAGAGTTAGCTAAAATTTGTGAAGACGCAGGAGTTCCACCAGGAGTCATTAATATTGTTCAAGGGACAGGAGAAGCTGTTGGATCATCAATAGTAAAACATGAAATAATATCAAAAATATCTTTTACTGGCTCAACAGAAGTCGGCAAACAAATTGTAAAAAATTCTTCTGAAAACTTAACTAAACTTTCTCTTGAGTTGGGAGGAAAAGCTCCCAACATTATTTTTGCGGATTCAAATATTGAATCTTGCCTAGAAGCTAACTTGCGTGGAGGTTTTTTTAATCAAGGTGAAAATTGTACGGCAGTTACAAGACTTTTAGTTGATGAAAAAATAATAGACGAGTTTATTGAAAGCTATGTATCTAAGGTCTCGAAGATTATTCAAGGCATGCCTAATGATATTACCACTGAAATCGGATGTTTAATTTCAAAGACTCATATAGATAGAGTTGATTCTTACGTTAAGCAAGGTATTGAAGAAGGTGGCGAGCTTTTACTTGGTGGTGAAGCTAACTCTGAATTTCCAGGATATTTTTATAAACCCACAATAATTAAAATTGCTAATACTGATAATATTCTATTTAAAGATGAAGTGTTTGGCCCTGTTGTTTCAGTCATGTCTTTTGGATCCGAAGAGGAGGCAATAAGCCTTGCAAATCAGACATCATACGGCTTAGCAGGAGGTGTTTGGACTCAAGATATATCAAGAGCAATTAATGTCTCCAGATTAATAGATGCAGGATATTTATGGATAAATACATATGGCGGGATTATTCCTGAAACTCCATATGGCGGATTTAAGCAAAGTGGTTATGGTAAAGAATTAGGCATTGAAGGTTTAAATGAATATTTAAAAATAAAAAATATCTCAATTTTCACCGGAAATAAGCTGCCCAAATGGTATGGAAACAATTAGAGATAAAAAGTTTGCAGAAATTTATTCACATATATTAGGTGAAATAGAAAGAGGTAGTGTTGACAGGAAGCATGGCTTTCACCTCCTCAATTTTTCTACTTATGATGAAGAATCAGGATACCCAGATTCTAGAATTGTTGTTCTAAGAAAGTTAATTAAAAATAATTTTACTTTAAGATTTCATACTGATCTAAGATCTAAAAAAATTGTCCATCTGCAAAAGAACTTCAAGAGTTTTTTACTTTTTTATAATCAAAAATCAAAGTTACAAATTAGAATAAAGTGTGATAGCCAATTATTGTCAGATGAAGAATCAAAAAAAGATACATGGGACAAGTCCCAGGAAATTAGTAGGAGATGCTATTATGTTCCCAAAGCACCATCTTCTGTTATAGATAAACCTATTTTAAATGATGATTTAGATGTCGAGGACAAAAATTTAGGTTATAAAGTATTCTCTATAATTGAAGCTAAAGTTGTTGAACTTGATATACTGGAATTAAATTATTCTGGTCATGTAAGAGTAAAAATGGAAGTTCAAAATGGAGATCTGATTTCATCAAGATGGATAATGCCATAAAAAAAGGGCTAAATTATTAAAATTTAGCCCCAATAAATTAGTTATTAGTATAACTATTAGTAAAGTGTTCCTTTTAACAGGAAGTTCATTCCAGGAATTAAAAGTGTTACAAAAGCTTCTGCAACAAATAAATATCCAAGCAATGTTCCTAGGTTTTTACCTTGTGCTAAAACTAAGAAAGCAACAAGAGTAAGAACAGCCCATGCAATATTGAACATACCTAATTCCATTGCACCAACTCCTAAGAAATATTGTCCGTACCATAAAAATACTATAGTAGCGAACAGACAATACCAACCTAGCCCTTTTGCGTCATGGCCTAAAGTGAATACACCAAAGGCAATAACATAAATAAGAGCAAATACTGAAACGAGCGTTGTGCTAGCAGCACCTTCTGGTCCTAATCCAGCACCTGTAAATGCTGCAACTAAGATAAGAACAGCCACTGCGCCGTTTAGCATTCCAACTTCTTTTCCACCGGTTTTACCTAAAACAGTCATACCGTTACAAAAGAATACGAAACCAACTAGTACGAGTACATATCCTAACATATACCTATACCTCCTTTTTAGGGTTTATGAGGTTTTAACATAATTGCTTAATAAAAGTCAACAATAAATAAAGAAAAGCCAGTAATTTTAGTACCTAAACTATTAAAATTACTAGCTTTTTAAGATTAAAACTAAGATTCTTTTCTTTGAACTAATATTACCCAAACACCAGTTTGAACAACTTTGTCATCTTGATTGACAACATTAACTTCCCAATTTAAAAAACCCATATTAGGTCTTTTGTGTTCTTTCTTTTCTACTAGCTTTCTATTAATTTTTATTGTATCTCCAGGAAATACAGCGTCTTTAAATTTCCAATCTTGCAATCCCATAAATGCAATTGTAGCAAGTCTTGGCATAGTAAACCAGAGTCCAGTAGCAATGGATGCTACACACATACCATGAGCTACACGAGTTTTAAAAACAGTATTTTTTGCAAACTCTTCATCAATGTGCATATTATTAAAGTCAGCAGACAGGCCTGCAAAATTTACAACATCTGCTTCCGTAACAGTTCTGCCGCTAGAAACATGCTCGGTTCCTTCAGCTACTTCTTCATAAAATAATTTATCATTCATAATTTACAATCTCCTATTGAACTGGTTTAAATTTTGCGAAAGTTACTTCTTCAGTAGCATCTTCAAAAACAACTTCTACATCCATACCTATAGTTACAGTTTCAGGATCACAATCAACAACGTTAGACATCATTTTTACGCCATCTTCAAGTTCTATCATTGCTACAACGTATGTTTCACCTTTATAAGCTTTTGTAGGTCCCATATAATGAACTGAATATGTCCAAACTTTACCTTTTCCAGATGATTCAACCCAGTCGAAATCCATATTTACTGAACCAGGAAAGGGACTTATTGCTCTAGGATAAAAGAAAACTTTCCCAGTTTCTTTGCATTTTGGTAGTAATAATTTGTGTTGTTTTGTACCTTCCCAAAAAGGTTTAGTTTCAGGTCTAAAATCTGGTAAAGGCTTTGCGTATTCTACTTTTTCTTCTGACATTTTTTTTCTCCCTATATTTATTTTTAGCTAAGCGGCTCATTTCCTAATAAAATTGTGCTATGAGCAGAAACAATTCCACCATTACCATGAACCAAGGCAACATTTGGATCTTTTACTTGTCTTTCGCCAGCATCACCTCTAAGTTGAAGCACGGCCTCAATTACATGGTGCATCGCACCTAAGTGAGCTTGAGAAAGTAGTCCACCATTAGTGTTTAAAGGAATATCTGCATCTTTATGAAGCCTACCTTCAAGAGCGGCAGCACCTGCTTGTCCTCTCGGAACAATACCTAATCCTTCAAGCTCTAGTAGAGTTGTAATTGTGAAACAATCATATAAAAAGGTTATGTCCACATCTTGGTTGGTCATACCAGCTGTTTTAAAAGCTTTATCACCTGATGTTTGAATTGCACCATATATCTGATCTAAATCCTCACAAGATGTAAGGTATTGATGTGAAAAACCTTGCCCCATTCCATGTAAATAAATTGGATCTCTTTTTAGCCCTAATTCTTTAGCTTTTGCAGCAGTTGTCACAATAAATGCGGCCCCACCATCTGAAATAATGGAGCAATCAAATTTTGTTAATGGCGACGCTAGTAGTCTAGCTCCCATAACATCATCCATAGTTAAATCATCCTTGTTCATGGCATTCTCTTTCATTTGGGCGTGTTGTCTCATTGTTACAGCTACTGATGCTAAATGTTCTCTTTTACCTTTACTTTCATGTAAGTATCTTTGGGCCATAAGTGCATAGCCTCCAGGAGTAGTTAAACCGAATGGATATTCAAACTCTCCATGACACATTTCTCTAATAAGGGCTATCATTCCTGTTGATGAAATTCCTGAAAGCGTGTTATCTCCTCTTACACATAAAACTACTTCAGCTTGACCAGAATTTATTGCCATCGCAGCTGCCGCTGTCATCCATACAGCTGTAGCTCCTCCTATAGCAACAGATTCAAAATACTTTGGATTTAAGCCAATGTAATCCGCAAAAGTTGTACAATGCATAAAAGTTTCTTCTACTAAAGAAAAAGCAGTAATAACTCCATCCACATCAGACTTTTTTAACCCAGCGTCTTCGATAGCTAATTTTGACGCTTCGGAGAGGAAGTGAAATGAACTTTTTCCTGGTATTTTACCTTGCTCCGTTTCTCCTACCCCAACTATACCAATTTGGTTTTTTTTGAGTAGATCTCTTGTATCTTCTATATTTGGTATTTGTGCACTCATTATAATTCTCCTTATTTTTAATATTTTTTAGATTAACAAACTATTATTAAATTCCAAGCTCCTTTGCAATAATTACATGTTGGATTTCAGATGTTCCTTCGGTTATAGATGACAACTTAGCATCACGGTAAAATCTCTCTGCTTCGTATTCAGTAGCATATCCATAACCTCCGAGGACTTGAATACCTTCACTTGCACACCATTGAACAATTTCAGCTGAATACAGTTTTGCCATAGAAGCTTCTTTAACACAAGGCTTCCCTTGATCATAAAGCCATGCAGCTTTGTATCCTAACAATCTAGCAGTTTCTATTTTTACTGCCATTTGTGCAAGTTTGAAACTAATTGCTTGAAATTTATTTATTGATCTTCCAAAAGCTTCCCTTTCTTTTGAATATGCTAGAGCATAGTCAAAAGCTGCAGTTGCTAGCCCTACACTTTTTATTGCATGAGAAATTCTAGCAGCTATAAGCGTTTCCATTAGGGCTTGGAATTTTCCTTCTTCTCCTCCAAGCAATGCATCACCTGGTAATTTGCAATCTTCGAAAACAAGTTCTGCTACATCAGAAGATCTATGGCCCAATTTGTGAATTTTTCTGGAAACCTCAAATCCTGGTAACTCTTTATCAACAATAAAAATGCTTATTCCATTTTTTTTATCTTCTTTATTAGTATACGCCGCAACGATAACATAATTACAAGTTACTCCGTTAGAACACCAAGTCTTGGTTCCATTTAAAATCCATGAGTCACCGTCTTTTATAGCATTTGTTTTGATAGATCTTGCATCGGTCCCAGCATTTGGTTCTGTTATAGCTAATGCGCCGATCATCTCTCCAGCAATAGATGGTACCAAATATTTTTGTTTTTGTTCCTCGGTTCCAAATTTTGCTACTGGAAGAGACCCTAAATCTACGTGCGCTGCAATACCTTTTGCAATACCAGCGCAGGTTTTACCTAATTCCTCAGCTAATATACATTGAGTTACCTTGTCTAAGCCTAGTCCGCCATACTTTTCTTCAAAACATATACCTAACAGCCCCATTTCGGCTAATTTGGGATATAGTTCTAAAGGGAATGATTCAGTTTTTTCTGCTTCCTCAACCAAGGGTGCAATTTCTTCTTTACAAAATGTTTGAATTGCATCTCTCATCATAATTTGATCTTCTGAAAAGTCAAAGCATAAACTCATTTTTTCCTCCAATTTATCGATAATTATGGGGTGATACGACCAAATAATTATATCTGAGTGAACTTTATAGCGCAAAGAAAACTTTGAGAAACTATAACTTTCTGAAATAATATTATCATGTCAATTTCATTAAATAATGAAACCATATGCGCTATATGTACATCCCCTGGAGTTGGATCGATTTCTGTAGTTAGGCTAAGTGGAAAAGATTCTAAAACAATTGTTGAAAAAATTTTTTCCAAAAAACTAGTAAAGCAAAGATTTATGTATTATGGGTCTTTTAACTTTAAAAAGAAAAAAATTGACGAAGGCTTGTGTGTGCTATTCAAAGCACCAAACTCTTATACGGGTGAAGAAGTAGTTGAGTTACATTTACATGGTGGAGATATTATTGCTAAGGAAATAATTAATATTCTGCAAGAATTAGGATCTAATCTTGCTAAGCCCGGAGAATTTACTTATAGATCATACATGAATGGTAAAGTTGACTTATTGAAAGCCGAAGCAATATCTGAAATGATAAACGCAGATTCTGCTGCATCTTTTAAGAATTCCATAGTTAACTTTTCCGGGGGACTAAATAAAAAATATAATAATATCAGAGACTTAGGTATCAATCTTCTTGCAGAAATCGAATCAAGAGTCGATTTTCCAGAAGACATTATTCCTAAGTTAGAGAAAAAAAATATACAAAAACTTTATATTGCTTTAGACAAGAAATTAAAATCAATAATTGAAGGTTACAAGAAAGGCGTTCTTATTAATGATGGAATTAATATTCTTTTACTTGGAACTCCAAATTCTGGAAAATCCACATTATTTAATACAATTCTTGAAGAGGAAAAAGCAATAGTGACAGATATTCCTGGAACAACAAGAGATTCATTAGAGCATTCAATTATATTTAATGGTTTGAAATTTAAACTTACAGATACCGCAGGGATACGGGCTACAGACGATTCAATAGAAAAGATAGGTATTTCAAAATCTATCGAAAAAGCAAAATATACAGATTTTATAATAATCTTATTAGATCTCTCCCAAAATTTAAAAAATTTAAAGAAAGACATAATTCGCTTTGAAGAAATTTTAAAAAATGTTCCACGTGGAACAATTTTGTTTATAAATAATAAGATTGATCTTTTAAGCAATAAAAAAGAATTTATGAAATTAGAAAATTTAAAGTCTTATCAGAATAAAAAAAACATAAAATCTTTAAATATTTCGGCTAAATATAATAAAAATGTCAAAAATATTTTCAAATATGTTCAAAAGAATGCAAATATAAATTATAAAAATACAACTGAATCCTTTATGACAAGTAAAAGGCAATTTTTGCTTGTTACAGAGTCTAGACAGCATTTAATTGAATCTAAGAATAAATTTAATGAAAATATGCCATTGGAACTAGTTTCTCAAGATATTAGGTTTTTTTTAAATAATATAGCCGAGATTACTGGGGAGATTTCTAACAATGATCTTTACGATATATTGTTTTCAAAATTTTGTATCGGAAAATAATCAATAATATCAGTAGCTTACGAATTTTTTTAAGGATTTTTCAACAAGATGTGGAAAAGTGTTGATATCTTTTTTATAAAAATAAATGACAAAATAAAGAAAAAAAAGTAATATATTAGGACGTTTAGGTATTTATTATGTTAATTCCAATTTCATCAATTCAACAGCACTTTGAAGATTCTCTAGATGTGAACGATATTTCAGAAAAACTCACAATGGTTGGTATTGAAGTTGATTCAGTAAATAAATGTGATTTTGAATCTCTGGACAATAAAATTGTAGTTGGTCAAATAAAAAACATAAAAAAACATCCCAATGCTGATAAGCTTCAAATTTGTGAGGTTGATACCAAAGATGAATTGCTTTCAATTATATGTGGCGCTTCAAATATAAATAATGGAGATATTGTTCCAGTTGCAAAAATCGGATCAAAATTACCAAATGGGTTAAAGATAAAAAAAAGCAAGATAAGAGATCAGGAGTCTTTTGGTATGTTGTGCTCTTTAGATGAGTTAGGCCAACCTTATCAAATGGATAATGGTATTTTAATAATGTCTACTGATTTTGAAATTGGTGAACCAATAAATAAATCAAGAAATTTAAATGATTATATTTTAGATATTGGAATAACTCCTAATCGAGGAGATTGCTTAAGTAGCCTTGGAATTGCTAGAGAAATTTCTTCGATTATAAAAAAAAATATAAAATCTGAGTATGATTATAAGGATTTCATTTATGATCTCAAATCTGATTCAAATAAGTTGAATGTAACTATAGATTCAGATGATGTTAGAAGATACTGTCTAGCGAAGATAGATAATTTGATCGTAACTAAATCTCCATTTTGGTTAAAAAATTCTTTAGCTAAATTTGGCATTTCGTCAGTTAATAATTTAGTAGATGCAACAAATTATTTTATGATTACAACAGGTCAGCCCCTTCATGCATTTGACTCTGACTTAATTGATAAATCTAAAATTCATATTTCTGATAAAATTGATTCGGAAATTGAGACTCTTTCAAACGATATTTGTAAGACTAAAGGATCCCTTTCCATTTTTGATGGTAGCGGTCCAATTGCAGTTGCAGGAGTTGTTGGCGGAAAACGAACATCTATTTCTCATGAGACTAAATGTATCTTTTTAGAATGTGCATCATTTGAGCCATCAGCAATTAGAAAAAGTTCAAAAAATTTAAATATTACTACAGACTCATCATTTAGGTTTGAAAGAGACATTTCAGAACATTTAACTGCCAAAAATTTGGAATATGCAATTCAATTAATTAAAAAATTGTGTGGCGGTGATTTAGCAAACGAGTTTTTTGATTCAAGCCCTGATCTTAAATATGAAAAAAAAGTAAGCCTTAACTTAAATAAAATTCCAAAGAGAATTGGAATTGATATTGAAAAAAACAAAATTATAAAAATTCTTGCTAGTATAAATATAAATATGATTAACGATGAAAATGATCATGTTATATTTTCAATCCCACCTTATAGAACTGATATAAATTATGATCATGATTTGATTGAAGAAATTGCAAGAATCAATGGTCTTAATTCTATTCCTAATATTACGCCAAAAATACCAATTTCTGAAAAGCCTAAATCAAATTTCTCAAGCAAAAGAATTTTAAAAAATAAATTAAGAACAATATTATCATCTGTTGGTTTGTCTGAAGTTATAAACTTTAGTTTTATAGATAATAATAAATTTTCCGGTAATTCATCTAATGATATAAAAATTTTGAACCCTTTATCTAATGACACAGCGACATTAAGAAATTCTACTTTACAATCTTTGCTTGGAAATGCTTTGTATAATATTAATAGAGGTTCTGAATCAGTTGCTATTTTTGAAATTTCTAAAGTTTTTGATAAAAATTATCAGAATAATGAATGTTTAGAACTAGGAATAGTTTCGTCAGTTGCACGTAATGATTTGTATTGGGACAAAGCAGAAGTAGGATTTTATGATCTAAAAGGAATTATTCAAAAAATTTTTTCAAGTTTATCAATAAACCCATCAGATATTTCATATGATGAGTTATCTAAGGAAGAGAATAAAATTTATCATCCAGGAAAGAGCACAAAAATTAATATTTTGGATAATACAGTGGGATCACTTGGCGAGATTCATCCCAAAGTATTACAACAATTTCAGATAAAAAAACCAATAATAGGAGCCCTGATTAATTTAGATTTATTAGATGATCTTGTACCTAGCAATAAGCAGATGAATAAATTTTCTAATTTCCCGCAAGTAAAAAGAGATTTTTCTTTGATAATGGATTCGACTATAAGTGCAGGTAAAATAACGGACGAAATATCTAATTTAAATATTGATATTTTAAAAGACGTTAAAATTTTTGATTCATTCAAAAGTAGTAAGTTTGGTGATGATAAAATTAGTTTATCATTTTCCTTAACCTTTGAATCTACTAATAAAACTCTTGAAGATGCCGAAATAGTTGAAGCAACAGATTCAATAATAAAAAGTCTCCAAAATAAATTTAATTTTGAGGTAAGGAACTAATGACAAAAAAAGACCTAGCAAATTTTTTACATAAAAGAATGGGGCTTAATTTAAAAGAATCGGTAAGAATTGTTGATAAGTTCTTTGAAACCATTGTCGAATCATTAGCAAAAGGCGATGATGTTAAACTTCCTAAGTTTGGTTCTCTCAAAATACAAACTAGAAAGCCTCGTCTAGGAAGAAATCCTTCAACAGGCGAGAGAATTGAGATATCAAAAAGAAAAGCTATTGTTTTTAGACCTAGCAAGATCCTAAGAGCAAAATTGAATAATAATTCTAAAAGTGATCAAGATGAGTAATTTTTTAAAAACTGTTAGAAAATATTTTATTTCGGGATTAATTATTTTCATCCCTTTCATAATTACAATTTACTTATTAATTGAAATAACAAAATGGCTAAACACTTTTGTAGACTTTACGCCTGCAAGGTTTTTAGTGATACCTGATTTTATAAATCCTTATATTTCACAATTCCTAATTTTTTTAATAGCTGCAATATCATTTATAAGTTTTATTGCAATTCTTGGTATGTTGACAAAAAATTTATTAGGCAAATTTCTTTTAAATTTGGGTGAAAAAATGATAACTAAAATACCACTTGCAAGCACAATTTTTACGACTATGAAGCAAGTCTCAAAGATTATTTTCTCAGACGGTCCAAAGACCCAAAAAGCAGTCTTAATTGAATATCCACGTAAGGGCACTTTTACTGTTGGGTTTGCGACTCAAGATTTAAATAATAAAAATTTGGATAAAATACCTGTATTTATTCCTACATCACCCAATCCCACTTCAGGTTTTTTAATTTTTGTTCCAAAGGATCAAATTAAAGAATTAAATATTTCTGCAGATGATGCATTTAAATTAATTGTATCTGGGGGCTTATCGATAAATGACGAAAAAGATATTTCAAAATTTAAGTTCTAAAATATCAAAATTTTTGTCGCCCAATTCAAAAATTATATTAGGTTTATCTGGTGGCTCGGACTCTGTAGCACTTCTTCACTTATTTTTAAATTCAGAAAATAATTATAATATAATCGCGTGTCATGTTAATCATGGAATAGATATTGATCAATCAAGATCTCATGAGGAATTTGTTAAAAAATTATGCAAAAAAACTAATGTCAGATTGTTGATAAAAAAAATTGATATTCCTAAGCTATCAAAAAAATATAAGCTCGGTATTGAAGAAATGTCTCGCATAAAAAGGCGTGAATTTTTTGAGGAATCTCTCAATAAATTTAACGCAAGTAGAATTGTATTAGGACATCATTTAGATGACCAAGCTGAGACTTTCATTATGAGATTAATTAGAGGTACATCTTTAGTTGGACTTGAATCTATAAAAGAATTAGATGGTTACTATTATAGGCCAATGATAGCTATTGAAAAAAATGTAATCATTAAATATTTAAAAAATAATAATTTACAATGGGTCGAAGATTTAAGTAATAATGATTCTAAATTTACACGTAATTTTATTAGAGCAAATATAATTCCATTAATAAAAGAATTGAATCCAAACTTTAACAACTCTATCAAAAATACTATTAAAATGCTTGGTAATACTAATACTTTTCTGAATAAGAAAGTTGATAAATTTATTAAAAATAAAATTATTGAATGTAAAAATATTAAAATTATAAATATTGAAGAAATGATAAAAATTCCGAAAGTTTTAAATTATGCAATTATATCAAAAGTTTTGAAAGGATATTTTTCTTTTAAAAATAATTTGATACATAAAAATATTGAAGACGTTTATGCCTTAATATTGTCAGGAAGACCCTCCGGTCAGGTTTTTATAAAGAAAAACATAATCGTGGAAAAGGGGTATAAAAAATTATATATTTATGATTTAAAAAAAATACCAAAAAATAATTTTAAATATGAAATTAAACAATATCATAACAAAGAGTTTGATTTTTTTAAGATTTTCTTTACAACAAAATTAGATAAAAAAAACTACTCATATTTTAAATTAAGTTCAAATGACAATATTGTAATTAGAACATTTAAAAATGGAGATAAAATTTTTTATTCAAAAAAAAATAATTCAAAGAAACTTCAAGATATATTTGTGAACGAAAAAATACCAAAATTAGCAAGACACTTCATACCGTTGTTTGTGGTTGGTAATGAGATAATAAAAGTACCATTTGTATCTGCCAAATCTGTTAGGGAATCAAATAGGAGGAAAGATAAATTAATCGGTATTAGAGTTTCTTCAAATTTACTGAAAAAAATTATATGAATATAATATTTTTTAATTCGAGAAATATTTATCCTTTTTTAAAATCCAAGAGTTTAGATCACTATATTCAGAATTTTGCAATGTTCTTGAAATAAACTCTTTGCAATTTCTTATCAAATCCATATATTTTATTTTATTATCTCTATGTTTAAGCCTGGAAAAAATTCCTATTATTTTCAAGTTTCGCTGAATCGAAAAAAAATCATAACCTCTTATTATTTCATCTTTATTAAATTTAGTTTTGTTGATGTAATAATTTAATAACTGTTTTTCAAGAATTTTATCTATTGGATTTCTAGTATCTTTTAATATCGACATTATATCATATGAGGCATGACCTATATTTAGATCTTGATAATCTATTATTCCTATTTCTTTTTCTTCCATGGGAAAATAAAAAATATTATCCACATGGTAATCTTTATGAATATATACACTATTTTTTATTTCAGCTTTATGATATAAAGAGGTAATAATTTTAATAAAATAATCTCTATCATTATGCGAAACATTTATATTTTTTTCTTTAATTAAATACCAGTCAATAAACATTAGTGTTTCTTCAATAATAGCTTTTAGGTCGAAAGTAGATACATCATTTTTATGTTTATAAGATTGGATTTTTATTATTACATCAATACATTTTTTTAAAATTTCTTTTGTATTACTTTGGTTAATTATTTTTGATATTTTATTATTCCCAAAATCGTCAATTAATAGAATTTCAAGTTTTTTATCTTGTATATGTATATTTGGTACTTTTATGTCTATGTTGCTTAATATCTTTGTGGCATTTATAAAATTATCTATAGACTCACCTTTTTCTTTTGGGATGTATGCAATGATTTTATTATTTGTCCGGAAATAAATTCTTGCAGAAGCATCATTATCAAGTTCATCTATCTGGCCTTTTTTTAATGAAAACTTTTTGATAAATTGGTTTACAATTTTACTACTCACTTCATTCAATATACATAATATAAATGTGTGATAAAATATTTAATAAATTTGAGAGGTTCTTATGACTGAAAGTATTTATAAAGATGATATTTCACAATACATGGGTATGCTGAAAAAAGCTGCAACTAATCTTAATTCTAAATGGATAGATTATCATAATGTTGTATTCGAAGAAGGATTAATTTCAAAAAAAGATAAACAGCTAATCGCACTTGCATGTGCACATATAACCTCTTGTCCATATTGCATAAGATCTAGAACAAAATTAGCTAAATCCACTGGGGCTACAAATGAAGAAATTGCAGAAACTGTTTTTATTGCCATGAGATTATCTATGGGTCAGCCTTATGCTTATTCAAGTATTGCTTTCGAAAACTTCGACAAAATGAAAAATAAAGAAAATACTACTGAGGGTTTTTTCTTTTCAAAAAATATTACACCTCAAATTACAGATTTTCATGAACTAAGTGGTGAAAAATATGAGAAGTTCTCTGATTTTCACGAATTGGTCTACGAAGATGGTCACCTTTCTAAAAAACTTAAAAAGGGGCTAATGGGTTTAGCATGCGCAATTCTTGCAAAATGTTCTTGGTGCATAAGAAGTTGTATCAGAGATGGTATCAAAGAAGGTGTTACAAAAGAAGAAATTTCTGAGGCTATAAATATAGCTATGGTTATGGCAGCAGGAGCAGCTTGGGCTCATGCAGGAATAACAATGGAAACATGTTCAAACTTTGATAACAAATAATAGTTTTAAGTATGAGAACAAGACTTAATAAATTCTTATCTCTTTGTGGGGTAGCTGCAAGGAGAAAATCTGATGTTTTAATCCAAAATGGTGAAGTTTCGGTTAATGGTGTATTGGAAATTAAGCCACAGACCTTAATAAACCCAGATAAGGATATAGTAATGTGTAATGGTCAAATTTTAGCCCCACAAATTTTTGAATATTACATTATGAATAAACCAAGATTCTGCTTAACATCCATGTCGAAAACTGAAAAGAAGAAAACCATTTTAGATTATTTACCTAATACTGATATAAAAATTTTTCCGATTGGACGTTTAGATTTTGATACAGAGGGTTTATTGTTATTTACAAATGATGGTGAATTTGCACATAAAATATCACATCCTAGTTTTATGGTTACCAAAACATACATTTGTCATTTGAATGGAAAAGTAAGTCAAGCATTAATAAAGAAAATGAGATTAGGAGCCACTTTATCTGATGGTTTTTTAAAGCCTAATGAAATTATTTTAGTAAAAAACAATATAGAAGAATCAATAATTAAAATAACTATTCATGAGGGTAGAAATCATATTGTTAAAAATTTTTTTAAATATTTTACAAAGAAAGTCAACAAACTTAAGAGAATTTCAATTGGATGTATAAATTTGGGTGAATTGGAGACAGGTAAAACTTCTAAATTAGATTATAATGAAGTTATTAAATTAAAAAAACAAATTCAAATTAAGGAGTCTTAGTGTTTATAACTTTTGAAGGTATTGAAGGTTCTGGAAAATCTACTCAAGTAGATATTTTAAAAAATACATTGGAAAAAATTCATTTTGACGTAGTATCCACTCGTGAACCCGGATGGGGAAGAGTCGGGAGTTTAATTAGAAAAATTATATTAGATTATGATGACATTGAAATTGAACCAATAGCAGAATTGGCATTATTTTGTGCAGACAGAGCTCAACATGTTCAAGAATTCATAAGGCCTAAGTTATCAGAAGGTAAAATTGTACTTTGTGATAGATTTTATGATTCCACAATAGCATATCAAGGCTATGGAAGGGGTTTAGATCCAGAAATGGTTAAAAAACTTGGTTTTAGTGCTGCTTTGGGAGTAATTCCCACTATTACATTTTTAATAGATATTTCAGTCAATACAGCATTAAGTAGAATAATAGAAAGACCTGGAAGGAATAGAATAGATGACGAATCCTTCGAATTCCATAATAGAGTTAGAAAGTCATATCTCTCATTATATAAAAATCAATCAAATAGAATTTTTTTAATAGATGGCGAAAAGTCAATTGATGATGTTCAAAAAGAAATAAGAAAAATATTAAAAAATAGATTTAGTATTTTCAAAAGATTAGAAAAATTCGAAAAATTATAGAAATGAATAAAAAGATAGTTAATTTTCACATTGATACCCAGGAAAATATCAATTTTATTTTTGAAAATAATTTATCTTCCAGGTCAATAATAATAGAAGGAAAAAAGGGTTTGGGTAAAAAAGATCTTATCACTTATCTTTCCGGAAAACTTTTATTGAACTCTGAAAAAATATATAAAAATATACACCCAGATTTCCTAATCATTGATGCTGGCGATGAAAAAATTTTAGTAGATGATATTTCTGTTTTAGATGATTGGATATACAAGCCCCCTTTTGAATCAATAAATAAAATTGTCTTTATAAATAATTCTCATAATATGACAGAAGTAGTTCAAAATAAAATTCTTAAAATTTTGGAAGAACCCCCTAATTATTTAATATTTTTTTTAAGTGTTGAAAATTCTAATATTTTACTACCAACTGTGATTTCAAGATCACTGGTCCTTTCACTCAATAAACTCCCAAATCAAATAGTTTCTGATACATTAGACATTGAAGTGAATGATGAAGACAGAAAATTAATAATAGATTCAATGGATGGATCTCTAAGAAATATCGACAAATTTGATAACATAATTATTCCAATGCTATGTAAAACATGTGATATGTTATTGAAAAAAAATTTAAGAGACTTAGGCGAGGTTAGTAATATTGTTGATGAAATTATTGATAAAACCTCAATTTCTTTTTTATGCGAGGAGCTAAGTTCACTTTTACTAGTGAAATTAAAAAAAGATTTCATTAACTCATTAGATTCAAAAAGAAATCTTTCAATTCTAAATGATTTTATTAATGATATAAGTTTTTTAAATTTAAATATAAAAAAATATAATTTAAATGCCAAGTTAGCAATTGAAGAGTTGATTCTCAACTATTATTTATCTAATAGAAAAACGGTGAATCAGGTAGTATAAATTGATGAGTAATATTTACATTACTACTCCAATTTATTATGTTAATGATATTCCTCACGTAGGTCATGCTTATACTAGTATAGCTTGCGATGCTCTCTCAAGATTTTTTAGACTTAAAGGCCAAAAAGTTTTTTTCTTGACAGGAACTGACGAACATGGGCTAAAGATACAGCAAGTAACCAAAGATAAAAATATTGAAACTCAAGATTTTGTTGATCAGATGAGCGCGAACTTTCAAAATCTTACAAAAACTTTAAATCTTACAAATAATGATTTTATCAGAACAACTTCTGAAAGACATGTAAGGAGTGTCAGAGATTTTTGGTCTAGGCTGCAAAATAATAACCAAATTTATTTAGACAAATATTCAGGTTGGTATTCTGTCAGAGATGAGGCATTTTATGGTGAAAATGAAATTATTGATGGTAAAGCTCCTTCTGGTTCAAAAGTCGAATGGGTTGAAGAATCAAGTTATTTTTTTAAATTATCAGAATGGGGAGATAAATTATTAGATTTCTATAACGAAAACCCAGAATTTGTTAAACCCAATTCTCGCTTCAATGAAGTTATTAGCTTTGTAGAACAAGGTCTTAAAGATTTATCTATATCTAGAACGAGCTTTGATTGGGGAATTAAAGTACCTGGTGACGAAAAACACGTAATATATGTCTGGATCGATGCTTTAACTAATTATCTTACCGCTTTAGGCTATCCTGATATTAAAGCTGAAAAATATTTAAATTATTGGCCTGCGAATTATCATATAGTAGGGAAAGATATATTAAGGTTCCATGCAATTTATTGGCCCGCACTTTTGATGGCTGCCAATTTACCATTGCCAAATCAAATAATAGCACATGGATGGTGGACTGTTGAAAAAGAAAAGATGTCAAAGTCTATGGGAAATGTAATAGATCCAAATGAAATGATTTTAAAGTATGGATTGGATCAATTTCGTTTTTTTCTCCTTAGAGAAGTTCCATTTGGTAATGATGGTGATTTCTCTATTAGTTCGTTAATTTCAAGAGTTAATTCCGACTTAGCTAATAGCTTTGGAAATTTAGTTAACAGGGTTTTTTCAATGACAAATAAGAATCTTGATGGGTTGATCCCTGATGCTGAAATTACTGATAAAGAGCAAATGTTAATTGAGATGTGCGATGAAAAAATATCAGACTATATGGTTTTCTTCAAAAATGTTGAAATAAGTAAAGCTTTAGAGTCAGTTTCAGATATGGTCTCTAATACAAATAAATATATAGATGATGTGAAGCCTTGGTCTCTAGCTAAAGAAGGTAAATTAGATGACTTAAAAATAGTTTTAAAAGCGTCTCTTGAGATGATTAGAATAATTTCTATTTTATTTTATCCTGTTATGCCAAATTCTTCTAAAAAAATTTTAAACGCACTTAATATTTCTTTAGATTCAGATAAAAGTTCTTTTACTGGGGAAAATCAAATAGCGCCTCTAGTTGTTAATAAAAAGATCGGTGAATTAAATTTGCTATTTCCCAAAATTGACAAAATTGAAGGTTAACTTATATTTCTAATTCTATGAGTAACTTTGTAAAAATTTTTGATACAACGCTTAGAGATGGTGAGCAAGCCCCAGGCTGCAGCATGAATGAAGAAGAAAAAGTTAAAGTTGCTTTACAGCTTGAAAAATTAGGTGTTGATGTAATTGAAGCTGGCTTCCCTATTGCGTCCGAGGGAGATTTCAATTCCGTAAAATTAATTGCTGAGAAAATTAAAGATTGTGAAGTTGCTGGTTTAAGTAGGGCAAATATAAAAGATATTGATAGAGCATGGGAAGCAATCAAAAACGCCAAAAATCCCAGGATTCACACTTTTATCGCTACTTCTGATATTCATTTAAAATACAAATTAAAAAAAACTAAAGATGAAGTTCTTGAAATTATTGGTCAATCTGTAAGACATGCCGCTAAATATACATCAAATGTTGAGTTTTCGTGTGAAGATGCTACAAGATCTGATTTAGATTTTTTGTGTTCCGCAATATCAGTTGCAATTCAAAGTGGTGCGACTACAATAAATATCCCGGATACTGTTGGCTATACAGTTCCATCAGAATTTTCTAAAATTATAAAATACATTAAAAATAAAACTGAAGAAATCGATAGTGTTATTTTAAGTGTACATTGTCATAACGACCTTGGACTTGCAGTTGCAAATTCTCTGACTGCGATACATGAGGGTGTGAGGCAGATTGAGTGTACTATTAACGGTCTTGGGGAAAGAGCAGGTAATGCCTCTTTGGAGGAAATAGTTATGGCTTTGAAGGTTAGAAATGACCTTAATCCTTATCTAACAGGTATAAATACTAAAAATATTTATCCATGTAGCAAGCTTGTGAGTTCTGTCACCGGGGTCACGGTTCAACCTAACAAGGCAATTGTAGGTGCAAATGCTTTCGCACATGAAGCAGGTATTCACCAGGATGGAGTTTTAAAACAAAGAAATACATATGAAATAATGGAGGCTAGTGAGGTTGGAATTCCATCAAACCATATTGTTTTAGGGAAGCATTCTGGAAGACATGCTTTCAAAGATAGGCTTAACGATTTTGGCTATAAGCTTTCAGATGATAAATTTGAAATTGCTTTTGTTAAATTTAAAGAATTATGCGATAAAAAGAAATATGTTTTTGATGAAGACATAGAAGCGTTAATAAATGAAGAATTTGTTAGATCAGGCGATTTTTATAAACTCAATTCCTTAGCATGTTCATCTGGAACAGATGAAAAACCTATAGCTAAGTTAACTTTAAATATTGATGGCCAAATAATAGCGGTCGAAGAAAGTGGAGAAGGTCCTATAGACTCAGTTTTTCAATCAATATGTAAAGCCGCAGCTGTTAGTCCAAAACTTGATTCATATAATGTTGCTTCTGTTACGGGTGGAATGGATGCTCAAGCAGAGGTTTCTGTAATAATTAAAGAAGAAAATCATACAGCGAGAGGTAAGGGCTCTAGCACAGATGTGATTGTTGCAAGCGCAAAAGCTTTTATTAATGCACTTAATAATTTGCGCTGGAGAAAAATGCATCCAAAGATTGTCTCTCCAAAAGGTATTTAAAAAAAATTAAAAAAATTGTTGAATTTAAAATATCAACTATGCTACAATAGGATAAGCGTAGGTAGGAGATGGTTAAACATCCCCGTAAACACTCTGAGAGGTATTTAGCGGTACCTCTCTTTTTTTTTGTTAAATTTCAATTTTTTCCCCACATTTTTCGCAAATTACATAGTTTTTTTGTACTTCTGTCCATTGATCTCCATCTTTTTTAATGTTTTCTCTATAATATTGGTTTTTTTCTTCCTTCACCCGCTTTGAATACTCAAGTTCCCATCCATTTGAGTTAACTCTTCCTTTAAAATACTTTTCCTTAGGGATATTTATATAGATATTATTTTCAGAGCATTTGCATTTTATCACAACTATAGGACTCATAAATAGGAATATAAACAAAAAAAACAATATTATAAAGTTTTGTTGATTTTTGTATTAGATAAAAGCTATCATTGAAGTCTAAAAGGGTGGGAGGTTGGACTACTTAGCGGATAGTCACGTCAACGGCCTTCCACCCCTCAACGCTATTTTTCATTTAAGGGCAACTAGCCTTATATAAAGGCTAGTTGCATTTTTTGTACCAAATCTTAAGCACCAGGATAGTAAGGTGTTAAGAATCTGTGTCTCATTG
>CEWK01032423.1_pt1 | contig 20212 bp, 28 predicted proteins | sample 531431 | NCBI WGS metagenome assembly CEWK01 (sample SAMEA2623059, study PRJEB7988) | marine metagenome | isolation source: saline water (ENVO:00002010), including
CGACGGCAGCGAACACGTCATCTACTATTACAAAGCGCACCAGTTTCTAGAGTGGCTGGACGCTAGGACAATTGAATATATCGAAGGTGAAATAGAAGCCGGGGGAAGTTTCGTTGGGTACAACGACCTTGCTTCGAGAATCGCATACTACGCACTGTCCGATATGATTTCTTCTGAAGCTCTAACCTTACTTCAAAACAGTGAATCTTGAACCGAGCCCGGTAGCCAATGACGGCTGCTGGGCCTCCGGACCCGGGGACGGCTGCTGGGGATCAGTCGCAAGGCGCAAGGCGCAGGGCTGCTGCCCGGTGTACCGGGTATCCGGAGATCCCGGCTGCTGGATCAAGGCGCAAGGCGCAGGTCAGTCGCAAGGCGCAGGGCTGCCGGGGGACCGTGCTGCCCGGTCAAACATGAACAAGACGCAAGACGCAAGGTCAGTCCCCTCCCAAAGTGCTGGAAACTTTAGCCCTTTTTCGTTAAGATTGACCGCATCTCCCCCGTCAAATAAAAATAGACAAGGCGGCTTGGCCCGTGAAACCAAGAAGAAGGAGACACCCCCAGCCCTAGAATACTGCATATTCCAAGCAATCTGCGAGGGGCGTATGGAAACAGTGTCACCTTTTGTACACTTTAACTCGCAAAATAGAACTCGCCCTAAATGCGCCATCAAACTGTCAGGGACACCACTACCAGCGCGATTCTCAATCCTTGTGAGGTGCGTCCCCTTGGGCACTGCGGTCTTCAATCTGAGCCACAGATTCCGTTCCGGTGTTGGCATCAAGTATCTCCTCATACTCTGCTTCAATGAAGGCAGCGGGATGTTCATCACGAAGCTTGCCAAGTTGAGCAATGATTTCATCTCGGCTGAGTTGGTCGTACGAATGAACGTGTTGATTCTCTCGTCGATCAACAGTCAGTCCACCCAAACTGGCACGAATTTTTTCAGCGTTGATTGCGGCGGAGAACTGCCCTTCGGATTCAGCATTGTGCGACAGGTCGGACAGTCGTTTGAGTTGTCCTATCAACGTCACGCCATACTTGCGTTCGCGTTCTTGACGAAGCTCGGCAATATGTTGGGGGACAAGCGGGAAGTCTTTCCCGTTCAAAAGTTTGTGGGCATACTTGACTGCAACCTTTTGGCTGTACCCTGCCCGTCTCGCGCATTCAGCATTGCTGTACACACCATCAACAATCAGCTTGGCAAATTCTTTCTGGCGATTGGTCAGCAGACATGCTTTTTCTTCCGTTTCAGGTTCCATATTTCCTCGCATGTTTATAATGTTTCCAAGTTTCTGTCAGGCTCTTACGGAAGCCGTGCCATTTCATCGGGTAATGAACCCAGCCCTTTTTATCACCACGCCAAACAAGGCCAAAGCCCCACGAAGCGGTTGGTGTTTTGCTTTTCCAAAAACTTAAACGCGGATTCATTTTCACCCCCATATAGTGATTCTCCTGAGTTTATTATAACACATAATAAAGTCACAGATTTCGCGCCATCTATACAAGTATCCTGTTACACCTGTTACACTTTGCACACATCAAGTGTAACAGAAAAACTCTATACAGAACAACGCTATAGACTACGCTGTTACACTGTTACAGCGTTACACCTATTTCACAGAATTTGTGGAAACAAAAATCTCACAGAAATAACCTATTGTAACTGTATCGGCGTAACAGATTTCGTTTGACATTTCCAATCGATAAGTTATTCTGATGATATCCCATGATATATGGGCATTATCAAAGAGGAACATTATGAAAAGAATGGATACTATATCAGACGTGTTGTGTGACCTTTATGACCTCCGCACTGCGGCGAGGTTGAGAGGTTTTGGAACATTGCCCAAAGACAATGAGGGCACGGAAACGACGATTATGGATTGCATCGAAAACTGCATTGAACAAGTGGAGGGTTTGACTGATGGATAAGGAAAGCACCGAGATCCACGTTTCGGGAGTCGAGGCTGAAGCAACAGTCTCCCCGGCTGAAGCGATTGCGGACAAGGCTTTTGAAGCATGGGTCGAGGCCATGGAATTAGAGTTGAAGGAGGCATCATGATGGCAAAGAAACGATTACGAGTTATTGAACGAACCACGCTGATTAGCAGTTATCTGATTGAAGTCGATGAGGACGCAAATTTGGATGAACTGTTCGATGGCAACGCATGGGAAGAACATGTGTTGAAACCAGTTTATGAAGCAGACCCCCACGACACACACATCATAGAAGCATGGGACACGACCATGACAGTTGACGACAATGTTTGGGAACTTGGCAAACACGATATTGAGAAGGTATGGGATAGTGAGGGTGACTACTAAAATGGATGAAGATTGGTTCGTAACTGTTTTGGACAAACTCAACGACGTTCAAAACGAAGTGCATTTGCTGATGCAAGATGATTGTGAAGCGGTGCTTAACCCCGTTGTGGATTTATTGAACAAAGCAGAAGATGCAATATTGGAGATTGAAAAACATGGCAAAATATAAAGCAACCCCGGCGACAGTCAAAGCCGTGCTTGACAAACACTACCCGCTGGCTGCTGGGCAGCGCGAAGACGATTCGGTTGCAGTCGCAAGGCTCAAGTCGGGGGCCACAAACTTTACGCCAGCAGACGCAAGCTACTATTGCAAGCGGCTTGGTGTGAGGTGGCTTCTTGTTAACGGCAGATGGTACGATGATTCCTTCAATCCCCACACGCCATGAAAACGTATAAGTTCACAGTAGAAAAAGCGTTCTGGAAAGTTATCGAACTCGAGGTTCAGGCACGGAGCGCGGTTCAAGCTAGAGAAATCGTACGCCAACAGGCGCAAGACGATGTCGATTGGGATGAGGTAGAGGACATGTCTGAATGTCCCTATGCTGATGTACACGAGGAGTTGGTCGGGTGAAATATGTTTTCATAATTTTGTTTTTGCACACACCGAATAATTATTCTGTGTCCGAAGCAATACCAAACATGGAGCCGTTTGAATGTATGGCATACATGAACGCATTTAACATAAACCCGCTTCATGCTCGAGACGGAAAGTTCGGCGTTTGCATGGCAGTCTATCAAGGAGAACAAGATGCAATTCAACAATAACAAGCAACAAGGTTCGGGGGTCACGATCCGAATGTCTGACAACGAGTACGAAGGGTTGTCGATTGTCGTGAATATGGCACGAGAACAGTTAAACCAGAATTTACTCGAAGGCATATTGTCACCAAACGATTGCAATCGAGGCACTTTTTTAACACTGAAGAAACTGGCTCACAATGGGCTGCCGTCGAAGGAAAGGATTTCAGAGGATGGATGATGACATGAAAGGCGTTCTATTCAAGAACGATAAGGGCGACAACGAAAAGCGTCCCGATATAAAAGGCGAACTCACAATAGAGGGCGTGACATATCAGCTTGCCGCATGGAAAAATGTGTCAGCCAATGGTAATGTATATTACAGGCTCAAGGCAGAAAAACCTGATGAGCAAATAGAAGAAGCCACGGATGGGTTATTCGGAGGTGCAGATGGGTGACATAGTTGATTTCCCACCGAAGCAGGACAAACAAGAGATTCTTGATTTGGCTACGGCAGATTTGCTTTGCACTGTGCCGCTGGATGCAGCTTTGGTTCCTACAAGGAACAAGTCGCAAGTCTGTTGGCACGGTGTCGCTGCACTGTGGAATCGAGAAAAACTGGAGACAGCACCATACGAGGTGGAGATAAAACTAATCGCCGCGTTTTTGTATCCTGTCCATGCCGAAGATATGGCTTCAAGTTTCGGGCCCCCAGTTGAACCAATGCCGGAGCCTGTCATGGGTTTGGTTGAGGATATGTTGTTGGAGGTAGAAGACCCAAGAACCATGTCCCAAGAACGAATTGAAAAGATTCAAGAGAAAGTCATGGAAGACTTATCTCGAAAGGAAAACAATGACAACGAGCCGGAAATACACTGACCTCGTATTTTTGCGTGACGGAGAACCTGCTGAGTTGTGTATCAGTCAAGAAGACAGATTTACAGTCATAGAGTTATCCGAAGCGCAGTTGTTCAACATAGTCTGCGATGGCGCAGAGATATTGCGTCGAGAGTTTTCAAGGAGAAGTAGAAATGGCAGAAAATAAAGTAGTAATGGGTAGACCTCGTAAGTTCGATGTGACGGTTACGATGTCGTTTGATTTGGACAAGAAAATGTATGATGCTATCGAGGATAAAGCGTATGAAGCGAACATGAGCAAGAGCGATTTGATTCGTAGATCTTTGATGGATTATCTTTTCAACCAAGGGGACAGGAGCCCGGTTGTTTGGGAAACGGATGACCGACGAGATATTTGGGAGAGCGACGATGAGTAAAGACCACGGCCTTACAAACCTTGTGGCTAATGTAAAGAACACGGAAATATACAGCAACAAAATGACCCGCAAGGTAATCGCAGCGGCAGTTTTTTTGATTGTTCTGTTTGCAATAATATGAACCGGGATGACAAAAGCTGGAGTCCTTGGACTGTCCGATTGGACAAGTCTTTCCCCAGCTTGAGCAAAAAGAAAAACAAACCCGAGTCAGATTGTGACGCGGTTACTTGTTCCGAGTGTCCCGGCGGACCTCGATGCTGCAATTATGTACGTCGAGACGAAGACCCATACCCAAGTCAATGGAGATGGATTAACGACGACGGTTATTGGAGCCGGATTCGCCGTTAGCAGTTGTCGCCTGTCGAATAAGAAATGTTATTTGACGGGCGATGCTTCTTTCATTTTCTTCCGCAAGAGCTCTAACCTTTTCGTAGGCTTCCATCGGTAAGGCAATCGACTTCCATTTTGTCGTGTCCATTTGCTAGTCCTTCTATTCATTTAATTTTCAACCACTGACGCATCTCTTCGCCCAAAGCAGCACCCGCAAGTTTTATCTTGTCGCGTAAGGCTCTGACGATGTGTTCGTCAACAGTACCTTCGGCAACCAAATCAATGTAGGTGACAGGGTGATTCTGACCAATGCGGTGACAGCGATCCTCTGATTGAACGCGAGTCTCAAGATTAAAATCATTCGAGTAATAGATCACGGTGTTGGCTGACACGAGGGTCAGACCATACCCGGCTGTTTGTGGATTGCCTACAAAGAACCGGGTTTCGTGATCCGAGTCACTAAAATTGCGAATCAATTCTTCTCGAGCATCTTCGTTCGTGTCTCCGTAATATGAACCGACAGAACCATAGCCGTATTTTTTGGCTAATGCTTCTTCGATCCGTTGTATGTCTTTTCGGAACCGCGCCCAGATAATTATCTTGCCGCTTGTTTCTTCGACAGTATCCATCAACGCATCCAGCCGACGAGTCGGGATATCAACAAGTGTGCCCTCGTCGTCGATAGGCATATACCCACACAGGATTTGTTGCAGACGCAGAAGCTGTGTCATCGCTTCGGTTGCGAATACGGCATCATCTTGCAGAATGACCATTGCGGTTCGGCGCATCGATTCGTACTGCCGTGCTTGCTCTGGATCGAGCGTCACGTTTCGTGTTGTATATGTCTTCGGCGGTAAGTCGAGGCAATCTTTTTTCAGAACGCGACTCGAGAATCCTTTGATGGTCAAAGATAGCTCGTCCATGTTTCGGTATCCAACAATGTGGTTGAACGAATGTGCCCCCATGTTCATACGCTTCATGATGGCGTACCGGGCTTGGAACGCATAGAAGTTGTCGTACCCCAACAAGTCAGGGTCAAGGAACCCGCACTGCGAAAACAAATCCATCGGGCTTTGTGTCACCGGAGATCCGGTAAGAATCCGACGATACCGACAAGACTGCGCCAACCGGGTCACAATCTTTGTGCGCTTCGCTTTGTGGTTTTTGATGGTGGTGCTTTCGTCCACCGCAAACATAGTCTCACCGTTTTTGTCCATGAACTCGTGGACATAACGAACGCATTTGTCGCTGACAAACGCTTCGACATTCACCACAAGAACACGCAGTCCATCGTGGTATCTCAACGCATCCATCAATTCTTGTTTCTGTGCTTTGTTCGGGCCTGAACGCCACGTTGTAACACAAAGCGGTACACGCTCCGGCATGTGCGCTGGTATCTCTTTCAGCACCCAGTTCCGGTACACACCCTTCGGTGCTACAATAACAAGTGTCGTGATACGTCCGGCTTCAAACAAGTACGCAGCGTTATCGATCAACACCTTGGATTTGCCGCAACCCATTTCCATGAAGTAGGCATAGTTCGAGCGTTCAGCACTCTGCTCGAATGCGTCGCGCTGATGTTGGTATGGCTCAGTTCTGTATGCGTATTCCATGCGTATAATCCACGAAAAAAAGTATTTGACATGGGATAACATATAGCATATACCTTGTCAAGTCAGGCAGACAACGGGTGATGAGGCATCCGAAAGTTTGCGTCAATCCTGACATTGGGATTCCCTCCCTGATGACGTAGACACCCTCACCCAAGCCGTCGGGCTATAAACGCAGAACGTAGAACGTAGAAGGAGTGTCCAGAATGAGTGGACTTTTTGATGAGATGGAAGCAGATGCCAATGCGTTTGCTGATATCAAAACTGAGGATGGCGGCAAGCTGTCCCAACTTATTCGAGCAGCGCAGCATCAAAAGCGGTTGATCGAAGAACACGAACAAGCCGCGAAAGATGCCAAGGCAGAGCTAAAGCAACTGACTCGTGAGCTTATACCTTCCGAAATGCAAGAGATGGGACTCGAACGAATCGACGTTGACGGTAACTCCGTTACGTTGAATCAGTTTGTGTACGCATCGATTCCGGAAGCAAATAAAGCGGAGGCGTTCGCATTCCTCCGTGATATCGGTGAAGACGACATTATCAAGAACGAAGTCAAGGTTCAGTTTGGCAAAGGCCAAGACAACGAAGCTGGTGCGTTCATGGATGATTGTCAGAAAGCCGGACTCGACCCTGAACAGAAAACAGCGATACACCCGATGACGTTGCAAGCAACGATTAAGGAATGGCTGAAGCAGGGTCGTGACGTAAACCTCGAATTGTTCGGGGCATACGTTGGAACAGAAGCGAAGATACGGAGAAAGTAGATGAGTGAAAGTAAGGAAGTAGCTACAAAGGCAGAGACAGCCGTTGCTATCCCCAAGGAATTGTTGGGTAGCTTTGTCGAAGACTCAGGCGCAGGTACTGAGAACATAGGTGCAGATGACATGAAGATTCCGTTTTTACGGATCGCACAGCCTCTGTCCCCCGAGTTGAATAAGAAGCACGAGAACTTCATCGAAGGCACAGAAGCCGGGACAATATTCAACACGGTTACAAGACAACTCTTTGGGGAAGAAGTAAATGTCATCCCCTGTGGGTACATCAAGAAATATCTCGAGTTTATTCCTCGAGAAAAGGGCGGCGGGTTTCAAGGCGAACACGCCCCCAACAGTCAAGAGGTGTTGACTGCAATTCGTGACAAGCAGACAAACAAGGACATCATGACTAACGGTAATGAACTTGTTGTATCTGCACAGCACTATTGCAAGTTTCAAGATCCTGAGACGGGTGGCTGGCAGTCGGCAATCATCGACATGAAGTCAACAAATCTCAAGATCTCACGCCAATGGAACACCATGATCCAGATGCAAGAAGTGAAACACAAAGGCAAGTTGGTCAAACTGCCAAGCTTCGGTGTTATCTGGACACTTCGTTCCGAAGAAGCGTCCAATGAAAAAGGTAGATGGAATCAGTGGAAGGTAAGTGGTCGGCAGGGTTATGTCGAAGACACTGACCTGTACAAAGATTGCAGAGAACTGTCCTCGATGGTCAGTGAGGGCACAGTACAGGCTTCCGATGATCCGGATTTGGATGCCAATACGAGTGATAGCGGGGAGGCTATCCCGTTTTAGGTAATCCCGGGGCAGGGTTTTACCTCTTTGACCCTGCCCCACTTTTTCTAGGATTTGTCATGGACAATATACAAAAGTTCATGGCGGCGTTCGCTGGATTCGAAACCGCGCATGGACAGACAACAATTAAAGGTACACGCAAGAACGGCAAGGAAGAAGCCGACTCTCGTGTTATTAGGACACCGTTAGATGAAACACATATTGAAAGACACTTCGCTGGTGAAATCGGCGCAGGGGCTATACCAATCAACTCTAAGAATCTTTGTTGTTTCGGTTGCATTGACGTGGATGTTTATCCTCTTGATCATGCTGCTCTCGTCCGCGCTTGTGCTGGCATCGATGTTCCTGCTGTGGTTTGTAGGTCTAAGTCTGGTGGAGCGCACGTCTATTTCTTTATCGAAGGATGGATTGCCGCATCGGATATGCGCGACAAGCTATCGGAGATTGCTGCGTCTCTTGGTTACGGTTCGGCGGAAATTTTTCCCAAGCAAGAAAAACTCCTGATTGATCGAGGCGACGTTGGTAACTTTATCAACCTGCCATACTTCGATGTAGACAGAACGCTTCGCCCCGCTTTCAACTCCAAGGGTAAAGAACTCACTCTCGAGCAGTTTCTAAAATATGTAGACAAGCAACGCATATCTCCTGCGAAGTTTATGGATCTTCAACTTGGGTCACAGACAGACTTCTTGCCGGAGTGTCCGCCATGTTTGGTCACGCTGACAACAAACGGTATCGGTGAAGGTGGTCGTAACGAAACGATGTTCAACGTTGGCGTTATGTATCAGAAGATGGACGAGGACAATTGGCCTGACCTGTTGGAGAAACATAACCAACAGTATTGCAAGCCACCACTTCCTGCGTCAGAGATTGTGCTGATACAAGACCAGCTTCGAAAGAAAGAATATCAATACGGATGTAAGAAGTCCCCGTTGAAAGATTACTGCAACAAGTCATTGTGCCTGTCTCGTAAGTACGGTGTCGGCAATGGTGCTGGGCGCAGTCTTGAAATCACTGGCATGAGTGTTGTGCTGTCGGAGCCACGAGTTTGGTTTGTTGACATCGCCGGAGAACGGCTCGAACTCAACAGCGAAGAAGTACAGATGCAACTGAAGTTTGGTCGCGCCTGTCTCGAGCAACTGTCGTGGTTGCCGCCGCGTGTAAAGGAAGATGATTGGAACACGATGATGAATGCAGCCTTACAGGATTGCATGAAGATCGAAGTGCCGCCGGAACTGACAAACAAAGGACAGTTTCACGAGCTTTGTGAAGCGTTTTGCACAGGCAGAGTACAAGCAATGAGTCCAGAAGAACTGGTGTTGAACAAGCCATACACAGAGGATGGCAGTGTCTTTTTCAAACTAGATGCACTGATGGATTTTCTGAAGGGGCGTGGGTTCACACAATATACCCGGGGGCAGGTGCAGGAAAGATTGAAAGAACTAAACAACGGCGAGTCAACAAGCACCGTCAAGACATTTACCGACAAGACAAAGAAACGCAAAAGTATTCGCGTGTGGTCTGTGCCGGAGTTCTCGACAGATATCAGCATACCGTCAGTCAACATCCAAGGTGACGAGGTTCCGTTCTGATGAGTACAACAGCATATTTGGGACCACCGGGCACTGGTAAGACGTACACATTAATCAACATTGTGAAGGATGCTTTGCAAAAAGGTGTGCCGCCAGAGCGAATCGGGTTCGTGTCCTTCAGCAAAAAAGCTACGGAAGAAGCAAGGACTCGGGCTGCTCGTGAATTAAATCTGGACTACAAGAAGATGGTTCATTTCAGGACACTGCACTCCATGGCGTTCCGACAACTAGACATGAAGATAGATCAGGTGCTCCGCAGTTCTGATTATCGTCGTCTCGAAATGGAACTTGGTCTGCCTTTTACATCCACTCAATCAATGAACATAAATGACGGAGAGTTCTTCCGTCTTGGTGGCAAGGGCGATATGTACCTGTCGATATACAACATGGCTCGTGTCAGGAAGATATCTGCCGAACAGCAATTTAACGAGTCGGCAAACTGGACACTGCAACATAATGAGATGCAACATGTCATCCGTTCCTACAGAGAATATAAACAAGTCCTTGAAAAGATTGACTTTGTTGATATGATCGAGACGTTTATAGAGCAAGGGGAGGCTCCCGAGTTGGAACTTCTGATCGTTGATGAGGCGCAAGATCTTGTTCCGTTACAGTGGGACATGGTTTCCAAACTCGAAAACAACTCCAAAAATGTTTATTACGCCGGAGACGATGACCAAGCCATTTATGAATGGATGGGCGTGGACGCACGGCAGTTTGCTAGTCGGTGCAACCAATCAGATAATATGATTGTGTTGGATCAAAGTTTCCGAGTTCCAAGTTCCGTGCACCAAGAGGCAGACCGCATCATACGAAATGCCGCCGGACGTATCGACAAGGAATGGAACGCTCGAGAACAAGAAGGACATGTATCGTATCACTACAAAATAGATGAACTGCCTTTGGAAGAAGGACAATGGATGATACTTGCCCGGACAAACTACATCGCTAACAGGATTGCTACCGACCTCAAGAACAACGGGTATTTGTTTTGGCGTAACGGCAATGGCTGGAGTATTGCGAATGCTACGCTCGAGGTGGTTCGTGGGTTCACCCGTCTTAGTCGAGGCGAAGAACTAGACCACGAGTACATATCTAAGATATGGCGTAAGATAAAAGTAGACCGCAAGACTCGAAACGCTGGCAACAAAATGTTGAAAGCCGCAGAAGCAGAAACGTTTGGCATAGAGTTCTTAGAGTCTCTGACTCAACAACATCTGCAAGAAAAGCACTGGTACGAGGTGTTGGAAGTAAGCGATCAGGAACGTGTGTACATCACATCTGTTCTGGAGTCCGGCGAAGTGTTGGACGATGACAATCCCAGAATTGTTCTGTCTACGATACACAAAGCAAAGGGCGGTGAAGCAGACAATGTTGCGCTTGTGCTGGAGTCAACCAAGGCTTGCTGCACTATGAGTGAGCCGGATGCCGAACGCAGAGTGTTCTATGTGGGAGCAACAAGAGCGAAGAATAATCTATATATTATAGACAACCCGGAAGCTAGGTGGAGGTTCCAACTATGAAGGGCAAGCAATTATCGTTCGAAGAAAAAGATACGGATTGGGAACTTCAGGCAAAAGAAGTGCCGGAAGAAGACATTCGAGAGGTTGCGTCCATTGCGTTAGACCAAGATTGGACCCCGCCATCTTCATTTCCAGAGCACTACAGAGACGCAAATGTCATATCAATTGACCTTGAAACCCGTGATCCTAACCTAATGACACTTGGTCCCGGGTGGGCGCGGGATGATGGATACATCATCGGATATGCTGTGGCGTTCAACGATTTCTGTGGCTACTACCCCATACGTCATGAGGTGGGTGGCAACATGCCAGAGAAAGCAGTGACCGGATATATCAAAGACATGATGAAATCAGATGTTCCGAAAGTCATGCACAACGCTCAGTATGATCTTGGGTGGTTGCGTTGGGCGGGCATTGAGGTTCAAGGTCCGGTGTACGATACGATGACTGCGGCGGCGATGTTGAATGAAAACAGACGCTGGTACAATCTTAATTCTTTGGCTGCTGACTATTTGCAGGAACGAAAAAACGAACGATTGCTCAGACTTGCTGCTGCTGACTACGGTGTAGATGCCAAGTCGGGCATGTGGCAACTACCTGCCAGATTCGTGGGGCAGTATGCAGAACAAGATGCTTCAGTCACCCGGCGACTTTGGGAACGATTACAGCCTGATTTGATACGCGAGGAAGTGTCCAGCATTTTTGATTTAGAAACAGAGCTGACCCCCATGCTTTTGAATATGCGGTGGCGTGGTGTTCGTGTGGACGAGGCAGGTGCTGAGAATGCTCGAAAGCTCTTGGAGAAACGCGAAAAAGAAATACACAAATGGATAAAGGACGAGACGGGACTGACGGTGGAACCGTGGAATGCTACGTCCCTGTCGAAAGCGTTCGATAAGATGAAAGTTGCGTACCCACGCACGGAGAAAACAGATGCTCCATCTTTTACAAAACAGTTTCTTGCTTCGCACGAGCATCCGTTGGCTCAACAGATTGTACGGCTACGAGAACTCAACAAAGCAAACACTACATTCATTTCAAATATATTGAAGTTTACTCACAAAGGACGCATTCATGCGGAGTTTCATCCTCTTAGGTCTGACGACGGTGGCACTGTTACCGGGCGTTTTTCTTCTTCAAACCCAAACCTTCAGCAAATTCCAGCACGAGATCCTGAGATTAAGTCAATCATCCGTGGGTTGTTTCTGCCTGAAGAAGGTGAGAAGTGGGGTAGCTTCGACTACGCATCACAAGAGCCACGTTGGTTAGCACATTACTGTGCTTCTATCAGCGGTGTGCATCGTCACCCATCCATCGATGATGTGGTTGAGCAGTATCAAAACGATGATGCAGACTTTCATCAAATGGTTGCGGACATGGCTGGTATCTCTCGCAAAGATGCCAAGACGGTGAACTTAGGTATCATGTACGGCATGGGCGTAAATAAGATGGCGGGTGTGCTGGACACTACGGTTGAAGAGGCCAAGGAGCTTTTGAACGAATACCATGACAAAGTTCCATTTGTTCGAGGGCTGGCAAACATGGTGTCCAATCATGCGTCTGAGAACGGGCAAATTAGAACTATTCTAGGAAGGAAGTGCCGCTTCCCGCTTTGGGAGCCGAAGACATTTGGCATACACAAACCGCTTCCGTTAGAAGAGGCAGTGCGAGAACACGGCAGGACATCAATTAAACGTGCGTTTACTTACAAAGCGTTGAACAGATTGATCCAAGGTTCGAGTGCCGACCAGACAAAGAAAGCGATGATAGATTGCTATAAAGCAGGGTATTTGCCGATGTTGCAGGTGCACGATGAACTATGTTTCAGCATCGATGCTGACGAATTAGGAAACCCAAATGAAAATCAAATCACGGAGATTGCCCGTATCATGGAAGGATGTGTTGAAGCAAAAGTTCCTTTCAAAGTGGACTGCTCTATCGCAGACAACTGGGGGCAAGTGGATTAGATCCAAGTTTCAGTATCTGATGACAAAGCGTTGGTTTCGGATACTGCTGGGCTTGTATGTAATTCGTTGGGTTATACGAATTGGAATTATTTTTTACGGAATGTGGTGGTACTTCTCATGATGAAACTTCCTGAACAATATGATGACTGTGTAATCGGCTATGGTTCCAAAGCGGGTGTAGAAGACTGTCTGATATATAACGTGGACTCTGTGCTTCAAGTTTTGACAGAGGACATGAGTTACGAAGAGGCATTTGAATACTTTGAATATAATATAGCTGGAGCCTATGTGGGCGAAACCACTCCCATCTTTCTGTGGCCTAAGACGATGAAGGAAATAGAAGATGAAATATGAAATCATCGACGATGCTTTTACAAGAGCAGACATACTTGCCTTCAGTGACTTTACTAGACGTAGCTTGTTCAAGATAGGTTGGGCTGATGGGGACCATGTTTCCGACGTAATAGGTCAGCGCAGAATGTTGTACAGTCATTATTCCGACGAAGATCTTGAGAACATGGAGTTTTTTAAAAGAATGAAATCTCCTCGTTTGGAAGAGTTAATCGCAAGAAGAACTCCAGTTCGACCTTTGGTTAATCTGGTAGAGCCATCAAACGTGATGTGTAATCACTCACACTTGAAAGAAGATAGCCTGATATATTATATAAATCCAAGATGGTCGCCAGAATATGCAGGGGAAACTTTGATTTACGAAGATGCTTCAGAAGAAACGTGTCGTGCAGTATCCTTTGTACCCGGCAGAGTTCTTTGGTTAAGCAAAGAAGTTCAACATAGCATCCGACCTCCTAGCCATGCTTGTCCCACCTACCGTTTTACTTTTGCGTGTTTTTTCGAATGCAAGTAATAGATGGATTCCTACCAACCCGTTTTACAGATGTGCTCGATCCCTTCAATGGATACGAGCATTGGAATGGTGACGAGATTACTAATCTCAAACACGAGATAATTGATTATTGTCGGGGGTATTTTAACTGGAGAAACGTGGAAACTTATGAGTATTGGTTCAACACCAACACCCCAACTCAAAGCTATAACAACTGGCATCAAGATAAGATTGAGTTGCGAGACTATAAGCTGCTCGCAAACTGGAGTTGTATTTTATACCCGAACAGCCATTCGTTATGGGGCGGCTTTTTAGAGATAGAGACAGCCGATGAAACAAGAACTGAGGTCGAACGTATCGCTCCTCGTTTCAACAGGTGTGTGTTGCTAGATACTGGTGTGACTCATCGTGTGTCACGAGTTTGGGAAGGCGACAGACATTCGTTTGTTATCAACGGATTTGATGAGCCAAATGTTTCTTCTGCGAGGGCTGAGTATGATAGATAAAGTTGCGTGGATAAAAGGCAGAGCTGATTTTTTGCGTGAAGCAATAAAAGAAAAATGGGGAACCGATGAACTACTCATCGATGTAAAGAAGCGACGGAGTGCCGAGGAGGAGGATGCACCCCGCCGCAGCTCCGCGCAGAGCAACTCGAAGCATCTAGATAAAATTAATAAGACCAAATAGTTGGTCGATTACCGCCTTCCAATGTGTCTAGATGTAAAAACCGGGACCCAAGACTCCCCTTCTGGGCAACACCGATTCCTGTAAACAGTCCGCTTTGTACAGCCAGCGTCAATAGTTCTAACGCATCTGCTCCGTATATTGCTATGTCAGCAGCTTTGCCCGACTCGTGAGCTCCGGGCCCATTTGGTTTGCGAGCTTCGATGGGATGTTCTGCACTTCTGTACCCGCTGCTAATCACCATGCCTTTACCATACATGGTGCGAAGTTGTTGAAGACATTTAACGAAGTCTTCGTCCATGCCGTCAGTTCCAGTGTGCTGACAACGAAATTCTGATGCAGAAAAATTAGGAAACTGGTTCCAATCAAAATTAGCCATAATATAAACTCTTTGTATTCTTTCGTATCCTGCGCGGGCATCTATCTTCGTAGTAAATCTGATGACGTTTGAAGCTTTTGTCTTCGCATTTGTATGTACATCTTCGCACCAAGACGCTGGATCTCCCGTCCATATAAGCGTGTGTTACGCCTTGCATAGAAAGACTGCATAAAATTACTGCTACCTCAACCACTGCGTGTCCTTTGCGCTAATTCTAAATTACGTTGTATCTCTACAGGATTATCTCCTAAAAGACCCGGATTAATTGCTGACTGTCCTTGCACAGAAGGCGTAACTACCGGGGTAATCGGTGCTACAGGCGGCCTGACAGCCGCAGTTGTCGGCGGTGTTGGGATGCTACTAACGGGTTCTCTAGGTTCTCTTTCACGCACTGCTGGGAACGGTTGTTCGAGACTAAGTCCTTTTAATTTACTTCGTCCAAAACGGTTTAATTCAGATCTTAATCTTTTTAAATCTCGTGCTGGGATCAAACGGCCCTCTCCTTCGCGTTCTGATTTTCTTGCTTCTTGTACAATATTGTTGCCGATAGTTAATGGTTGAAACTCCCCTTTGAGAATTTGACTCACATCTTTTGCACCAATACCTCGACCCTTTGCTTTCTTCCGTATTTGTGTATTACTTAAACCCAACGCTTTAGCTGCTTCGAAATCTATAAACATTTCTTGCTGCAACCGAAATAGATCTTGGTTTGCGTCAGTATACGCAGACATAATGCTGTCAAACGTTGCATCATTTCTACCAAACGCTCTACGAATTTCTGAAGCAGGACCACTGTTTCTAAACTTAGCGTATGCGGAAGAACCAAACTCGATCTGTGTTTTAGCATCAAGTTCCAAGCTTCGAGCACCAAGTGTGTTAGCCATAACCTCTTCGTAAATGTTAAAGTCTTGCCCGTAACCACCGGGAATGTCATCAGCAGCTCTTGTTATCCTGCCGGGTACTAGACCCTGACCCGGTTTAATCGTTACAAAATTATCTACAATTGATGGATTCATCGCGCCCAAAATGTGTTGCATACTTTTTACAAACTTCTCACCCGGGTTATCTGACGGCTCATATATTTTTGCTCCTGTGCGGCGAATACCACCACGCCCGAAACCTGCTACACTTACAACGTCAGCAATACGTTCAGACAGCAAAGCTTCCTCGACAAATGGTTGAGCCAACTTGCCCATGAAAGTGAAACCTGCATCAGCTAATTTTTGTAGTTCATTTTTGCCGAGTCTTTCTCCTTTAGAATATGCTTCCAAAGCTGCTTTAGCAGGAGCGACGGCAGAGTCATAAGGTGCGTAGTAACTAATTGGCATGTATTGCATTTTGCCGTCGTCTGGTTTTGTCAACGGAACCATAACCTGACCTTCGTAGAAGTATGGCTTGAGAACATCCAGTGCTTCTCTTTCTTCTCCGGTAAGTCCCAGTGCGGCAGAAGCACCAGCAGCAATTGCGGGGCTGACTCCAGCAGCCGTTGTGACATAACCCGCTAGACGTTTTGCACCAATCGCATTGATTTCACGTTCAAGACGTTTTGCTGCTTGCTCTCCCATTTTTTCAATCATGTTATCTGTGGCTCGAAAAGATATTTCTGCTGAACCCTGACGGACAATATTGAAACTGTTACGGATGATCTCTGCGCTAAATCCAACAAAGTTACCAGCTAACGGGAACCTAGCTGCCATTTTCGCAATCGCTGGTATGCGACTGTAAACAGGCATCACATCTTTAACGATGTCTGCTGTCCACACATCAAAGAACTTATCGCCCTGTGCATTTGTTTGACGCTTGGCAACTCCTTGTGCAATCAGATCTGGAGCAATTGCATCCCAATCAGAAGCTTTAATTGTTGCTTGCCCTGTTTCATCAAGAACCGAGTTCCGAAGTGCGGCAGCATATCGTCCACGTTCTGAAATGAAAGAGTTCATCTTCCACAGATTGTCTGCAAAAGCATAGCTGGTTTGTAGCCCACGGATAGGTGCGCCCAGTGTTTTGGCTGTTGCTTCTGCACCCGGTATTTTTTTGGCAGCTTCGGTCATTTTTTCACCGTAGCTAATGACACGCTTTCCGTTTCTTTCTGCTTCTCTCAACGTGCCACGAAGTGTGTCTTGCATTTCTCTTAGAAGCACACTGTCTTCCAACAAACCGTTTCGCATAGCCAAATCAAAAAAATCTTCAAAATCTTTTTCTCTCATGTTTGCCATTTTGCCTGAAGCAACCGAAATCGAATCGAAGATATCTCCTGCTCGAGGCATGTGCCCATTAGCGGTGGCAAAGAAAACACCGGACGCATAATTTCTTACTTGTGCCATGGTGCTGAATACTGTTTTGGCTATTTGAGAAGCACCCTTTGCCTGAATACCTAAAGCCCACATTTCACCCAAAGCTGTTCGAGCAATCGGACGAGTTGTTAGTGCATCGAATAATTCTTTACGAACATGATGACCAGCAAGACTTCCGAACTGACCACCGAATACTGTGTTTTGTGTGGTAGGAACTTCTACATAGGCAGGGTCTATAGTTTTAAACGTATCGGGTGCTCCTGTTTTTATTTCTGCCATGTCCTCGTTTTTTAATATCAACGGCAGTCTTCCTTCGCCAATGTCAGACAAGGTTCCTGTAATGTTGGGGTTTTCTAAAAGATCATTGTAAAGTTTGTTAGACCCAGCGATTCCAGCCATATCTGTCATTGTTTGCATATATCTAGATACGGCTCCGTCTCTTCCAGTTTTTACTTCACCCATCAACTCACGAAGCATCGGTGATGCTTCTATGATCGCACTACGGCTTTTCAACAAGTCTTCTGATACTTTGAACAACGGCACAGCTTCACCAAAAATACGTTGACCTCCTCTCATTTCGTTTGTTGATTTTTCTGCTTGCTTTGAAATACTTTCGGAAGCGTCTGCGCTTAAATCATCAAGTCGTGGTCGAGCCGTAATGCCAACACGGTCTTTGACTATGTTGTCGAGTACATATTGTTCAGCGTAAGTTCTCAGCTTGCCTTCACGATCAAGTTTTTGAAATTCAGGATCCCTCATGCCCTTCATGGCTTCTTCGACTTCGTCAACAGCCGTTTTAAATTTATCTGTCTGTTGTATGTTTTTAAGATTTTTACGATCAATCCCGCCTGTATACATTCGACGCAGATATCCTTTTTCTCTTTGCTCAAAAGCTTTACGAAGACCGTCGTATATTTGTTTTGCGCTGCGGATTTCTTGACCGTCGCGGATCTCGGGTTGAATAAGACCGTTTTTGTAAGCCGTTGAAAGCTGGTCATAGATTGTTGCTGAAAGAGAGTTTCGTGCTGTTCCAAGTCTTTCTGCGGCTTTTTGAACCTCTGGTTTATACGCACTCAAAGCATCTAGATCTCCATCAAGATACTTAATTAAATCATCGTACCCTGCTTGGTATGCTTCTTTTCCTTTCCCGTATAAAGGTAGACGGCTGATAGTGCCACGAAGTTCTTTGTCGTAATTTGATAATTGTTTTGCTGCAATTTTTGTGACACCACTAACCTGAGATCCGGTGTCTAAAATCTGCTCACTTAATTCTTTTTCCAACAAACCAGCAGTTGTAAAATATTTTCTAAAGTTGGTCGGGTTTACAACCGGAACTTTGTCCGCCTGTTCAGCAAGAATGTCAAAACCTTTGCCGATTACACCTGTAACTGGTGCAATAGCTGGACTTGCAGCACCGACTGCCATGCCTACTCCACCAACTGTGGCTCCAATAACAGGTAGTGCTAAATCTACTCCAATCCCGATGCCCAAACTTTCACCTGCGATACGCAATTTGTTTCGCATACGGCGAGCAACTTCTTCCCGTCCTGTGAACCCCATGTCTTCTTCTGTTCTTAATGATTCGGGGAGTGCATCAAAATGATCCGCCATGGTAGACACGCCATCTGGTGCAATCATAAAATCTGCTGTGGCTGTCGCTCCTGTAGTCGTAAGACCACGTTTAAGATCATACAGGCGGCGTGTGACGGGACCAGATCCTTCTCCAGCGAGCAACGCTTTTCCTGCTCGGGTGTTACCAAACGCTTGTGCTGATCTACCAAACGCCGTCCCTGCTGTGCCCAGAGCCTGTGCGCCACGAGCCGCTTTCGAAGCAGTATTCATCCAGCCAATTACGGGGATTGCACTTGTAGCAAATATGCCAAGAAGTTCTGCCATTTCGCCAACTTGTGTTTCCGGGTTTACACCCAGACGATCACGAGCTAGTTCAGCAAAATAATCTACATACTCCAACGCATCGTCATCTGCGAGGTAGTCGTATAGGCCAACACCTAATGTAGCGAGTCCTTCAGGAACCCCTATCACAACTCCAGATACAAGTCCTTTGAACGCATCACCCAAAACACTAACGTCATCTGTTGTGGCTTTTACAGGATCATATTCTCTGCGCCGAGGTGTTTCGATTACGCCTTCTTCGCGGCGACGAGGAACAGTTTCTTGAACTTCAAACAGTTCGCGTTGCGCTTGTTGTTCTAGTTCTTGAAGAAATTCTTCATACTCTTCGGGGGTCATTCTAGCCTCCCGTTGTAGTATCTTCTTGAGCTGTCAGTATGCTATCAACAGATTTGTTGGGGGGGCGTCTATTTCGAGATATACGAGTTCGTCTTTGATTTGGAACTTTTGCGTATAGTTCACGAAGCCTTTTTTCAATTGTTCTCTTATGTCTCTCTATATTTTTTTCAATTGCAGCAACATCCAACTTTCTTGTCCCGTCTAACGTAGCTTGTAAGTTCTCTTCAGCTTTTTTAAGAGCCTGTGTTGCTCGTCTTAAAGAGGGATCCTCTTGTATTCTAGCTTGTTCCGCATTAGTTAGCTGAAGATCCGCAGCGATTTCAGCTAACTCTGGTGCACTAGATAATTCTGATAAATTAGGATTAAGTGCGTCCGGGTCTTCAGGCCCGCCGTATCTAGGATCGGTTGCGGGCGGGTCTTTGGAATCATCTTTAGGATCATCGATGCTCGGGGCTTTTTCTACCGAAGCAGGTTCCGGATTCTGTACTTCGAACAAAAGTGTGCCTGATACAGGATCATGGAAGTAAGTTGTATTAGTATTGGGATCATTAACAATGAAAGCACCATCAGCATCCGTAATTCTATCTAGATTTGCACCCTTTAGCTGTTTCCCTGCTTCTGCTAGTATCCTATCAACGCCGCTTTTAGTGACTCGTTTTGCACCTGCATAGGCTCTTAGCCCTCCTATCACGGCTGTTTCATACTGATCCGGATCAGCAGAACCAGCTCGATTTAAAATCACTTCATATTTTTGTAAGTAAGGTGTAGCGGGATCCTTCAATCTGGCGAGTTCTCTTGTTTCAGTATCTGTTCCTTGAACGAAAAATGTGT
>CEWK01032079.1_pt1 | contig 19776 bp, 15 predicted proteins | sample 531431 | NCBI WGS metagenome assembly CEWK01 (sample SAMEA2623059, study PRJEB7988) | marine metagenome | isolation source: saline water (ENVO:00002010), including
GGTCGTACTTTTATTGCAAGTTGGCATATGAGGCATCTTCCGAGCCGTCATGACCGAGAGCATCATAAGAGTGGGGCGCTACGCCTGGTTACTCCTAAGGGGGTATAGTATAACCTGGTAGTACCGCGGGCTCCAGTTGCACGGGAATGACGACGAGTGGGTATCTGATGGATCTGATGACCAACTGGAGCACCGACCCGTCGCAACCCGAGAGCGTGCGCTTGCCGGGTGCACGCTAAAGTGGGAGACACCCGCTGATCTGGGTTCAAATCCCAGTGCCCCCACCATAAAATCCCCCAATCTTTGATTTAAATCGACTCCAAGAGGCGTTTAGTTGATGCATGATTACTGTCTCGCTAAGAGACATGGGACGTGGTTCAATCGCAGTTTCTCTGGTTATCATTCTCCTGTCGCCTCTGGCAGGGAGCATAGCGGCACCTGGGATGGATGAATCAGAGTCACTAGACAGGGCAGAAGACGTTCAAAGAATTGAGTCGGGACACATGGATAGCGTCCCACTTCAAGGCCCTATTTGGTGGGATTATGATGCCGATTGGTGGGACCATACCTCCTTGGACAGAGACAAGAATGGGATTCATGACTCGCTACAATCTGCAGAAGGAACCGTAAATATCGGCCTTTCATATTCGAGACCAGTCTTGCAGGGCGATATTGATTTACTCACCTCACTAGGCTATTCTGTAAATGTTGAACTTCCAACTGTAAACGCACTTTTGCTGGGAGATGTCAACTCCTCTCATATCTGGAGTCTGGCTGATGTCGAGGGTGTCGTAATGGTGGAGAGATACGGCTCACTGAGCTTCTTCGGGGATATTCAAACACCTGCTGTCAAAGCAAGGAACTCAACTGAGTATCCCATCGGAGCATGGGATCTGGGAGTTACTGGCAGTGGGATGAATATAGCCATGGTAGATACAGGGGTAGACAACGAACACCCTGGCCTGAGTGGCAAATTTGTGGCAGGTTACGACGCCGTATGTTTTGTACACTCCGACCCACAATGTATCCTGGCAGGTGGCAGACAGGACGACGGTTCATTCGACCCGGACGATGGAAACCAGCACGGTACTGCTTGCATGGGTATGGCCAGTGCTAGCGGTATCGATGCCGACGGCACGCAGACAGATTTCTATGGTTCCGCACCAGACTCTATGCTAGTTGATGTCAGAATTGGCACAGACGTCGGTGCCGGACCATTCGAGAATTATGCATTAGAACAGGAATTCTATGAGTCTGCAATGAACGGCCTACAATGGATTATTGATCATAGGGATGACGCATGGCCCGGCGTTCCAGAGGAAAATCATGGCATAGACATAATCTCTCTTTCTTGGGGCATCACCAGCCATGAAGACGGGGGTTCAGATGGTACTGATATGCACAGTAGAATTCTCGATGAGGCCATGGAACTAGGGGTTGCAGTATCAAATGCGGCCGGAAATGACGGCGAAAATAATGATGGCCTGTCTGGAATGAGTGCGTCCTCGCTCTCCATCACAGTCGCCTCAACTGACGATAAGAATACTATTGATAGAGATGATGATACCATTGCCAGCTACTCTTCAAGAGGGCCAAGGAAGGATAATGGAGACCAGAATCCTTTGAATGAGCTAATTCCCGAGATAAGCGCCCCGGGTACGAATATCATCCAAGCCGAGGGTTGCGTTTCGAGCGGGGGATGCAATAATTTCGTAGGAGGTGATGCCTCGGACAATACATACACTGGAAGAGGCAGTGGAACATCATATGCCGCCCCTGCGGTTACCGGAATTGTTGCTCTCATATGGGAGGCCAATGAGAATCTAACTCCTCTACAGATTAAGGAGATTCTTAAGCATACATCTGAAAGACGGGGCGAGCCAAGCGCACCGGAAATTGACCCATATTGGAATCGTGAATTTGGTTACGGCATGGTAGATGCATTAGCCGCAGTGGAACTAGCTTTATTTCTTCGAGAAAGTGGGCAGACGGAATCTATTAAGGAGACAATTCAAAATCACCTACTCAACGTCACGGCTCCCTCTGAAAATAGAGGACTTCTGAATATGACGGGACATGCATGGGGGCAAGATGGCGTCGTTGATCGAGTAGAATTCAGAATTGATGGAGGTCAGTGGTCAGAGGCGACTTACTCCGATATTCCGTCGGAAATAGGGGCATTGACTCCATTCGATTGGCATGTGATACTTGACACCAATGAAATGTCGCCAGGGGAGCATTCTGTAGAGGTTCACGCCGTCTCTGGGCTATCTCATTCACTACCAGTTTTCTTTGAATTCAATGTGACTGGATCGTCATCCGATTCCCTATCAATCTCTCCTGTATTGGTTGGCGTGATTATTCTAGTATCTGTGGGATGGGTATCCTCTATCGCCTTAACCCGCTCGTTTTCTCCGTTGGCTACTATCAGTATTGTCAATGATTTGCTGAGTAAGCCGGGCAATGGAGAAAACCAAGCTATAATGGATGCAGAGATTATTGAGTCCGACTCCGAGAAATAGGGAGGGCATACTTCCGCCTTCTTCAAAGCCTAGGTCACCTCTCAAAGGCACATGGTGCGCTTCTCCGACCGGGCGAACAGCATCCGGCCAACCGGTGTGAGGCGTATGTTTGACATGGCTGGAGATGACACTATACAGTTCGGGTTAGGGGAGCCAGACTTTCAACCACCACAGTTGGCGATAGAAGCTTTTGATAAGGCTATGAGAGATGGCAGGAACAAGTATACCACCACTGCCGGCCATCCCGATCTTAGGGCCAAAATTGCATCACTCTGGCACCATCTCGTGCCTGAGCTTGATGAATCCAATATATGCATCACAATGAGCGGAACGAATGGACTTCTGGATATATTTCTGGCTTTGGTCAATCCGGGGGATAACGTTCTGATTCCAGAACCATATTTCCCCCTCTATCCTCCCGATGTGGAGATATGCGGGGGTTCTCCAAATCTTTATCCATGTAGGTTTGAGAATGGTTTTGTCCCTACAATTGATGACTTGGAAGACAGAGTCAATGACTCTACAGTCGCCATTCTCTATAATTTCCCCAGCAATCCAACCGGAGGTAACGTGAACCCCGAGCAAAGGGACGAGCTAGTGGCATTTGCAATTAAGCACGACCTGTGGATAATTACCGATGAGGTATATGACAGAATTGTCTACGACGCTCCACATGTTTCCTTCATCGGAGCTGGCTATGATAAGGTGATCATGGTGCAATCATTCTCCAAGACCTTCGCTATGACTGGGTGGAGAATAGGGTATCTTTTGTCGCCAGACAAAGAGGCTATGGCGCAATTGACAAAAATGCAATATTATGTTACAGCATGTAGTAATGATGCAATGCAACATGCAGTTCTCGTGGCTTTGGAGAAAGCTCCGGAGTATCCCGAGTCAATGTGCAAGGAATTCAAAGAAAGAAGGGATTTAATCTGTGAAAGGTTGAATTCTATCCCAGGGGTATCTTGCCATGTTCCGACAGGTGCATTCTATGTTTTCCCAAAGGTAGATGTTCCGGGAATGTCCAGTGAGGAAATCGCCATGGCATTACTCGAAGGGGGAGTTCTCTGTTCTCCTGGAACAGCCTTTGGCTCGGCAGGAGAGGGCCATCTCAGATTCGCTTATACCATATCAAGGGATGATATTTCCAAAGGAATGGACAGAGTTGAGAAAATCCTGACTGACTTACGTGGGAATCTGTGAGGGTCCAACTTGATTTCCTTAGCTTACCTAATTATATCTGCTATATTCTCCTGGTATGTTCCCAGTTTTTTCACTCCAAGAGGACCAGCAATTGAACTGTCTCTGTGCGCACTAATCCTAATCTTCGCTGGCTCACAATTGTGGATTTCAGGACCTAATCCGATAATGTTTGGAATGGTCATTGGCTCAGGATGGTTCCTTCTAAATCGAACATCGGATCTAGTCTTCCCCGTCCCTACCGAATAATTCGAATGGTAGGTCAATCATCCCCCCCTGGGGGCTCCCCTCCTCCATCTCGATTGCGTCCGGAGACTCTCCTTCATCTGTCAGTGATGGAATCAATTCATGTTCCATCTCAGACTTGGGTGCCTCCAGTGATCCCATCTGTAGATTCTCCAAACGCTCTTCCTGGTCTAGCATCCAATCCGGAATGCCATTAGAACCACCAAGGACTGAAATAGACGTAAAAGTTGCCAATGGAAGAACAGATATTGCGATCAGGAAATCAATAACGGCACTTTTCGGTATTTCGGCATCAGGAGAGATAAAGCCAAGAACCATAGCATCTATTTGTAGGTCATTCCAGTCTGCATAGTCAAGTTCCAGCCACCCGAGGGATGCCTCAAGTAGCATTCTAGCAGCATACCAGAAAATGACTATTGGAAGAACCCATGAGAAAATTGAGAATCTCCATATCACCGTTCTGAGGACGGAAGCGAAACCGACTAGATGGTTGGAAATAATTGGCTGAATCTTCATTGCCAACCACAGTGATGCGAGATAGCCAGCCATACCAAGCTCGAAAGCGCTCCCCGATCTTATTAGGGAGCTAGGAAAACCCTCGATAATGGCCAATGGAACGGCAATTAGTAGAATCTGTAATGGAACCGCAATTAGTTGTAGCCCCCCATGGACTGCAATCAAATCATAACCGTCTCTACTTACTCTCCGGTCCACTAATTTGGCCATCTTTCCATATGGGCTGGATCCTACTGAGAGCCTTGATCTATCGACTAGCTCTGGATCCCCCTTTCTTATTCTGAGTCCTAGGAAAGATGCCAAACCGCCTCTATTAATCACAAAGTAAGGCCTGAATCCTCCCAAACATAAAGCTAGGAATAGTGAGAAAACACCATACAAGACCCCAGAAACGACAATCCACTCAATTAGATTAGTCTTCACTGTAACGGAGAAGCCCTCCCTATCAATTTCGAAAAGGTACCTGGTAGAGAATCCAAAAATAGGTATCAAGGTCACCTGTAACAGAACCAATAAGGATAGAGTCAGCCTATTCTTAAGTGACTGATCTTCACTCATGAATCAACGCATACGTAAGCCAACATAAGCTCTTCACTACCTGTGCTAGTATTCTCGCGACTTATACCACCTTATCATAAGCCCCGACTACGTTTATTCTCAAGTTGAACGCAATGTCCCAACCTTCATACATGTAGCTAAGTCCCCAATTATGTTAGTATGCGTGTCCTCACTCCCCTGCTACTCTGTTCGTTGTTACTAGTAACCTCAATGGCTCCGATGCTCGAAGAGGGCAATCAGCTTGATTTGGATAATGGGTCCTCCGTACAAGCTAGGTCATCCCTTATCGACTTCGAGGTAACCTCAATCGAGTTCGGAACTGGTTCAAATCAGGCTATGCAATGGAATCAACCAGACGGGAGTGTCCAGGAATATGTCATAAGAGGCCAGGAAATACAGATAGAGGTCACATTCACTCAAGCCGGCACTTCTAGCCAGCCAGCTTACGCTGAGGCATCTCTGCAAATCTGGCACCCGGTAGGATTCATGGTAGACGAGTTCACTTCCAACATGACGCTATCAGGTCAACAATCTGTGGTGCAACAAATTACTTGGATTCCAAATATGTCTCACAGTGTACTCGACGATCAGGGGGTCCTAAGTGGAGGAATACAACTTATCGGCATGGTAGATGGTGGCCTGGCAGATGATAGCCAAGACAACAACCAGTTAACTAGATTAATGCCTGTTGCAATCTGGCATGACTCAATGGATAACGGATTTTGTGGAGATACAGATGGAGATGGCGTGAATGACTGTCCAAATGTTCCATATGCAAATGAGCCAGTTTGGGTTGGAGGCGGCTATGAGGCAGACGGCTCATTATCCTCCGATCCGGATACTTATGGCCATTGGAGGATGATTGACTCTGACGATTCTGCTGAGGGGGATAAACATTGGAGAGTTGCACGAGAGGACTCTGATTATGCCAGTAACAGGCATGATAGACTTTGGTGGGGATGGTTTACCCCTTTCCAGAATTGCGATGACCCAGGGCACGGTCTCGGCTATGGAATACAGGACTTGTCGCTGTCTGAACAGTATGGTTCAAGGTTCTGTAAGATGAATTTACGAGGATTTGACTATCTAACAATGCAGATGGTCACCTATGCTTGGGGAGAGATGGGCCCTGGTGATTCCGTAAGCATTGAAGCGGATGCATCTTCCTCTGTTGAGTCATTCAATTATACCGATCTCGGCCTCTCTACTGACGATTATGACTGGTCAATGAGCGTCTGGAATATGACGGGATTACATCAAACCGGCGAGTACAATCTTGCATTCAAATTCGACTCGGATAGCTCTCAAGCATCCGGGGGAATAGCAATCGACTCTTTCCTAATCTTTGCCATAGAGAGGGTTCCGCAGTATACAGTGGACGTTGATTGCGACGACCCTCTCCCTAACGCATACTTAGTTGTACCAGCCGAGGTTGAGTCTCTCTACTGTAGGATAACAAACAATGGATACGTCGATGTCACATTGAGGCTTTACACTGAAGTTACCAACCAATCTTGGATGTATGGCTATCCAATTAGAATCGACTCGAATAATCCTGTAGATCATGATAATTTTGTTGTGACAGATGTCGTCAAGGCTCTCGAAACTACTGATGTCTGGTTTAATATCACCATCCCAGATGGCGCTATCGTTCAGGAGATGATGTGGTATGTGGATATCAACGATGGCACTACAAATTCAACCAAGGCAACGCTTGGACTACCCGAAGTAAGGGGCATACCCTTATCCGTTCAAGCCGCCTATTCCTGCAAACTGGAACCTGAGACTCTAGCTTATCCCGACGCCACTATTCTACCTGGGGAAAACGCAACAATTCCAATGAAGTTCAAGAATACCGGTAATCAAATCGCGACATGGAATCTGGGCGCATCTTTCGCAGATACTAGCTGGGGGCCAGAAAATGTCGAGTGGTATGATTCAGAAGGAGATTTGGTGACCAGCTTAGACCTGGCCATCAATGAGGAGCTCGATTTATTTGCCAAGATCATGACTCCCGATCAAATCCCACCCGGGATGTACCAAATCACATTGATCGCCAGCGGAAGGGCTCCAGCCCAATTTATGTCCACACCAATGATTGAGATAGAAGTTCCAGTCCAGTATGATATTGATGTAATGCCCTTCGTGACACAGTTTGATGCTCCAGCCGATGGAGTGTTCAGGTCAGTAGAGGTATTGTTAGTTAACAATGGTAACTCTGAAGAGGCCTTCGACCTGTATCTGGATGCAAACTGGAGACTGGGTGCATCTCTCAATACGGATAGAACTCTGGGGATCACGCCTTTTGGGGGTGACTCAACCTTCTTCCTGATGCTTCCGATGCCGTACGGCCTAGAGCCAGAAACTTATGAAATTAAGATAATTGCAAGAAGTGTATCTGATCCAACATTTGAACAGACCAAAAGGGTGTATCTTACAATTCCTGAGACTCATTTAGTTGAGGTAGAAGACCTAGACATGCTACAAGAAGTCTTCAGAGGAGGGGACGCGCCGAGGACGGTGAACTGGGAAGTGACAAATAATGGTAACGTCGATGACGCTTTCTACATCGATTTTAACCACCTCTCCGATGTTTCTGCTGAGGCCATAAACCTAGTTTCGGACTCGAACGGACTCAGGACACCATTCATCGCTTCAGGTGGGTCATACAATGTCACGGTTACTTACTCATTCGATGACGAAGCTTTCGGAGACAGGACAATCTCAATGATAGCTACGAGCAAGGCGTCCCCTCCCGACTCTCCATCCGTATCAGGAACTGGCATAGCCGAATTCCACGTAGGGGACCAAGGATGGATTGTTTTGTTACCTCCAAATGATGTTACCATCTCAGAACCGGATAATGATATTGAGCTCACATTCTCCGTCAAAAATGACCATCCTACTGATGCACAATTAGTTAGAACCGATGTAGATAGGGACTCGGATTTATTCTTCAATATAGTGAATGCTAGAATCGAGCAAGAGGATAGGGATTTTGTTCTGGATGTAAATACAACTAGATTGATCGTTGTCACTCTTGAAGTCACCGAGGAAAATCTTGACTCACTCTCAGATAACTCAATGACTTTTGAATTGACTCTAGATGTTGATTCCGACATAGACAAGATATCCAGAACGGTCATGATAACCCTCCTCAGGCCTGTTCCAATCGACGATGGGCCCACTGCTGGAGAGGCGGCATGGTTTGGAGGAAACATCCTCTTCCTGCTTGCTGGCGTAGTCGTAGTCTTGGCCCTTCTTGCTGTGACTCTAAGGACAATGAGGTCTGCAACAGGGCCCCTCGAGGAAATATCGTCCCTAGATGACTACGAGATGAGTGTTGCAGGAAGTGGCTGGTCCTCTGGCGACCCTCCAGGAGCGCCTCCTCTGCCATCCTCAGACGAGGTTGCAAACTCAATGTATGGGGGAACTAAGGAAATCTTCGAACAGCCTCCTCCCCCAATTCCGGTGAAGCAGACGGATGAAGAGGTCACGGAAGTAGGGCCTGAGAGCATTTCAGAAGAAATCCCCCCGATTCCTGAAACAGGTCTTCCCGATGGATGGACGATGGAGCAATGGGCCCACTATGGTAAAAGATGGCTAGATCAGCAAAACGACTAGTGGCAGAAAACTACTAGCTAGTCCAGTGGGAGCCCTTATGACCCCCCCTTAGGTGGGGAGTCAACAAGAATAAGGAGTCTGAGGAGATGTATGGCGGTCAGCAACCAATTTTCATATTAAAAGAGGGTACTGAGAGGACTAGTGGTAAGTCCGCTCAGAGCAACAATATTGCAGCGGCCAAGGCAGTGGCAGATGCAGTACGATCCACACTAGGGCCCAAGGGCATGGATAAGATGCTAGTTGATAGCATGGGGGATGTAGTAATCACCAATGATGGTGCTACAATCCTAAAAGAGATGGACATAGAACACCCAGCAGCAAAAATGATCATAGAGATTGCAAAAACACAGGAACAACATTGCTATGATGGTACAACAAGCGCCGTTGTTATCGCCGGAGAACTGCTCAAGAGAAGTGAGGATTTAATCGAGCAAAATGTTCACCCTACCGTAATCTGTGAAGGATTCAGACTAGCATCTGAGAAGGCATCCGATTTGATAGAATCACACGCTTTGAAGGTCAATGAGGAGATTCTCAAGGAAGTGGCTAAGACCGCCTTAACAGGTAAAAGCGCTGGCGCCGTCAAGGACTTCCTTGCGGACATTAGTGTTGAAGCTGTTATTGCTGTTTCCCAGTCAGACTCGGAAGGAAATGTAGTCGATGTCGATGATATTAAGATTCAGAAGAAGCAAGGTGGCTCAATAAGGGATAGTGCCCTTATCGATGGAATTGTTTTGGACAAGGAGAGGGTACACAGCGGAATGCCAAAATCAATCTCTGGAGCTAAAATAGCATTGATAAACTCGGCTATTGAAGTCAAAAAGACAGAGGTCGATGCAAAAATTCAGATTACAGATCCAAATATGCTCTCCCAGTTCCTCGATGAAGAAGAGCAATATCTCAAATCCCTAGTTGAGAAATTCCAGTCAGTGGGAGCTAACACAATAATTTGTCAGAAAGGAATAGACGACCTTGCCCAGCACTACATGTCTAAAGAGGGAATTTTCGCTATCAGAAGGGCCAAGAAGAGCGATATGGGAGCTCTCTCTAAGGCCACAGGAGCGAGAATAGTCACCAATATCGATGATTTAACCTCAGATGATTTAGGCTCTGCCGCAAATGTCGAGGAAAAGAAGATTGGGGATTCTGACATGGTTTTCATAGAAGGGTGTCCCGAAGCAAAGAGTGTGTCTGTCCTGATTAGAGGCGGGACCGAACATGTTGTCGATGAGATAAAAAGAGCTTTTGATGATGCGGTCGGCGTTGTCGCTGTCGCTCATGAAGACGGATCAGTCCTGACTGGGGGTGGCTCTGTTCTTGCCGCGATCAGTAGAGACCTCAGGTCATATGCCGAAAGAATTGGAGGTAGGGAGCAAATGGCGGTGGAGGCATTTGCAGGAGCTCTCGAAGTAATTCCTCGGACCCTATCAGAAAACGCGGGACTTGATCCCGTTAATACAATAATCGACCTAAGAAAAGCCCATTCTGAAGGTAAAAGCCACTTTGGGGTTAATGTGTACGAGGGAGGGGTCGCAGATATGAGCAAATCCCGAGTTCTTGAGCCAAGTAGGGTAGTCGAACAGGCTATTCAGAGTGCATCTGAGACCGCAGTAATGATCCTAAGGATAGATGATGTCATTTCTAGTAGGGGGGCTTCTCCTGGGGGAGCAGGCGAATTCGATGGACTAGACATGTGAACAAAATTTTCTAAGATTTAAGAAGGTCCACCGAGAAGTTTGAAGCATCATATTCAATAATCGGCGTCCACTGGAAACAATATCAAGCCTACGGCTAGTGTGGTGATTGTGTGTCAGAAGAAGTAGGATCTGCAGAGGGTGGTCTTGAAGACTTCCTGAATTCCGGTGATAGATCATTGGAGGTCTTGTTTGGCTCCCAGTCAGGGAATGCGGAGGGCCTAGCCTCGAAGATAGCCAAGATTGCAAAGTCTTACGGCCTCCAAGGTAGTGTGCACGATATGGATGGGTTTGATTTCAACTCTCTGTCCTCAAAGAAGAGAGTAATCATAGTTTGCTCAACATGGGGCGAGGGAGAGCAGCCGGATAACGCAGAGGAGCTCTGGAAATTTGCTAACTCAGATGCCGCAACTAGACTCGATGGCACCCATTTCGCCGTCTGCGCTTTAGGGGATACTAGTTACGAATTATTTTGCGAATCTGGAAAAGAATGGGATGGACTATTCGAGAAGCTAGGTGCTACAAGAATAGTCGAACGCATAGACTGCGACGTAGATTACGATGCTCCCGCATCTGAATGGACTCTCAAGGCCCTCCCCGCTCTCGCAGCTGTTGATAGCACAGGACAGTTCTTTGAAGATATGGTCGAGGACATTGTACAATTCGCCAGCGGTTCTTCAGTCGGAGCCGGGGGCGAGGATGGTTTCACAATCCCAATAATCGAAGCAGAACCCATCCAAGTTGAGATTTCCATATTCAGATTCGATCCGTCAGATAATACGACTGGCAGAGATTCTTGGGCATGCTCGATACCCGGTCATCTTTCTGTTCTAGAAGCCCTGAGGGCCATCAAAGAAACCCATGATGGGACCCTATCCTTCAGAGATGGGAACGATGATGATCCGACAACAGCTATCTCAGTCAACGGGAGGCTCATAATTCCCGGAAGAGTGAGAATCGATAGTGCAGTAACATCCAGAGGAGACTCAATGAAACTCAGGATCGACCCAATACCCGGATCTGAAGTCATCAGGGACCTAATAGTTGATCACTGGGCCCTAGAGAGAAAGAGAGAGTCTTCTAGGCCTTGGATGGTGGCCGCTACCAGAGAGGGAATACAAACCCCACAAGGGGTCTTTGGCTCAATGAGTCAGTCCACTGCTCTAAAGATCCACTCTCTTGCCGACTATGACAGTGCTCCACTTCTCCATTCCAGTTCCGATGCTGTTCCTTATGCTAATGGCTTCCTCGGACCTGCAGTCCTGGCGAGTACATGGGCCCGACGCAACGATCCTAGGACGGCTCCTGAGAGAGTAGCGGAATTGGATGCAATTCTTAGCTCAAGCAACGGTATCAAGGCAGAAACTGACTTGGCTCCTATTTTCAGGAGAAAAGGGTACTCAAAATCAGTATCCGAGGGATTACTTGAGGCCAGAACTAGTGCGATTGAAAACGACTCGTTCAATGGTAAGCTCGGTAAACATGTTTGGTGGTATTGTTGGACAGTCAAGAGTAGTGGAAAGGTGAATGATACAGTACTCTACAGACAGGTTCTGGGTCCTATAGGACTCCTCGGAAACCTATTCTCAGGAGTTACAGCGAGAATGTTCCTCGGATTCACCAGAACTGGAGGAAATGTCCTCAATAGTTTACAGGGAATGGTAGCGCCTCCTGCAGGAATAGGAAAAATGCCCAGACAACTCAATTCTTCTGTTGCCAATCATCATGAGGTGATTGCCATCTACAATGAATTGGATGGTAGGTTCTGATGCCTCTAAAGTATGCCTACCACCCCGGAAATGTAGCTCACAGTGGTTCACCGGAAGTAGGAGAGACCATGGATGCAGTCGCTAGAAATCTCGGCCTCGAACTTACACCCCTGGAAGGCGCGACATCCTGCGGAGCAGGAATTATCAAGCAAGCCAACCAACGGCTCCAGTTAGCACTCAACGCCAGAACATTCGCAATGGCAGAGTCACTAGGTCTAGAGATCCTTTCTCCTTGTGCAGCAACAGCTGGAAATCTGAAACAGGATTTAGAAAAGCTTCGTTCTGACAATATATTGATGAAGGAAATTAATGACGTATTATTCAAAACATGTGGTATGGAGTTCACGGGAAATACCGAAGTTCACCACCTCTTGCACATCCTAGTTGATGAAATAGGACTTGATAAGGTCGAGAAACTGGCCGTCAATAAGTTTGATTTTAGGGTGGCACCATACTACAGTCCCTATTTCCAAATGGAGGGGGCGTGCGGAGGGGACAGTGTTAACGATCCAGAATATTTCGAGAAATTAGTTCAATCTCTAGGGGGAAGGCCAATCGACTGGGAAGGCAGGGTCCTCAGTGTCGGAGCACCAGGGATTTTCTCAGAAGAACCGACCGTCCTAAGGCAATCAGCAGCAGTAATCTCCGAAGCAAAAGAAGAAGGAGCAGACATAATCGTCAGTGCATGTAACCTCTCCCACTCAATACTGGATATATATCAAGGAAAGGCATCTAGGGCTACTGGAATTATTACTAATATCCCAGTGATACATCTTACCGAGCTACTCTCTTTCGCCTTCGGTAATCACAATACCAGGTTCGCGCAACTGAGGACTAGGATAGCAGTAATCGGGGACTAGAACTTCTAGAAATCATCAAGTCCATACTGGCCTCGAGGACGTATTTGTTCGGAAGGAAGATTCTTGGCCGATTTATCGCCTATTTCTGCAGGAGTCAAATCACTTTTGGAAATTTGACTCCTTCTCTTTTCTCTCTCAGATATTACAAATTCATTGGCAGGTAGTAAGGATCCTTCTTCAACTACTGAAAACCTACCCAAATTCGATAAGTCTGAGTGATGTACTCGAGGAAGACTTCTCCGTACTCGATGTACAGCTCTCTGCATATTCTCCTCTCTCCTCACCGCCATGGCCTTGGCCCCTTCGTCTCTTGTGCCCTCAGCTATCAGCACGATGACCTCTCCAAGACGCTGTCTTCCAGTTCTGCCCCTTCTCTGTATTGTACGTATCTCACTAGAAACCGGTTCGTAGAATATTACTAGATCAGCAGAGGGTATATCCAGGCCCTCCTCCCCTATTGACGTCGCCAAAAGTACGTTCGCTCCACCGTTTCTAAACTCCTGGAGAACACTCACCTGATCTTTTGGAGAAAGGCCCTGCCTCCCCCCTCTTGCAGACTGTCCAACAAAACGTATTGCCTTTACACTATCCAGACCCTCCAGAGAGGACTCTAAAGACGCTATTGTGTCTCTGTAGTTGGCGAAAACAATCACTCTACTATTCGGATCCCGACGTAATCTTTCTCTAACCATTCTCCTTACTGCGCCAATTTTGGAGTGTATCTCGGCCATCCCCTCTAGCCTTTCCAAAAGGTCCCTGACACGGGGATCTCTGAGAAAATCTCGGACAGTTTTCTTACTTGAATCCTCACCATTCTCCAATCTTTCAAGGTATTCCCTGGATGCCGATACTCCTTGGCTCAAAAGACAATTGATAAGATGATGCAATCTCATTGCGATGGCAATCTGGGAGACTGACTGGTATCCACTAACCTCTCCTCTGCCAATTGCGGACCTTGATCTGTCCATTGCACTGGATAGTCCTGCGAAACTAATCATTCCAGGTAAAATGTATCTACCAAGACGTCTCTGCCTGTCAACTATGCCCTGTTGCCAAATGACGAATGGTCGGGCCAGTTCTTTCATTTCTTCAGGAACTCTAACTGAAATCTCTCTTATCTCTAACTCTGATAGATATCCCTTTAGCATCTCCTCATCAGAATTTCGGATGTGTATTCTACTCGCCCCAGTCCTAGTGCAGATTTCCCTCACAGTATCTGGTCTGTGACCAGGACTAGCCGTCGCTCCAAGAATATGGGGTGAGCTACTTGATGAGTTGTAGTAATCACACACAATTGCCATTGCATGCTCTCCGGTACAGTGGTGCGCCTCATCAATAACTAGAAGTGAGAATTCTGATAGTCTCAGAACATCATTCTTAACATCATTAACAACTACTTTTGGGGTAGCTATGATTAGTCTGGAAGCCCCCCATAAACCAACTCTATTTGAAGGTGGAATTTGACCAGTAATTGAAATAGCCTCTTCCTCAAATGAAAGTACGTCCCGTATTGATCTAAGGTGCTGATCAACAAGACCAACGGTAGGAGCAATCAATATTACGCGACCATTTTCTTCAGACAGCTTATTCGCAATCGTCATCCATATTACTGCGGTCTTGCCTGCTGCTGTCGGCATTACCAAGAGCATGGAAGAAGTTAGTGCCTCATCAACCGCCTCTAGCTGGTAAGCCCTGGCTTCAACAAGACCTTCACTGAGCAAAGCATGGCTCACATAGGGTGACACGGATACTCCAATTATCGCAGAGGTTGAAAATAGTTTCAGTGAGATTGTTTGTCAACAGTGATGTTTTCTCTATCCCGATTCGTTCATATAGGGCATGTTTGTCGGAAGGCTGCTCACTACGTGAGGTACCAGACACCTGAAGGCTCTGCAAAAGCATCCTCAGAACCAGCCGACCACTCGGAAAGCTGGAATGGTGTCACGGTACCTCCATGACGTGGTTAGCCCGGAAAAACGCCGTTTACGGCAATATTCCGGTAATTGCAAAGGAGGACTAGAATGGCCGACAGGAGTAGACCCCGCCGAGGTAGCATGGGCTTTAGCCCTCGCAAGAGGGCACTTAGAAAGTTCGGTAGAATTCAAGCATGGCCCGAAAATTCTGACTCCGAAATCAGAGTGCTGGGTTTCGCTGGCTGGAAAGCAGGGATGACCCATGTACTGATGAGGGATACTAATCCAAACTCGACTTCCGCAGGACAAGAGGTCCGAAAAGCCGTTACTGTAGTGGAAACACCACCGATGACGGTACTAGCAGTCAGGGGATACAGGATGACTCCCTACGGTATGCAGACAGCCGGTGAAGCTTGGGCAGATCTGACAGACTCAAGTCCAGACGGGCTGATGCCGAGATTAGCAAACCAGACTCGTGGAGAGAGGGATGCTGAACAAGGAAGGAAACCAGCAAAGAGAGGTGGTAGAATTCCTTCAAGGAACGGTTCATCCGAAGGTGCCTTAGAATCCCTCAAAGACCAGAATTTGTGTGAAGTCAGACTGATAGTCGCTACCCAGCCTTCTCTAGTCAAGAGCATCCCGGGAAAGACTCCAGAGATTATGGAGGTTGGACTCACTGGAACAGATAACTCCGCCAAACTAGAATGGGCCTCTGAGAGACTTGGAGGAGAAATCTCAGTTGAAGATGTTTGGAACCCTGGCCAGGACGTAGATGTAGTAGGCGTCACAAAAGGAAAGGGGTGGCAAGGAGCTGTCAAGAGGTGGGGTGTGAAAATCCTGAGTCACAAGAATAGCAAGAGAAGGCGTCAAGCTGGTAACCTCGGTGACTTCGGTACTGGGTACGTTAGAAAGACTGTACCTCAGGCAGGACAGATGGGGTATCACCAAAGGACCGAGCTCAACAAGAGAATACTAAGGATATCCAACCCAGAGGAATCTGAAATCACTCCTGCTGGAGGTTTCTTGAATTACGGTGAGGTCACTAATCCATATATCCTGTTCCAAGGAAGTCTTCCCGGCCCATCCAAGAGGATGCTCAGATTTAGGGATCCAATAAGGCCAAGATCAGATGATCAAGAAGTTGTACTCACATATGTCAGCACATCAAGCAAACAGGGGGTCTGAAATTGAAGGTAAAGGTTTACGATTTGGTCAACTCTGTTGACCAGGAGGAGCTAGATGCCGGATTACTAGCTGAGTCTTTCTCTGTAGAGGCCAAGCAAGGAAAGGCAGTCAGTCTACCTGATGCCTTCTCATCAGATATCCGTATGGATCTTATCCGCTCTGCAGTTCACTCCTCAAGGGCAAATCGACGCCAGCCGTACGGCCACAGGGAGCATAACGGGAAGAAATCACCACAACCAGGAATGAAACACTCCGTGGAATGGTGGGGCAAGGGAAGAGGCGTATCTAGGATCATGAGGAAGACCGGTCAAAGAACCGGCGCTCAAAATCCTCACACGCGCGGTGGACGCCGTGCGCACGGTCCGAAAGTCGACAAAGATTGGTCACAGAAACTAAACTCCAAGCAAAGAGCGGCAGCTAGAGATTCCGCAATCGCGGCTTCTGCAGATCCTGAAATTGTCGCAGCCAGGGGCCATAGATTCGATGAAGGTACTAGTTTCCCGATTATCATAGATGGCTATGTTGAGTCTAGACAGGGATCCAATGAGAAGTATGATGTCGAATCTATTCCACTTCAGTACTCTACTAGAAAGTTCATCGCAATGATGGAAGGCATAGGTTTAGGGGATGATTTAACCAGGGCCAAGTCCGGAAAAACCATCAGAGCGGGTAAGGGAACCATGAGGGGAAGAAAGAAGAGAACGCCGAAGTCTATCCTTCTGGTGGTTTCTAACAGAGATGGCCTTCACAAGGCAGCTTCCAACGTTCCAGGGGTAGATGTTGTTGTTGCCAAGGATCTTTGTGCAGAAGACCTAGCCCCAGGAGGAGATCCTGGAAGACTAACAGTTTGGACCAAGCAAGCAATAGAGGCAATGAGGTGAACAGATGACAGATCCATTCGATATTATCCTGATGCCTTGGATTACCGAGAAGACTCTTGAAGCTAGAAGAGTCTCCGATCCAGACATCGGATTCCTCCAGAACAACAACAGAATAGAATTCATCGTACACAGGGACGCTACAAAAGCCCAAATTAAAAGGGCGGTTGAAGAGCTGTTTGAGGTTAAGGTAGCCAAGGTAAATACAAGAATAACGATTACCGGCAAGCACGCTTCTGTGCGTCTAGCCGAAGGTTACGATGCGGAGGAGGCGGCACTCAAGCTGGGTGCTTTCTGATGAGGTGATGTTATGGGTAAGAGAACACGTTCACAACGCCGAGGCTCTAGTCCTAAGAACAGGGTCTCCAGTCACAGATTCCCAGCAGCCAATAACCTACCAAGAGTGAAGGACAAGATTGGAGAGGTAATTGGTCTGATTCATAGTCCTGCCCATACAGCCCCCTTGGCTAGAATCAAATTTGATGATGGCACAGAGGGGCATATGGCCGCTCCAGAGGGAATTTCAGTAGGTCAACCAGTTTCATTCGGAGAGAATGTTGAGCTGAGGCCAGGCAATGTTACAATTCTTGGCAGTATCCCTGAAGGCACGCCGGTTTCCAATGTCGAGTCAAGACCTGGGGATGGCGGCAAATTCGCTAGATCAGGTGGCAATTCGGCAATAGTCGAGAGTAGAACTGGAGACAAAGTGAGAATTAGATTGCCTAGTGGCAGAATCAAGGAACTACTTTCCACTTGCAGAGCAACCATAGGCGTACTTGGGGGTCACGGTAGAACCGAAAAACCACTGATGAAAGCAGGGGCTGCACACTACAGGGCCAAGGCCAGAGGAAAGCTGTACCCGACTGTATCAGGTGTGGCCATGAATCCAGTAGACCACCCTCATGGTGGCGGTAATCATCAGGCTGTTCATGGTCCTAACTCAGTCAGTAGAAACACGCCCCCCGGCAAGAAGGTAGGAAATATCGCACCTCGCAGAACCGGGCGTGGAAGAGTAAGGCAACAGGAGGTCGAGTGATATGGCTCGTCGTTCCAAGAAGGCATTCAGGTCACCAAAACTTGCCAGAAGGCAAGCAAGGAAGAGGAGATCCAAGATAAGCGAGAGGAGGAAGAAAGAATTCCTCTGGAGGGGCTACACCCTAGACCAGCTTCTTGAGATGCCACTTATGCCTCCTGAAGATGATTTCGAGGCCATCAGCATAGCTTCTTTAATGCCATCAAGAGCGAAAAGGTCGATAGTAAGGATGTATGAGGGGCTAAATCCCGAATCGGAGAAGCTTCTGGAAAAAATAAGATCTAGTGAGGGCAACAAGACCATCAAGACTCATTGCAGAGGCCTATACATTCTGCCTGAAATGGTTGGAAAGACCATTGGAGTACACAATGGTAGAGAATTCGTCAATATCGAGGTTGTCCCTGAAATGATCGGTCACTCCCTCGGAGAATTCGCAATAACGAGGAAGTCGGTAACGCACACCGGGCCAGGTGTTGGAGCAACCAGGTCATCAACCCATGTAGCATTGAAGTAGGTGAAAAAATGAGTAGGAGAACAGGTAACCCACAGAGCGGATACACCCAACTGCTCGAGGGATCCAATCTTGTCACTGCCAGGGCAGTCAATGTTGACATGCATCACAAACACTGCTATCACATAGCCAAGGCACTGCGAGGAATGAACGCAGCAGATGCAGTCTCATATCTAGAGGACGTTGTAGAGAAGAAGAGGGCAATACCTTACGTCAGGAGATCTAGAAGGGGAAGGGGGGGAAATACCATGGCTGGACACAGAAAGGGTAAGATGGGTCCAGGAAAGTACCCAAACAAGGCCTCAAAGGAATTCATCAAGCTAATCAATAGCGCCATGGAAAATGCCAGACAGAGATTCGATACAATCGATCCCGAGGATATGACAATTACACATCTAGCCGCACACAGGGGACAAATAGCCAGACACTTCAGGCCAAGAGCACAAGGTCGTGCCACCCCCAAGAATCACTATCAAGTAAATCTCGAGATATTTTTGGAGTATTTTGGTGACGAAGATGAAGGAGATGATTTCTGATGTCCCAAAATACAGTTAGAACCTTCATTCACAGAAATGTCGAGAGGCAGCTAGTCAGAGAGTACTTGCTCAAAGAGACTGAAAGAGCAGGGTTCGGAGGATTACACTTCCAGAGGACGCCAGAGGGCACCAAAGTAACTCTTCAAGCAGAGCAGGTTGGCCGAGTAATAGGGAGAAAGGGCAAAGTAATACGAGAACTCGAAACACGTCTTAAGGATGATTTCAAGCTTCAAGAGCCAAAACTCGAGGTCGAGGAGATCACTGAGCCAAGACTAAACGCCCAGGTCATGGCAAGCAGAATGGCCAGCTCACTTGAAAGAGGCTGGTTCTTCCGAAGAGCAGGTCATAGCACAGCACAGAGCATAATGGACGCTGGCGCAAGAGGATGCTTAGTAACATTGAGCGGAAAGATTACAGGAGCAAGACACAGAGTCGAAAAGTTCCAGCAAGGATACATCAAATTCTGTGGAGAAACCGCTCTTCAGTTCATGGATGTCGGGTATTCTGTAGCGGTAAAGAAGCTGGGAACTGTTGGATGTTCAGTAAGGATAATGAGGCCCGGAGTCAAGCTACCACATGAAGTAACTATCCTGGACAGGCACGAAGTGGGACTTCCTCCACTGGAGGACGTCGCATACATTATTCCCGAGGAAGAAGAGCCAGTCGTGGACGAATCTTCAGAACCGGTCGCCGACACTGAGGATATGATCGACTCCGCTCTGGAAAAGATG